>SDBU01007031.1_pt1 | contig 13092 bp, 12 predicted proteins | sample 2277071 | NCBI WGS metagenome assembly SDBU01 (sample SAMN10397929, study PRJNA504765) | marine sediment metagenome | isolation source: marine sediment core GS08_GC12, 126 cmbsf | place: Arctic Ocean: Gakkel Ridge, Loki's castle | collected 2008 | reverse complement strand
GAAGAAGGAGGTGCGGAATGGAATTGACCTGCCCTAAAACATTATCCCCCTATCTCCTTCCTCCTATCCCCTAATCTCCTTTTCATCTCCCCTATCTCCTTCCTCCCATCCCCTCATCCCCTATATTCCTCATCTCCTTCTTTTATCTCCCTATCTCCTTCCATCCCCTCATCCCCTTATCTCCTTGCATCAATAGTGACTACAGTTCCTGATTCCACATCTCGGACCACCCGTTGAGCGCCATCAAGGAATTGTACCCGGATATCACAAGCCTTTTCACCGCCGAGCCCAATGATGAAGTCAGGGGTGTCTTGCCCAACGTAGCCGTAGGTTGTGCGCGCCTCGCGGAAGGCGATTAGTGCTTCAGGGTTGTCAAGCGCCCCGGGGCGGAAGACGGTGACCTTTGCGCCAAATGCGCCCGGGTCGCCATTGGGGCCGATGAGGGAAAGCTTGACCCAGTGTGGGCAGGCGGAGAGATTTCGGTAGGTCGCGTTGATGTCCCGCTTCTGAACGACTACCAGATCCAGACGACCATCACCGTCCAAATCTGCGGTCACGCCGCAGCGGGTGTCACTGAGTTCGGTCTCCACCCCGGCTCGGACTGGAATGAAATTGCCGCGTCCGTCATTGAGATACAGGCAGTTGGGTTCATAGTCCCTTGTCACGTAGAGATCAAGCCAGCCGTCGGCGTTGAAGTCCGCGACGGTGACGTGATACGATTTAGACCGGATACGGTACTGGTGCGTGAGATCCTCAAAAGTACCGTCACCGCGATTTTTGTAGATGCGAAGGTAGGGCGTTTCCGGCATACCGCTGCCGGATACAATGAGATCCAGGAGACCACGGTTCCACAGGTCAGCGAAAACCGCTCCGTCTCCACCATCAATGCAGTTTACGCCAGCTTCAGGCGCAATATTTCGCCACTTACCATCGGTTTGCCGCTTCCAGAGTCGATTGGGAAGGAAGCGAATGCAGGTATAGATCTCAATTTCTCCATCGTTATCGAAGTCCGCGGCGGTCACGCCCTGTCCGAGGCCCTTGAGAGTCTTATCCGTCCTCGGTCGGGGATCAGCTAGTCCCAGCGCCTCGGTGTCGGCCCGGGTGAAATAACCATGACCGTCGTTCAGGAACAGGTCATTAGGCTCACCTCTGTTGTTGAGACAGAAGATATCAAGGGAACCGTCGCCGGTGAGGTCAGCGGCAACGACCCCGCGTGTGAGGTGGTTTTCGCCCTGAATGCCTGAGCCGGGAGTAATATCCTCAAAGCTATCTCCCATCCAGCGGAAGAGGCGGTAGGGACCTTTGGCCGCGCTGACAAATAGCTCGTAGTGACCGTCATTGTCAAAGTCAGCAAAGACAAACCCATGCGACCATTCGTCGAGGTCTCCAAAAACCATCGCAGCGCCTCCCGCCGCCGGGAGGACGTGGAACTGGAAGCCACCCCGGTTGAGGGCGAAGGTGTTCGCAGCAGGTCCCATTCCTGAATTGGAGATGTAGACATCCTCAAGGCCGGATTCGCTGATGTCCACCAACCCCACGCCGTGACCACCGTAGGGGACAACGCCTTCCAGTCCGCCTGTGTCCCCGGTTCGTTCTGCAAAGACGGCAAAAGGAACATCATCCGGCAACTGCTGCGCCTGTTCGACCACAAGTGCAGCGGTCTCAACCACATCGCTATCTTCCCGGTCAAGTTGCTCAAAGAGGCCCTGTTGACTCATATCGAAACTGCGATAGGGGCGTTTATCCTCACTGTGGCGGCTGCTTCCGTTGTGGAAGCACCATCCTGCCGCGCCGCCTCGCACAGCGCCGTCGAGATCGGTAAGAAAGTCAGAAGCTGTCGGCTCCCATCTGCGTGAGTAGTCCCGCCGAAAGGGTTCCTGATAGTGAATAGGAACGACGCGACCAGCTTCCTCAGCCGCTTTCAGAAGACGCCGGGCATCATCGCGCGTCTCTGCGGGAGAGTCACTGGTTCTGCGTCGGTGGGGACAGAGCAGATCGAGACCGGCTGCAATACGAGGCGCCACGCCCTTTGTGGAGATGTCGCCACCATCCGAGGCAGTACAGATGCGTTCCGGGTCAACCGCTTTGATAGCAGCGATGAGTTCAGCGACTTCGCCGAGTGAGACAAATCGGGCGTCTTTAACTTCTCTTTCGTTGCCCACGTCGATGTAAAGGTTACGGTAGGGCTGAAGTTGACGCGCCACCTCGGCAACTGCTTTCAGATGCGCCTGGTGATCGGCTAGACGGCTGCCGCTGAAAGTAACATCCACAACGACGCCGATAGAGTTGCAGTAGGCAACGATGTCCTTAAACCGAGTCCAGTAAGGCTCTGCCAGATTTCCGTCCCGGTCGATGGCGGAGAAATCATCGTCGCCGTGTGTCCAGGTAACCCAGATTCTGACCCAGTTAAACCCCAACTCATGCAGCCGCCTCAACTCTGCTCGCCAGACTTCCGGCAGTTCGATGCTGGTAGCGCCATAGTAGCTGATACCCAGAAGAAACGTTGGTTGGTCATTGACCGTAAACTGCCGACCGTTTTTGGAGATACCCAGTACGGTTGCTGCTTGAGAATTGCTGTGCATTGCGAGTCCTCCAGTATGAGAGACGCCGATAGCCAATGTGATACAAGCTGCAATAAGCAGTTGCTTCGATAATATCATTGTTCTTCATAGCTCCTTCATAATCTGCCAGGAACGCGTTACCGGGTGTGATTTAGCATGAAAACATTCTATCACACCCAGTACTGAAATGGTATAGGAATCTTTATCCATCTCAGCGGGAAGCCCTCGTCCGAATTTGATGCCTCTTGACAGGCTGACGATAGTATTATATGATATAAATGTCCATTTCCCACGGGGAGTCTGTGGGAGCGGAAAGAGCATAGTGCGTGACAGATCAGGTGGAGGATAGTGTTATGAAAGTGTCTATGAGAGTTCAGCTTCTTGTATTCCTTCTCGCAGTTTGGATTTTGACGATAGTATGCACGGCTATAGGAGCAGAAGAGCCGGAGAATCTTGCCTTTGAAATGCCGGTGACCGGCAGCGGCGGAATTGGTCAGGGAGCTTACGAATTGCTTGTGGATGGGCTAACAGCGACAGATCCCTACCTCGGCGGGCCAGTATGGGTGCAGATCGACCTGGGAGACGAATTCGTGATCGATACCATAAAGGTCTGGCACTACTGGGGTGATGGCAGAACCTATAAAGACAACAAGATAGCCCTATCGAAGGATGATTTTTTTATGGGCGAGGAAGTAGTAGTGTTCGACACCAATGATACTGACGCGGAATATCCAGAGACGGCTGAGGGTAAAGAAATAAAATTCGATCCAACGGAAGCCCAGTATATTCGAGCGTGGGTCGGTGGAAGCACTGCGAACGAGTTTTCCCATTGGGTCGAGTTACAGGCGTTTTTTGTGGGCACACAGTCAGTGGAACCGATGGAAAAACTCCCTACAACGTGGGGCAGAATGAAGATGCAGTAGTTCTCGATACTGGATGCTGGATGTTGAACCCGCTTTTGATAAAAGAATTGCATATACACATGCGTGGGCGGGAGACCTATGTCGTCGGCAGCATTTTTATTCTCGCTCTTTCTGCACTTGCCTTTGGTCTGATCTGGGAGGCGTCTACGGGTGATAGGGCACTGGATGCGGAATACGGAAAGGTAATGTTTCTCGCCTTCGTCGTGGTGTTGATGCTGGCTACTTTTCTGGTCTGCCCGGCTTTCTCCGTCGGGACCATATCTTCGGAACGGGAGCGATTGACCTTTGATCAGCTTAGAGTAACACTGTTAAGGCCGCACCAGATCCTCGTGGGGAAAGCAGCACCGCCTCTCATATATATTCTGATCCTCCTTTTTGCTTCTCTACCTATAGCTATCCTGATCGTGCCGTTGGGTGGCATATCTCCAGCGGAGGCTGCCGCCTGTTACCTGATAACGCTCATCTCCGCCCTGGCATTCAGCCTGATCGGTTTGATGTGTTCGTCCATCTACAGGAGCACCCGATCATCGACGGTTATGGCCTATGCTATTATATGTTTTTTCACGTTCGGAACAGCAGTGGTACCCATGATACTCACCGGGATATTTCGGGTGAGTGGCAACCGCATCTCGCTGGATCTATTCACATCCCTGAACCCATTCTACGCCGCATTTAGCGTTTTTGGAAAGGGACGACAGCCTCAACTCATAGGGCTATCGTCGTGGGCCATTGCCATCATCGGTTACCTGGTAATATCGGTAATAGCAAGCTGCATCGCTCTGCTGCGGTTTAAGAAAATGAGAAGTGGCTAATTCTCGTTCCTAACCAGCGAATCGCGAATAGATAAACACATCGAACCACTCGCCGTTCCAGGTGAACTGGTTTGCGATGAGAGCTTCGCGCTTGAAATCTGCCTGCTGGAGGGCGGCTATTTTTTCACCAGGTGATCTGGCGTCCACGTAGCATTGTATTTTTCCTTCTGGCAATTCCAGGGCATTGAGAAGCGCCTCGTAATGCGAAAGAAAGTGAGGGTGTACGAAAATATCCAGGAGGTGAGTCTTATCCCGCCACATTCTGTATGGTTCAATTGTAGCGCAACCGACCACAGCGCCGGATTCAGATTCCAGTATTTTCACTTTCCGCCGTTTTCCTACCAGCCAGTCCTGTATAAAGTTCAGGAAACCACCCGAAAAACTCCCAATACCGTATAGATGGAAAGCCACACTCCGCAAAACCGAGATGTCCGGCACTGACGTCAGGAGGTCCATTAGCGGCCAATGTTTCCACTCCACATCGACGACTCTAGTTTCCGCCGGGGCGAAATGGTTTGTCTCAAAATCATCTTCGGTGGCATACCGCATAAAGCCAGTGCCTTCGGAAACGCTTCTGAACCCGTGGCTGTGGTAGATCCAGTATGCCGGGGATTCATAGCCCGTTCCCAGAAGCAGAACTCCGCCTCCGCGCCTTCTGAAATCCTCCATCTGCTCCGCCATAATGAGCGTGCAAGCGTGCTTTCGGCGATGCTCCGGCCGTGTAAAGACGTGTCCGAAAATCCCTGTGCGACCATACTCTATAGTCATAACGTTGCCAATGGCCTGACCATCTACCTGCCCAATGTAGAAGCGAGTCTCCAGGTCGGCGATCTCACCATTCAGGGCTTTCTCCATGTGCAATCGCCACGGCTGTTCCTTGTGGCTCAAAACATCCATAATCCGTTCATTATATTCCGCGTCGGGAACGAGAGCTACTCCGATCTCCATTTTCTCGCCTGTTTTCAGCTTTACATCAGACAACTTCGTATACAAAGCAAGCTCCCTCCAAACGATAGCAAACACCGTAGGTCTAAAACTAGCCAGCAAGCCCGAACAAGTCTCTGGCATTTGACGTGGTATTACGCGCAACCTCAGGAAATGTGACACCCCTGATCTCGGCTATCTTCTTCGCCACAGCCTTTACGTAGGACGGCTCATTTCTCTTGCCCCGCCTGAACTGAGGCGCGAGGTACGGGCAATCAGTCTCTATAAGAAATCTATCCCACGCAACGTGGGCCGCAACATCGCGCAGTTGATATGATTTTGGGTAGGTTACAGGCCCGGCGAACGAAACGTATAAACCCATCTGAATGCAATCGTCCGCGAAAGCAATATCACCGGAAAAGCAGTGCATCACTCCACGCAACTGCCCCGCGTGCTCCCGAAGTATCTCCAGGGTGTCCTTATGAGCGTCTCTGTTGTGAATAATGACAGGCAGATCCACTTCCGCCGCAAGGCGCAACTGCTTCTCAAAGGCTGTTTTTTGAACGGAACGCGGCGAGAGGTCCCGATAATAGTCCAACCCCATTTCCCCTATAGCGACCACTTTCGGATGCCCCGCCAGACCCCGCAGAACGTCGCGGGTTTCATCATCCAGAAGCTTCGCGTCGTGCGGATGCACACCCACTGCCGCGTAGAGATTTTCGTGTTCCTCAGCCAGTTTCACCGCTTGCTGACTGGAAGGCAGATCGAAGCTGGCGTTGATTATACATTCGACACCCGCCTCAACCGCTCTGGCGATCACGTCCCCCCGGTCATTATCGTATCTGTCCATTTGCAGGTGCGCGTGGGTATCAATTAACATCCTCAGCCTCTCGCTTAATCTGACTCCAATCGCTCCTCCAGAGCTTTCATTAGAGTCTTAGCCAGTTTGATAGCATCCAGAGCTTCCGTTTCGCCTGTTTGGGCGTTAGCGTCATATCTGGCTCTGCCTCTAAGTTCCAGCATTATATTCAGAGTCCTGCCAAGTCTTTTGGGTAGTATTTCCGTCTTTATATACAATTCGCCGAATTTGGTCACCAGCCCTCTATGGGACCGAGGCAGTTCCGTCAGTTTCAGGCGGAGAAGTCCTCTAGCGCATGATTCGGCAGCGTTATACGCAGTGTCAACAGACACTCTATATCTTTCCGCAGCAAGGGCGCTTTCAGCTTCCTCAAAATACTCCTGTGCCAGGCCCAGGTACCCCTCCAGTTCTCTATTTTTCAACTCTTCTTCATTCATGCTGTATATTTCCTTTCCATAACGCATAACACTGAGGAGGAAATACGAGCGCGGCGGCGAGAAATCGTCGATGGAATACACCAGCGCCTGAATATATTCCCCAGATTCCATCACGACGTCCAGAGAAGCCTCTGCACATATTTCAGAGACCTTACGCAGATCGCCGAAAGCAAAGACAAGGAGATCCACATCGCTGTCCTGACGCGCATCTCCTCTGACCACGCTGCCAAAGAGGATCATCCTGGCGATCTGGTCTTTTGCCCCGCTGGACAGGAGTTGATGAGTGAATCTGTCCAGAGCATCGTATTTGGTAGTCAATACTTGGTTAGCGTGCATCGCTTTTCCTAGCGCACCTTTGTGCCCACTGGCATATCCTTATCAAGAGTAACCAGAGCCAGGTCTTTCTTCCCAACCGCGGCCAGTACCATGCCCTGGGACTCGATCCCCCGGATCGTTGCGGGCTTGAGATTAGCCACCAGAATCACCTTCCTGCCTACTAAGTCTTCAGGGACATAATACTCCGCCACTCCAGCCACCAGGTTTCTGACGCCAGAGCCAGTCTGCACGCTCAAACGGAGAAGTTTATCCGCTCCCTCAACTGCCTCGGCGGAAAGCACCTCGACGACGCGCAGATCCAGCTTCTTGAAATCATCAATGGAGATCTCGTTGGTGGTTGGCTTTACCACCTGCTTAACTTCTACTTCCAGTCTCGGGAAGATGGGTTCCACCGCGCCCATAGTAACGCCTGCGGGCATCTTACCCCATTCCAGATCGGCGAACGTCTGCTCCTTGTCAGGGAGACCTATCTGCTGACAGATTTTTCTGGAAGCGCCGGGCATAAACGGTGATACAAGAATACTAAGGAAGCGGAGTGTCTCCACGCAGTTGTATAGCACCGTCGCCAGTCGATCTCTGCTGTTTGGATCTTTGGCCAGCCGCCAGGGCGCGCTTTCGTCGATATACTTGTTGGCGCGGCGCACCAATTCCCAGATGGTTTCCAGAACGTCGCTGAAAGCCATCCGATCTATATTTGGCTTGATCCGCGGGAGTATCCCCAGAGCAATATCTATGAGTTCGCCGTCATGTCCTTCCCTTTCGCCCTTTGGCTCAGGAATGGTGTCGCCGAAATTCTGCTTTACCATTGACAGAGTGCGGTTCAAAAGGTTTCCCAGATCATTGGCCAGATCGCCGTTGATCCTGTGAATGAACGCCTGTCGGGTGAAATCTCCATCGCCGCCGAAAGTGTATTCTCGCAGGAAGAAATATCTCACAGCATCAGTCCCGAACTCATCAATTAATTCGTCTGGAACGATCACATTTCCTGACGTCTTGCTGAGTTTTTTCCCGCCTTTGGTTAGCCAGCCATGTCCGTAGATCTGTCCCGGAAGCGGAAGACCAGCCGACATGAGCAAAGCAGGCCAGATGATGGCATGGAACCACAGGATTTCCTTACCGATGAGATGTATCTCCGCTGGCCAGTATCGCTCCATTTTTTCCGGGTCATCGCCATATCCTATAGCTGTAATATAGTTACTCAAGGCGTCTACCCAGACGTAGAGCACATCATCCGGATCTATGGGCACCGGGATGCCCCATTTCACCGTCGATCGGGATATGCTTCTGTCCTCCAGCCCGGATCTAACAATGCTCAGAACTTCATTTCGACGACTCTCAGGCTGTATGAAATTGGGGTTGCTTTCGATAAGCTCCAGTAGTTGGTCCTGATACTTGGACAGCTTGAAAAAGTAATTCTCTTCCTTCACCCATTCCGTCGGCAGTTCATGTATGGGGCAGCGATTCTCATCAAGCAGGTCACTTTCCTTGAAAAAACGCTCGCAGCGTACACAATACCAACTCTCATAGTGCTTTTTGTATACGTCGCCGGAGTCGTAAATTGCCTGAAAGAATTTCTGCGCCGCCGCCTTATGCCGCTCGTCCGTGGTGCGAACGAAATAGTCGTTGGAAATCTCCAGCTTTTTCCAGAGGGACATGAACTGGGCCGCTATATTATCGCAGTATTCCTGTTCGGGCATGCCTTTTTCCGCCGCTATGCGCTCGATATTCTGTCCGTGTTCGTCAGTCCCCGTAAGGAAGAACACGTCATCGCCACATAGACGATGATAGCGGGCCATCACGTCCGCCGCTATCGTGCAATAGGCATGTCCAATGTGTGGAACATCATTGACGTAATATATGGGCGTTGAAATATAGAATTTACTCATTCCTTTTTCCTCCAGATTCAGTCCGCGATCTCGAGCGCGGGCGCCTTCTGCCCTTGCCCTGAGTTCTGCCCCTTCTTTGATTCTGTTGCTTCAGATCCTCCATTCCAAATTCTACCAACTCACCATTATCACTTCGAACCTTAATAATACCGTGGAACAGGTCCAGTTCTTCGACTACCCCGGTAACGTTTTTGACTTTGATGGTACTGCCTGGCTCAGGCATGATTTGCTTTACCTCATGGTACCATTCATTCTCATATTGCAGGCAACACAGCAGCCGCCCGCAGACGCCGAGTATCTTCGATGGCGTTAAGGTCATATCCTGCTCCTTAGCCATTTTTATACTCAGTCTTCCAAGCTTCTTTAGAAAGGAAGCGCAGCACAATTGGCGACCGCAGCATCCGTATCCGCCCAGCATTTTCGTCTCGTCTCTTACGCCGATCTGTCGAAGTTCGATCCGCCTCTTGAAAATATATGCCAGGTCTTTTACTAACTCGCGAAAATCGACCCGCCTTTCTGACGTAAAATAGAACGTGATTTTCTTGCCGTTAGAAGAATATCGGGTTCTGACCAGCTTCATTGGCAGTTCCCTATCTTTGATCTTCGCCCGACATATATCACGCGCTTTTGCTTCTCTACGCTCGTTTTCCTCGAAGCGTTTCTGGTCCTCCTGTGTAGCCTTCCGCATGACTTTCCGCGCAGGCTTCCTACACTTCTGCTGCCGGCAGTCCAGGCTGCCTACTACCTGCCCCAGGCCTACATTATCATCAGCATCCTCTGTGATACAGTAATCACCGACTTTCAAGTCCAGACCGTTTGCATCAAATGCAAATATCCCACGTTCGGGAAACTCTACTCTGAGTATTTTAGGTTCTTCCACACTGTCCACCACCTCTTGTATCAGATCACAAACGCGCATCGACTTCAGTGATAGTCCTCTCACTCGTCAACGCGTTCATCGCTGATTATTCGTTACTGATCGAGGTAGTTACAGCCTTGCGGAGAGGGTATCGCTGGCCTGGAGCATCAATACTTCCAGTGCCAGGGTTGGATTTATGTTTCGCTGCATAAGGCTCCGTGTCTTCAGGGCAGTTTTGATGAGCTTTTCTATCTGAACATCCGAATAGAGTCTGGCTATCTTCTCCAGCTCATCTTTCCTGTCGCTATGAGTCAACAGAGTCTCAGAACATCCTTGTTTCACCAACATTAGATCACGATACCAACTTAGAAGGAGATCCAGCGGATCCTGTGCCTTACCCAGGCTTTCCGCTTTCTTGAATATATGTAGTAAAGATGCCCGGTTGTTCTGGCTCAAATCTTGGAAAGATGCTGATATTTCATCCTCAACGTCCTCTTTTTCTTCCTTTGCCAGTCTTAGAGCTTTGCCGATTTTCCCCTGGGAGCGCAGCGCCACCCACTTCGCCTTTGATTGCGAAAGCCCTGCTCGCGCCACCAATTCCCCGCGAAGTACAGCCGGCGGAGCGAGAGAAAATCTGAGTGCTTGACATCTGGAACGGATTGTGGGCAAGAGAGCGCTGTAAACGGATGTTAGAAGTATGAGAACCATAGCCCCCGGCGGTTCCTCCAGGGTTTTCAACAGAGAATTGGCCGCCTCGACAGTCATTTTCCCAGCTTCAGCGATTATATATACTTTCCGCTTACCTTCCATCACCCTGTATGATCCCTGCCGCTTGAGGGAGCGTACCTGATCAATCTTCAGGCTTTTCCCTTCCGGACGAACCACGGTCACATCAGGATGGTTGCCATCGTCAATTTTTCGGCAGGAGATACATTCATCGCACGCGTCTTCACCATCGGTAAGGCAATTAAGCGCCTTAGCGAAATTGATGGCGACAAATTCCTTGCCAACATCCACCGGTCCGGAGAATATATACGAATTAGCAATCCTACCTGACCGTAACGCGTTCTTGAGCCGCTCTATTACATCCTTATGCCCTATTACATCGGAGAACATAATACATTTCCGTTAGATATCCGCTTGAGACCATCGCTATGAATTCAGCTTCGCAAGACGTTGATCAACACATTCTCTTATAGAAAGATGGATCGTTTCGATAGATCCTTTTGCGTCGATCACCTGTACTCGTTCAGGTGATTCACCAGCGATGACAAGATAGGCTTCTCTCACTCTGTTGTGGAAATCAACACTCTCATTTTCCAGACGGTCCCGCTGATCGTGCTGTTTTCTGGATAGGCCATTTTCTGCCTCCAGATCCAGAAGAAGCGTGAGATCAGGTTCCAGCCCGCCTGTAGCCATGTCATTCACCTGTTTCAGATGGTCTAAATCAAGTCCGCGAGCGTATCCCTGATACGCAAATGTGGCATCACTGAATCTCTCGCAGATCACTATTTTTCCTTCATCCAAAGCTGGCAGTATAAGTTGAGACACATGTTGAGTTCTGGAGGCAAGATAAAGCAAAAGCTCTGTGATATGTGTCATGTCACGATTCCGAGGCTCCAGAAGTATTTCTCTGATTTGCTCGGCTATAGGCGTGCCTCCCGGCTCACGTGTTCGAATCACTGAATGACCAAGCTTTACTATATAATCGGTCAACAACTCGGCTTGTATACTCTTACCGCACCCTTCTACACCTTCAAGGCTTATAAACATACCTCTGTTAAGCATAAAACCTCAAGTTCTGTATATTTTACAGGATAGATACCCTTCCTGCTTGCATCCTTGATTTTCACTACCTCTACGGCCAATAAGTTATGCTAAGGACTTAAGACTGCAAATTAAATAACTTTCCCATTTGGCCAAATTCCCCCTTTTTCAAGGGGGAATCTACCGTTTGCTCCTTATATCTTATCTCAGATGGGTAAGCTATTTAATCACGAGTCCTAAAACACCGCCCAAAAGGACTACAAATATACGATTATATAATAACTTAGCCACGACGTTATGTCAAGGATTTTCTATCGTGACCAGAGATTCTCAAGTCAGAAATCTGACAGTGCCAGAATATGATGTATTTGGTTCATAATGTTGAGCAGGCAAACTATCCCTCTATGAAGCAATCAGTTTCAGTATTGGGTATTTCCAGAACTACGCCATTCCACCACCACAAAACGCCACCTGGACAGTTACGGCCCGTCGAAATGTGTCCAGGACATACGCCACTTCCAGTAAAGGAAGTTAGCCATGAATTCTTCTGCAATCCGCTTCATGGTGGGATGATACAGCCTGTATGATTTCAGATGTCTGAAAACGTATGAATAGAAAAGGTTATGAGCCATCACTTCGATAAACTCAGTACAAGAAACAGAATCAGCAATAACGCGTAGGTGGCGTTTGGATGGTGGTGGAAGTTGTGTTCCATGTACCAGTTGCCCTTCAAGTCTTTGATAGCATTGTTTTCTACCCCCTATTTGGCTCTGTATTCCCCGCAGTCGGCGAATACGCTATCGCTACAATGGACTATCTGCCGAATTATGTCCGCATCAGCCAGCTCCACTGGCAGTGTTGCCATGCACAGGAATGTCTCTATCCTTAATGTATACCTTCTTTCCTAGCACTATTCCCCGCGTACGCGAGGACAGGCTTGTATGCCTTTTCCAGAATCTTGAATCCACGGGTTGGCACATCCCAAGCCAGTGATTGCTGAAGCTCTGGGATCTCATATATCCAGCTTTCTACTCCACTCTTTCTATCATCTTGGGTATCAATCGCTTTGCTGCTGTGCTCTCCCCTTCATGTCCAGCTTCTTCGCCAGCAATTACATCCTTTGGAAACGCTGGTTCAGCGCCCAATATAACCCCCGCTTTCGCGAGGGCAGGCTCTGAACTGCTGATGAGAATGCAGCCTGCCAACTACATACATTATCACCACCCTGTGGACGTAATCGATCCGCATGCCATCCTTCACATTCACATGTACCTCCATGCAGTCTGGACACTGGATGGATTCGCTGCGAAAGTATTCTGTGCCATCTACTGCTACTATTATGTTCGTCAATGCAAAAGTGGTTCTCCCGCAAAGTGTGTGAAAGCCACCCATCAGCACTCAGCATTTCAGTGGAATGCCAAGTACTCGCCTCCGCAGCAGATCAAAATTGGCGCGGCCATACATCTGTCGCTTGATGAGCTTAAGTCTGTTTACCTGCCCCTCCACCTGTCCGTTACTCCATGGTAACGAAAGAGCATTGGTCACCGCGGCCAGGTCCTGTTTTATGCCATTGGCAAATCCTGTTAGTGCGTCAATCTTGCTCTTGCCAACATCCTCTAACCAGGGAATGAGGGCTTCAGATTTGCGCTCCCGGACCATGCTCGTGAAACGCTGCCCCAAAGTGTAGGCTTCGGCAACTTTCTCGTCTGCTTCCTTCATCCGCTCAAG
>SDBU01007030.1_pt1 | contig 13093 bp, 7 predicted proteins | sample 2277071 | NCBI WGS metagenome assembly SDBU01 (sample SAMN10397929, study PRJNA504765) | marine sediment metagenome | isolation source: marine sediment core GS08_GC12, 126 cmbsf | place: Arctic Ocean: Gakkel Ridge, Loki's castle | collected 2008 | reverse complement strand
GTGAATATGTCACGCTGTCGATGGAGACCTGACGGTCATTCATCGCTTCGAGTAATGAGCTCTGGGTCTTTGGTGTGGTGCGGTTAATCTCGTCGGCAAGTATAACATTGGCGAAGATGGGCCCTTTCTGGAATTCAAACCTGCTTTCATTCGGGTTGTAGATCGATACCCCGAGGATGTCGCTCGGCAGAAGGTCGCTTGTGAATTGTATCCGCTGAAACGAGCAGTTGACGGATTTCGCGAGAACATTTGCGAGTGTCGTCTTGCCTATACCGGGGACGTCCTCGATGAGGATGTGGCCATGCGCGAGCAGACCCACGACGACAAACTTTATCACGTCGTCTTTACCGTAGATCACCGTTCCGATGTTTTCGCGGAGTTTGGCGATTTTCTCGATGCTGGTCTGTGATATCATCTTCTCTCAGCTTAATTACCTTTTTCACTCGTGGACCGATATGAAGCTACAATGGACGCATGAAATTGTCAAGGCGCAATGAAAAAAAGTGTGGGTAGCTGGCATCAGAGACATCTGATGGAATGCCTACTCAAGTTACGGCGTTCTACGTCGACGTATGTACCAGTAAAATCGCTTAATAGATCTTTGTCTTTGCTCCAATACCTGCATAGGTTTTTTGTCTTCGTTGTCTTTTGCGTTTACATTAGCACCTTTTTCGATAAGAAGCTGAACTATCTCTCTGTTTCCACATGCCGCGGCGTGATGAAGGGGTGTTTTCCCACAGTTGTCTTTTACGTTAATGTCAGCGCCTTTATCAATTAGGAATTCGACTATTTCAACGTCTGGATTCGTGGAGTGACATGCATGGTGGAGCGGGGTTTCACCAGAGTCAGTTGCTACTTCAATGTCAGCGCCCTTGTTGATAAAGAGTCTTGCAATATCATTGCTGCCTCGCCATAAGGCCGAATGGAGGGGGGTTGAATTCTGCGGATATCGCTTGTCGATGTTCGCACCGTATGCGATCAGAAGTTCAGCAATTTGGATTTGCTTGCTTTCCGGTGACAGATAGCAATCAATAGTCGTGTCGAGCGGCGCATCGCCATTTCTGTCGGCGAGGTTGGGATCGGCTCCTTTTGAGAGGAGAAGTTTAGCCATCTCGATTTCGCCGTATTTTGTTGCCGTGTTCAATGCGGTATCTCCATTGACATCGCTCCAATCAATATATGCGCCATTATTTATTAAGACTCTGGCTGTATCAGTCTGTCCTTTTTTTGCGGCGTAGAGAAGCGGTGTCTCTTCAAGTAGAATGGTTTTGCAGTTAACATCAGCTCCTTTTGAAATCAGGAACTCGGCAATGTCAGCATGTCCGTTGTACGCGGCGTGATGAATAGTGTATTCTAAGAGTGGTAGCTTTGGGTGTACTTCCATTCCATTTTCGACGAGAAGTTCGACGATTTCTTTTTGTCCCCCGATCACAGCCCAATCCAGGATGGTTTCCCACGCTGGAAATCTATCTATCCTATTCGTGACAATGAGTTGGATTACGTCAATTTCCAGATGCACAGGGGTGCAGTCAAGGAGGCTTTTCCAGATCGGCAGGTTCTGAAGCACTGTCTGTCGATTTTCGATCCATTTCTTGACATTCTTTATATTCCCAGTCGCTGCAGCGATTTCAGCTGTTACCTTTGTCCCACTTTTCAGAAGAAGGTCCACCATATCGTTGTGACCTTCCTTCAAAGCAAGGTGTATTGGTCGATACTTCCAATGGTCTGTTGTGTTAGCGTTGGCACCGTGTGATAAAAGGAGTTTTACCATCCCGATATGGTTCTTTTCCGCAGCAAGGTGCAATGGGCTTTTCTGGTATTCAGCACACCTCGTATTGACTTCTGCTCCTAAGGAGATAAGGTATGCAGCAATTTCTGTATGGCCTTCCCGAGTTGCGACATGAAGTGGGGTATTTCTATAAAGTTTTGCTATGTGTTCGGGCATCTTCTTACTGCCAGACCGACCGACGTAAACATAGTTTTTTTCTTCGTCGAACCTTATGTTGACATTTGTCCCCTTTACAACAAGAAGCGGAAAAGTCTCGGTTAATCCATTTTTTATTGCGTTGTAGAGTATGTCGTGGTTGTACTGTTCTTTGGCCATCTTGGGGCTTTTCTTGAGCATGAGTTTGACTATTTGTTCGTTGCCGATCTCAACAGCCATAGATAGTGGTGTCTCGCCTCTGCGATTTGTTATGCGAAGATTTGCTCCTTCTTCGATAAGAAGTCCGGCCACTTCCGGGTGATCGAACTTAAGTGCGTGTTGCAGAGGTGTTCCTGCATAACCAGAGTCAGCATCTATATTGGCACCAGATGATATCAGGAGCTCAACGATGTCCTTAAAGCCTTTTGAAGCTGCAAGATGAAGCGGGCTTTTGCCTTCCCATTCTGCGTTGGGATCCACGCCTTTTTTGAGAAGCTCTCTTAAGGTACGAGTGTCTCCCACCGCTGCCGCGTTCAGCAGATCCTTCTCAACACCTGCCTTGTGCAAGTGCCAAAGGAATAGCATTGTTATAAGTAGCACTGGAAGTAAAACGTATAGGAGCCTGCGGGGGTTGACTATTGATCTAAGCATTTTTCTATAATCAATATTTCTATAATTTACTCGCAGAATTATATATTGAATATCAATTTGAGTCGAATATATTTCTCTTATCGAATTCGTTTTAGCTTTGTATATGCTTCTTAGTTTTTCTTAGGTGTATATCCGCGGAGCAAGAGCTTGGGCGATTTCTCATATAGTAGCTACATGTATGTTCGGGGACTCACTTCTTATGCTCGCGGTTGGGGAAGAAGGCGGACATCCCGCCCCAGCCCAATAAATACCCAAGTATGTAAGTGACGAGGAAGCCGGCGAAGTATGAGCCGTCCTTTTTTAATACAGGACCGGCTATGATGATCAGAGGGACTATTAGTGTTATGGACATTATCGTTGACATTATGTGAGAGTATTTTTCCGGAATCTGCGTGAGGTCGTGTAAGATAATCCATATCGAGACTGAGCTCAATACGAAGAGAATCCCGCTTGTGGCTGCGGTGAGGAATACGCGAAGGTCGAACTGGGGGTATTGGTAGAATAAAGCAACGGCAACAACAGAGGCCAATACGATGAACAGGACGGGAAGTATGCCGATATCGATTATCAGAAATATGCGTTCTTCTTTTCTACTCATTGTATTCGCTTCATATACGCGTGATCTGTCTGCGAAGTAACTTCTCAGATTTTCGTACCGGGCTATGTTGCGATAGAAGTATATATTTATGGATTTTCTTACTACAAGGGGCATGAGCACGATTACCGTGAAGAAATCGCGGTATTCGATTATGTTCTTCCATTTAAGGGTTCGGCTTGAGAAGAGGTTTTTTTCTGTTATCTGCTTTTCACCCGCTATGTATTTTCCCATAAACTTGTATACAAGGAAGGAATAGGGGACAAATGAGAGGGCTGCAAGGATTATTACGAAGTTGAAATTCAGAGTTGAGCCGGTGTTTTCCAGGTAAATAAGTACTAATCCGAAGATGAGCGGCACGGTGATAGCGAAAGTTATCCTCCACAGGAGGGAGTATCGAAATATTTTCTTATCCAATATTCGGCGGCGCTGTAACTTGTGTAAAGACGGTTTCTTATTTTGCCGGTGTATCGTACAGCAGAGCAGCGCGATTGTCAAACTTGCGGAATTTGTCTTTGTGATAGAATGCTGCTATCCTGTATTATTCATGAAAAGCATCAAAACATTTTTAATTAATTACTAATAAACGTATCATAATAAATAGTCTGGAAAATCGGTTCTTAGTCGTTGTTGTGGAATATCCATTTTGTGACTTTGATGTTTTTGACCTTCGGCGTCGTCATAGCGCCGCAACCACGCCACGGCGTGGTTATCAAAGACTTGCTGTATGCAAATACAGCGGCGTCATTGATTCCTCGTCCTTGCGGCACTCTAACGACGTGAATAATACAGGTTATGAAGGAAGGAAGAAAATATGTTGAGATGTTGAGGGTTGTATCGGCGTCGCGGCGTGTCGATCTGGTCGGGGCGTATCCGGACAAGCTGATCGAGCTTTTGCGTGAGAAGGCGCCTCCGGAACGGACGCATACTCTCGTTATCTGGACGAAGAATCCGTCGAATCTGCTGCATTGTTCCGAGCTGATTGAAGAGGTGGGGAAGTATCGGAGTCTGTTTCTTCATGTTTCTGTTACGGGTATGGGCGGTACGGTTTTGGAGCCGGGGGTTCCTGCAGCAGAGGAGTTGCTTTCGATGCTGGATAGAATCACAGAGTTCGTCAGAGGTGGCGAGCACGTGAGACTGCGTTTCGATCCTATCGTGCATATCCGCATGAGGGACGGTACGATTTATACGAATTCCGGACATTATGAAGAGGTCGCGCGGGCGGCTTCCAACTCGGGAATCCACAATGTATCGATAAGCTGGATGCAGGTTTATCGAAAGGTTATCCGGAATCTCAAAGCGAGGGGAATGGCTGCTGTTGTGATTTCGGAAGAACAAATGCTTGAAGAACTTTCAATCATTCAGAAGATATCCGACAGATATGGTATAACGCTGCACGGCTGCTGTGTCCCCGTGATGCCTGTTTCGAGATGTATAGATGGTTTCATCCTTGAAGAACTTCATCCCGATAATCTGCCCTGCTCGAAGGTCAAAGCGAAAGGACAGAGGGAGCTCTGCGGCTGCACCGAGAGTTACGATATAGGATGGTATGAGCCGTGCCTTCATGGCTGCGTTTATTGCTACGCAAATCCAAAGGTGGAATGACCTCTTCCTGAATTTCCACATTTTTTCTTCTCATAATCAAGCGGCTGGTTCCGATATTTATATATGGGCAGTTGCGGATATCAATTGAAAGGAAGGGGCCATGAGAGTTCCCGTATCAATATTTTGTCTTTTTGTTTTTTCGATGACAGCTGCTGTTGTGGCTGGAGAGCCGATACTCCTCAAGTATAAGCTTGAACCGGGAGAGGTGCAGTCTTATCAGGTCTCGATGGATTTGAGGGTGGATGCAGCGGTTAAGCAAGGTGGGAAAACTGAATCGACGAAGATAGACATGCATGTCGGGATGGGCGTTGCCTTGAAATGTATCTCGTCCGACGAAAACGAGTTTATCTGCGAGGCATGTTTTTATTCACCTCAGGCCGAGCTTAACATGGAGGCGATGGGTACTCGCGTAAGAGCCGTAATGGATTATTCCGGTGTTAAGATGTACAAGGGCGGCAAACTGGTAAAGAGTGTACAGTGGTCCGATTTCAATGATCCTTCGATGCCGAATATAGGTGATTTGAGCAAGGTAAGAATCCGATGCCGAATCGGAAGGAATGGTGAACTGCTGGAAATTTACGATGGGGAGGAACTGGCAAAGAAATTCCCGGGGTTCGATTTCGACCAGATGATGGGTCAACAAATAGTGTTTCCGACACACCCGATAGACATCGGCGAGTCCTGGGAAGCCACAATTGATACCGATTTCGATAACGGCATCGGCTGTGGTATCAGTGTCGGGAAAATAGAAAACAAATTCAAATATACTTTGAGCAAAATCGGAAAGTACAACGGCGTCAGGTGCGCCGTCATCGACGTGAAAGGAACGACAACGACGAAGGAGAAGGATTCCGACATTAAATTGAATCAGACCGTCAATGGCACGACGATTGTTGAGTTGGAGACGGGGAAAGTGATGTTCGCAAAAGCGGATGTCGCCCAAAGTATAGATGGAGAAATCTCAGGTGCGGATGTGAATGTCAGCACTACCGGCAGTATGACGATCCGCTACAATGGAAACCGGATACCCAGTGAAGCCATTGAAGAGGAAATGCTTGCACGAATTGACCCGGACCTGCTGAAGGCGCTTAACGAAATTCGTGTTCCTATTGTACTTGTCGACAGGATTAAGATAGGTGACAAGTTCTATAAGGTCAGAGATATTGTGGTAGTGAACAATACCAAAATGAGGTTGTTGAAATTCTCTGAGGACAGAATATACCTCAAGGATGATAAATCGGGAATCATCTACAAAATTCTCATGAATTTCCGTGGAGAAGTCACGAGCATAAAGCCCCTTATGGGTAAGCAGGGTTGACATAATCGGCTGCTCTGCTTCCTCTACAAAGATCAGCAAGATTTCATAGTACCTCATTCCTGTATTTGGTTATTCGTTGTTGAAGAAAAGTTTTGTTTCCTTCTCTCTGAGATTTTACATGCCTGTTTCCATTTGGTTTTCTTAAGGAATTTTTGCGTTTAATTTCCTTGACAGCGCAAAATTTAAGGCATACTATGGAGACGAACGAGAGGTAGCCGACGAGAAACCTCGTGCAAAGTCGTAGAGCATATCCATAGGGAAATATTAGTTTTAAGAAAGGTTAAGGAAATTGTCTGAAATCGAGACTACTACCAATTATGTCCATACGCTTGACAGGGAGCAGGTCAAGCAGTTGAAGTTCTATCTCCAGGAGAAAGGATACGAGTTCCGTGAGGTGAAATATGCTTATTTCGGCGCATCGAACAGTGAGGTATCATTGACGTGCTATCGCAACGGCAAGCTTCTGGTCCAGGGCAAGGGTACTGCGGACTTCATCCGTTACTATCTTGAGCCGCAACTTTTAAAAGAGATAAAGTTCGGTTATGAATATCTGCTCAACGAGGAGCTATCGCTTGAGGAGCGAATCGGCGTGGATGAAAGCGGCAAGGGGGATTATTTCGGTCCTTTGGTCGTCGGAGGGGTTTATGCCGACAGGTCGGACTTAAAAACTTTATTGGGCCTCAAGGTAAAAGACTCCAAGGACATGACGGATAAACGCGTGCTCAAGCTCTTTCCGATTCTTTGTGCGAAGCTTAAACATTCGGTTGTAATAATAGGCCCTGAAAAATACAATATGCTGTACGAGAAGATGAACAATCTCAATAAGATGCTGGCATGGGGCCACGCGAGAGTTATCGAGAATCTGCTCTCAAGCGTAGCATGTAAGAAAGTGATACTGGACCAGTTTGCCGACAAGAGCGCCGTGCGAAATGCTTTGATGAAGAAAGGCAGGAAGGTCGATTTGGAACAAAGGCCAAAGGCCGAAAGCGACATTGTCGTCGCCGCCGCATCGGTTATCGCTCGCGGCAAGTTCCTGCAGCGCATGCAGGAACTTTCGGAAGAGTTCAAGATCGAACTTCCAAAAGGTGCATCGAAAAAGGTCATCGAGGTCGGAAAGGAATTTATAACTGAACGCGGAATTCAACAGCTTCCGAAAGTTGCGAAACTTCATTTCAAGACAACTCAGAAGGTTTTGGAAATGTGAGGTCCACACGGTGTAGCGCCATGTGGTCATATAAGATTCCCTTCATACAATATCTATATTTATCTTCTGAGAATTGCCTGATCAATCCTATCCGCGCGGGAGTTTATTTGAATGCCTGATTACGCAGACAAGTCAATCCAGTATATCAAGGGAATCGGGCCCCGCCGTGCGGAGGTCCTGGCCAAAGTGGGAATTGTGACTCTGTACGATGCACTGGAGTATTTTCCCAGAGCATATAAGAATCGCGGCGAGATAACACCAATCAGGGAGGTTGTTCCGGATACTGAAGTTACGGTGCGTGGCGAAGTTACCTCCGTCCGCATGAAGAAGTATTTGTACCGTCGCTCGATGGTAACGGTTCTGGTCGATGAGGGTGACTCCCGGATAATGTGCAGGTGGTTTAATCAACCGTATATGCGCGAGAAATTCAAAAGAGGAATGAACGTAATTGCGTCGGGTAAAGTGGTCCTTGACAAAAACGACGCGTATACGATGACCAATCCGGACATAGAGATCATTGACGGGAAAGGTGAAGGGGAGAGCCTTAACACCGGACGCATCGTACCGATTTATCCTTTAACGGAGAACCTTACACAGAACGTTATGCGTTCTGTTGTGAACAGGGCTCTTAATGATTACGGCGTCAGAATCGATGAAGTATTGCCTGAATCTCTCCTCAGGGAATACAACCTCCCTGGACGGAGCGGTGCTGTAAGGACCATCCATTTCCCTGAATCGGAATCTCGACTCGATTTGGCCAGGAGGCGTTTGATATTCGAGGAGTTCTTTTTTCTGCAATTGGGTATAGCGCTCAGGCGTAAGGCGATCCGCCGACGGGAAAAACCGCAGAAGTACAATTCCGATATAAGCCGGTGTAACGAATTTATCGATTCGCTGCCATTTGAATTGACTTCGGCACAGAAACGTGTGATCCGGGAGATAGAAGAGGATATCGTGCATTCGATGCCTATGAACCGTCTTCTGCAGGGGGATGTGGGGTCGGGAAAGACAGTCGTGGCGGTGTGGGCTATGCTTCGAGCGGCATCTTCAGGGCTGCAAAGCGCCATTATGGCCCCGACGGAAGTTTTGGCGAGACAGCACTATGTAAAGGTTAGAGAGCTTCTTGCAGGGCAGGGACTGAATATTGTAATGCTCATAGGCGCAGTGACTTCTTCCGAGAAGAAACAGCTGCGCGAGCGGATTTACTCGGGTGAGATTGATATCGTTGTCGGGACACATGCGCTATTTCAGGAGAAGGTGCAGTTCAAAAACCTCGGCCTGATAGTTATCGACGAGCAGCATAAGTTCGGCGTTATGCAGAGGATGAAGCTTTTCCGTAAAGGATTTTCTCCGGACATGCTCGTCATGACGGCAACTCCGATACCGAGGACTCTGTCATTGACGATATACGGCGATATGGATACCTCGATCCTCGACGAAATGCCCGCTGACCGCAAACCGATAAAGACGCGGTGGCTCAAGAACAGGGACCTGAAGAAAGCGTACAACTTCGTCAGGAAACAGGTCAGCGAGGGGCATCAGGCGTACATCATATATCCTCTCGTCGAGGAATCCAGCAGGCTGGAACTGAAGTCCGCAAAAAAGATGTACGACGAACTTCGCAGGAAGGAGTTTCCGGATCTGAAGCTTGGGCTTATCTACGGCTCGATGAAGCCCGAAGCGAAGGAAAAAGTTATGCGAGAACTGAAGGACCATGGAATTGATGTGCTTGTCTCGACTACGGTAATCGAGGTCGGGATAGATGTTCCGAACACAACGTGCATTGTGATTGAGAATGCGGACTATTTTGGTCTCTCTCAGCTTCATCAGTTGCGGGGACGTGTAGGCAGGGGCAGGGACCAGTCGTACTGTGTTCTTGTAGCCACACCCAGGAAACAGCCGGGAAAGCAGCGGCTCAAAGTTATCGAATCGACAACGGACGGGTTCAGGATAGCCGAGGAGGATTTGTATCTGCGCGGGACGGGAGAGTTCTTCGGTACGATGCAGTCGGGACTGCCTGACCTGAAGATTGGAGATCTGTTTCGCGATATCAAGATCATGGAGACAGCGAGGGAAGAGGCCCGCAAAATCGTTTCAGAGAAACGCGCGATAACGTACAGGGAACGTTCCATAATACGTGGAATAATTCAGCAGAAATTCGCGAAGCGCTTCACCCTGGTGTCGATGTAGCTGTCAGGTTTCATCTGTTGATTTCCAGAATTCTCTTATTTCTTCAATGTAGTCCTGCGATACCAACTCGTCGGGGGAATGTTCGTACCAGTCGGTGGGGAAGAGGGAGTTGTAGTATTTTGTGGCGAAGCGCCGGCCGAGGAGAACAATGATGCCCTTATCTTCCTCTGAGCGTATGACGCGGCCTGCGGACTGGATGATGCGACGCATTCCGGGGTAGAGATAAGCGTATTCAAAACCCATCCCATAGTATTCCGCATAATAGTATTTTCTAAGCTCCTGCTCGAAGTTGAACTGAGGAAGTCCGGGGCCTACAATGATCGCGCATGTTGCCATGTCGCCGGGATAGTCTACCCCCTCGGCGAAGATTCCGCTCTGCACTGCGAAGACAACCAGCGCTTTTTCTTCTTTGAGACGCTGTATCACGACGGAGCGTTCGTTTTCGGACATGAAACGCTGCTGACACATTATCTCGTGATGACGTAGGGGCATATATGCGTAGACGTTTTCCAGAAACTCGAAGCTTGGGAAAAACACAAGATAATTTCCATAATGAAGATTTACTATATCGTTAATTATTTGTGCGGTTTTTTCGTAGAACCTGTGCCGGACGGAATATTTCGTTGAGATCTGTGGTACGACCATGATTTTTCTGTTCTCCTTCGGGAAAGGAGAAGGGAAATGACGAAGTGTTGTCTTGTCTCTGTCAAATCCGAGGACGTCGCGGTAAAACTGCTGCGGTTCAAGTGTGGCGGACATTGCAATCGTACTGTAAAAACCCTCGATGCGTTTTCCCAACTGACTCGAAGGGTCGGAGCACAGTATCCTGATGATATGCGATTCTCCTCGGCGTTTGTAGATGTGTGAGAACTCATCGCCCTTAAGCGAAAGGACATAATGGAAGAGCGAGAAATTACGGAGGAATTGTTGTATGGGGTCTTCCTGAAGAGGGACTGAAGATTGCTTTTTGTAGACGTAGTATTTCACTGTGATCTCATCGAGCTTTTCCTTTACTTCGTCGAAGAAGTCCATGTCGAGATTGACGAGGTATTCTTCCACATTGCCGTGTTCTTCTGTGCCGAAGTTGTCGAGTGTATGAAAGTACATGTCGAGTGATTCCAGAACTTCGCAGAGCTCGATTAGTACAGGAGTTTTCGAGTCTGAGTTCGCGTGGATTATCTCGTTTATGAAAGCTCGTTTTAATGTTGGCGAGTAGTACTCCATCCCGCGCTGGTAAAGGTTGTGCGCCTCGTCGATTATAAGAATTGAATCATCATACTTATCGAGAAAGAACCTTCTGAGATAAACCGATGGATCGAACACGTAATTGTAATCGCAGACAATCACATCGCATCTGAGTGAAACGTCGAGAGAAAGCTCGAAAGGGCAGAGCTTGTGGAGGACTCCGACCTCGTAGACGGCCTCCGGCGTTATAGTGCGTCGTTTAAGAAGCTCGTCGATAGCGCCGGAAGTTTTCAGTTTCCCATAGTAATTGCGTGCAAACGGGCAAAAGTCGGAATGGCAGAAATAAATGCTGTTGGCGCACATCTTTTCCTTTGCACGAATATGTATTGCGTAGATCCTGTGATTGTTTCCGTTTAATAGTTTAAGACTGTCGACGACAATTCGCTGCTGAGTGGTTTTGGATGTGGTGAAAAAGATACGCATCCCCTTATGGAGCGCAAGCCGCAGAGTGGGAAACAGCGCTGCGATTGTCTTGCCGACACCTGTCGGCGCCGAGACCATTAAGTCCTGTCCGCGCAGCAACGCGGTCTCTGTCTCGTCCATCATTTCCTGCTGGTATTTTCTTTTAGATGTGAATGGGAACTCAAGCTTTTCAGCAAACCGGCGTTGTTCGATCTGCCACTCATGACGCAGTGTGGCCTCTTCGATAATTGATTCGATACGCTTGCGAAAATGATTAAGGACGGCAGTCTCGTCAAAGTCGACCTCCGTTTTCTCGATGCTGCCGGCGGCGATGGGGATAAAGACAAGCAAACCTTTAACTTCTTTACCTGTCTTTTTTTCAAGGAGCCAGATGTAGTACTGCAACTGCAGAATATATGCTTCGTACCGGTTGTTTTCGAAGCTCAACTGAATGCTCGCGGTGTTGAATACGGACTTTATCTCCTCGACGACGAGTTTGCCTTTCTGTTCGTAAACTCCATCGATGCGCCCCTGCACCGTTATGTGGAAATCAAACAGGTCTGTCTCGTACTTAACAGTTACTTCCCGCCGGTAAGCAGTGTCCGTATCCTGCCGATTGTTCTGATGCTTGCCATGTATGCTGCGACCGAGAGCAGCCCTCGCAGGCAGCGACGATTCCGGAACGATACTTCCCTTGTCAAGTTCAGCCAGGGCAAGGTCCTTGACGCTGAGGATGATGGTCTTGTTTTCGAAGTTTACTCTTATAGTCATTCTATGTTGTACAGGGATACTCGAATAATAATGTATCCCAACCAGTGGATGTCAGATTATTATTGCGGTGTGTGGTCCGTTTCATGGGCGCTGCCTGCGGTGACATTTGTAAGAGTAATATCTCTGGAGGGCCTTGAACGCCGCTTTTTTTCGACCGCGGTTATCTATGATGCCTTTTCGGTTGTAACCCATCTGCCAGCGATTGACCCTGAGCGGCGAGCGGAAATCGAAGAGTATCCAGGGCGTGATACCCTTTACGCGCTTGAACTTATCGAGCTGCATAAGCTGTCGATGATATATTTCCGCCTGGAATTCTTCGGTCCAACGCTGTGTTTTCGGGCCGTGGTTGCCGAATTCGGCGCCGGCGCCCATCTCGGTAATAATAACCGGCTTTCGGATTTTGTGGTCTTTACCGAAAGGCTCGAGTTCCTCGGGCTCCTTCTCATACCATCCGTGATATTCGTTTATCCCGATTACATCGAGTTTCCTGGTCACAGGATCTTCGATGAAAGGTTTGCCATCCCTGCCATAGCTCAGGAAACAGGCGGCGGAAATCAGGCGTGTGTCGTCGAGTTTTCGTGTGTAGTCGACCAGGGTATTGAGGAACTTGTTGCGCGCTTTGCCCGGGTGGGTCTCGTTTGCTGCAGACCAGCAGATGACCGATGCTCTGTTCCAGTCTCTCTCGACGAGCTGCTGCATCTGGTGTTTCGCTTTGTTCAGTACCGATGTCTTGTCGAATTTAATGTGCCAGTATACGGGGATCTCTTCCCAAAGCATAAGGCCCATTGAGTCGGCTTTGCGGGACATCAACTCGGTATGAGGATAGTGGGCAAGCCTAAGGAAGTTACAGTTGAGCTGTTGCGCCCAGTGCAGTCTCTCAGTTACATCTTTCATGGAAAGTGTGCGGCCTTTGCCCTCGGCCTCTTCGTGCATACATATCCCTCGCAGGAATACGGATTCTCCATTGAGGATTATGTCCTCGTCTTCGACGCGGATTTCCCTGAATCCAACGAGGTCGTTTATCCTGTCGCCTTCGGAGGATATCTCGATTTGGTAGAGTGCCGGGTTTTCCGGTGCCCAGAGCTGCGGGTTAATCTCGAACTCGGCGGCGCCGTAACCGCGTTTTATCGGAACCAGGCCGGTAAATTTGACATCGAGCATTGAAACAGTGGCTGTGTCTGCAGGCTC
>SDBU01007029.1_pt1 | contig 13093 bp, 10 predicted proteins | sample 2277071 | NCBI WGS metagenome assembly SDBU01 (sample SAMN10397929, study PRJNA504765) | marine sediment metagenome | isolation source: marine sediment core GS08_GC12, 126 cmbsf | place: Arctic Ocean: Gakkel Ridge, Loki's castle | collected 2008 | reverse complement strand
GAATATATTCCTGAGGACATGACGTACAAACAGAGTTTGTATGGTTTCGGTGGAAAACTGAAATTATGGGATGGAGATGCGACACTGGGGCTTTCTTACGCTGTCGAGGCAGACGATAAGAACAAGCCGTATATCATTCTTTCTGACGAGGACATCCATGAGTTACAACAAAATGAATTGGACGCGGACGGCGATGGTAAACTATTGACCGCGCCGAAAAAACACTCTGTTTTGGGTTTCGATAGTCAGTTCAATCTGGGAGAGAACACATCGCTGATAGGCAAGCTCGCGTTCAGCAATGTGGATAATAACACCTTTTCAAAACTAGATAACGTAGAGACCAGCCGCGCGTGGAGTCTATCGTCGCATTCGTATACGGAGAAGCTACGACTGAATTTTAATCTTCGCGGACTCGATGCGGATTTCGTCCCCGTCGGCGCAACAGGAGCCAACCGTTCGCGTTTTCGCTATGAGGAACAATATCAAGAGGAACAATTCGACGACATATTCTTGCTCGGCGCGCCGATACAGAGAGAAACGCCGGCGGAACATTCTGCTGATGCCGATATTCAATATGAACTCATCACGGGTGTCAAATTAGATACAGGCCTGGGGTGGACATCTGAAAATTATGACAATGAAGAATTATCTGACACGGCGCGAAAAAACTGGCGGAGGGGAGTAGATGTGAATTTTCCCAAATTGCCGCGATTTCGCACGCGATATCAGGAAAGTACAACCATGACAGATGGAAAAGAGGACTTTAAAAAAACGCGGGAGAGATTTGATATTATTCACCGGTTTGGTAAGCTCAACCTTAATCTGTTCGAAGAGAAAATCGCATCAGTTGACCTGAACCCCACGGATTACTATAACCGCAATCGAAAGCGCAACGAACGCGGTTTAAAAGTAGATATTGCGAATATTAAATGGGCATCTCTCTTTGGTGAATATTCCTTTGAAGAATCGTTCAAAAAAGACATCAATTTTACTATTGATGGACAGCCGCTGACACTTTCCGATTGGATACTCTCGACGACTGCGCGGACAGCGTCTATTAGACTATCATCCCGACCGCGCGCATGGGCAAATCTTTCAACGACTTTCTCCCGCCGTGTATTCAAAGAATTACCCAAATCCGAGACCAAAACAAACCTCGCTGACGCGAGCTTCAGACTTAAACCGTTCAGAGGCGCTATTGACGCAGATGTCAATTATCAAATTGATAAAAAGCTCGCGACTGAACGCATTGAAACTTTCACCAACATGTTCTATGGTCGCCCCATACAACCTGGACAAGGCATGTATGTCAAAATCGACGAATATCACTATGAAGAGGACTATGAAAACGGCGACTACATCAAGCTCGTGCGAACAGTCGGTGACAAGCCAGTATCGGCGGTCAATATTCGCTTCCGACTATATATAAAACCGTATCGCATCCTGGCGGCGCGGCGAAGACAGAGCAGGCAAAATTTTTTCTTTCCCGAAGCAGCTCGGCCGGGATTGCCTTCTGCGGATAGATTTCAACAGCAGACAGAACAAACGCGGAAAAAAACAAAGTTTTCCCTAAAAGAATTCCTCGCGAAATCTTTCACCGGCGACGTTCGATTAACTATCACCGAAGAACAGGAAAATGTCGACCAATGGGAACTGTATCTATTGCGCAATCTCCAGTCCGACGACACCATATTCGGCCGCACATTGCAAAAGTACCGGATGGAATTTTCTCCAACGTTGCTGTTTACCGTCGATGTAGAATACAGCACTCGTCGGCAACTCAACAAACGCATCCATAGCCGGGAACGAAAGTACCAATCGAACCAATGGAATCTGCGCGCCCGTAGCGCACCCGTAGCGCGTTTCTCCTTAGAAGCCGAATGGGAAAAACGACGCTATCGAGAACATTTGATAGATTTGGGCATTCAAGGAGACGCGCCGCGCACTGTTACCAACATTATCGGCGATGAACGCACTAGCTCGCTCACTTCTCAATATGACATCACAGACAAAATTACTCTCGGTCTTGAGGGCAGTTACAAAACAGAAAATGACATTGATATTAGTGATGCCGGGCGCGACACCTCCACCCGCAGTCTATCGCTGGAAAACCGCTGGATTTATTCCCTTCGCGGCAAAGGACGCGTCAACTTTTCCTATCAGATTACCTATGGCACAAGCACCGGTGACCTCCCGCTCGCGAGGTATAATTTTTATGATGGTCTCAGCCATGAGGTCCAATGCCGGGCGGATTACAGAGTACGCAAATTTACCGACCTAACTCTGAGATTCAACTATCGCTTCCTTGCCACTGAACAAAATAAACCTGAACATCGAGCACAGATGGAAGTCGTCGCGGAGTTGTAGGTTAAGGGGTTAAGGGGCAAGAGGGCAAGTGCGCGAAGCCATCCCGAGAATCGGGGAGGACAAGGGGGCAAGAGGGCTAAGGGTATGGAGATATTGCAAATATGACAACGAATTCAAGGATTTATCGAATATAGCATTCCCCAAAAGTTTTCCATGATAATAGATACTTTCGCGGAAGGACTCGGAACAGATGGCACCGCGAAGAGCGCGTGTTTTTGAACGAAAATGTTTTGTGGACTGCTTAAGCATTCGTTTAATCCTCTGTATTCGTTGTCATATTCTCCTTGACATACTTTACAGTATCAGGAGGCGAATCATGGAATCTTTTCATAGAATAAGAAATTTCGGCACCGTCTACATACCCACACAATTTATGAACATCGTTGAAGACGCTTCGCTAAAATTGTTTTCCGGTGGGGATTTAAATAAACAGAGTCAAATCTTTGACCACATTCGCCGGGGAGGAGTCGCTGTTTTATCGGGGCAGTGGGATAAAATTCTTGAGTTAAGTGAATATGCGGACAAAAAGAAGAAAGAACTTTCCAAAATATACGATATTCCAAAGCGGGAAAAGGGGCAAAAGGATAATCAGCGAAGAAAGCAAAGTAATAAACAATCTCAGACAGGGCTGTTAAGACTGATGGTTATCGCTAAGGAAGAAGTTCAATCTGCTCATCAACGGTCTTATCTTATAGGAAAACCTGACGTTGAACCGCCCTTTCAGATTCCATATCTGCTAGAGCTTGTCGGGGAGGAGGAAGACGCAAATAAGGGATTCCCATTTTTAATTCCCGTTCTGACACTTCGGAACCTTCAGGAATCTCTAAAACAATCCCATTTCATCTCGGCATTGGATGGTTCAGTAGCCGCGCCTCTTAATGTTTTGCCACCAAATTCGCAGGAGACAATCAATCTCATTAGCGAAGGGTTAAAATCGCTCAAAGAAAAGCTACCTTCGGAATTAGACTGCCACGAAAGTTTAGACTGCCACGAAAGTTTAGATATTTTGGATATGGGCTGTGGTTCCGGCTGTCTTACTTTGCTTGCGGCACAGGTATTTGGAGAACGAAATATAAAAATTATAGCCAGCGACATCTTGTCAGAGGCTATCGCCGCGACAAAAATAAACGTTCAGCAATTCATCAATGGAAAGAAAATTTCTCCCAACTTAATCGAGATAACCAGTGGCGGCAATCTTTTTGAACCAATTAGCAAACGTCGTTTCGACCTCATTATCTTCAACGCCCCCTGGGTGGTGGCACCAGCGAAAGCTCGCGACCAAATAGCCATCAATGATGAAAATCAGAATATCGTCCGAAGTTTCCTCTTTCAAGCGAAAGATTATTTGAAGGATAGCGGACATGTCCTTTTGGCATATTCTGACAACTCCGGGCAGAAATTCATTGAAAAGTTAGAGAAATTTATCCAAGAAGCTGGTTTTCAAATAGCAAATATTCTTAAAACACGCATCCAGACCAGACGAGCGAAACGGAAATGGGAGACGGTTTTGGTGTACATTTTAACTATATAGCCGCCGTTTTCCAGACCTCGCGGATACTGACTTATTATCAACGTCCTGTTATAAATCAAAATCTGCGTAATCTTTTAATCAGCGGCTGGTTTGTGAATCAGCGGCTCTTAACCGCGCAGATGGTTGATTTATCACCGATTACGTTTCACGTTTTACGTTTAAAAAAATTCAAATATCAAATGGAGGATTATAATGACTAGAAAACTGAGAATTCTAAGCCTATTTCTCATATTTGCAATTGCCCTATCCACTTTAGTTTGGGCACAGGAATCTGATGAGGAATTTGACCAGGACGAATTTATCGTCCTGACGCAGGAAGAAATCGAAGAATTATTTGGGACCCGGCAGTATGAGCATGTGGTCAAAGAATGCCAAAAGATGGTCGAGAATTTTCCGTTGCCATGGGAGGCGCGGTGGGCTTACTCAAAAATGAGCGAAGCCTACATGGCAATGGGCGAACATGAGAAAGCTGAACAAGCACTTGCCGAAGCGGAATCGTCCATTGGCCATCCGAAGGAGGCTGCTGAATTCATCTCGTGGCGTATCCAATTTGCCGTGCAGAAGAATGACCTGGCTGAAGCGCGTAAATTGTGTGACGAAGCCGTCGCGAAATATGCAGGCGAACACACGGCGGTTGAGGTGCTTCGCATGATGGGGGAAATTTATCTTGACCGTGGCATGGTCGAGGAAGCAAAAACACTCATCAAACAACTAACCGACACCTACCCGTTTCAGGAACCCTGGTTGTCCATGCGGCTTGCTGAAGAATATCGAGAACGTGGTCAGCATGAGCAAGCTCTTGAGATTTTCAAGCGGCTTGTCGAGACACAGGAACATTTTGTTGAAGCGTGGGGGCAACTAGCGCAAACGTACCGCCGAATTGGGAATTACGACGAAGCGCTGGCGATTTGCGACCAGATAATTGCAAAATTTCCTAATCACCCGGAGATAATACATCTGCTTCATCTCAGAGGAGATATTTTAGCAGAACAGGGCGATTTGGCCACCGCTATCGAAGCATATCTGGCAGCAGGGGAATATCGCGGTTCGGAACAAGCGATTTATTCCATCCGACAGGCCGCTGAGTGCCACAAACGTTTAGGAGAAATCGACGAAGCGGTGGAACTCTACCGCAAGCTGGCAAAGGGAGAACTGGTGACATCGACAATGGTGGATGCTCTTCAGGAGATAGCGCGGATTTATCAAGAGAGTGGACAGTTTGAGGAAGCCATCCAAACCTATCAAGAAATTGCCGAAAACTATCCCAAAACCCAGCAGGCAAATGAATCGCCCTTTCGGATTGCCGAGATGTATTGGGAGCATGGCCAACACGAAGCCGCCAGCAAAATGCTGATGCAACTCGTTACTGAATCGCCCACCCCATTGATGAAGCGAAGAGCACTTAATATGGTTGGCTCGTTCGTGGGACACGAGCAAGAAGGCTCTTTTGCAAAACGGCAGGAATTAGTTAAGCTGACGAAGCTGTTTCAGGAAATGAGCGAAGAGGAAACTAACCCGATAGTGAAGATGGAATTGATGCGAACACTTGGTTGGTTGATGGAAGCGCGTGGTCGTTGGATGCAGGCCATCCCGATTAATCAGAAATTGCTCAACGACTATGGTCGTGACCTGTTAATTACGCTCGAAGCCCGCCAACGCCTCGCTCGCGCTTATAATACCATCGGTGATTTCGAGCATGCGCTAGAACAGGTAGAAGCGATTTTGGCGGTGGCTCCGCACGGAAGCTACGCGCCTCAGGCGATGCTGCAAGCCGCCCACTATCATCTTGACCTGGGACACCCCGACAAGGCCGAGCAACTGCTTGAAACGGTGATAAAACGCTATCCGAATACTGAGGAGGCACAAAAGGCTCAAGAGATGATGTTCTCGCAGGAAGAATATGAGATGGAACCAGATATGGAAGAGGAATACGAGATGGAACCGGACACAGAAATTGAAGTGGAAGAAATTGAACGGGAGATGGAAGAATAGGTCTGAAAGGGGAAAATGGCAAGAGGACAAGGCTGATAAGGGTAGGTTTTTCAGATTTGCTTGATTTTCGCCTGTGAATCAATTCACAGTCTAAGGACTCAAGTCGTCTCAAAGACGACTACAATCCAATGTTAGTCAGTGGACTAAATCCTAGTCCTAGTCGACTTCGAGCCGACTTGTGCTTCTCAGACTTCGAATTTATTCGTAGGCTAAAAACGCAATTTTTAGCAGCATTGGGCTAGAGGGCTTCGGAAGGCGAAAGTTTTTTGGTTTTTTCCTTTCCCATTTTCTTTTATCGCCCCTTTGCCACCGTGCATTTTAGCCTTTTAACCCTTTTGCCATCTTGCCCCTTAGACCCTTTGCCCTTCTTCTGAATATAAACACTTAATTTTTTTCCTATCGTTTTGCGAAAATTTCAGTCTATATTATGACAACGGTGATAGGGAGAAGATTGATGGCACAAACAGACGCAGAACTCGTCGAATCTTACCTGCACGGTCAACACAACGCGCTAGCGGAATTGTGGCTAAAATATCATAAAATAGTCTACGGCATTGCCGTGAGTATTGTCAAAAGCCATGAGGATGCAGAGGATTTGCGTCAGGAAATCTTCCTGAAGGTTTATAATAACTTGGTAAATATCAGGAATCCAGAAAAATTTGCGAGTTGGTTGTTTAAGATAACGCGCAACACTTGCAAATCATGGCTTTCGCAACAGAAGTTGCTTATCGTGCCTATTGATTCTGTAGGTGAGGTTGAGTGCTGTGCCCCTTCGTGCCAGGACGTTCTTGAATCCCGAGAACAGGATATGTTGTTGCAAAATTTGATAAACGACTTGCCGCTGGATTATCGGTTGGTTATCAACCTTCACTACTTTCAACATCAGAAAGTCTTTGATATTGCAAAATTCTTGTCCCTGCCGGAGTCAACTGTGAAGTGGCGCATCCACGTGGCAAGAGAAAAACTCAAACAGAAAGCTTTGGCTAACGGCTATATCGACAAGGAGAAAATAAAATGAAAGAAAATGCCCAGGTAATTCTACGGATGATGAAGGAATTTCACCGCCAAGTACAAGATTCTCTAGGAGGACGCGACAAACATCCCCTCCTATTGGGAAATGCAGTTGTGCGAACATTCAACACCTATTTAGAACAAATAACTGAAATGTTTCCAGATTCACTCATTGCGAAAATCCCACCAATCGAGCCTGCGCCGAGTATTGGAGACGCTGAACTAGACCCCGAGAAGGTTTCCATTTTGGAGCATTTGCACCTATCCAAAACCCACGAAGTGGCGATGGCATGCAGTCAGATTATCGAATATCTCAATAGCGCGCTCAATGGAGAAACCAGCTTGCCGCCAGCACGACGGATTTCTGAAACCCGCGCTGTTCTTGATACCATACGTCAAGAAGCCGAACAGATGAAATTGACGGATACCGAGGCAGACAAGCGGGTAACCGGGTTCCTCATAGACAAATATAACGACTGTTTGTCTGTTTTTCAAGAAATGCTGGGGGGAGAGGATGTTATCTTGCCGCGACTGTTCAAACCGATTGACTTATCCGATGATGAACCATCTTTCGCGGCAAAACTCCAAGAGATGAAAATATCGGCGACTGGGCTGCATGCTTATCTTGAAGTGGTAGGAGAGCAAGAAGCGGCGTTGCATGAACGGAATACCTTGTGGCAAGAATACAAGACAGCGCATCAGCGCATGGAAGAACGCATAAACCGGTTGGAAGAATCCCTCAACGGTCAAATTGAAGATGTATGTCAGCAGATTGAAGAAGCGAAAGAAGGCATTCAACAGAGGCTTGACGAGCGAAAAGATGAACTTGAAGTGCAAATGGAAGAGCGAATTCAGCAGGTAGAGGAACGTCGTAATGAACTTGAGGTGCAAATAGAGGAACGTTGTGAGGGGATTGATGAACGAATCAACAGTCTTACTGAACAACGCGAAGAATGGGCTGGCAATTTCGAGGAAAGAATGGACGAACGTTTTGAGGAATTGAGCCAGCGCATCGATGAATCGAAGGATGAATTCAATGAAAATATTGATGAACGAGTCAACAATCTTGAGGAAAGAATCAACGAGTTCGAAGGCAAAATCGACGAGCGTTCTGAGGAATTGGATAATCGAATCAATGAATTAAAGGACGAATTCAGTGAAAATATTGATGAACGAGTCAATAATCTTGAGGAAAGAATCGACGAACGTTGTGAGGAATTGAGCCGGCGAATCGATGAATTGGAGGACTAATTTACGACAACGGGACTTACTCGTATTGTTGGGCGTAAATAAGCTACCATTTTCGTCGTTCGTGATTCGTGTTGCGTGTTGCGTGTTGCGTGTTGCGTTTTTAGCTTTCCTGAATTGTTAGTAAATTTACGCCGTGATGCACTAGTTAATTGGAAAGGATAGAGCAAAGCCTTTACGTGAGCAAAGTGATAGAAAAGAGGAACACGCAACACGCAACACGAATTACGCTTCCCGTTATACTCTTCTACTGGATATTCCAAATTTACTCAACAAAGTCTCGTTGTAATAATAGGAGGACAGCTATGCATTTCCCCGCGCTTTTTGATGCCATAGGCGAACTGGATATTGAGGATTATCGCAAAATTGGAGTCGCGGGCAATCCCGCGCCGTCAGGTTTGCGTCGCTTAGAGGGAGAATTGGAGGAGAGAGTACGGCGCATCCATGTATCTTGCGAGCCGCTCGAATCTGAACTTAAGGAACGAATTGACCAGTTCAGAGAAACCGAGATGCTTCAGCCAAGTTATCTTCTTTTCCGACGCGATGATTTCGGTGCTCGCCATACTTTTGAAATCTTGATGGATTATTGTCGGGACATGGATTTACCTTTCATGGAACTGAATCGGGATGATATCGAAGAGGCGGGCATTGAAGCGATTCAGTACTTAATAGCGTTGGCGGGAGCAGAAAAAGTCGTTATGTTCTGCGAACCGTTTTGGGAAGAATCGGATTTCTACCGTCGGCTGTTGGAATTCGACTACTTATATCTTATTGGACGGGGTTCTGAACCGGAACGTGAATTGACTGGTGTCGAAGAGCAATTCCATATATTCGACCTGGAGGATTATCCATTTTCAGAGGAGCAGATTTACGAAATCCTGCGCTCATATCTTAAAGCGGTAAGACTCCGAGAAGAAATTCCCGTGTCTGAAGAGCATCTCAAGGCGATTAGCCATACAACGCAGGCGCCAGGCGAAGCGCTAAATATCTTAGGCGTTTGTCTGGCAGTCGCGGCGTATAGGCAGAAATTGGACAAAAAACCGCAAATTACAGATGCCGACTTAGAAGGCTGTAGCAACCGGCGAGTGGTTGAATGGATTGCACATCATTAGTTTAAGGGCAAGAGGGCAAGGAGGCAAAATGGTGAAAGAGGAGTACAATAATCAGCGATAGCGTATTATTGCAGAGGGAGCAAAAGAGCTTTCCCGCAAAGCGTAAAACATAATTTGCTTCAACTTTTACCTATGAGGAGGAAAATATCTTGCGTTTTCCAATATTATCAGAACAAATCCGTAAATTGACGGAAAACGATTATCGAAAGCTCGGACTACGCGGCAATCCAGCTTATTCTGAATTGCACCGAGGCGAGGATGTTATTGCGCGGATTCCACGCGAGTCGTTAGAATCCGAAGTGCGCGGTTTGATTGGCCTGTTCGCTGAAGGAGATAAACCAAAACATATTTATCTTTTTAGCCGTGAGGGCGGAGCTGGTAAAAGCCATACGCAACGTCTCATAAGAGAATATTGCGAACAACGCGACCTGCCTTTCATCGAAATCCATCATGAGGATAATGAAGATGATGCAATTGCAGGCATGCGTTATTTAATCAAGTTAGCGGATGTTCAAAAAGTCATCTTCATCGCCGAATGCGATATGCCCAAAGGACTCTATGCGCGGCTAATTACCATCGAAGAAGGCTACATCATTGGGTCTGGACATGAACCCGATAAAGAATTGAGAGGCGCGGAAGGCGAATTCCGCGTGCTTGACCTTGAAAGAGAATATGCGTTTTCTCACGAGCAAATCCACCAATTGCTCATACAGACTCTTGAAAAGGTTCAGTTCAAGAACACGGAACCACCGTTAATTCCCGATAACGCCCTTCGCGCAATGAGTGAAAATACGCAGACGCCGGGCACCGCGCTCAATATGCTCGGCGCCTGTCTTGCCGTAGCGGTCTACAAAACCAAAGTTGGCAAAAATCCATCCCTAACAACTGAGGAAGCCAACTATTGGCTTAATTGGCGGGTATTGGAAAGTATTCTTTGATTATCTAATTCCGGGGAACCCATCGTTTTGATTGTTGAATTTTTCCCCCTTTGCCCTCTTGCCCTCTTACCCTTTGTGTAATGTTAGACGATGGATGAAATCCCCACCTGAACCTGATTCAGTAAACCACAGAGATTCGCCATCCCAGGTCAAACCATGTGGTTCAATATTGTTTGGCGAGGGAAAGGAGTCGAGAATTTCTCCATTAGTTGAGTCCATTTGATAGAACATCCTTTTATTGGTATCAACCAGCCAGAGATGTGTGCCATCCCAGGCGAGGTCATGCGACCTATCCCCAGGGCTGAGAAACTGCGCGAGGATATTACCGGTGGAAGGTTCAATTTTGCACACGCCTTTGTGATGTTCAGCGCACCAGATATACTGACCATCCCACGCGAGTCCAATGGGAACTGGGCCGGTAGGTTCGAGAAATCCGACCACCTCACCATCTTTCGGATTTACCCGAAAGATTCTAGGAGGCGGACTCTCGACCACCCACACATGCGTCCCGTCATACATAACGCCTGCATGACCGGGCGATTGGAAAGAATAGAGTTCTTCGCCATTTTGGGGGTTGATTTGGAATACACGTTTATCTCCACACACAAGCCACAGAGTGCCATCATCCCAATCCAAACCATTGGGATGACCACATGGGGCTTTCAACGAATAAATAATAGATGCTTTCATTTAACACCTCTTTTTTGGAATATGATGATATTGTCAAAATCCCTCGGAGAATATGGCGACGGCGTCGCCAGCGAAAACAAAGTTTTCGCACTCCAGTTTTCGTGCATTTTTTGCGCTCCGATTCGTTTTTTTTTACTACAATCGTCTGCCTGCCGCTTCCGCGAAGGGCTTGAGTTCCTGTACTAATCGCGCAAATTTATCCGGCCGGAGCGACTGCGCGCCATCTGAGAGAGCCACTTCGGGATGCGGATGCACTTCGATGAGCAAGCCATCTGCGCCGGCGGCAATGGCAGCTTTGGCTACCGGCCCAACGTACTCCCAATTTCCAGTGCCGTGACTAGGGTCGGCGATAATAGGCAAGTGGCTGAATTTTTTGATGAACGGGATAGCATTTATATCGAATGTGTTGCGCGTTGCTGTTTCAAACGTGCGGATACCGCGTTCACACAGCATGACATTGTAATTCCCACCGGAGAGGATATATTCAGCGGATAGCAGCAACTCTTCAACTTTGGACATCATACCTCGCTTCAAAAGCACCGGTTTGTCAATAGTCGCCAAATACGAAAGCATTCCATAATTTTGCATATTCCGCGCGCCGATTTGGATAATATCGGAATATTGTGCAACTAATTCCAGGTCATGACTATCCAGCAGTTCTGTGACAATTAGCAACCCTGTTTGTTCACGAGCGGCGGCTAAAAACTGAAGTCCCTCTTCTCCTAATCCTTGAAAACTATATGGCGAAGTACGTGGTTTGAATGCGCCCCCGCGCAGGATTTTAGCGCCCGCCTCTTTGACTGCCTCGGCTACCTCCAACATCTGTTCTTTGCTTTCGACGGAACATGGACCAGCCATGATGATAATCTCTTCGCCGCCGATTGCTATATCGCCAACTCGGACAATTGTTTTCTCTTTTTTAAATTCAGAACCCGATAACTTGAATGGCTGTAAAATAGGAACAACCCGGTCTACCCCAGGCATCGACTCTAAGGATTGTAATTGCGCTTTCCCACGTTCATCGCCGACAGCGGCGACAACGGTTAATTCGGTGCCGTAGATGGGATGCGGGTGGTATCCGAGTTCCTGCACGCGTGCGATAACAGCTTCAATTTGACTTTCTTCAGTTCCGACCTGCATGACAATGACCATTTTATATGCTCCTTGCTATTTTTCCGAAACCTGGATTTCGCCGGCTCCATCGTTTCGATTGTTTGTTTTGAAACGTGAAACGTAAAACGTGAAACGTGATGCGTGAAACGTGAAATATGAAGTACACAAAGGCATATCTGAGTGAGTAAGTATGCGTACTCGACCACCCACTCACCCACTTACTCACTTACCCACTCACCCCAAAAAGCCCTCTTGCCCCCTTGCCCTCTTGCCCTTTTGCCCCTAAGGCACATACTGGAGCACAATACCCCAATCGCCGACTATCCAACCGCTTTTTGCGCTGTTGAAATGAATGGAATTCAAGTTGTGTTCCGTTGGGCTAAATTGCTTGCGCCAGCGTTTCCCTCCATTTTTCGTGTACAGGATGGTACCTTTGCCACCGACAGCCCAACCGCGTTGTTTATCGAGAAAAAACACATCGCGCAGAAAATTCTCAACGTGACTTTTTTGACGTGTCCAGGTGTTACCACCGTCAATGGTATGCAAAATGAGCCCGTTGATTCCCACAACCCATCCTTCATATTGATTGATAAAATATATGCCGCTTAACCATAGGTCTTCCATAAGGCTCTGGGGATACCATTCTGCACCGCCGTCGATAGTATGGAGGATAACGCCGCCATCACCGACTATCCAGCCGGTTCGTCTATCGGTAAAATATACGTTGAATAGGTCGCGGTCTGAATTGCTTTCCTGTGGAGTCCATGTTCTACCACCATTTTCAGTATAGAGAATTTCGCCCGCGTTGCCGACACCCCATCCATGTTTTTTGTCGATAAAGAACACGCCTAATAGTATTTGTTTCGTACCGCTGTTTTGCAGACGCCAGGTTTGACCACCATCAGAGGTATGCGCAATAACGCCCCATTCTGCCACTGCCCATCCTAGATTGTCATCGACAAAGTAAACGGTGCTGAAACATTCCATTGTTGGGCTATTTCGTTCTTTCCATGTCTGTCCGCCATCAGTTGTGTGGAGGACCGCTCCATTTCCGCCGGCGATCCATCCAGTCTGCTTATCATGGAACCAGA
>SDBU01007028.1_pt1 | contig 13094 bp, 8 predicted proteins | sample 2277071 | NCBI WGS metagenome assembly SDBU01 (sample SAMN10397929, study PRJNA504765) | marine sediment metagenome | isolation source: marine sediment core GS08_GC12, 126 cmbsf | place: Arctic Ocean: Gakkel Ridge, Loki's castle | collected 2008 | reverse complement strand
CAAGCCAGGGAGAGCTATCTTGTAGTAGTAAATGAGTATCCTCAGAGCGAATTTATTGAGGATTGCTTGTATGGAGTTGCCTATACCTATCTTAGCGAGTATCAATCTGAATTTGCGGCAGACTATTTCGACCAGTTTATTGAGAGATTCCCTTTTTCTGAAAATATCCGTGACGCTACCTTTCAGTTAGGAGAATGCTATCTCGATCAATTCCTATATGACGAGGCCCTTGGAATGTTTCAGATGGTAATCGCTGACTTTCCCGCCGATGATCTGTCAGCTAATGCTCAATATGAGATTGGTTGGTGTTACTTTGAGCAAAAAAGATTCACGGAGGCAAATGAGGCGTTTAACAAAGTAATTGTGAGTTATCCTGAAAGTAAATGGGTATATGCCTATTACTGGCAGGGTTGGTCTCTCCATGAGTTGGATAATTTTCTTCAAGCGGAAGCAGCCTATTCAAAATTCATACAGTTTTCCCGTCCCGATGATCCTTTGAGGGGGGAGGCATATTATAGACGGGGAAAATCTCTCTTTAAGCAGAGAAAATTCAGGGAGGCAATTGAATCCTACGACAAAGCTCTCACTCTGGCCAAGGCGAAGGATATTCGGGAATACTCACTCTACCAGACTGCTCTTTGCTGGGAAAATCTCCAGAATTGGGAAGAAGCGGGAAAAGCTCTGCAGGAATTCATTAGCAGTTTCCGCGCTAGTAGCCTAATTGCCGAGGCCCACTTGAAACTGGCTAACTCTCTCTTAATCAGGGATAAGGTTTTTCAGGCACGCGAGCACTACTCCTGGGTGGTGCAGAATAGTGAAAAGGACGCTCTAACTGTGGAAGCCCAGTTCGGTATAGGAAATTGCTGGTTTAACGAAAAAGATTATAATAAGGCATTACTGGAGTACCTGAGAGTGCCTCTTAGCTATCCTCAATATAAAGAGTGGAGAATCAAAGCTCGCTTACAGATAGGGTTATCTTATTTTGCTAAAGGTCAAAGGGAAGAAGCGAGAAAGGAGTATGAAAAGGTTCTTGAGGAAGAATCCCTTGAGGAAAAGTGGATAAATGAGGCAAGGATGGCTCAGCGCAAGATGATTATTCAGGATTCCGTGATTATTGATCCACGTTCTTCAGTCAGCATCGGGGCAGCAGAGAATTCAGAAGTTGATCTTATCAATGACTTCAAGGAAGTCAACCCTAGAGTGAAAGACAGTAATTCTGGTCTTTCAGATATATGTATCTATTTTAGAGAGAAATTTACTGAAGGAAATGGACTAAGAAAAACAATAAGGGATAAGAGAAATATTGAAATATTTAAAAGAAGATATGGTATTGGACACAAGCCTGAGTCGCTAAAGGAAATTGGAGAGACCTACGGATTGTCAAGAGAAAGAATCAGACAATTAAGTACAAGATCTGTTCGTTTGATATATGATTCCTTACCTAACCCTCAAAAGGAGTTTATAGACAATTTCTTGTTGAGATTTCGCGAAAATAATGGATTGATTCCTTTTGAGGGAGATGAAGATGCTCTGCATACCGAAGAATTTGTATACTTTGATACAATAATAAAAACTTTAGAAAAGTGTGTTATGTTTGATTGGAAGGTAGGAGCTTGGAGAAAAAAAGATTCCACAGGTTTCATGGCAAGAATAAAGCAGTTTCTAGATGACCATTTTAAAGAAGGAGAACGCTATTCTAATATAGAAATTACAGATATATCTAAAATATTGACTAAAAAACTTAATATTCCGGATAAATTATTTGAATGTCTTTCCAAAATAGTTATTACTTATTGGTTCAAGAATTTCCATGGACGATGTTTTTATGCGAGAGTCAATGTGATAAATATATACGAACAGATAATTGAGCAGAATTTCCCTAACGGAATAGCCATCTTAAAAGATATTGATGATTTAAACTCAGCCGTAGAATCAGAGGAATTGAAAGCAAAGGGTAAAAAGGAGATTAGAGCCCTACTTGCAAGGTCCAATAAATTAGTTTTGTGGGATTGGGGTGTCTATATTCATAAGTCAAACATAAGAATAGATAAATCAATACTGAAAGATGTGAGTAAGTGGCTATCTTCAAGAATCAGAAACGGAGCACAAAAAATTTCACTATGGGGAGCTTTTTCCCAATTCCAGGAAGAATGTCAAGAATGTGGGATCCCAAATGAACATGCTCTTTATACTTGTATGAAAATGAAATATAGTGGAAAGTATAATTTCTTGAAAGACCCATATGTATATCCACTAGATATAGAACAAGCTATAAGCCAAAATGAAATAATAGAGAATTACTTGCTCAACCGTAAACGGGAGGTCAGGGTTGAAAATATACGAGATGAATTTGGTTTAAAGGATTTTCAAATTAACCAAACTATTGGTAATTCCAATAATATATCATATTGGGGAGAAAAGGAAGTAATTCATATTGATAATATCTATGTTGATGATAATGATTTGCACCAAATATATCAATGGCTTGACAAAAAACTGAAAAAACACAAACATATTAGTGTTATCCATGCTTATCAAAGTAATATTGTATTATGCAAGAAAAATGAAATTAACAACTCTCAAGCCCTATATACCGTCATTTCTAAGTACTACAACAAACGTTTTCTGCTGCCTAGATATCCATCTGTATTAAGTAAAGACTACATGATAGAGGATGGTGGATACTTTTCAATTGACGGTGCTGTAAATCATTTCTTTGAATCAAGAAATAGAGTTGTTTATTACAGGGAACTATATGATTATTTTGTGAAGGAGCGTGGTTATGGTGAAAGCAGTTTGGGAGCAATCACATATATTTCCGATAATATTGTAAAATATACAAGAAAATCATTTGTTTCTCTAAGGACGCTGGATTGGACGAAAGAAAAAGCAGAATTACTAGAAAAAATTGCTACTAAAAAATTCGATAAAGACTGTAATGTGGGCCAATGTTTTTCTCTTATGCGTGAATTGATCGAGGAACGCTTACCAAAAATTGATGAAAACGTAGATATCAGTTGGCAGCGTACATTGTTAAGGGAGCTATTAGAATATTCAGAAAAAATCAGGGTTTTAGGTAGCATGCAAGGGGTTTATGTTGTATTGCCAAATGAATATGGAATAGAATCAGAGGAGGATTTAATATGTTATATTTTAAGAAATGAATTCGATGGAGCAGCAAATAAGGATAAGTTCATAAAGAGATTGCGGGAGTTAGAGATTTCGGCAAGTTTAAGTAAAAAATCTAAAGGTTGGAAAGAATTGCTAATAAAAAATGAAGAAATTTTTATTAGCAATAATTATTCAAAATGTTAAAGAAGTTAAAATTAAAAGCTGTTTATGACAGCTCTGAATATGATTTGGTTAGGGACCTTATTGTTCCGCTTCTGAGTAATTCGATTAGATATGACAGAGGCGTCGGTTTTTTTACTTCAGGATGGCTAAGAATAGCTTCTGCAGGATTAGTGGAATTTGCTAGTAACGGTGGAAAAGCGCGCGTTATTATGTCGCCAATTATTTCAAAAGATGATTTAGAAGCAATGAAAAAAGGTGAAGAAGCAAAAAATAATAAAATACTTTATAAGGTATTAATGAATACCGTAAACGACTTGGGAAAGTCATTGAAAGAAGATCCTCTAAATACTTTGGCATGGTTGATAGCAGACGAAATAATGGAAATAAGATTTGCAATTCCCACAGGAAGATTAAAGGGAGGAGATTTTCACGATAAATTTGCAATTTTTGAAGATGATAATGGACATAGAGTTGCTATACATGGTTCTTACAATGATTCTATTCATGGTACGCTGAATGGCGAATCCTTTTCAGTCTTCAAATCATGGGAGGACGGACAGTTAGAATATCTTGATAATCATGATAATAGATTCCATTTAATATGGAACAACAAAAATAAATTGTTTGATATTTACAGTATTCCTGATGCTGTTAAGAAAAAGATCATCCAGTACAGAACAAGAAGTCGTCCGTATCGAACTCCTGGCTTTGGGCAAGATAAAGTACTTGATTTAATTAATGTGACTACTAGCCAAACTTTGGAACTACGTGATTATCAAAGAAAAGCAATAAAAAGTTGGGAAGATTCAAATTTTAGTGGAATATTCTCAATGGCTACAGGAACTGGTAAAACATTAACTTCCTTAGCTTGCGCATCTAATATTTATGAAGAAAAGAATAATTTAGCATTAGTGGTTGTTGCTCCATATTTGCATCTTATTGAACAGTGGAAAAAAGAGATGACGAAGTTTGGATTTATGCCGATCCTTTGTTCATCCTCGCATAGGAATTGGTTTAGTAATTTACAATCAAGAATTCAAGATTATAATTTAGGTTTTAGAGAAAAGGTAAGCTGTATTATCACTCATTCATCTGCTGCAAATAAGGATTTTCAAAACTTATTAACTCAAATAAAGAGAGAACCCAAAATGGCGATTTATGATGAAGTACATCATCTAGGAGCTTCAACTCTAAGTAAAGCACTTTCGAAAGAGATGAAATATAGAATAGGGTTATCCGCAACGCCGGAAAGATGGTTTGATATCAAAGGCACTGAACGCATAATGCAGTATTTCAGTGGTGTATGTTTTTCCTTTCCTTTAGAAGAGGCTATAGGTAAGTATTTAGTTCCTTATAGGTATTTTCCTCATATTCTAGAATTAACATACAAGGAATTTGATGAATATGGAGAGTTATCTAAAAGAATTGCCAAGACAATCAATGACGAAGAAGATATTAATGAAAATGAATATCTACAGGTTTTATTGAGAAAAAGGGGTCGATTAATTAATAATGCCGAAAGAAAGTTAGAAACTTTGTATTCTTTGTTAAGGAATAAAATTGATAAAGCTTTTTCACATGTTCTTTTTTATAGTCCGGTAGGTGAGCACAAAAGTATTTTAAAAACAGTTGCAAATATGGGGATAAAAGCAAGAGAATTTGTCTCTGATGTGGAATATAAAGAAAGAAAAGAAATACTAAAACAGTTTGCAGGTGGAGATATACAGGCCTTAGTTGCAATGAAATGTCTTGATGAGGGAGTAGACGTGCCTTCAATAAAGACAGCTTTTATCCTAGCAAGTACCACAAATCCCAAGGAATTTATTCAAAGACGGGGTAGGATTCTGAGAAAGTTTCCGGGTAAAAAAGAAGCTTTCATTCATGATTTCATTGTCGTTCCGCCATTAAGTGTAGCGAACAATAACAAGAAGCAAGAAACAAGTAAAAGTATTTTGAGAAGAGAAATGCCAAGATTTGCTGAATTTTCTTCTTCGGCCTCTAACGAATTTGAGGCCAGAAGTTCTATAAGGAATGTCTTGGAAAAATTCAATGCTTTATATATGCTTGATTTAAAACCATGGGACCTCTATGAAGAAAACAAACGCGAAGATTTAGATTTATACCAGGAGGATTAGAATGCCAGGGATTGTTAATGTTTTAGTCCAGAAGAAGATAAAAACATATCCTGAAAATGTACAGAAATTAATTATGGAAGCGTTAAAATTATCTGAGCATAATCAAGCAACTGCTATTGCTGAACAGCTGGAAGGATATGTTCGTAAATTACTAAAGGAGAAACAGGGAGATTGATATGATACTCAGCTATATGAAATTAGATAATTTTAGGCAATTCTATGGCCAGCAAGAAATAGAGTTTGCAGGTAAAGATGCTAGAAGGAACGTTACCGTTATTTATGGTGCAAACGGAATGGGCAAAACAAGTTTATATAGAGCATTAATGTTTTGCCTTTATGGAATAAAGAAATTAGCCCAAGATTCTGATGAACAAGATAAAGATATTAATTTAGTAAATAAAATAGCCCTAAAAGAAGCAGCTAATGAAGGCAAAAAGGAAGTTGAGTCTTCTGTAGAAATAGAATTTTTTCATAGTGAAAAAAGATATACTTTAAGAAGGTCGATACTTGGAATAGAAATTGGCACCGAAATTATTGAACAATTTGGTGAGGTATCTTTATCTCTAGTTGACGAGGAAGGCAATGCAGAAATTATAGAAGATATAGATGAAATATCATCCAAAATAAATGACATCTTAGATAAACGTATGAGAGAATATTTTCTCTTTGATGGGGAAAAGATTGAGAAATTGACAAGAGTTTCACAAAAACAGATAAGAGAGGTTAAGACAGGGATAAAAAATTTAATGGGTATAGATAAGTTATCTGTTTCTAAAGAAGGAATAGATAAATTATTGGGAAATGTAGAAAAGCAGTTGAAAAATAACTCTACTGGAGAATATAGAAAGCAACTTGTAAAACTGGAGAAAAACAAAAGTAGAAAGACTGAATTGGAAAAAATCTCAGATGACAAAGACAAAGAAATGAGATTGGCAGAAAATGAATTGGAGAAGATGGAAAGAAAATTGCGTGAATACGAGGATATCAAAGATTTACTAATTAGAAGAGATGCCATTCAAAAAGCAATAGATGATTCTAGAAACGAAAGGAATAGTATATTGCAGGAAATGATAAGCATTAATGATGATGTCGCTTTGCTTCTGTTTGAGAATGAAATGATCCAAATAGAAAAAATGCTTAACGAAAAGATAAAAAATAAGGAGATCCCAAGTCCATTAAGAGAAAGTTTGATAGATAGAATATTAGAAGATGAAAAATGTATTTGTGGCAGAGCAGTAGATGAGCACCATTCCGAGGGACTAGAAGCAATATTGGAATGGAAAAATAGAGTAATTAATGAACAAGTGGAGAACTGTTTAATTGAAACTTATAGAGGTGTCGGAAAAACACTTGAGTATCTAAGAAATAAAAAAGAAAACGTTGAAGAAACGCTTCAAAAATTCAGTGTACAAACTGAAAACATTGAAAAAGGGGAACATGGCTTAAGCGAAATAAGCGATGAAATTGGAGACCGGAAGGTAGACCCAAATATTTTGAAATTAGAAGAAAGTAGAGAAAAAATAATAAAGAAAAAAGGGAAATTAGAGCAGAATTATGAAGATATTCAAAAAGAACTTAATATTAATACAGAAGATATTTGTATCGTTGAAAAGCTTGTTTCTGAATTAGAAAAAAAGGAAGACATAAAAAATATTCTTGCCGAGAGACGTAGTCTTGCGAAAGAAGCCAAGGACGCTTTAAATGACGTGTATGATGAATTTACAAAAGATGTCAGGGAAAAAATAAGTAGGACTTCAACTGAAATATTTATGCAACTAATAGATGAAATAGGAAGAAAGACATTTAGTGAATTAAGAGTTGTTGAAGACTATTCTTTACAATTATATGATAAAGAAGGAAAAGCATTTCTTTCCAATATATCAGCAGGGCAAAGACAGGTGACTTCGATAGCATTTATAACGGCACTAGCCGGGATCGCTGGTGGGCGGGAAATTTTAGAAATACCTTTATTTATGGACACGCCTTTTGGGAGATTATCAGGGGAACACAGGGATAGATTGATATTCAAGATACCTCAACTCACTAAACAGTGGATTCTTCTGGCCACGGATACAGAGTTTAGTAAAGAAGAGGCAAGAAAATTAAGATTGACTGGCCGCTGGGGGAAAATATATTGCTTAGAGGGAGATAAAGCATTTATTACACATATCAAGCAAAAGAATGTCGAAACATTTATACCAATAAGAACAAGTGCTAATAATTAGGAGGTAACGATGACTTCCCCACTACGTTTAGGTAGATATCGAGTGTATGGAAAAAGTAGATCATTGGACATGCATAAACAATTAAGAGGGGCTGTATTCAATGAATACCATCATTTGTTTACTTTATGTGTTTTCTTAGGTTATGGAAATAGCAGGAAGCGGAGTATAAAAGGTAACCAGAAAGAACTTTTCTGGTCTTCTACATTTTCAGAATATGAATATGCGGCGTTCGATAGTCTATTTATGAAAGAATGTAAAGACAGTAATTTTTCTTTATTGAAAGATGGAGAAAAAGCGTTAAAGTTTCTACAAGAATATGCAGAAGGGGGAATGGATGTATTTCTAAAATCAGACATAATGAAAAAGTATGTTAAGGAAAAAAATGGGAAAATAACGTTGGACTTTAGCAAAAACGACCATCTGCAAAAACAGATCATGTATTACGTATACGAGCAATATCGTAATTTAACTTGAATTAGAATCGCAATAATTCACAAGAGAAAACCTAAAAGTGAACAAGAAAGTACTGCTTATAGAACCTTTATATAAAACAAAATACCCTCCTCTAGGCTTACTTAAGATATCCCGTTATCATAAGAATAATAATGATAAAGTAACTTTTGTAAAGGGATATGACAAAGAAATTCGTAATATGAAATGGGATTCTGTATGTATTACCACTTTATTTACATATCAATGGAATACCGTTATCAAAACTATTGACTACTATAAGAAATGTGTTGATAATATAGACAAAATTAGGATAGGGGGAATAATGGCAAGTTTGCTGCAAAAAGATATAGAAAAAGAGACAGGCATAAAGCCTTATTTTGGGATTTGGAAAGAAATAGATAATTTAGAACCTGATTATCATTTATTAAAGGAATCAAATTATATGGCTGATTGGGATGCAAGCATAGGCTTTACTACAAGAAGCTGCCCTAATGGCTGTCAATTTTGTGCAGTACCTAAACTTGAAAAGAACTGTGATATAAACAAACATAACTCTCTAGAAAATATTGTTGATCCCACTAAGAGTGATTTGATTTTATGGGATAATAATATCTTGGCTTCTAAGAAATTTCCTGAAATAATAGAAGAGATAAAGAAATTCGGATTTTATAGAGGGGCAAAACTGGGAAGAAAAAAACGTCATGTAGATTTTAATCAAGGGATTGATAGCAGAAGATTAACTGAAGAAAACATGAAACTACTGAGCGAAATTGCATTGAGACCACTTAGAATTGCTTTTGATGATATTGGATTAAAAGAAATCTATATTGAGAAAATACTTTTGGCCAAAAAGTATCATATAAAAGATTTGTCAAACTTTATTCTATATAATTTCAAGGATAGTCCAGAAAATTTTTATGAGAGATTAAGGGTAAATATAGAATTGAATAGGAAGTATGTTTTAGACATTTATTCTTTTCCGATGAGATTTGTTTCTCTTGATTTGAAGAGTAGAAGAGAATCAACTTACAAAAAAGGTTACGAGTCAAAATGGAGTGAAAAAGAATTACGAGGGCTGCAATTGATATTAAATGCGACACATGGAATTGTTGGTCCTAAAATGAGATTTTTTGATACTGCATTTGGGCGAAATGTTAATGAATTTAAAGAAATAATAAATACTCGTCCTGAAGAAAAAATTCTTTATAGATCTGATGAATGGCTTAATAGACCCTTTAGACCAGAATATTTATATATTCAATAACAATCGTTAAGAACGTCATCAACACCATCCAGTTCGGAGAGTTACTTGAGTCAGAGGACGACCTGATCCCCAGGCTATTACTCCGTTGACTCTAGCTTAAGAACTGATACTACTAATGGGGGCGGGTCAGTTGTGAATAGTTGATTCATAAATTAGATATTTACATCGCCTATTATAATTATACCGCATTAGTATAGCTTTGACGGGTTTCTTGCAGGTGGGGTGGCTATAATTTATATCAAAGGTTGTAAAATATCACTGAAGGAAGGTACTTGTGATCAAGAACAGACTGAAGATACTACTAGCTGAAAGACACCTCAATTATTCTAAGCTAACAAATGACGGGTATTTCTGTTAATGCCCTCTCTAACAAGGTGGGTAAGAACCGTGGGACAGGTGCTAAACAGACAACTTATGGAGTCCTTGAAAAACTGCACAACGCGTTGGATTGCTCGGTTGGGGTGCTACTTGTATGCATTCCGAGTGATCTTGATTAAGATAAAATGGGCCTCCCTGTGGCTTCTCGTGAACTTCATAATGTGTTTAGCCCCCATCGCAGCATATCTGCTTCTCAGAAAGTCAGTTCCACAAGTGTTTTCAGGTTTTTTGTCATACAGTTACACTGTTTTGATTGTAAGTCTTTATTTATTCTTGGTCCATCTTAACAAAAACACAACAGAAAAAGTCGTCCCTGCATTCACAATATTGTTTACTTGTATGCTTTGGACCGGTATTTACGCTTTTTTTTGGATGCATAATGCTCCGGTAAGTCTTTCTTCCAACGATTACGTTAATACCCATATCGGTTTCTTCTTTGCCCTAGTACTGATTCCGACATTCGTGATGTCCCTCGTTCTTAGCATACCCTTAATTAGAGATAGTATTAGTGACGAGGTGAACAGAAGGAAAATTCGAGGGGCAGAGAGGACCGCAGAGCGGATCAGACGCTACACGGTTGTGTTAGGAAAGGAGGGGGATAGAGGATGACGAGCGAAAAAATCACAAAATTTGGAAAGGATTTCTTGAAAGTGGAACTTATGTCTCAGTCTCAAAAGGGCAAACGGTTCTACGTCGGGAAAGTTCCGGCCAAACATTTCTTGGAACTATTTACTGTTGAGCCAGCAGAATATGACATAAAACGACAGATTGCTTTGGCAGGAAAATTTCCGGACGACGAAGGATATTACAAGCATTTGATACGAAGCCTTCAGAAAAGAATAGAGTCTAGAGCTTTCGAAAGAAAAGAGGAGAAATCCAGAATTAGTCAAATAAGTAACTTCCTAAACACCGAAGAATATGCGCTGTTTCCGAACAGCATAATTGTCTCATGTGATTTGATAAATGACCTTTTGAATATTCCTGAAGGAACTAGATTTGAAGATTTAGAAGAACATAAGGATGTTTTTAGTGAGAACCCTTTGTTTTCTTTTTTGGATAGTTCTGGCGAAAACAGCCATTTGTATGTACCTTACTTCAGGAACTCAATCTTAATAATAGATGGTCAACATCGGGTGAAAGGTCTGCAAGAGGCAAAGAAAGATATAACAGATAATTATGATTTGCTGGTATCGTTTATAATTGGGTATGATAGAGCAGTCATAGCCAAACTTTTCTACACTATAAACTATACGCAAAAAAGTGTCAGCAAGTCGTTATTATACCATCTTAGCGGGGAATTCAGTAGTGAGCTAGATGAAATGACGTTTCTGCATGAAACAGTAAAAATCATCAATGAACTCGACTATTCGCCTTTTTACCGGAGAATAAAGATGTTGGGTTTCATCCCAGAAGATATTCCCAAAAAAGAAAGGAGAATAATGACAATTTCTCAAGCATTTCTTATTGACTATCTAAAAATGACGATTTCAAAGAGCGCCGCAAGAAGCATATATCGACCAATCTTCCGGCACTATTATGAAGACAAGGATCGGCAGATTGAAATTATACGCTTTTTGTTGAAGTATTTCAACGCCGTGAAAAAACTAAAAGAACAAGAATGGAATGATCCGGAAAATAGTATAATCTCCAAAACAATAGGAGTCGGAGCGTTGATTAGGGTATTGCATTTTCTTTTTGTCAAAATGTCTGTAGATGAATTCCAAAACGACCCCTTAAGAATAATAAAAATGACAACGCAAGATCTAGTTTCAAAGTTAGATGGAATAGAGCAAATAGATTTTTCAAAAGAAGGAGAGTTTGGAAGAGTCGGCAGTGCTGGCAGTTTGAACAGACTAAAAGAAAAGATTATCGAAGGAATAGCTTACTTTGAAACAGATTCCTACGAAGATTTCTTGGTCAAGTATAGGGACAAGTATCTCCCGCTTTTTAAGGGAGGACCCAAACCTTAGGACGTGCTACCCTGGGAAAAAATTGGATGAAGATATTACTCATAGAGCCAAATTATAGGAATAAGTATCCTCCCTTGGGATTAGTGAAGATCTCTAGCTATCATAAACAAAGAGGAGATAATGTAGTTTTTCAAAAAGGTTGTTCTTCTGGTAACCTGCTCCCACTAATAGTACCACTTGTTAAGTTAGAGTCAACGAAATGATTGCCTCGGGAGCAGGTGGTCTGTAATTAAGAGCACTGTAGGGTCTTGCCTAGTTATATTCCTTGCGCCACTCTTCAATTAACACCATCACTTCAGTCAGCGATGTGAATATCTCTCGGTTGAGCAGCTCATCTCTTAGTTTCCCATTAAATGATTCTATATATCCATTCTCCCGGGGACTTCCTCTTTTAACTATGTTATGCTCCCAACTCAACATATGAGTTTGAGCTAGTAAAACCCTTGGCCAAATCTCAGCACTTGTCAGCTAGCTTTTGCACGAAATCAATTGTATAGTTTTTTCCCTAAAGGGAAAAGGGTGCCTTTATGGTTATCCTGTTTCCCCTGAATGAATCTTCGGGCCAGTTCGTGACCGGCTGGAAAGAAGATTCTCATTCTTTGTTGTCTTGTCACTTCGTTAGATGAGGCCGTACGCCCTCATTCAGAACTTCAATAGCGGCTCCAACTAGGTCTCTAGTACTTTTTTTTTCTTATCGGGGTATCCCCTATGCGCCCATATACGCGTTATCCTCTTCCTGAAATCAACGTGCTAACTAATTGTATTATCGCTGTTGCTAACATCAGGATAAAAATTGACTTGTTTAGAGAGATACCGAATTTAGGACTCCTGTTCACGATCTCTTTCGCCATCCGCATAACCTGCTTCATATCCATCTTCATACTCATCTACTTCTTTGGGGTCTTGTAAGATATCTCCCATAAGCGTTGTCCATTGATTCACATCTGAAGAATTTCCCTGGAGAGCATCCTCGTGACCCTTATCATATCCATCCTGATAATAACTCATAGTTATCCCTCCTTTCCAGTTGTATTTATTTTTACCAATCTACTACCACAGAACCTGGGAAGCCTGCGACCTGCCCCCATTAATACTACCACTTGTTGAGTTAGAGTCAACGGAATGGCGGCCTCAGGAGTAGGTTAAGTCCCAGACAAATCTCAGCACTTGTCAATCTGGTTTGAGCCTCTACTTCAAGAGTTAGTCTAGCAAAAGGGAATTACTAGTCAATCCACAACAGCCAAATCGTGTGAGACCCTTTTTTTGACACCACCTGCTTTTCAGCTAAAATAGACTGGGACTGCGCATTCTACATATCCGGAACTACCGGTCTGCCAAGGAGACAATAGATGAGCAAGGATACAGTGGATACAAT
>SDBU01007027.1_pt1 | contig 13095 bp, 23 predicted proteins | sample 2277071 | NCBI WGS metagenome assembly SDBU01 (sample SAMN10397929, study PRJNA504765) | marine sediment metagenome | isolation source: marine sediment core GS08_GC12, 126 cmbsf | place: Arctic Ocean: Gakkel Ridge, Loki's castle | collected 2008 | reverse complement strand
GAGATAGACCGGTGGCGGTCGAGTGCCTATCATTGTTTCCGCCGGCGGCGCTTCCTTGATTAGCTCCATTTCGTGTAGTATTTTATCTACCCGCTCTTTCACTTCGGGGACGGAGAAACGGTACACCTGATGGGCAGCTATAATCTCCTCTTGCACTATAGGAGAAGGCATACGGCTTAACTCAAAAGCGATGCCCACACCAATCCAACCCTCGTCTAAAGCCTGTTGGACCGCCGGGCTTGCCAGGGAGATCTTGACCAGCTTCTCGATATAGTCCCGGGTGAGACCGGTCTTTTCTACGATCTGGTCCGGGTCAAGCTGATAGTCGGTGTAGAGAGCTCCTATCACCTTAACCATGTCTGAGACCGGAGTTTTACCCCTCATGTGGTCTAAGAACAGGTTTTTAGTGAGGACATCTACCATATCTCCCTCGAAAACTACCACGTCAATTACCGGGAGCTTGTTATTGATAGCTTCCAGTAAACGATGCTCTCCGTCTACCAGTACCAGGTCCTCATTTACCTGGCACACGATCACTGGCGCCACTATCCCCGCTTCCTTAATCGAGTTTTGAAACTGGAGCATCGTCTCCTGATCGAACCGCGCTCTCACTCTTAACTCTGGCACCTTTATCATGCTTGGGTTCATCTTTTTTAACTTCACTTCCTGCCTCTCCTGTCAAAATACTTAGCTCGTAGGGAACTTCGACGGTTAGGATAGGCTCTCCTCCAACCCGGACAGCTTTGTCTATCTCTCTCTTTGCCGCCGATAGATCCCCACAATCGACCTTTGTGTACTTTTCCTCGTACTCGTCCTTGATCCATACCTGGTAGTCCATTTTATTCCTCCTTTACTTCAGGATAAAGCTCGTCTATTGCTTCTATTAGGGCAATTCTAGCTTGGGACAGCTTGAGTTTATTCTCATTTGGCGTGCCGCCTCGCCTGTACATAAGCTCCCAGAATAACACGACCTCAAAGGTGTGTCTATAGTGAGCCTTAATTGTTTCCAGGTCTACTGGCCTACCTGGAACCATATCACACCCGCAACAAAGATCCATGATTAACCTCCTTACTCTGTTTATTTAGAACATTTGTCCCATTGACACCTCCCTAAAAAAGAAGTACGATAGTCGCCGGCGCCAAGCCACTTAACACCGGCGACTATCGTATTACGGAGGCTGACGATGAATAACGTCAACACACCTGCTAATTTAGCACAACAGCTTTGTCCTGTCAAGTCCTCTCCTCAATCTTCTCGGCGAGAAGATTTACACTCGATGATACACCATAAGATATCTACCTCCAAAGGTAGAATTATACTCTTTAATAGAGAGGTAATGTGTAGTAATGCTTATGGTGTATCATCCTCTAACCGGGTTTTAACACCTGGTCTATTATTAAAGCGGCATGACAAGGTCTGGGAGTGTTTGCGGCACACTCTGGGGTTATCACTGGCCCAAAGTGAGGTGACGATGCGGCTCCTCCGACTATGGGCATATTATGGTACGGTGTACTCAAAGGAAAGGCAAATAACAGGTGAGCCAGGTTGCAGTAAAGCCACTTTTTGGCGGACAGTAAAGCTGCTACAAGAGCTCGGATTGCTCCGGATATGTAACCGGTACTTACTTCGACCTCACGCCCAAATCTCAAATCTATACCTCCTTCATAAGCTAATAGTGGTTATTGCCAGGTACCTGGCAGAGCATGGCACTCAGTTCCGGGAGAAGTGGCTAAAGCCTTATCTCTTACTGCCTGGCAACGTTTTCTGGCTACGAGCTTTAGCTGCCCGGCGTGTTACTGTACCTGATGGCGAAGGTGTCTTAATCTCTCGCTGACCAGGGGGCGAAAAAACAGGGTCACGCCGCATAGTGACCAGGGCTGCTCCTGGGTCTGGAAGCGCATTATAAGTAGCCCCACATTTGCGGCATTGGAAGTAAGTGCCCATATTCTCTATATCCTTGCTACCGCAATTCCAACATTGTGCCCCGTATTTAGCAGTCATTTAATCTTCCCCCTTTTCCTTGGTCTCCCCTGTATTCCTTCTCTCCGGCTATCAACTCCTACCTCCTAAACAGGTCAATTAGGTTAAAGCAGCCAAAGCCTATAATAACTATAAAACCAACTATCTCAGTGAAAAGTATGAAAGGGTTAGGCTCCTGTATAAAGTAGCCTCCATACTTCACTATTAGCCAAAAGTGGACCAAAAAGGCTATTGCCAGGGCTATCATCACTATATTAGTCAAAATCTCTCTCATTCCTTACCTCCTATCCTTCCTGAATTGCCCCTCATGAGGCATCTTATCGACTGCTCGACCGATAACGTTACCTACAGCGACAAAGGTCTGATTTAGAGCTATTATAGCACAGCACTCATGGGCCTCGTCCCACCAGGCGCACTCCTCTTTGAGACAATCTCCTATCTCAGTTTCCTCCCCTAGCTGTACTCTGGTATCATTCATACAAAATAGTGGACACTTCATAGCTCAACCCCCCTTCTTACTTATCCCTTTTCCTATCAGCCTTGCCAGCCTACCCAGGAGTAACCCGACAACTACGCCAATCAAGAAAGGTTCCCAAACTGTTTCTATCACTCCGTCTCTCCTGGTAGCGGTAGATAGGCAAGTGAAGGCGGCGCCGGTCTGCCAGCTCGTACCCGTTTCAGGGCTTCGATGCCTAGCTTAGTTGCTTTATATTTATCATCCCAAGGACCTGAATATGGAAAGCCTATAGAATTTTCTTGGATTTCGATGGCTTTGTCTAAGGTCATATTTTACCCCCTTCCTTAATCTTGTAACTTCCTGAGCTGCTCCCGCTGCCACTCCCTGAACCGTAGTATCCCCTCCAGGACATTGAAAGCCTCCAGCATCCTTAGCCTGGCCTCGAGTAGTTCCGCAGTCACATCAGAGAATGTCTGCCGGCCTACCCGGAGATGGTCTAGCTGATTATAAACCTTGTCCTCTACCTTTATTAACTTGCTCACAGGGCTATTGCCTCCTTAAACCTTTTTAGCTGCCATTCTTTCTCAGCATCCCTGGCAGCAGCCCAGGCAGCAGCCCCGGCAGCATCCCCGGCAGCATCCCCGGCAGCAGCCCTGGCAGCAGCCCAGGCAGCAGCCCAGGCAGCAGCCCAGGCAGCAGCCCAGGCAGCAGCCCAGGCAGCAGCCCAGGCAGCAGCCCAGGCAGCAGCCCCGGCAGCATCCCCGGCAGCATCCCCGGCAGCAGCCCTGGCAGCAGCCTCGGCAGCATCCCAGGCAGCAGCCCCGGCAGCATCCCCGGCAGCAGCCGTTATTTTACCCTCAGCAAATAATCGAGTTGCCTCTATTGCCTGACGGGGCCGGCTATCGGTAGGGTAGGTCTTTTCAAAGATTGGCAGGACGTGTTCAGCAAAGTCGCCAGCCAAGAAGCTAGCTAGCTTCTTGGCTGGCTGGCTGTTTTGGGAGCAGCCTAGGCACCATAGAGCATCGGCGAGACCCAAGACATCTGCAACCTCAGTCAAGGGGATAGGGGTATCCAAACCATATTTCTTTACCCCTCCCACGTGTTTGGCAAAACGCCTATAACTTGATATACAAGCGCCATCCTCTTTGGCTAATCTAAATGTAGTCGTTATCATTGTCAACCCCCTTTTGTTAGTAAACCAAATGGATCCGGTCTCTACCTAGTAGTATATCACAGTATACCACAGTATACCCCCTTTGTCAATAGTTTACCAAGTAACGTTAGGGTACTGAGTATAAAATAGTTATAGGTGGAGCGCAGAATAAATCTTATGCAAAGTAAAATCCCCCTCCCCTGGCCAAGGGGAGGGGGTATGTGAAAGGAGGTAGGAAAGAGCGCTGGTTCCCTCTCCCTGAGTATTATACTATTAAAGGGGGGTGTTAGACCACGGAAAGATTGTTAAACAACCCTAGTTATCGATTGTAGTGAGCCGAGGATACTACTCCTCCTCGTCCTCCTCCTCCTCGTCGTCCTCGGGTCCTACTGCCACCGGTGGCATGACATTCCGTTTAACCATGCCGCCACTCAGCCAACTTGCTTTTATACTCGGATTTGGCTAACTCAAGAGCGGCTATTGCCCGGTTTTTACTTACCTGGAGCTCCGTTAGCCTGGCTGTTGTCTCCTCGGGTAATACCTCATCCTCAATTAGTCCCCGCTTCTCCTCTACTATGGAGCGGGCCAGGGCTTCTACCTCACCGGTGAGCCTGACAACCTCAGCCGCGGCCGCTTTCAACTCCTCAGTCATCGGCTTCGCCTCCTTACCAGTGGCGACCCGGTATTTCTGAGTTATATCCTTGAATTCCCCAAAGTTAATCGGGCTGAATGGGGACTCCTCAGTCTTTACCATAAGTATAAAGGCGCTCGCCTCGGGTGTAAAGCCGAGGTCGAGGAGCATACTGTACCCCTCAGACTGGTCGATTAAACCCTTCGTTACCCCGAGAACTATATCAGCCTTAGATGCTTCCCTGAGTTTAGGCTCCTCCGGTACTTTGACCTGAGCATCGTAGATCTTGAGCAGGAACTCGGCATCGGTCGCTGAGTACCGGAGATCCATGAGTCTGGTCATGGCCTCGCCCCGGGTGATAACTTCTGTCTTGAGTCCCTTGAGTATGTCAGCCTTCGAGATCTTACGCTCTGTAACTACTACGTCCTCCTCATCCCTGGGTATGTTTATCAACAGGATATAGTCGGCCTCGTCCTCATCATAGCCCATGTCCATAAGGAGCTCTATTCCTTCCTCCCTGGTGATAACCCCTGTTTTTACCCCCTTGATAATATCTGACTTGGTGATGTCACGCTCGGCAGAGGTCCTCTCCGGCTGCTCTGCCTTGATCTTGGTCTGGATCAGCTCCTCTAACCGGTCCGCCGGCATACCGTAGCCGACAAGCTCGGCTCTCACATCGTCAAGGGTGATCCAGCCTTTGGACCACCTGGCTATCAGGTCAGGGAAGGCGACATATACCTTGGTCCACAGTATGTAGTCCTCTAAGTCCTTACCGTGATAACCCTGAGCATGATAGATACTTCTCAGGCGTTCCTCGGATATAGTCCTCATGTCCCAGAAGCGCCTGACATCAACTCTGGTGGGGACTTCAAACATCATCTCAGTAAGTCGAGCACGCCAGAATGGCGGTATCTCTACAAGTCTAAACCAGTCGTAGGCGGCGGCTGTTCCTTCAGCGTCCCTTGCTGCCCAACCTTCTTTGGTAGTAGGTGGTGCAGGCATTTCTTTGTCCAGGGACAGGACTCCCCGGTGGAGCATCTCTCGTATCTGCATATAGGAAGCATGGACCCAATGTGCCATCCAGTAGTTCTTAGCTTGAGTTGCATCAACACCAATTTTAGGGAAGTCTGTTTGCTCATATGAAGGCAGCTCACTATCCAAGCCATACCGCTCCACCATGTCAGGCTCATAAACTTCCCTGGCATACCAGGAGACTATATCCCCAGCTGAAGGCATGAACAGGGTAAAAAACTTGAGGGCGTCTATTCTCTCCGCGCTCCACCCCTGGTCCTTTAGATCGTCGAATAGCCACTCATAGGTAGGTTTATCTCTCCGCCAGGCGTTGATAACTGATATCGGGTCGAGTCGGAGGGTCTTGAGTAACCGCTCCTGTTTGTGCTCAAAGAGTTTGCCTAACGGCCGGAAAGTCCCAGTAACCATAGGGATGAACATGAGCGGTACGAGAATTATTGCCGCCAGGATTATGAGAGGGTTCCCCCTCTCCGTAGCATGCTCTAGGAAGGTCTTTAGCTGGGGTGGGGTGTTGGGGTCCTCGGTAATCATATGCAGGATGTCCTCAAGTGCGGCCTTCTGCTCAGGGTTTATATCCTCGAGGGCGTCAGTCAGCCCTCTCACCACCCAGGATATGAACCAGCCGTGCAGCCGTTCCTTCCAAGCCTCTGATAATGTCTCAATCCAGCCCTGAAATCTCTGTGCCGGTGTTGCCATTTTACTCCGCTCCTAAAAACCAATCAGTAAATTTACTCTCCAGCCAACCTAGCGGGTCAGCAAAGAACTCAGCTACCACGTCTCTCCAGTCCTGCCAGCCGGCCCAGTATTGGTCTCTGAGGAGAAAAGCGCCGTCAATAATGCCCTGGATATCCAGCAGCCTACCACTCCACCAGTCAGTGATCCAGCTTACATCAATTAAGGTAGGGAAGGTTATAATCCAGAAGTTATCCCACTCTGCCCTAAGGGTGTCTAGCCTACCGGTCCACTCAGGGAAGGTTATGGTCCAGAAGGTACTCCAGCTTGCCTTGAGGTCGTCTAGTCCCTCAACAGCTGCATCAATCCAGGTCAGGACGGTCCACCTGGTAGAACTCCACCAATCGGACACGACCTCAAGGATATTATCCCACCAGTAATTAAACCATGAGTTAAGGCCCTCCAGGTTAGGAAGCCAGCTTCTAATAAGGCTTCTGATGTTGCCCCAGCTTAGAATATCTGTTAGCTGGTCGGTTACATCATCTACCCACACCGAGAAGTCATAAAATGCCCAGGCCAGCTGGTTAAAGAACCAACTGAGAGTGTAAAACCCAAAGGCGAGGGTATCTAGCGGCCAGCCGGCATAATAGCACTCGAAGTAAAACTGGTAGCACTTGTCGCTGATCTCGTTCAGCCAGGTAATTATGTCCGTCATAAACGGCATGGTAACCTCACAGGGCCAGGATTTTATCGGCGTTTTGAGCCTTTTTGGTCAGGATTTCGTCAACCTTCTCCGGAGTAAAGTCCTTCTCCTCAATCTCCACGGTTAGGACCACCCCGCCTTTGGTCTTTATCTGGTGCCGGTAGACCTTTACAATTCCCCCGGTCTCACTCAGCTTGCTCAGCTCGTCAATCCTCAGTACCTTGTATAGCTTGTCCATGGCTTAATCCCCCTTTTTGTGCTTCTGATTACGACCTATTTTGATGAAGGGAGTGAGGTCAATCCCGTAATAGGCGGCGACAATGCCCAGTAGGGCAAAGGCCACTATATTATCTATCCCCTGCCACAGCAGAGCGATAGCCCCTATAATCACCACGAGAGCTATAACGTCTTTAGGCTGCCATTTCATAGCTCATCCTCCTTTCTAGATATAGCCAAAATGCAGGCACTTGATTTTATCGAACTTTGAAACATAGATGCCTTTAGTAAATTGCATCGGAGGGGATAGTGCAAGGTTTTCACTGTGCCTATCTGAGTCGAAATGACAATAGACCTCTGTTCCTGCGAGAATAGTATTATCGAGTAACTCAAACTCAGAGCCAGGAGCGTCAGGGGAACAGACTATCCAGTATAGCTTACATGGCCTGGCAACTATCGAGCCTGTGGCTATTGCCCTTATAGTATAGACGGCTGCAGGAGCTTTCTCCCATCTACTTAAGATCTGGTTCCAGAGCCAGTGACATATCTGCATCTAAACACATCCTCCCTCTTGTTTTAAGGCTCATTCTGGGTCATTACAAAATCGTCTATCCATGCGTTCCCCGCCCCTACGCCCGGATTGTATAGCATCATAGATGGGGTGAAGTAGGATGCTCCGGCTCCTCCTCGGGGAGGGATTGCTATGGCTGACAGGTCATATTCCGTATTACCAAATAGTAATCGTACGTAGCGATTTGTTACGAAATCAGCTACTAGCTTCATTGGGTAGAAAAGGAGGGTCCCTCTTTGCATCCCTCCAACGTCCGCTATGAGAGTCCAGTTACCAGCAACCGTATCTTCTGCGAAAAATGAGCCAAGGCTGTCGTCGTATAATATCCTGGCCCTGTAACCGTTAGCTCCATCCCAATTAAACAAGGCAAGGTAGAAGTCCAACCCCACACTCAAGTCACACAGGCCTATTTTCCCCCCTATTCGTGGTACCCCCAGGGAAGCAAAAGCCCTTGTTATGTCTACAAGGGAGCCTAATCCCGCAACAACAGTGAGCTTAACTCCTTGGCTTCCTGACAAGACTCGAGAGCTGTCTAATACTGCCGAACTTGCACCAACTACAGTAACGCCCCACTTTAATAGCGGGCCTTCAAAGTCATCCAGGAAGACAATATCCCCTCGTCTGTCATACTCCACTATTGAGCCGAGTCTGACGGCTAGGTCAGCCATATCCGATAGGGTGACACCGAATGCTTTTTGCTGTGAACCACCGTAGTCAGGTTGCCCTCTCATTATCTAGCTCCTCCCGGTAAATAATCTCTTTGGGCTCAGCATACTGAAAAGCTCACTTATAGCCTTGGCGAAGGCATAGGGTAAAGCCACCCACTTCGGCAGCATAGCAAAGCTGATATCAAAGGTATGGGGGTAGGTATCGTCATCATTCCATGCCACTATCGTCAGGGTATGAGGAGGCTCAAACATTTCATACCACTCCCGCCACTCAATAGGGAATGCGTCACCATGGAGGTCGTCGTCGGCATTCTCAGGGAATATCTGATGCCTGCGGTGAAATACCCGGCAGTGGAGCAAGGAAGCGTGCCCGGGCCGAGGCCTGAAACTAACCTCGGTGATAACCCCGTGAGACAGGTCTACTGTCTTCTCATCAGCATCAGCCTCAGCCTTCTTTGCCGCCACTGTGATAGCATAGCTATAGAACAAAGCAATCTCCCCTCCGCAGCAAGCTCATATCCCCTTAGTCAAGCGACAGTATTCTTGGTAATATCCTGTATGCGTAAGTAGAAAACGCCCCACCAGCCGTGTAAGGGTCAGGTAAGGCAGCATAAGCATGCCCCACTACCCAACAATTACTTCGATGGGTAAAATCAGTGGGATAAACTCGCAACCACGGAGGCTGGCCACCCAGATAGCCTGTAGCAGATATAGTGGGGGTACCATCCGACACCAGGCAAAACCAGTAAAGCCCTTTAGTAAGAGCCTGGTTGATAACTCTAGGCTTAATACCATTGACATCTACAGCCACCTCACCGGCATCCAGAAGTAAAGAACCAGGATAAAGGTTAACCCCATCTCTATAAATACCTAGCCTCGCCCTGGTGCCACCAGCTCCAGGAGCAGTCACCTCTATGGTTATCCTGTCAATGGTGATATCTCTTGGGACTACTATGGGGGAGGTATATAGGTTGTCAGCTGCAATGGCTACGAGTACCTCAGTACCGGGAGCGGGAAGCCAATACTCACCAGTCCTCATTACCTCTTGAGCATTACGAATATGAGCATCAAGGTCAGCGATATGAGTATTAAGGTCAGCTATATCTAAAATCTGAGTAGGGCAACCGTGAGTAGCAATAAGAGCAGCGTGGGCAGCTATGTCGGCATTAGCATCTTGTTGTGTGTACCTTCCCATCTGAGGACTCATGGTATCACGTTCTCCTCTCCATAGGTAGAGTAGCCGATAATATGAAGGTCAAGAATGTCGGCAGGAGCACATCCGGCTTGTATTGCCGATAGTTGCTCCCCCACTTTAAGATGCTGAGTGTAAGGGTACCAGTACCACCGGTTAAGTGCTGGTGTTGTCTGGTCACAGATAAAGACGTAGAACTCGCCCTGTCTTAGATATATCTCCACATTCCCCCGCAGACCGGTACGATTACGAAAGGCGATGCTCTGACAGGCTATAGTCCGATTTCGGCGCAATATCTCGGACTCAACCCTGTCAGTCGCACCGCCTAAAGCATCAGCTCGGTATGTAAGGCGAATAGGGAACTTTTTATCTCCCATGTCTCCTCCTTAATTACGGATAGGATTTACGGCCATGATGGTGTCACGTACCTGGTAACCACCTCATCAGCCAGTAACTTCATTACCCCTGCTGTGGCTCCGGGAGTCTCCTCGACTCTTACCCAGAAGTCACCTAACTCATGAGAGTCAACCCAGGTATCAGGGTCCCAGGGGTTAAACAGTGGAATAGCTGCCATCGCAAAGGGGAAGGCCCCACGAATGACAATGTCCATCAGGCAGGTCCCAGCCATTGCTAGGCCTGTGCTGTTGTCCCTGAACGCTACAGGCTGTGCCAAACCCCAAAGGTCAAACTCACGTAGCTCAGCTTCAGCAAGATTAAGGCCTAGCTCCCCACTCAGTTTTCCGACTTCCATCGGGTAGGGGTAGGCGTTAGGTGAAGTCCCGTAGAACTTCTGAGCCATTTCCTGGATGCCGTACATCCTGACCTGTGCAGCAAGTAACTCGGTGACCTCACTTCTTATGGGAATGATGTCGTCGGAGTTAATGTTTACCTCGTAGTGTTCGAGGACATTACCGAGGCCCATATTGCGCCAAAAGCTTTGCAGGTACAGGTTTGAGTACGTCGGGCCACGGGCTATAATCATGTTCTCCTCACGGCTAGTCGCATTTTGGAAGCGGGAAATCTCAGAGGTCTTAATGTAGCCCTTCGGTACTAAAGAAGTATCCCTGAGCATGTGGCAGACAACGCTAAGCTGTGGCAGGTAAAGCTCGTTCATAGAATGACCACATTCCCAGCCAAACAAATCACCCAGGCCGAAGTTATACTCAATCCTAAGCTCAGGGTCGTTGACTTGACCTAAATCAAGCATATACTCCAGGTCGTGATAGTGACGGCCCAGGTTGATGTACCAGAACTCCTCCGCTGCGCCGCCGTGCATATTTTTATAGTCATGGCTATAGTGAGGGGTTTTCTTGAAAAGCATCAGGGCCAGAAGTTGCCTGGCATCGTAGCTCTTGACCACCTGGGAGCCATTAATTATAACCTCTATCTTGGTGATTCTGTCATGCAGCCATGTATCAGGGTCAGTGAACCCGCCAAGGTCATTGTAGCCGTGAACACGCAGCTCAATACCTGACAGCAACCCCTTGTTAGGCAGGTCGATAGTCCATAAACCCGTGTAGGCTGGGAAGGTCTGGTTCTCTCTTAGGTATCTCTGTTGAAAGTAGTGCATTACTTCTTCAACTCGATTATTTACTTGCTATCGTAAATCCCGAGTCTACTAACCTCCCCCGGCACCGAGTAGTGCCAGTCTCTTAGCGTTGAGTGCCTTGCCGATCTCCATGACGCGGTTGTAGTTAGCCGGGTCACCGCGAGGCTTCCTGGGTGAGAGGGTAAGAGCGGCCAGGGTGGAGAAGTAAGGCTCGACTCCGACCTTGTAGTCGTCAGTAGCCGCGGCGACACCAGGACCAAAACGGTCCCTGCCGACGTCCCTTATCTTCCTGGCGAACTTGGCAGCTCCGGCTCGGATAACTCCCCGGCGGAAGCGCTCCTTCATGTTAGGCGCGGTGATTGCCATGTGGTAGGTATCGGATGCCTTAGCGGTATTACCTGCCCAGAGCTCGGCCGCTGCCTCAGCATTAACGGCGAACTCCGCAGCCGCCCGAGCAGCGTTTTCGCTCCACTTGGTAGTGGATGCTTCGATTGGTTTTACCTTGATTGCCCCCATTATCGGTAGTATCGGAAGTACCAGGATAAAGGTCAATAAGCTCAGTATTTTGTGCTTCATAACGAAACACCTCCTTCTTTTAATGAGGCCCGGCCAAAAAGGTGAGGCTGACGACCTTAAAACACCTCTCTAGCCGTCAGCCTCTATTGACAATGCTAATAACTTGTGGGTAAAATGTCAATAGGGCAACTGGTTGCTAGCTGTCGGAGGTTTTGCGGGGGTAGATATCGGGTCAGCTCCTGCCGAGTCGGAGGTTTTATGGCTAGAAAAGAAAGAGAGCGGCGCTATATCTCCGAGTACATGATGCACGAATGGCCTCAAGGCGGCTGGCAGCTCAACGTAGAGCTCGGGGCGATACCCCAGGAGTATGTCGATCGCTACGGGTTAGGTAAGGCAGCCGCTATCTTTAGACCGACAAGGCCCCGGGTAGACGCTGTTAGGTGGACCAAAGAGCGCTACTACCTAATAGAAGCCAAGATTAGAGACATTAAGGCCGGCATTGGAGACCTCAGTTACTATCGAGGTATGATCCCCATGACGCTAGACCTTCCTTTCTATAACGGCCAGGAGCTCATCTGCCGCCTGGTCGTTCCATGGATGATAGACTGGATGCAGGCGGCAGCCGACGCCGCCCAGGTCGAGGTCGTGGTATTCAAACAGCCCTGGATAGACGACTACGTTAAGGAGAGACAGCACTACTTTACCTCAGAGTACCGGGCTGAGAGAGCTGAGAAGATGAGACTAAGAGAGATACTGGGAGTAGATTAAGGAGTTAATCATGACGACCCAAACGAAGACTAAGACGTGCCGTTTCTGTGGTAAAGAGCTCACCGAGGAGGATCCTATCCGTAGAAAACAATGTACCGAGTGTAGCCTCAAAAGAATGAGACGATGGCACGAGCTCCAGGCCGAGGCAAAGCGTAAGTTCGACGAGGAGTGGGCTTAGATTATGGGTTGTGGCGTTTACTGGCAGCAGGTTCATACTTTTGAGAAGGGAATAAGAGATATAAGGACGGGGATTTTACCTTGGTCTGCTGAGTACCTTGGTATACTCCAGAGCAAAAGAGCCGAACTAATGGGTCGGATAGGGCTTAAGCTCCCCAGGATACTTACACCATTAATGCCTTTTCTATTCCTATCTCCAGAGAAATTTCAGGTAAACCTTGACCCTGAAATTGGATATGTGGTAGTGGCTAGAGCGTCACCAAAAACGCCTCCTGTGTACCACACGGTGAGTGCTTTAGAAGCAGGGGCAGTAATGAGGGGAGAAATAACCCCTGAACTTAAAGAGAGGCTTCTCGCACCGGTGGAGTATTATGGGGAGTGAATTAGCATGCGACATCACATACTAGCATATACTAGCCTCTATATTCAGCTAACGGCAACCAACCTCCTGATGAATTATATCGCCCTGGTACCAGGGGTTCCAACCCGGATGCACTTTACCGATGATTACTGGGTGGAGAGAACTATAGCCGATAAGGAGACCGGCAAACCTAAAACTATCAAGTCCCTGGTATTCTGGGTAGACGAACTAAACGGAGAAGATGCAGCCCGTACCTTCTCTATTCTATCCCAGAAGCTAGCGGCTCATATGGAGCCCTTCCTCCCTGGTAAACGGTATGTTGGCTATGATTTTATCATAACTCAGATGGGAGAAGGCTTCCTGAAAGACTGGAATGTCCAGGTAATTAAACGCCCAGAAACAGAGTAACCCCCCCTATTAGTCGGACACCCCGCCCCTGTTTTAGAGG
>SDBU01007026.1_pt1 | contig 13097 bp, 16 predicted proteins | sample 2277071 | NCBI WGS metagenome assembly SDBU01 (sample SAMN10397929, study PRJNA504765) | marine sediment metagenome | isolation source: marine sediment core GS08_GC12, 126 cmbsf | place: Arctic Ocean: Gakkel Ridge, Loki's castle | collected 2008 | reverse complement strand
CAAGGACCACTTTTAAAAAAAGGAATGGTACTTGCAATAGAGCCTATGCTCAATGAAGGTAAAAGTGATGTCGAGATACTTAAGGATATGTGGACAGTGGCCACGGCTGATAGAAAGTTATCATGCCACTTTGAGGATTCTGTTGCGATCACCCGGGACGGACCACTTGTGTTGACAAGAATATAGCCCGGACTGATGAGAATAAGTGATAAATTAGTAGACATGTAAGAAGTTTTTTGGTAACTTATATATTTGCGCTAATTTAAGCATTTTATTAAACAACAGGAGGTAAGGATATCTCTAAAAAAGAAGGCATTATAGAAGCCGAAGGAAAGATTTTGGAAGCACTTCCTAATGCTATGTTCAGGGTAGAACTGGAAAACGGCCATAAATTATTGGCTCATATATCAGGCAAGATGAGGATGCATTATATAAAGATCTTGCCGGGAGATACGGTAAAGGTGGAAATATCACCTTATGATCTTTCCAGGGGCAGAATAACATACAGGAAGAAATAGACAAAACTAAGTATTAATGATTAAAAAAATAATTTTTGATGGAAAGAGGAAGTAGGATGAAAGTCAAGCCATCAGTTAAAAAAATATGTAATAATTGTCGGGTTATTAAAAGAGAAGGCAAAGTAATGGTCATCTGTAAAAACCCGAGACATAAGCAGAAACAAGGCTAAGGAGGCATAAACTTGGTTAGGATTGCAGGGGTAGACATACCTAATGAAAAACATGTTAACATTTCTCTTACTTATATTTTTGGCGTTGGACGACCAACAGCCGAGAAGATGCTAGATGATCTTGGCATTAAAAAGGATACCAAGGCCAAAGACCTGACTGAAGAAGAAGTAGTAAAAATAAGGGATTATCTCGAAAGCAATATAAAAATAGAGGGAGATCTAAGAAGGGAAGTGAGCCAGAATATAAAAAGGCTCATAGAGATCAATTCATACCGCGGGATAATGCACAGGCGTGGACTTCCTGTAAGAGGTCAGAGAACCCATACCAATGCAAGGACCAGGAAGGGCCGTAAAAAGGGTGTTGGCATCAGGAAGAAGATTGCTACTAAATAATATAAATACAGGGAGTAGATTTGGTTAAGAAAAGTACCGGAAAAAAAAGAATAAGAAATAAAGATAAAAAGAATGTACCTTATGGCATAGCCCATATACAGTCTACTTTTAATAATACTATAGTAAATATAACCGACCAGCAGGGCAATACTATCGCATGGGGAAGCTCAGGCGGACAGGGCTTTAAGGGTTCAAGAAAGAGCACTCCTTATGCAGCGCAGATAACAGCTACAGCTGTGGCAAAAAATGCCCAGGAGCACGGTCTTGCGAAGGTAGATGTAAGGGTAAAAGGAGTAGGATCCGGCAGGGAGACTGCTGTTAGGTCGCTTCAGGCCGCGGGCCTGGAGATAGGTGCCATTATAGATGTTACCCCGGTTCCACATAATGGATGCAGACAACCTAAAAGACGTAGAGTCTAATAATCATACAGAAGGAGTTTAAATAGAATGGCAGTGGTCAAAATTGCAGCTTGCAAACAATGCAGGAGAGAAAAAGAGAAATTATTTCTTAAAGGACAGAGATGTTTCTCAGATAAGTGTGGAATAGAAAAGAAACCCTATGCTCCCGGACAGAGAGCAAAAAGGAGAGTAATCGAAACAGAATACTCTACACAGCTCCGGGAAAAACAGAAGGCAAAAAGATATTATGGGGTACTTGAAAGACAGTTCTCTAATTATTATAAAAAAGCTGTAAAGACCAGAGGTATCACCGGGGAGATCCTGCTGCAGCTTCTTGAGACACGTTTGGATAATATTGTATATATGATGGGATTCGCGACTTCAAGGGCCCAGGCCAGGCAACTTATAAATCACGGACATGTACTGGTAGACGGTAAAAAAGTGGACATAGGTTCCTATCCTGTAAAAGAAGGCCAGGAAATAAGTATTGCTCCTGGAAGTAAAGAAATAATGCCGGTACTTGAGGCAAAAGAATCAGGCGGTACCATAAGTATTCCCAAGTGGCTGGAATCGGATCTTGAAAATCTAAAAGGAAAGATCCTGAGGCTTCCTGAAAGAGAAGATATACAGGCACCTGTAAATGAGCAGATCATTGTAGAGCTTTACTCAAAATAATAATTTACTTTCTTTGGAGGTTGATATAAATTGTTAAAAATGCATAAACCTAATGTTAAGGTCAAAGCTAAAGATGATTTCCGGGGTGAGTTCATAATAGAACCCCTTGAAAGAGGCTTTGGACATACTTTGGGAAACTCGATCAGGAGGGTTCTACTATCTTCAATAGAAGGTGTAGGTATAACCCAGATCAAAATGGAAAACACCATGCATGAATTTTCTACTATTGAAGGCATGAGAGAAGACATGATAGAGTTTACTGCAAATTTGAAGGATATTGTCTTTAAGCTTGAAGGAGATGATCCGGTTATATTGAAGCTGGATAAAAAAGGATCCGGAGAAGTAACAGCGGCTGACATCAATCTTCCTGCTGAAGTAGAAGTTATAAATCCTGACAGCTATTTATGTACCCTGACCAAAAAGGGAAGCATAAAAGCAGAGATGAAAGTTGAAAAGGATAAGGGTTACAGGACAGCAGAGGAAAATACAATAGAGGGAGAACCACTAGGTGTTATTCCCCTGGATACTATTTTCTCACCTATAAAAATAGTATCATTTAGGGTTGACAATACCCGGGTCGGTCAGATGACAAACTTTGATAAGCTTTCAGTCGACATAAAGACAGATGGAAGCATAAAGCCTGAAGATGCCTTGAGCCAGGCTTCAAAAATAATAAATGACTATATGGCTCTTTTAATAGACCTCTCAGATGAGACCCAGAAAGATATGCCCATTTTTGAGGAGATCGAGGAAGAAGATGATAAGCAGGAATATCCTACGATCGAAGAACTTGAATTGTCTGTCAGGGCATATAATTGTCTGAAGAGAGAGGGAGTAGATACTGTTGAGAAGCTCCTTGAGTATACTGAAGACGAACTTCTGGATATCAGGAATTTTGGCCAGAAATCTATCCAGGAAGTAAAGGACAAGATCAAGGAACTTGAGCTATCTTTTAAGAAAAAATAATGATCGGGAGAAATAGAAATGGTTGTGCCAAAGAAGGCAAAGAGCTTCGGTGGAAATAGTGCCCACCAGAAATCGATTATGAGAAACCTTGCAATTTCATTATTTGAAAATGGAAGGATCATTACAACGCTTCCAAAAGCTAAACAATTGCGCGGTTTTGTGGATAAATTAATAGGTATAGCCAAAAACGATAATCTGGCATCCAGGAGAAACTGCATACGTTTGATTGGAAATACCGATACTGTCAGAAAACTTTTTAATGAAGTCGCGCCGGGCATGTATCGGAAATCAAGCGGTTATACAAGAATTGTAAAATATAAAAACAGGCCCGGTGATGGTGCAAAACTGGTAATAATGGAATTGATTGAGTAAGCTCATGTCAGGAAAATTCGCTGAGGCTCATATGCGGATAATATAAGGATTTTGTTGTTTGAAAATTAAAGATGAAACGGGCCAATATATTATGAATAATTATTTGGCTATAGTCGAGTATGATGGTACCGGCTTTAATGGTTTCCAGGTCCAACCAGAAGGTACAAGGACCGTCCAGGAGGAATTGACCCGGTCAATATCAACGGTACTTGGACAGGAGATAGTCCTTCAATATGCCGGAAGGACCGATGCAGGGGTTCACGCACGGGGACAGGTGATCAATTTCCAGACTGGACTTGAGCTTGATCTTTACCGTTTTAAGTGGTCGGCAAACAGGGTACTGCCTGAAGATATCGGAATAAAGACGATAAAGAAAATGCCTCTTTCCTTTAATTCCAGAAGGGACGCGAAGTACAGGGAATACAGGTATTATGTTGCAGGCGGCAATTACCAGAGTGTTTTTTTGAATAAATACAGCATACTCGTAACCCGCAGACTTGACATGCGCCTGATGAAAGAGGCTGCAAGGATATTTGTCGGTAAAAGGGATTTTGCATCTTTTGCAAGTCCAAGTCTTTCAGGTGTGTCTACCATAAGAAGAATGTATAGTTTTACGGTCGCCAGGGATGATGAAAGTGTCATTACATTTAAAATCGTGGCAAATTCATTTCTGTACAATATGGTAAGGATAATAGTAGGTACAGTATTAGAGGTAGGCAAAGGTGAGAAAAGCCTGGAAGATCTAAAGCAGGCTATTGCCGGCGGAGGCGTAAATTTTGCTTCAAGTATGGTACCGGCCAGAGGGTTATTTTTAACCAGAGTAGAGTATTGATATAATACGTGGAGGAATTTATGGTAAATGTAGGAACGAAGACATTTAATTTAAAAAGAGAAGAAATAAAAAGAAAATGGTATGTAGTCGATGCCAGGGATAAGATCCTGGGCAGATTAGCTACTGAAATTGCCAAAAAACTGCGTGGTAAGGATAAGCCGACCTTTACACCGCATGTTGATTGTGGTGATTTTATAATTATCATAAATGCAGAGAAAATAAAAGTAAAAGGTGGAAACAAGCTTGAGGATAAAAAGTATTACCGCCATTCCGGTTATGTTGGGAACCTAAAGGTAACAAGTCTGGAAGAGATGCTGAAAAAGAATCCGGAATTTGTGATAAAGAATGCTGTGCGAGGCATGATCCCCCATAATACTCTTGGAAGGATCGTACTCAGGAAGCTAAAAGTCTATAGCGGGCCTGATCATCCTCACAAAGCTCAGAATCCTGAAATAATAGACCTGTAAAGGAGTTATAAGTGGCTGAAAAAGTTAGTTATTATGCGACCGGCAGAAGAAAGACATCAACTGCCAAAGTAAGGCTTATCCCCGGAGAGGGGAAAATAATAGTAAATCAAAAAGATTTTAAAGAGTATTTTCATAGAGAAGCTTTGACGACGATGATAGTCGAACCCTTAAAGCTTACAAATACCGACAGCGCATATGATGTAGTGGCTCAATTATTAGGTGGAGGTATCACCGGACAGGCTGGAGCATTAAGGCACGGGATCTCCCGGGCTCTGCTTGAGATAAATGGGGAATACAGGGATATCCTGAAGCGTGAAGGATTTCTTACCAGGGATTCAAGAATGAAAGAAAGAAAGAAATACGGTCTGAAGAAAGCCAGGAAAAGACCGCAGTTCTCAAAGAGATAAAATCATATATTTTATATGAAAAATATTAGAAGATTATTCGGAACAGATGGAATAAGGGGGCTTGCAAACCGCGAGCTTACAGCAGAGTTGGCTTTAAAGGTAGGCAGGGCAGGTGCAAAGTTTCTAACAGCTAAAAAATCCAGGGGCAGGATAATCATAGGAAGAGATCCGAGACCTTCAGGGGATTTTCTTAAGAATGCTCTTTCTGCGGGCATACTTTCCAGTGGCCATGATGTAATCGATGCCGGTATTATCACAACGCCTGCAGTAGCTCTTATTGCCAATATAATGAATCTTGACGGCGGTGTCGTCATCTCAGCTTCACATAATCCCCTTGAAGATAATGGGATCAAGCTTTTTGGAAAAAACGGACAGAAATTATCAGATATCCAGGAAAAAGAGATAGAGGACTATATAGCTGATGACCTGGATAATAATTCTCTTCCAGTAGGTATTGATGTAGGAAGATATGAATATCTTGAGAACGCTCCAAAAGTATATCTGGACCGGGTTTGCGGAAAATATGATATGGATCTTAAGGGACTGAAAATAGTACTGGATTGCGCCAATGGAGCATCAAGCATCCTGGCCGGCAAGGCACTTGAGAGGTTTGGGCCTGATGTGGTCAATTATAATACCGGTCTTACCGGTGAAAACATAAATGATAACTGTGGCTCCACTCATCCGGAGCAGCTAAAAAAACTGGTAGCCTCCGAAAGTGCAGATATCGGCTTTGCCTATGATGGCGATGGAGACAGGGTAATAGCCTGTGACGGCAAAGGGAATGTCCTTGACGGCGATAGTATCATAGCTTTTTGCGCTCTTGATATGGTAAAGAATAATAAATTAAAAAACAATAAACTGGTCACTACGATCATGGCAAATATGGGTTTTGAGAAATTGATGAATGAAAATGGAATAGAGGTAGAAAAGACACCTGTAGGCGACAGGTATGTACTGGAAAGAATGCTTGAGATCGACAGTGCATTGGGAGGGGAGCAATCAGGTCATATTATTTTCAAGGATATAAGCCCGACAGGTGACGGTATAATAAGTACATTGGAATTCTTAAATGCTATCGTAAAAAGCGGATATGATATAAATAAAATATACGATCTGGTACCCAGATTCCCCCAGCATCTTGAGAATATAAGAGTCACTGATAAAAACAAAATAATGGAATGCGAAGAGATCAGGGCAAAGGTTATGGAGATGGAAGGTTTTCTGGGTGGAAAAGGAAGGATAGTGCTCCGACCTTCGGGTACTGAGCCGCTTATAAGGATCATGGTCGAGGCCGAACAGCAGGATCTTGTAAACCAGGTCATCGGGGAACTTTCCAGGGTGATCGAGGAAAAATTCGGCAAGTAAAAAAATTAAGAAAATCCGGAGAATTAAATGTGCGGAATAGTAGCATATATAGGAAAGAGAAATTGTAAAAATATTTTAATAGGTGGTTTAAAAAGGCTTGAATACAGGGGTTATGACTCAGCCGGAATAGCTATAATGGTACCTCAGGACCCAAAGAAGGATGCTTTAGGGAATGCCACTATAGAAGTTTTGAAAGAAGCAGGCAAGATCAAGGAGATGGAGGGCCAGGCAAAGGAATCAAGGATCGATGGTAAATGCGGTATCGGACATACAAGATGGGCCACTCATGGAGAACCAACAAAAATAAATGCACATCCTCATCAAGACTGCAGCGGGAAAATAGCTGTTATCCATAATGGAATAATTGAAAATTTTGAAGAGCTAAGATCTGAACTAAAGGAAAAGGGACATAAATTCCTATCTGATACTGATACTGAAGTATTGCCTCATATGCTGGAAGAATATTATGATGGAGACCTGCTTCTTGCAATGCAGAGACTTATGGGAAGGATAAAGGGTTCGGGAGCTATTGTTGCGATGTCGGTAGATTCACCCGGGGAAATAATAGGAGCAAGGATCACCAGCCCCCTCATAGTAGGTGTTTCCAGGGATGGAAATTTTCTTGCTTCAGATATGCCTGCAGTACTTGAACATACCAGGAACTTTATCGTGATAAATGATTATGAGACAGTAAGACTCACTGCCAATAAAGTAGAGATATTTGATAATGAGGGAAAGCTTATAGAAAGGGAATCGTTTAGAGCAAACTGGAGCATAACAAGTGCCGAGAAAAGCGGATATGAAGATTTCATGCTTAAGGAAATATTTGAACAGCCATATGGAGTCAGGGAAAGCATGAGGGGAAGGCTTTTAAACGGAGAGCTTCATTTTGATGAGCTTGGACTTAGCAGTAAGCAGATAAAGGATATAAAGAAAGTACAGATAATCGCATGCGGGACATCCTATCATGCGGCCCTTATAGGGAAGCAGGTTATTGAAAGGTGGGCAAAGATCCCTGTTGAAATAGATTTTTCATCAGAATACAGATACCGTGATCCACTTGTCGATGAAGGGTATTTATTCGTGGCAATAACCCAGTCAGGGGAGACCATAGATACGCTTGCTGCAATAAGGGAAGCCAAATCAAAAGGTGCAAAGGTAATGGCGATCACAAATGTAGTGGGAAGCACGATAGCAAGGGAATCTGATTCAGTAATATATACACATGCAGGTCCTGAAATAGGCGTATGTGCCACAAAGACATTTACGTCGCAAATAATAATCATGTATTTGATGGGTCTTTACTTTGGGAAGACAAGGGGTACTTTAAAGGATGCGGATTACAAGAAGATAATAGATGAGCTGCACATCATCCCCAATAAGATACAGAATATCCTTAATAGGGCAGATGAGCTCAAGGAAGTCGCCCGCCGTACATTCAAGCATACATGCTTTTTATTTTTAGGGAGGATATTCGGGCTTCCGGCTGCTCTCGAGGGAGCTCTCAAACTCAAGGAAATATCCTATATACATGCTGAAGGTTATCCTGCAGGTGAGATGAAGCATGGCCCCATTGCACTTACGGATACAAAAACAGTAGTTGTAGGCATTATTCCGGAAGATAGTGTCTATGATAAAATGCTTTCAAATATACAGGAAGTAAAAGCCAGAAAAGCTTCGATCTTCTCGATTATCTCGGAAGGGGATAAGAATTCAGAAAAATATTCAGATTATCTTTTTGAGATACCAAGGACCATTGAGGAACTTTATGGCATACTTACCATAATCCCTCTTCAGCTATATTCATACTATATTGCTAAAAACCTGGGCAAAGATGTGGATCAGCCCAGAAACCTGGCAAAAAGCGTCACGGTGGAGTGATAAATGGTGGAAATATTTGGGGTAGGAACTGATATCATCGAGGTGGACAGGATCACCAAAGCAATTAAAAAGAGCCCTTCCTTTAAAAAAAGAGTCTATACCGCGCGTGAAGTAAGCTATTGTGAAAATAAAAAGAAGGGCAAATATCCAAGCTATGCCGCACGTTTTGCAGCCAAGGAAGCTGTAGCAAAGTCTCTTTCAGAGGGAGTGGGGAAAAATATATCACTTTCTGAAATAGAGCTCACAAACACCGAAAACGGAGCCCCTTATATTATTCTATACGGCCATACGCACCAGTATAGTGAAAAATTGGGTATCAGGGAAATAAAAGTATCAGTATCAGCCACAGACAATTTTGCAGTAGCTTATGCCATATCTTTAAAATAGATCCTGGCAGGATTGAGCTTGGTCCAAGTTTTAACTTTTGCTATATTTATTCATATATTCTATTATGATTTTTAAATATTACTTTTTCACCATTTAATCTTTGAAAGAAAAAACTACAGAAAAACCAAAATTAAACAGGATACTCAAAGGCAGCAGGGTCGCCGAAATAGACAGCAGGGCCATAAATGATGGTATTGATTCCCTGGAGCTTATGAAGAATGCAGGTGAAGGCATCTTCAGGAAAATATTCCAGGATTATAAGGACTCGGGACTTAAAAGGTCGCCCAGGGGATTGATAGTCTGCGGGGGCGGAAATAATGGCGGAGACGGTTTTGTAGTAGCCCTTGGACTTCTTGAGCTTGGATATAATATAAAAATTTTTCACATCGTCCCTTCAGGTAAATTCTCACAGGATTCAAATCATTATTATAATGAACTTGTGGGGAAGGCAGATGATATCGTAATGGCCCTGGATCTCAAAGATGGTGAGAGCAAAAGTGAGTTTTTAAGTGAGCTTGCAGTATCTGATTTTGTCCTGGATGCTATTTTTGGTACAGGTTTTCATGGTGCCCAAATAAGGGGCCAGGCAAAGGAGATAATAGACCTGATTAATTCTGAGAGGGAGAAAAGAAGTGATATTGTAATTTATTCAGTAGATATACCCTCCGGAATCGATTCAGATAATGGCAAAGTGGGTGGTACGGCAGTAAGAGCAGATAAGACGATTACTTTTGGCTGTAAAAAAGTGGGAAATATCAATTATCCCGGAGCTAGTTATAATGGCCGGATAAACATTATAGATATCGGGATACCCGAAAAATACTATTCCCGGTATGAACAGATCTTTGAACCTGAATTCGAATGGGTGGCTGAGAAAATACCAAAAAGAAAGTCCTGGGCCCACAAGCATGATGTAGGGAGATTACTCATTGTTGCCGGTTCTGAAGGATATACCGGAGCTGCCGCAATGGCTTGTCTGGGCGCCTTCAGGTCCGGTGCAGGGCTTGTAACACTGGCCTGTCCTGAAAGCCTGAACCCGGTCTTTGAGCAGAAACTAACTGAGACAATGACTTTCCCGGTAGCGGAGACAGAATCGGGGTCTCTCCATTTTGATAGCCTTGAGGACATACTTGACCTGTCAAAAGAAGCAGATGCATTGGTAGTAGGACCGGGAATATCAAGAGAAGCAAGCACCATGCATCTCGTAAGGGAACTTTTAAAGAATGCCGGTATTCCTGTCATCCTTGATGCAGACGGGCTCCAGGCCTTATGCGGACCTCATGATATTGAAGAGGGAGGAGACAATAAAATGCTTGAAATGATCATTACCCCTCATCCCGGGGAGCTCTCCTCTATAATGGGCACTGGGAAGATAAAGCTGGAAGAGAGAATTGAGATCAATGAGGAAGCCAGCCGGAGGTTTGGAGCTGTATCGGTCCTGAAGGGTGTCAGGACAGTAATATCTGGCACTGCTACCTATATCAATCCTACTGGAAACTGGGGAATGGCCAGCGCAGGCACAGGTGATATACTTGCAGGTATAATAGGTTCTCTTGTGTGCCAGGGAATGAAACTTTTAGAAGCAGCAGTATGCGGAACATACATACATGGGCTTTCAGCAGATATAATAAGCAAAAAGACAAGCAAGACATCACTCATGGCAACTGATCTGCTGGAAGGACTAAAAGAAGTATTTCTAAATATTGAAAGAATAAAATACAAAAAGGAGGAATAAGATGGAAGAGGAACGGCTAGTAAAAGATATAATGGTAAAGGAAGTCATAACCATACAAAAAGATGCTTCTGTTGAAGAATTATCTGAACTACTCATAAATAACAAGATCAGCGGAGTACCTGTGGTCGACACTGATGGAAAATTAGCAGGTATAGCTACTGAGGGAGATCTGATAATAAAAGATTCCGACCTGCATTTTCCACGGTATTTCAAATTGCTTGACAGTATAATATATCTTGAGAGTTTAAATAAATTTAAGAAAAACTTGAAGAAATTCCTTGGAACAAAAGTCGAAGATGTGATGACTGCAGAAATAAAGACTGTAAAAGAGGAGACTCAAATAACTGAGGCAGCAAATATAATGATAAAATACAATATTAACAGGGTGCCGGTACTCGACAGCAAAGATGAGCTGGTAGGTATTGTGACGAGAGCAGATATCGTGAAATCCATGATATAGTGAAAAAAGAAGCAATATTAAATATATGAGAATAAGTCCCGAAAAAGACAAACGTTATGCCTGGGCCGAGATAGATCTGGCAAATCTTGATCATAATATAAGGCTTATAAGATCAGCAGGCTCTGCTGAGGATGTTCAGGTAATGGCTGTAGTCAAGGCTGATGGATATGGACATGGAGCAGTAGAAGTCTCAAAACAGGTATTGAAAAGCGGTGCCGCATCTCTGGGAGTTGCGCTTGCAGAAGAAGGTATAAAACTAAGAAAAGCAGGTATTGGCGCACCCATATATGTCTTAGGGGAGTGTTCTCCTCACTCAGTGGCCGATGCTGTAAAAAACAAGCTTATCCTGACCATAAACTCTTTATCATCCGCAGAGGATTTTTCCGGTATTGCAGAAAAAAATGGCGGGAACTTATCTGTAAATATAAATATAGATACAGGGATGAACAGGATCGGAATCAATTGGAAAGATGCAGCAGGAGAGATACCGGTGATCAAAAAGATCAGGGGTCTAAATATAGAGGGTATTTTTTCCCATTTTTCCTGTGCAAGCGAGGAAAATGATGATTTTTTAAAACTTCAATGGGAAAGATTTTCCAGGGTCAGGAAAGATATAGAAGAAATTCTGCCAGATTTTGATAATATATACCATTTTGCAAATAGTGCTGCATTTTTCAGGTTCCCGTTCAGCCGGCTTGATATGGTAAGGATAGGATTATCGATCTATGGATTAAATCCTTATGGAGAGAAATGGAGAGAATGGATCCCTGAAGAAACAAGAAAAATGATCTCAGGATTAAAACCCGTACTATCGCTTAAAAGCAGGATCTCATTTATTAAGAAGACCGGTACAGGAGAACAAATATCATATTGCGGAACATTTAAGACAAAGGCAGAAAGTGTGATCGCCACAATACCGGTGGGTTATGCCGATGGCTATAGCCGGCTTCTTTCAAACAAAGCAAAGGTACTTATTGGTGGAATGGAAGCACCGGTGGTGGGCAATATAACAATGGATCAATTTATGGTGGACATCACTGGTATTGCAAAGGTAAAGAATGTCGAATGCGGTGATGAGGTAGTACTTATCGGCAGGTCAGGGGATAAGGAAATACTCGTAGAAGATATTGCAAAACTCGCAGGGACTATAAATTATGAAGTCGTATGCATGATATCAGACCGGATACCAAGAGTATATAAAGTATCCGGGCAGGAGATCTAATAAATTAGAGTAAAAATAATCACCACATTATGTGGGAGGAATAGATGATAAAAAGAAAGATAGGTCTTAAAAAAGTAATAAATATTTTAATAACGGTAATTATTATCCTGACTTTCCTATTTTTAACTACCGGATGCGCCTGTCCGCTGTTTTCCCTGCTGGAAAGATTTACGGGTCTTGAGATCAGTACAGGTAAAAATATTGATACAGATGCGATCGAGGACGACCTTATCTATCCTGGCTCAATTGCCCTGGTCCAGATAAAGGGCGATATAGACAGGATACTGGAGCTGATAGGTGACTACGGCGTGGCATTATCAGAAGATGATACCAGGGTATTGGAGCAGCTCCCTGAAAGCATAAAGGAACAAGAAGTAGGGGCCACGGTATACTCCACGGCGGATGATAAAACAGATGTGACCGGTTATTATCTTTCACTTGGGAACAAGGGATGGGAGATAAATGATTTTGGTGATGCGGGAGGAAATCTTGAGGGAGGCAGTATACTTGTCGCTGAAAAGGAAGAAAGGAAACAGGCCCTGATGATCGCCGGTACAGAAAGCAATTCCTTTATTATTTTCATAGATTTTGACTGGGATGTGTTCGAAAACGGAGAACAGTAAGAGCGTAAAAGAGAAACTAATAATATATTTATAAAATAAAAGAGGCTTAAGGGCAACGGTTTTCATCCCGTTTTGTGCCTTGAGCGAAGAGAAAGGAATGGTTATAAAAATGAAGAAACTTCTACCGATCTTACTTCTGGCAGTACTGCTTGTAATTATGGTGACGGGCTGTACCACTGAGGAAGCTTTAGGCACAGGGATGATAGTATTCCTGTTTGTATGC
>SDBU01007025.1_pt1 | contig 13098 bp, 11 predicted proteins | sample 2277071 | NCBI WGS metagenome assembly SDBU01 (sample SAMN10397929, study PRJNA504765) | marine sediment metagenome | isolation source: marine sediment core GS08_GC12, 126 cmbsf | place: Arctic Ocean: Gakkel Ridge, Loki's castle | collected 2008 | reverse complement strand
GACGGATGGGGTGATTGTCAACTCCATCAACACCGATGCGATTGATGCGGTGGCGTTCAATAGTGACGTGTGGGCGGAGTTGCTGGATCTCGCAGCGGGTGTGGAGACGGGGTTGACGATACGACAGTTCTATCGTCTGACCGCGGCAGTTTTACTTGGGAAGGTTTCGGGGTTGGCAACCACCTCGGCCACCTACCGGGATACGGGTGATGGTACCAATCGCGTGGTTGCCACAGTGGACGCGGATGGAAATAGGTCGGCTGTTACACTGGACCCGGCCTAGTGTTTGGCAGGCGATATTTTGGTCGTAGGTATTACGGTCCACGGTATTTTGGTGGCGGTGGGAATCTCGCCCCAGGTACAGTGAAAAAAAACGAACGTAGACACTTTGCGGCGATCTTGGCCGCGAGAGGAGGAATGATTTGGCTCGCTTTGACAGTGCGGATTGCCTTGCTCGCTGCAAGGTTTTAGCACAACGACCAAGCACGGATCAGCAACAAACTGACCCGAATTGGTACGAGTTTCTGGGTGAGGCTCAGGACCATTGGTTCGGTCAATTCGCCCTCCACATGCCGTGGGTGAATATGACGGCCCCTACCCTACTCACGTCTGCGGACTCCAACGAGACGTACACGTTTGGGACAGACGCTGATAGTGTGAACATCGTCCCTCTTTCAGTGGTGATTTTCTCTAAGAAGGACGGGCGAATATTGACCCCTGGAACCTACTGGGACAGGAACGCTGACTACGTGTGGGAAGGCGACAAGATACGCTTCCCGAGGGGCAAGACGAAAGACTTCACCGATGGGCCGTATGCAAGATTTATGACCCCACCCGGAGAGATAAGCGCCTCCATCGAGCCTACGCTCAAGCCCAAAAGCGCCCGGATACTTCTCGTGTACCGCGCTGTTGCGCTGTGGGCTAGTAGAGGGGATGTCAGGAACCCCCAGAAGTACTTCGACCTGGAGGAACGGGCATGGTCTGGTAGGCCCGAGATTGGGGACTACGGGATCTTGGGGCTGAAGCTACAGAACCCCTTCGGTGGGATGGAAGCCTTTAGTGCGCCGTCGCTGGGGATACTTGAGGGTGTTGATGACGGGAGTGGATACTCGCCAGAATGACCCTAACCGCAACCCTTCTTGAGCAAATGAGTTTCGATGGGATGGTGGACTCGCTGGACAAGCAAGTCTCCGACCCCCGAAAGGCTCTATTGCTCCAGAACGTCTATCCTCAAGACCCGGAGTTTAGAGGTGGTCTAGTAGGGGTGCCGGGGTTCAGACTGACCTCCGGTACTCAATTAGGGAGTTCCGGGAATCGGACTACCCAGAGAACCTTCCAGTTCACCCAGCTCGACGGGACGGAAAGAACTATGGGGTTCGTGGGTGGGAAGATGTACACCTACGACTGGGAGGCGAGGGGTTGGACGGAGGTCACGCTGGTGGGGGTTTCCCTGGACACGTCAGCCAGGGTCTTTTGCGTGACCCACGCCGATAAACTGGTGGTCAATCCGAACGACGGCACCAATAAGATGTTCACCTGGGACGGGACCACGTTTGTCTCGCTGACTAACAGTTCAACCGTCTTCGGCCAACCCCGTGTGCATTATGCCAAGCTCTTCGGGATCAAGTGGGCCGAACGATCGACCTTCATCTGGAGTGAGGAGAATGATGCGACGACGGGGTACGAGGCCGGTGGGTTCAACAACTCATGGACGCTGGGACAAACCGACCAGGAGCCCCTCCACGCCCTCTACTCAACCAACGAGGCACTCTACTACTTCAGGGCACGAAGTTGCGGAGCCATCACTGGGTCGGTTACAACCAACTTTGTCAACTCGGGGACACATGACGGGGTGTCAGAGACCGTAGGGACGATCTCTCCTGATGCTGTGGTGGGGCACGGACGGAACATTTACTTCCTCAGTGCTCGTGGTCGGCCACACGTCATCCGTCCAGGGCTTGGGGTGGTACCGCTCTGGAGGGCAGCGCGGAACACCATTGCAGAGATCCCACAGGCCCAGTTGAGCAAGGCCGTGGCGCTGGATGACACGACCACCAGCCACGTCCTGTTCGGGGTAGCGGAGATCCTTCAGACTAACCCCACGATCCACCTGACCTATCGGTACAACGATGATGAGCCTGGAAGGCTCCCAACGTTTAGCGGGGTGTGGAGAGGGTTCACCTTTCAGTCTTTTGACATGGTGAAGGACGGGGATTTGACCCCTACCATCATCCACGGATCGACTGACGGATACCTCTACGACCACGGGCAGCCCACAGACGCTCTCAGGGACCACGCTCTCCAGTCAGGAACGGTGGGTATCGAACACATCGTTGAGGGAACGTCCTTGGGATATGACACCCGCGAGGACAAGATTTTCGACCGGATGGATGTGAGTTTCCGTACCCAGAATTCTCTCACAGGGCTGGTTTTCTCCTACACCACCCCCGCTGGAACGAGCACGTTCTCTTCGCTTACCATTTCGGGAAGCTTCGACGTGTGGGATACTGGTGTATGGGATACGGCGACATGGGCGGGGATTGGCGTGGAAGCACACAAGACTCTCGGGTTCAATGGCTATGGACGGTGGATACGCCCCAAGGTTGTCCATCAAACCATAGGCGAGCAGTTCGGATTCAATGGCTGGACCATTGAGGCTTACCCCGAAGGATTGGACCCGGCAACGACATGACCAATCCTGATTGGACGTGGACAAGTCCGGCACCGGACAGTTTTGATGACCTCAATGGGATGCTAAACCCGAAGATGAAGGCGTTGGAGAACAAACTCTCTGGTGTTCAGGGTGACCTGGGGATCTTCAACGTCAAGGAACATGGTCTCATAGGGGACGGAGTAACGGACGAAGCGACAGCCGCCAACGCCGTGCTGGCGATCTCGGGTGCGAAGACGGTCTTTTTCCCAGATGGTATATACCTCACGACGGCCGTTCTAAAGATTCCTAGCAACACGAAAGTCCTCCTGGCCCGCAACGCCATCATGAAGCGGAACTTCCTGGACCGGACGGTAGCCGGTGGAACGTTCACCAACTCCGATCCTTCGGGGGGCAACGTCAACATCCATATTGAAGGAGGTCAGTTTGATGTCGAGTCCTCTACCGATACGGATGGGGGCCACATCACCTTTCAGAATGTCGCTCGTGTTGTAATAAAAGACATTCACACCACGGATTTCATTAACTACTGGAACATCGTTCTGTTTGACTGCACCGATGTTCTTATCTCCGATGTCTTTGCAACGGTGACCAGCGGAACGGGCAATCAGGACGGTATTCATATAGAGGGTGGCAGTCGTATGGCCATCGAGAATTGTATATTGACCACCGGGGACGACTCCATTGTCTTGGCGCAGCAACTCCAGACGCCACAGGCAAAAACCGACATGTCGGACATTGCTATCTCCAATTGCATCCTCAAGAGCACGGTTGCAAACGGCATCCGGCTTGAAGTGAGCACCGGTCAGACCCCCTCCACTCGTACTTTGCGCCGGGTGCGGATAAGCAATTGTACGATCATTGGTGGGGCGCAAGCGAACAGTGGGACTTCCTCTTACGGTGGGATTCAGATAGCTGACAGTACCAATGGGGGCAACCTGACAGATGTTGTGGTTGAGAATGTCCACGTTGATGCCTCGGCTTCGTTGGCGGAGGCGGTAAACATCCAGTGGGGGCAACGGATAACTCTCTCCAACGTGACCGTCAAGGACCCCAAGGGTCCGGGCTTCCGTATCAACGGCGCCACCGATATCAGGATGATCGAGTGTGAGAGCACGGGGACGCGGGGAACCACCCAAAATGCCGTAGAGGTTGCTGACACTTCCGCTGTGACACACATGCGGATCATTGGTGGACACTTCGACGGCGCTACGGGTGACGGTATCTCGCTTGGCTCGGGGGCAAACATCTTCAACGTCCAGGTGTTGGGAGTGCTCGTCCAGAACTCGACCCTGGACGGAATTGACATTGACAACGCAGTCATCACTACTGGTGGTGCCATTATCTCTGGGTGTTTCTGCGAGTTGAACGGTGGGTATGGCGTTCGCGTAGGTTCGAACTCTACGGCTGTACAAATATTAGGGAATGGGCTTCAGGCAAATACAACAGGAGCAATCATTGATGGAGGTGCAGCAACGCAGGCAGCCCACAACCGCTTTAGTCAGAACGGTGTAATGCGAGGGACTGCGGTACTTGTTGCTGGCACCGTGACGGTTTCAACGGCTGAAATTAGCGCCGCATCCGATGTCATGCTAACAAGAGCCCTTGTGGGCGGTACGTTGGGTCATCTTAGTATCGGGACTGTTGTTGGCGGAACAAGCTTCATCATCAATTCCTCAAATGGCGCAGATACCAGTACCATAAAATGGGAGATTAGTCACTGATGGCAGTAGCACAGGTTGGAACATTAAATTCCTTTACAGCGACGACTACAATCGTCTCTGCTGACGTGAACGCCAACTTCACGGATTTACGGACCGCCTTCAACAACCTCGTTACCGGGGCCAATCAACTGGCTGGAGGGATCTCAGTCAACGGGAGCCTGACAGTTATCTCGGGTGGCTTCACGGTCACTACTGGCGTGCTTTCCGTAGACGACACCACCGACACCTCATCCACCACCACCGGGTCCATTCATACGGATGGTGGGGTGGGCATGGTCAAAGACCTCTGGGTGGGAGCCCAGTTGAACGTGGCTGGCACCGGACCCCATGCGATAGGGGGAGCGACGGTTGATTACGCTCAATTGCATCTAGCTGGAACCTTTACATCTCAGGGTGCATCTAACAGAGCAAACATTCTTAGGGTCACAGGATCACTTGTAGGAGCTGGCGGCGACACAGACAGCCTATTTGGTCTGGAGCTTGTTCCTGCCATAAACACGCAAACAGCAGGAGAGGCTATTGCCAATATTGCTACGCTTAATGTGCAAGAGCCACAAATTAGCAACAACCTTACTGGTGGCGGTGCGAATGTTATTACCGTCGCCTCAACGGTGCGTATTGCCAATGCCCCCACCGAGGGCGCATCTAACTACGCCCTATTGGTAGATGATGGGGCGGTGCAATTTGACAGTACACTAACGGTTAGTGGCAACGTTACCCTCGGGACGGTACAGGGTCTCACGGTTGACAATGCGGTGCTCTCCGTTGACGACACCACGGAGACCACCAGTGCAACCGATGGTTCGATCCACACCGATGGTGGAGTAGGGATTGCCAAAAAGTTGTATGTAGCTGGTGTGGCTACACTTGCTGGCGGTACAGTCATCTCCGATAACGTATCACGGGTCGGGGCTGCCACGACGGATACTGGGACTCCAGAAGATACCTCGGAAAACACCCTGCAAACCGTCACCATACCCGCGAACGCCATGGGAACCAATGGCGGGGTCCGGATCATTGCAAGGGGTCAGGTAACAGGGACTACCGCCCAAAAAGACCTAAAGATCAAGTTTGGTGGGACAACTATTGCAGCCGTCGTCTTCGCTGCCGGTGAGACTGGTTCTTATTACGTGGCGGCAACCTGCTACAACCGAAACTCGGCCTCCGCACAGGTCTGGTGGGGTTTTGAACTAGAAGGCGCAGTCCTCTCGCAACTGTCCGTTATCACAACCTCCATTGATACAACTTCCTCGGTTGCGGTTATTTCAACAGGACAAACTGCCGATGCCGCCGATGAGATCACGGCAGAACTATTGGCCGTCGAATTGATTAAGGACTAGACGTGGAAGAAACAAGAGACGCACCGCTAACGGCACAGCAAGTGGAGAAGTTGAACCTCCTATCAGCACAGTCTGAGGTAACTAGGAAGCGGTTGGAAGATTACGTCATTGGCATATTGGATGCCAATAGCCTTGAAGGAACATGGGACACCCTGGGGATTGAGGGCGATCCTCCAGTTTTGAAATTAAAGAAGAACGGGGAGTAGGGAACAATGGGCCTATTTGACATTTTGGGAGGAGCAGCGAAGATCGGTGGGTTTGCACTCGCGCCATTTACGGGCGGGGCAAGCATTCCGATTGGACTAGGGATTGGCGGGGCAATAGATGCCGGGCAACAACAGGGCAAGGCAAACCAAGCCAGCCAGCAGGCGTTGGACTTTGCCCGTCAGGACGTTGAGGCACGGCAACCCTTTAGGGACCAACTGTTTGCTTCGCTTCAGCAGGGCCAGCCGCAACGGCAAGACCTGAGCAATGTGTTCCAGAGTGAGAACCCATTCGCCCAGGCGTTGGGGCCGCTGAATCCAACCCAACCCCAAGCTGCCCCTATAGCACCTCAAGGAGCGCAGCCTCAAGGACCACAGCTACCCCCAGACGCGGCTAGGTTCTTGGCCGGTAGGGGTCGTGGTGGACAGCTTCCCGGAAGTGAACAAGAACCGCTATCACCCTCGCGCTTCTTGGGGAGGTTCTAATGGCTCTATTCAGTGGAGTGAATCAACAGAGACGGTCCCAACCAACAACCGCACCCATTGGTGGTCCGCAACCTACGGGTGGCCTAGGTGCCCCTCAGCGCCCAGCCTTCAATCCCAACAAGCAGGGGCCACAACTGCCGGGTGGACAAGCGGGACTTCAGCTACAACCCGGCCAACAGGGATTTGCCGCACAACAGCCAGGGGCCGATCTAAGAGGTTTTGATCCTAACGGAGTTGCAGGCCCACGACCAGAGGGTTTGTTCGGTACTACCAGTAGTGCTGGGCCACCCCCACCTAATTCATTGGGCATGGATACGGCCCCAGTAGGAGCACCTCCGTTAGCTGGCACACCCCCCACCCAGCAGTTTGGGCCTGGGAACAACCTTATCAGTACGCAGTTCAACCCAACCGCGTCTGAGGGGCTACAGGGGGTACAACAAGACATTTTCAGTGACCTTGAAGGTTTGCGTACCGGGCCGAGTCGAGGAGAGTTAGCGTCACAGGCGTTTAGTCAAATTCAGGAGGCTAGTGCGCCCCGGTTCCAGTCGGAGTTGCGGGATGTTGGAAGACGTGCGGCTACTTTGGGTAGGATTGGTTCCGGGGTCACTACTTCAGAGCTAGGTGATGTTCAGGTCACACGCGAGCGGGACCTTGATCTACTCCGTAGGGGGCTGGCCACAGACGCAGCCGGGAGAGGTCTAGAGGATAGGTTCCGTCAACTAGGGGCCACACAGGGCGTATCAGGCCAACTGTTCGGCCAAGAACAATCTGGAAGGAACGAACTAAGAGGAGAGCGAGGGTTCCAGGAAGGGTTGGACAGACGGGCGGTTCAGGAGCGCGTCCAACAACGTGCGTTAGAGGAAGCGTTGTTAGAAGGTCAATTCGGTCGTGACTTCTCCAGGCAGGGATTGTTTGCGGATATTGGGTTCGGTGGTGGCTCCCAGGCGAACTTCGGAAACCAGGCGGGGAGATTCGCCCAGAACTTCGGTAACCAAGCCAATGCCTCTAACCAATCAGCAGCAGGGTTGTTTGGGTCGTTGTTTAACCAGGGTGGTGGGCAGCAACAGCAGTTCCCTCAACCCACAGGACGCACCGGCCTAGGCGACTTCACTGAACGGCGTGGCCCCGACTTCAACCCGAGGCGCTGATGGCCGCAATTGACATTCCAGCACTCACTCGTGGGATTTCAGGACTCTTCACGGCCGATGCTGAAGGGAAACGTGCGGCTGAGGACAGGGCTAAGGAACAGCAGAGTCAGGCAATGGTTGACTTCCTGCGTCAGAGTCAGGCGAGAGATTTACAACAACGTGGCCGTGATCGGCGGGAAAGACTGGTGCTTGAAAAACAACAGGCGGCGGAAAAGAAGGCACAACGGGAAGCAGCCGCGACGCAATTAGCAAGTCAGAACGCAGCCGACGAAGATGTAATACTGGGCCAACTCAGGGAGCCGTTTGATAGGGAAGATAAATCCCATACTTTCGTCATGCGGGAGGCCCGAAGACGCTTGGCTATCCAGAACCGCGTCCCTCGTGCTGGTACAAAACCTCCGAAAGATCCAGCAGAGGAACGGAAGGAGGCTATCCTGAAAAGGGCTGGCGAACTCTCCCGTGGGGAGATGTCGGGTATGCCTGTGAATGAGATAATGTCGCGGGCCACGTTAGAGGTAGATCAACAACAGTCATTCCTAGAGAATGAACCGAAGCTCAAGGGTGCGCTCGGCCACGTTCTTCGGGGTGTTGGTGGCGCTCTAAGTGAGCGGCTTTCTGGTCAAGAGGATCGGGTGTCTTCCGAGGAAGAACCGGATGAGGACCCACGACAAAGCGTTGTCCAGTTGGTGCGTAGTCTCGCGGAGCAAGGGTTTTCCCATCAAGCCATCCAAGATTCGCTGAAGCAACGTGGCATCAACATCCCCTTGCGATGACCCAGCATCCCCTGACCATCGCTGGGATTCTAGGCGAGGAAGCTCCCCAAAAAGATCTTTCTATCGCTGGGATTCTAGGGTCCCGCGATCCACGCGCTGAGGCCAGCAAAGCCTTTGCTGCCGTTTCACCCCTAGAACAATTCTCTCAACGGGAACGTCCCGAGGGTGGAGTGCGTGGAGGGGTCCCCTTTATGCTCACCCCTGAACAAGAATCTGTTTTCCCTCGCGAGGAGGAAATTGCGGCAGCTCAGGCACGTATGGGGGGTATCGAAAGTGCGCTACCTGGGGCTGGCGGCGCAATCTTGGGGGGTATCAGGCAGGGCGGACGTTTCTTTGGGGGACTGGCAGCCCGCGCAGGCCAACAACTGGGCAAGTTACCTGGCGGGGAGGCTCTCGGGGAATTTAGTGATGAGTTGCTCGAAGTCATTGAGCGTCAGAAGGCCGCAGAAAAGGGTGCAAAGGCACCCTTGGCGGCACGCGCCATTACCGGCCTAGCCCAGTTTGGTACAGAGATAGTCGGTCTACCCGGAGCCTCTAAACTCCTAGCTTTAAGGGCTCCCCGCGCCGCAACAGCAGGAGGCAGGATTCTAAAGGCAAGCCTGGGCGAGGCGGCGAAATTCAACGTACTTGAGAGTGGCCTTTCCTTGTTGGAGGGGGAGGGGCTTGAGGAGGCTACCGAGAGAGGTCAGTTCGGGTTTCTCGCTGGCCTCACAATCGGGGGTATCCTCGGTGCCGGGAAAGAAGTCATCCGTGGGGTAGCTAGGCGAGGCGCGGAGAAAGCCGCTGAGACTCAAGCCATTGACCGCTTCACCAGAGAACAACTTCGGCCCGAGAGGTCCCAGCTAGTAGAAGTCCCCGAAAGTGCCTCAGAGGCCACCCTGGCGCGAAATAGAGCTATTGAGAGGCAGAACCTAGCGGAAACGGCAGAGCTGAAGATCCAGCCGGAGCCCAAGCCCCGAACTACTCCCCGCACTAAGGAAGAGTTCGAGGCAGAGCTAGCACGAGACTTACGTGCAACGGAAAAGCCCCCACTCATTAACCGTCGTCCGGAGGTCTCGACAGCAGACCGGGAGAGACTCAACCTGCCGCAAGAGCCGCCCCCTTCGGGACGACCCCCATCGGCGGCGGTATTGTCCGTTGAGCCAACTAGGGCCGCGCAACCCGGTGGGTTTGTGGACATCTCCGGGGTGGGAATCGGGATTAGGAAGTTCGTCCGCCGTCAGTTCACCAAAGAGGGGGACTTCCCCACCGAGGTGTTCCAGCGGTTGGTCCGACGCGACGGAGGGATTGGGGTCACAGAGCGCGAGATCGCGTTCGCCATGCGGGACTTCGCCAGGGCCAAGCGGCAGGTGTATGGGCTGCGTGGAGACATCCCGGAGCAAGACCTCATACTACTTGACCGGGCACTGAAGGGTGGGGTTCCACTTGAGCAGATCCCCGAGGCGTTCCGAGAAATCGTTCCCCGGCTGCGGAACGAAATTGACGTGCTCACACAGCGGCTTATCGACAGCGGGGCGATTGAAGGAGAACTCACGGCAGACATTCTTCGGGCAAATATCGGGTCCTACGCCACACGATCCTACCGGGTCTTTGATGACCCCAACTGGGCGCGGGTGGTCTCACAGGACATACGAAACAAGGCCAAGGCGTGGATACGGCAGGAATTCCCCGAGTTGACCGAGGAACAGGTGGCCGGGAAAATTGAATCCCTGTTGTACGAGGCCAAAGAATCAGGGAGCCCATTCGCCCTACTTGGCCGGAAAGAGGGGGCGTTCAAGGACCTGTCCATCCTCAAGCGTCGGAAGGACATCCCCCCGGAGATCCGTGCGCTATATGGCGAGTTCACCGATCCACGGATTAACTACGCTCGCAGTGTGACCAAGATGACGCACCTGGTGGAGAATCAGCGTTTCCTTGCCGATGTGCGGAGTGAAGGGCTAGGGCGGTATTTCTTTGAGGAACCGATTACTAACGAATCGGGGAACTTCGTTGCTAGGATAAAGCCCCCACAGGGAAAGTCAGCCACCCCATTATCTGGAGTGTTCACCACCCCGGAGATTGCCCGTGCCCTCGAAGAACTTGCGGCCCCCGAGGCGGTACCGGATTTCCTGCGCCACTATATGAAGGTTAACGGTGCGGTGAAGTTCTCCAAGACGGTTTTGTCCCATATGACCCATGTCCGCAATACCACGGCCAACGCGGGGTTTGCTATCGCCAATGGTCACTGGCGTCTCCTAAAGTCTGCGGACGCACTCAGGGGAATTGCCACTAACGCGGGGATCACCGACCTGTTGGTTAAGCCGGGTTTAGTGAAGCCGGAAAGCCTCGCCGCGTGGCGGGAGTACATTCTCAAACTCCAGCGCCTCAAGGTTATTGACGAAAGTGTGCAGGCGGGCGAGCTGGGGGATACCCTAGCAGACGCCATCAAGGGCGGTATCAACGACCCCGGAAGATCAATCCCTGTTCGGATAGTAAGTCGTGGCCTCAAAATAGCGCAGAGCGTCTATCGGGCGGAGGATGACGTATGGAAAATCTTCGCCTTCGAGAACGAGCTGGCGCGGTATGGGAAAGCTTTGCGCCCCTTCGGTGCTTCTGAGGCGGAGATTGAGCAAATCGCCGCAACTATCGTCCGTGACACCTATCCCACATACTCCAATGTCCCACGGTTTATCAAGAAGTTACGGAAGTTTCCGGCGACAGGAACTTTTGTTGCCTTCCCGTGGGAAGTGGGTAGGGTGACCTACAACTCCATGAAGTTGATGAGTAGAGAACTCTCTGACCCTCGACTGCGGGCGATAGGGGCACAACGCTTGGCCGGACTTATGACAGCGGCGAGTATGGTGCCCGCTGCGGTTGCCGCCTCACGGTTTCTTACTGGCGTCACCAAACAGGAGGATGAGGACTTACGACATTCCCTTCCCCCGTGGTCGGTAAATGGCGACCTTCTCCACTTGGGCCGCACCCCGGACGGGAAGTTTCGCGTCATCGACCTAAGCTACACCGACCCTCACTCATATATACGGAAACCCCTGAAGGCTTTTCTGCGTGGAGAGGACTGGGAGGACAAAATCTGGGAAGCTGTGGTTGAAGCGGGAGAACCTTTTTTTGGTGAGGAGATTCTTGCGGGAACGCTGTTTGATGTCGTGCGAAACGCCAAGAAACCCTCTGGGGCTCCTGTCCGCAATCCACAAGACCATCCTTTACAACAGGCCGAGGACGTACTGGAACATCTCTGGAAAGCCCTTGAGCCGGGGTCAGTGACCAGCGCAAAGCGATTGGCGATGGGGGTTACGGGGAGACAAACGATCTATGGCCGGTCCTACGACCCGAAGATCGAGGCGTTGGCGCAGTTCACAGGCTACCGGATCATGGACGTGGATGTGGCCCAAAGCCTGACATTCAGGGTGGGTCGGTTCAATAGGGAACAGGCAGACGCCATGCAGATCCTTCGCAGTGTGGCAACTCGGCGGGGGGCGGTGAGCGACGAAGAACTCCAGCAGGCTACGGCGTCGGCGGAACGAGCAAGACAAAAGAACTTCGAGAACATGCACGAGGTCGTACAGGCAGCAGAAAGGCTGGGTGTCTCAGCCAAACGGATTCGCAACATCCTTCGCGGTTTGTTGGGCAGTCAACAAACCGCCGACCTCATCAACGGCACCTACCGTCCCTTCCGCCCATCGGGGCGATTCCTTGGTGGCTTGGACGTAGAGCCCGCCGAACGACGCCGCCGCCGACAACTCATACGGGGACAATAATGAGCAACGGTGATCCTGACGGCCTGATAAGCTGGATGGTCTTGGTGATACCCACGGCCCTCGGGGGTATCGGGGCCTTCTTCCACCTGAAGAGTGACGTAAGGGTGGTGAAAGGGTCGGTTAAAGCCCTGGAAAGCAGGGTGGAGGACCACTATGCGGCCATCCTCCGTGAGCTGGACACGATCAAGGAAATGATTGACAGGTAGGCGGGGCCTTGACGGTCACGCGCCTCAGGGTTTAATGCCCTATATTTGGAACCTGGTGGGCTGCCTCTCGCTCGGATAGAACAACATAACGAACTGGGCAATAAATGGCAAGTGATTGACAGGGAAAACTAATGGCGGTAGGTTGGGAGAAAAGTTAAGGCTGAGATGTTCAAGAAGGCATACGACCATATCCTGCGGGTAGAGGGCAAGGAGCTCGTTGATAACCCCAACGATCCGGGGGGCCGTACTCGGTTTGGCATCACCCAGCGCAATTTCAGTCAGTGGTTGAGGGACAAGGGCCTTCCCGATACCGATGTCAACGACATCCAACCCGAGGAAGTTTACTCCATTTACCGTGACCAGTATTGGTTGTTGGGGTTATGTCACACCCTCCCCCTCCCTCTCTCGATCTACCATTTCGACGGCTACGTAAATCTGTTGCCCAGAGATGCCGGAAGAGTCCTACAACGCGCACTGAAACTCTTCGATCCCACGATTGCCGTGGATGGAATCGTTGGGCCGATAACAATTCGCACCGCGAACAAGCTGGACTTCAGCCTCAAAGACGACCAGGAAGTTCTAGCTGAATACCTCTGGGAACGTGTTCGTCTGTATCTACGCAAGATTAAAGCCAACGACAAGAAACTAGAGTTCCTGCCGAGTTGGATGTGGCGATTGGACAAACTTAGAGAGGTGTGATGAGCTATCGTATTCGAGTTGTACAGGAGTTCATGCCGGAAATTGGGGAGGTGTGGACGGCATCCCACCCGGAGTTATTGGGTTGCCATGCGG
>SDBU01007024.1_pt1 | contig 13098 bp, 11 predicted proteins | sample 2277071 | NCBI WGS metagenome assembly SDBU01 (sample SAMN10397929, study PRJNA504765) | marine sediment metagenome | isolation source: marine sediment core GS08_GC12, 126 cmbsf | place: Arctic Ocean: Gakkel Ridge, Loki's castle | collected 2008 | reverse complement strand
TGTCGAGGGAGAGATAGAAAGAATAATCCGATTCTGAAGCGAGCTGTTTCAGTATAACGCTTTTGCCAACTCCCCTGGGCCCAACTATTCCAACGAATGAATCATTTACCAGGATGATATACATCTTGTCAAAGCATTGAACGGATTGCGGGATCGCTGATTACATATCCACAACTCCTAATCGGCCCGGACGATTATGCAAAAACAACGGGTTGTAAATGTATTATCATTGACGAAACAACAGGTTGTTATTATACTTGCCAAGAGGAGACTATGTTTAGAAAGGCTTCCAAATATCTGGATGAATGGCTGAAATTAAAAAAAAGAAAACCCTTAATTCTCCATGGAGCACGGCAAGTTGGAAAAACCTGGCTTGTAAGAGATATGGCTAAGCGTAATAATCTGGAATTGATCGAATTGAATTTTGAGAAGAGGCCGGAAATTGCTGAACATTTTAATTCTAATGATCCTGTAAAGATTCTCACTAATCTTGAATCTGAATTAAACTGCAAAATCATTTTAAATAATTCGCTTCTATTTCTCGATGAAATACAGGCAAAACCTGAGTTGTTATCCGTACTAAGGTGGTTCATGGAAGAGATGCCTCAGCTTCCTGTAATTTCCGCCGGCTCTTTGCTTGATTTTGCTTTAAAAGATCATACCTTCAGTATGCCGGTAGGAAGAATAACTTATTATTATCTGGAACCTATGTCGTTTTTAGAATTTATATTAGCTTCCGGAAATAGAAGTCTATATATGCAGTTGACTGATATGCAAATTAATGAGCCTTTAAATGATACATTACATAAGAAATGTCTGGAATTGTATTCTAATTATTGTCTTATTGGCGGAATGCCTGAGGTTGTTGCTGAGTGGTATGAAACAAATGATTATAAAAGATGTATAAAAGTTCAGCAGGATCTAATTGCAATATTCCGGGATGATTTTAATAAATATAGTAAACGTATAAGAACCGAAAATTTATATAAAGTATTAAGATCTGTTCCTGATCAGCTGGGAAACAAGTTTATTACAAGTCGTGTGGGTGCATCTTTACGATCCGGTGAAGTCAAAAATGCACTTGCGCTTCTGACACAAGCGCGAATATGTCACAAGATATTTCATACTTCCGGAAATGGTCTACCATTAGGGGCAGAAGCGAATGAAAAATTCTTTAAAGTATTAATGGTAGATATCGGCCTTGTTTCAATTCAACTTGGTCTTTCCAGGTTGAAACTTACGGATGCCAGGGATTTTATTTTTAAGAACAAGGGTTCATTAGCAGAGCAGTTTGTAGGTCAGCAGATTCGCTTAATTCAATCTGCATTGGAAGATACTGCTCTCTACTACTGGCAGCGAACCAGCGGCAGACAGGGAGAAATAGATTATATTATTCAGTATGGCACAACTATTATACCTGTTGAAGTTAAAGCCGGAGCAAAAGGGGCAATGAAATCTCTTCATCAGTTTATGTTTGATAAAAAACTGGACCTTGCGGTCCGCTGTGATCAGAATGCCCAAGCTCTTTATATGATGGATGTAAAAACAACTATTGGCGACCGAGTATCTTATAAACTGCTTTCGATCCCGTTTTATCTGGTGGAAGTACTTCCATCTTTACTCGAACAGATATAACCTGACTACTGAAAATAAAAATGAGGTATTATGGTGGGTAAAAAAAATCTTAAGAATATTTCAGAAACAAACAAATGGAAAATCGCCGAGTTTGACTATGCCGGATTATATGTTCAAAACCAGATGCCTCTTTTAGGTGAAAGGTTATCAGCAAAGCAAATGGATAAATATATGGGAGAAATATTAGCGAATTGCCCTGACTTCTTCCCCGCGTTGTTCTATAGAGGGCGGTATCTCTTGAGTATTGGAAAGGACAGCCAGGCTTTAAAGTTCTATGATCGTGGTTTTAAGCTGCTTATTGAGATACTTGAAGGTGAGGAGCTCATCGATGCTGTTGATAGCGTAATAGACGGTTTAGAAGAGCTTCTAAGATTCGATCTGTGCTGTCGATATCTGAAAAATGTTATTAAGCTGTTTCCGAATAAAGGATTGTACTATGATTATTTAGCAGGTAACGTTATGAAAAGCAAAGAAGGCAGTATTTCGGAAGTAATTGCTTTGCAGGAAAAAGCAATAGAATTAGAACCTGAGAATGCAACCTTTATACACAATCTTGGCTGGATTCATCTGGAAGCCGGCAATTTGAAAGAGGCTGAAATTGAAATGAAAAAGGCTCTGAAATTGCGCCCGGATTATGAATCTGCGGCAGGTAATATGGCTGTTATAAATTACCTTAAAAAAAAGAAAAATGGCGGAACTTTCCTGGATTATTTAATTCGCCTACTTGATCGAAAAAAGCTGCAGCAACTGGAGGACGAGGAGGAATATGACGAGTTAGATGCTCTTTGTGCTGATTACAATGCAAGCCGCATAGAAGCATTTAAAAGAATCATGTTAGATGAACACGATTACCCACCTCATCAAATAACCAATTTAGCTAAAACACTCCATCTATTTCTATCGTTCGTTGATGGTGTTTTGAATGAAGGTATGTTCCTATACGATGATCTTCATAATATCGATATCAACTTTAAAGCGATAATGCACAAATTCATCTTCAAACATAAGGATATCGATGATGAGATATTCAATGATATTTATACCTCACTCACTGCCTTCTATGGATTTCTCTCTCAGTATAAGCTGCTGGATAGGGGGGACTGCGAAGAGTTTGTCAGTGAAATTGAAGGGATGAAATCGGAATTGATAGAAAAAATGGACCGTTATAATGAGGTCCGCCACGATTCTTCTATCAGTGAAGAAGAAAAAGAAGAAATTTGCGAGGAGCTTTTTGAAGGCGACCATTTCTGGCCCAATCTTTAGTGAAAGATACTATATAAACCATACTCTCTGAATCAGACAAAGATTTCTTATACTTCCCAAAGAGATATAGTTGTAGCTGTTACTCTCGTTGATGATCTTAATTTTATAAATTATCGTCTCTGTCTAAAAGATAAATATTGATTGATTTGTCTTTATGCTTAAGATAAATTAGCCGTATGGATACAATACTGGAACAGCTTATCGCAGATTTTCATTATAAAGGACTCCCTGCTCTAATCATGCGGCATGTTAAACTGCATCTTCCTGCATGGTTGTGGGCCCTGTCGCTGCGGGACAGTGTAATATGAATAAAAGAGACAAAATATATGTAGCCGGTCACAAGGGGCTGGTTGGCTCTGCCATTGTACGTCTCTTAGAACAAAAGGGATTCACGAATATTATTACCCGTTCTCATGGAGAGCTTGATCTTACCCGGCAGGAGCAGGTAGAGGCTTTTTTTGAAAGTGAACAGCCGGACTATGTCTTTCTTACTGCAGCGCGGGTTGGCGGTATAGGGGCCAACTCAGAGTTTCCGGCCCAATTTATCTACGATAACCTTGCTATTGCCCTTAATATTATCCATTCTGCTAAGAAATTCGGCACAGTTAAATTAATAAACTTAGGCTCTTCCTGTGTTTATCCTAAACTTGCGCACCAGCCCCTGAAAGAGGAGTATCTGCTTTCAGGACCGTTAGAGCCGACAAATGAGGCTTATGCGGTTGCTAAGATAGCAGCAATTAAGATGTGCCGCCATTACAATACCCAGTACGGAACTGACTTTCTTTCTCTTATGCCCACCAATCTATACGGGCCTAATGATAACTTCGATCTTACAGGTTCCCATGTTCTGGCAGCCTTAATACGTAAATTTCACCTGGCCAGGCTTTTAAGTCTTAATGATTTAAACAGTATTCGTCGGGACCTATCCCGCCGGTCTAAAGGTTCAGCGTACCCTTCCAGGTCTGATCAGGAGCTGGTTTCAGAACTTGGCAGCCAGGGAATATTTTCCGATAGGGTAGTACTATGGGGCACGGGCACTCCTTTTCGTGAATTCCTTCATGTGGACGATCTGGCGGCAGCTTGTCTTTTTTTTATGGAATCTGTAGAGAGCTCACGTAGTGGCGAAATAATTAATGTGGGAGTGGGTAAGGACATTACTATTGGCGACCTGGCAGAATTAATCCGTAGTATTGTCGGTTTTGAGGGGCAGATTGACTTCGATACATCCAGGCCTAACGGCACGCCAAAAAAACTACTGGATATATCCCGAATACTTAAACTTGGCTGGAAGCCAACAATAGCTTTGAAGGAGGGTATAACTGCCACATATCGCTGGTATTGCCGGTCCTGCTGAAAGTAATTCCTCGGAAAGCAATGAATCTCGGTAAGAAATTTAATATTGTTTCAGAGTGCATCCTTTTCTATAAGCACATACCCTTATCCGGTAATAATTATTGTAACCCCTTATCTTTTTTACATCCAACGCTATAAAGAGATTATCGAGTTCAGGAACCTGTTGAAAAATCAATCTTTAAATCTTTTTCCTATATGCTGAAGGCAGATTTGACAAAACTTTTCAGAAATGTCTTTGTGCGTCATATCATGGTCTTTCAATTTGGCCTATTAGGATTATCCTTTCTTAGTATATATTTCATTAACCCGGTGGTAGCCATCAGGATTACCTATATCGTAGCATTCTTCAGTAAATAGAAAAGCATACATTGATTCCTTTTGAGATAGCCATTGCGCCAAGAAACCGGGGGCATCTTTATTGTTATCCTCGCTTAAATACTGCTTAATTAAGGGTATTGTGCTTCCGGGAAAAATATAGAAGGCTATGCTTTCAATTGTAGATTTGGGATGAGACGGTTTTTCCTGAAACTCAACTATCCTTCCTCGCTCATTAACTACAACACAGCCATGTTTGTTTCTTAATAATTCAATATCTCCAACGTCACAGCAGGTATTAACTGCTGCCCGCCGATCTTTAAAAAAATCCACAAAATCAGCCAAACTGAACTCAAACATCTTATCGGAGCAGATAACCATAAGGTCATCATCGAGTTCTTTAGACTCAATTGCCAGCCAAAGATCGCCTATACTTCCCAGGCGCTCCCGGTTGGAGTTGGTGCCGTCGTTGATAACCTCAATTTCAGGAATAGTTATGGCATGCAGTCGCTCCTGATATTCAGCAAGCCAGCTGCTGAATTGTTCAAAGAACTTATTGTTGGTGACAATATATATTTTTTCAATATCCCTGCAGACGGTTATTTTTTGAATTGTATATTCAATAACCGGCTTGCCGGCTATGGGAAGCAGGGCTTTGGACAAGTCTTTAGTATATGGATAGAGGCGTGTTGCATACCCGGCTGCAAGAATTATTGCCTTCACTCCGGATAATCCACAACATCAACCTTGAATATGGAAAAGCCATTTTTAAGGTAAGACTTTTGTAGTCGACTGTAGTGGTCTTCATTTTCATAGGTGCCTATTGCAGCTCCTCCTGAGCCGGTTTGTTTGGCATGAGCTCCTTCGGCCTCGGCTATTTCAATTATTTTCAGATTAGCAGGGACTATATTGTAAACCGATTTTCTAAGGTTAAAATCTCTGGAAAGAATGGGTCCTAAAGCATCTTTATTACCTTTTGCAAGTTCGGACAGGGCTTCATCCACCAGTTCCGCTTTACGGCTCATTACCTCCAATACCTTCTGGTCGTGTTCAACAGATACCCGGTAGCGCATTATATTGTGCACTGCGCCGGATGATTGGGACAGGTTTTCATTAAAGGCGATAAAAAGGGGCGGCAACAGTTTGGGGATGAGTTTTTCATAGTTTCCGTGAAGGCCATCATTCTGTTTGTAAGCTTCTTTGGTGAAGTCCATCGATACCAGGCCGCCATACACCACAATAACCCGGTCCTGCGGGCCGGCATTAATGCCAAGCTCTTTGGTTTCAGCTTCAAGAATAATATTAGGCTGGATAGGTTTAGGAATTTCTTTTTCTGTTAATCCGTAAAAGCGCATCATGGCGGAAAAGATCGCTTTTATGATGGAGCTTGAGCCTCCCAGACCCACACCAAAGGGAATGTCGGATGTATACTCAATAGTGAAATTCTTCTGCTCGAGTTTAATTCCGCTTTGGTCACAGTACTCTTTAAAGCGTACAATTATTGCTTCAATAAGCCTGATGCCGCCGTAATAGCCGAATGTCTTTCTATAGCTTACCAGGTTTTCTATACTGTCAAAGCGGGTAAGATCCCGGTCATTTGGAACAATAGTCAACCTGGGTGTTTCATAAAGCTTAACCTGGGCTTTAAACCTTTCAAAAAGCAGGGAAATGGTTTTGCCGTTAAAGATGTCCGACGGATTTCCCACCAATCCCGCCCTGGCATAGGCCGTTTCTTGAATGATCATAACAGGCTTTAAATTATTACAGGGTCAATAAAATATCAAGCACTTCGGATTTACCGTAACGGCAGCCGGAGTTATTATAGCTGTGCTTAAGTTTTAAGAACAGTAACTTGCGAATGAGCTATTAATCAGGGGAGCGTTTAAGGTCTTCCTCCAGCAAAATCAGCATTTCAGTATAGGTGAAGGGTTCTGATCTTTTCCAGTTGTTAAACTCTTCAGCAGTAATATTAAATCGATTCTTAGCAGCTTTGTTAAGGTAATTTTCCACCAGGGGCAGAGTATGGGCCATGTTTGTGTTAACCAATCGCCAGCCAAACCCAACCAATTTTTTCATTGCTTCCAGACGTTTAGCTTTGGAGCCGTTTCGCTTATAGTCATTGTAAAGATAAAGATGGTGCAGATAGAGCGCATATTGACTGATTCTATTACGCAGGCCTACTGTTTGTGCCTTATCTAAGGCTTTAGCTATATCACGGGTTGCAGATGCCAGTTTGCGCTGTGAGTAGCACAATTTCCAGCGGCTGAAGTAGTTTCGCATATCGCCGGCTGAAGTGCCAAAGCCTCTCTGCAGGTAATCATCGACTATTGAGTCTACATCCTCATCAGGATTCCACAGTAATCTGGCGAGCACATAGTGGTAGAGACCCCAGCCGCCCCAGTCGTTGCCGGACTCAACGTTAATCGCGATTATATTGCTCTCATTCCAGAACTGCACCTTTTTTCTAAGGCTTTTAAGCCTCCAGACCGGTTTGGTCCAGTGCCAGGGAAGAATGCTGGCATAACCGCGAATTCCCAGAATCTCTGTCTTTTTTTTCCATTGATTTACCAGGAAACGCCAGGGAAGGAAATTGAATTTAGTAGCCACAAAAACGATCACGTTATCCTCTGCTGCTATTGAAGGGGGCAGGGAAGTAATGAAATAGGCATACATGCCTACCATCTTATCACTGGTCTGCGGGTTCTTTTTCAAAGCAATAGCTACGTGGTTGGCCAGGGCAAGCGCCTGGGTTGAAAAATTGCCAATTGCTCTGCACTCAGAGGATTGGCAGGCTCCACCACCGTCATTTGGGGAAAGCGAAACCAGAGTAGCATCAGGGTTTTTCTCAAAAAAGCGGAAAGCATAAGCAACAGCGCGCTCACGTACCTCCGGGTTGCTGGTGCATATCTGTCCACCGCGGACGCGTTTTCCATTCTTCAGACGAAAATATTCAGGATGCTCCTCGAACAGTTTATCATCACTTTTTGATACAATACTATTGTAAGCATGGCCGATATAGCCTGTAAGCGAGTATTCCATGCGGTTGTGCCTGTTCCAAAGACGGAAATCTTCCTGAACCTTTTCAGGCAGCCAGCCGCCATAATTGTACCAGAGATTGCGCATCAAGAACCTGGGCTGTTGCTCTGTTTCCATGGCTTTAGTTACTGTTAATGTTGGCTTTTTAGGGATCACCTCTCCCGCCTCTCCGGGAAAAAGCCAGCGGCAGCCCCATTTTTCCAACAGCCAGTATATCCCGTGTTGAAGGGCTAATTCGCTGCGGCCGGCCAGCCAGGTTTGTCCCTCTCTTACCTGAATAATGAAGCCTTCGATATTAAGCTCTCTAAGCTTCCGGATATCCGGAATATCGCCGGGTTCAGGTTCCACGAGCAGGGTCAGGGAATTAAACTCTGAATCCGCTTCCTGCTTTATTTCTATTTCTGCTCCGCTTATCAGCGCGATATAGTTCTTAAGGTCTGAAATTGCTTCGGCAAGCCCGGCTTGAGCCTCACCTTTGAATATAATAACCGCCCGAGGCTCTCCATTGACTACTATAGGGCATTCCTGTGCTGAAAGCGGAAAGCTGGATATAATAATGACTAGGAAGATGGCTGATATAGTGAGTTTTCTTAAAGCCACAGGTTTCCTCCAAAAGAGTATCCGGAGCAGTGTATAATATCCGGCATCGAGATTTTCTTTAGAATACACTTTTTTATTGCAGATGCAAAGAAATAAAGTATTAAAAACGCTGATAGGCGCACTTGCAAGCCCGGATTGTTATTCCGGAAACTTCACCGGCAAAATAGCATATATTTTGTTGCTGGTTATGTAATAAATTACCCTCAATCCTTTACAAGTATGGTAAAATGCTTTCACTGTGCTTTGAAGAATACCTTATTGCGAAGGGGGATGATTCAGCCATACAGGCCCTGAAAACTGTGCCCATGCCTTCTTATGCCCATGGACGGCTTCTTAATCTGCCCTATTTCCTCTGCGGCCAGTTAGATGTTTATCTGGATTGGGCGGAACCTATACTGCTCTACTAAAGCCTCACAGGAGTGATAATCGGATGGTTTATGAGAGTGCAAGATAGAGCCTATGAGAAACCTTTAACCGCTGCAAGTTTTCCATTATCCAGTTTGTACTGGCTGCCGCAGCTTTTACATTCTGTAATGGCTGCTTCATTGAATTCCGGCAGGGTATGGGCACACTTGCAGACCCAGGCTGTTCTCCGGGCCGGCACTCCTGCTGCAAGCGCATAATCAGCCACATCTTTGGTAACCACCGCCCCGGCAGCTACCATTGCATACCTGCCTATTGTGTTGCCGCAGACAATTGTGGAGTTGGCACCCATGGTGGCTCCGCGTTTGACCAGTGTCTTTTTGAATTCATGCTTTCTTTCAATAAAAGCCCGGGGAATGAGCACATTGGTAAATACCATGGAGGGACCGCAGAAAACATCATCTTCCAGCTCCACCTCCTGGTAGATTGAAACATTATTCTGGATCTTACAGCCCTTTCCTACTTTAACCTTGGGTCCGATCACTACATTTTGTCCTATGGAACAGTTTTCGCCGATTTCCGTATCAGCAAGAATATGGGAAAAATGCCAGATCCTGGTTCCCTTGCCTATTTTAACCCGGTCATCAATATAAGAACTTTCATGCACAAAAAAATCACTCAATTTATTTCTCCTTTATTTCCAGACTGTTTTGTGCCTGCTGCAGTACCTTAAGTACTTTGAGCCCTTCCTGCCCATCGGTCAGCGGCCGGCGCTTATTTTCAATACACTCAAGAAAATGGCGACATTCATTCTTTAATGGCTCAGATTTTTCCACGTTGATGCTCTGCCCGGCAGCCTTGTTGGCAACCGGAATTCCGTTCTCCCAGGTTATGGAGTGCGAATAAATAAGCAGTTTGTTTCCCCAATCTTCCGTGTCACTGAACACCGCCATCTTCTTATCTCCTACCACAACAAGCTTCTGTTCCTTAAAAGGGTGCAGCCAGGAAACAAAAATGTGACATTTTATTCCGCTCTTGAATTCAAGCTGGGTAAGCGTAACATCGGCAATTTTCTTTTGAAGATAATTACCCCCGAAAGCGGAGACCCTCACCGGTTCTTCCCGGCAAAGGGCAAGGATCATGGAGATATCATGGGGGGCAAAACTCCATAGTATGTTTTCTTCCCTGCGGATTTTGCCGAGACTGAGCCTGTTTGAATATATATAGTTTATTTTGCCCAATTCCCCCTGGTAGACCAACTCCTTCAGCCGTATAAATGCAGGATGGTACTGCAGCAGATGACCTACCATCAAAATCAGCTCTTTTTGCTCTGCCAGGGCAACCAGGGCTTGAGCTTCCTTCATTTCTAAGGCAAGCGGCTTTTCCACATAGACATTCTTTCCGGCTGTTAAGACCTTTTTTGCATAGCTGAAGTGGTGTTCAGCCGGAAGAGCAATTACAACTCCCTCGATATCCTGGTTATCCAGTACTTCTTCAAAATCAGCCGCAGTATTCAGTCCGGGGTATTTATTACTGAAATCAAGCAGGGTCCGGGTTTCACTGTCACAAATAGTATGCAGGGAACCTAGTTCATGAAAATTACGCACCAGGTTCTTCCCCCAATAACCGGCACCGATAACAGCAATGTTTTTTGCATATTGGCTTACGGTTGTCATGATTTATCCTTTGCTCAATTTATAACAACAGCCGGCTTTATCGCAATAGCGGTGTATAAAAATATAATGGAGCACAGAGGGTTTTCAGAGCTGTGAAGAAATCCTTTTTTATGCCTTTCATGCCAAAGCTTCATGAATCGCAGCGATTATTCGCTTTTGATCAACGCCCTCAAGGTATGGGTGCATGGGCAAACTGAAAATATTATCTGAAACCTGCTCACTTACCGGGAAATCTCCCCTGCCGTAACCCAGATGAGTAAATGCTCCCTGTAAATGAAGGGGTTTAGGGTAGTAGATTGCGGTGGGGATATCTTTGCTTTTAAGATGATTGATAATCATATCGCGCTCCCGGTGCATAATCGAATACTGCGCCCAGGCGGAGAGATTGAAGTCTTTTACCAAGGGCGTCTGACAGAGATCTTTCAATCCTTCGTCATATCTCCGGGCCGTTTCCTGGCGCAGTCTGATCTCATTGTCGAATATTTCAAACTTGGCTAAAAGAATTGCCGCCTGTAAAGTATCAAGCCTGCCGTTCAGTCCTACGCGCACATTATCATATTTATCCTTTCCCTTACCGTGCACACGTATGGATATTAATTTATCATATAGTTCCCGGTTATCGGTAAAGATCATGCCGCCGTCTCCGTAGCAGCCAAGGGGTTTGGCGGGGAAAAAGCTGGTGGCCGCAACATGGGCTAAAGAACAGGCTTTCCTGCCTTTATACCGGCCGCCGAAACTCTGGGCGGCATCTTCAAGCACAAAAAGGTTATATTTTTCAGCCAGGCTGTTAATCTCATCATAATCCGCCGGCTGGCCAAAAATATCAACCGGTATAATACCCCTGGGCGTTAGCTTTCCCTCGTTTTTTATATTTTCAATTGAGCTTTTTAGTTTCTTTGCATCAATGTTGAAAGTATCGGGATCAATATCAACAAATACAGGGGTAGCGTTTAGCAATTTGATGACTTCGGCAGTGGCGATGAAGGTAAATGGGGAAGTAAATATGGCATCTCCCCGGTTAATACCATAGGCCATAAGGGACATTAGAAGCGCATCCGTACCGCTGGCACATCCCACAGAGAAGGATACCCCCGCATATTCGGCCAGCTTCTTTTCCAGGGTCTGCACTTCCGGACCGTTAATATATTTGCCGTGGTCAAGAACCCCGGAAATATTCTGCTCCAGCTCTTTCCTGATATGGTGCTGCTGTTCTGCTAAATCGATAAAGTTCATTATTTACTCCAAAAGGTTAATAAGGCCAAAGACTATAATTTTTACTGTAAATTATCAATCCGGTTTTGTAAGATCGGAGTGTGGAGATAATTTGAAAAATCAGTGTACAGTGCTATTCATATCTTAAAAATGCCTCTGCAATAAGATTAGTGCCTGGATGAGGAGCACTTGATTTGTGCTATATATTGGTGTATATTCAAGGTGAAAGGAAGTGGTGGTATATGTCACGTATGACCTTATCTCTGGATGAGAAGCTGGTGAAAGAAGCACAGCAAATTTTGGGCGCTTCGACAAAGAGAGAAACAATCCAGATAGCCCTCATTGAGGTCGTAAAGCAGCGAAAGAGGCAAATGGCTCTGACTCACTGTGGTAAGATTAAACTTGATTTGAGCCAGCCCCACCTTCAATCATTAAGAGAACAGAGATGATACTGATAGACAGCTCCGCCTGGATAGAATACTACCGGCCGGATGGTCTGGCAGAAATAAAAGAGGCAGTGTCACTTGCGATCCAGGAAAACACAGCAGCAGTAAATGGTATTGTCAAAGTCGAGATCCTTGTATTTTCATCAAACAAAGGAGATTATAAAAAGCTGTTATCCGATTTCGCATCCTTCCATTGGCTTGAGCTCAAACAAGACGTATTCGATCTTGCTTCTGAAATGGGAATGGAACTTAGAAGAAAGGGCATAACCATTCCGGCAACCGATCTTATTATTGCAGCCTGCGCAAGAGTCAATAATACTTCGCTTATCCATTTTGATAATCACTTTGAAAAAATCGCGCAATTCTATTCGCTTCAAACAATAAGTCCACTGAGAAAACATAAAAAGAATTGATAATCTGTGGTAAAAAAGCGCCTTTAACAAGGCGGCGCTATAACATAGCGGCAAATGCAGCTGCTAAAAAAAGTAAAAATGCTAAAAAAGGTTGCCATGTTCATCAAAGTCAAGGGGGCGGGGATCGCTCAGGATGCGCTGTTTTTCATGATTCCTAACCTCTTCCAGGAGGTTCCCGGAAACCTCAATTTGATCCACTTTAATAGTATTTTTTATCCGTACTATTCTGACCTCTTTTTTATCAGCTATATTACAGGTCTTGATAGCAGCCTGGATTGCCAGCCGGTCATTCTTTAGAACCATGGGAATTTTTGCACTCAAAGGCACTGTAGAAGTCAGGGCATTGGGGTAGGTCTGATCAAATCTCAACTTATTGAAGAGCCGCCGGGTAGTGAAATCTAAAATTCCCAGTCCATTAGCGTTACCGTGGGATGCTTCTGTGAGATCAAGTACGGCTATCCTGGCAATATCCGGACTGCCGATTGCATAGGCACAGGGAGTATGAAAGTATCCTACCACATTGGTGTCAAAACCGGTGCCGCTGATATCTTTGCCGATCTCATCTATAATCAGGACGTCCAGCTCTTTAAAAAAGATTCTGGGAAGCAGGTCCTTGGCGCGCTGCTGGAGCGCCGGTTCCTTCTGTTCAATCTCTTCTTTCTTAAGTATTTCTATTGAGCAGGTTTCATGATAGCCATTTTCAATAAGGCCTACGGCAAAGGATATTCTGCTCCTGTTCAAGGAAATCCGGGCAATATCGATAATGTTTTGCTCCATCGGCTCGAA
>SDBU01007023.1_pt1 | contig 13098 bp, 34 predicted proteins | sample 2277071 | NCBI WGS metagenome assembly SDBU01 (sample SAMN10397929, study PRJNA504765) | marine sediment metagenome | isolation source: marine sediment core GS08_GC12, 126 cmbsf | place: Arctic Ocean: Gakkel Ridge, Loki's castle | collected 2008 | reverse complement strand
AAAATTGACTATTAAGAAAAGGCACAGAATTTCCTGATCCACAAATAATTATTGGTTTTGAAGTATCCATTCTTTTCCATCCCAAGTTTTATTGAATTTTTCCTTCATCACAAATGCTAACCAGAGTTGTTCCATTGACCAACCTAAGTTTAAATAGTAAATCCTATTCTTATCATGTTCAGGTAATGATTTACAAAATTCGTGAAACCTTTGTTCAATATGACCTTGCCTTTTATGTTTTTCAACTATCCCTTGCAACTGGTCTTGTCGGGGAAGCCAAACACCATCAAAATTTTTACGTTCAGAAGTTGTCCAACCGCCATTTGCTGTTTCTACAAGACCTTTTTTACGATATACATTCTCAATATAAAAATCTCCATCAGTAGCTTTAAACAATTCCTGAACCTCAACTGCTTTCTCACATTGTAAAATAAATTCTTTTGTTCTATCCATTATTATTCTCCCTACATTAAAAAATTTTTAATACCTATTAATCCAGCTACAATATTAATACATGCTTGACCTAATAAACCTTTTTTCCAATTTACATATATATAAGCAAAACAACCAAGAGCATAAGATAACCAGAATATAGGATTTAATTTAACATAAAATATAGATATTAAAATTATTGGAGCTAAAGCATAATCTAAATATTTAACTAATTTATTCATTATTTTATCTCAATTAATTTAGTATGTTTTTGTTGATTATCTATTTGCCATAGAGGTTGAAGATTTGTATAATTAAAACACTTACGTTGTTCACTTGGTTTACTAAGATCGAAACTGGCACATGGTAACTTATGATCTATGTGCCATAAACCATAATTATTCCAAGTCATATTACGTGAAAATTGACTTTGTATATGATACATAAAATAATCAATCTCACAACCTATAAGAAACATAGTTGATAATGATTTCACGTTACCTTTTAATGCTTTCCAAATTCTATTTCTTAAACATGATAAGATTCGATATCTAATATTTGTTTTATATTGATTTTTGTGAATTTTTACAATTTGCTTATTTAATTTTTTCTTATTTTTTATTCTATAATTTTTACGAGTTTTTTGAAATTTGGGATCATTTTTATGAATTTTATAATATTGTTGAGTTTGTTTATTATGTTTTTCTTTTGTTTTTAAATAATATTTTTGTTTACTTTTTTTATATTTTAATGAATTTATAATTCTCCATCTTTTATTTCGTTTGAGTAATTTTTTCTTATTCTTAATATAATATTTTTTCCTCTTTTCCCTAAGTTTTAACTTATTATTTTTTCGATATTCTATATCATATAACGCTTTACATTTTTTACAATCTGCACGATTTTTAGAAAATTCAAAGATATCTTTTTTTATACTACATTTTGTACAAATTTTAGTTTTCATTTAATTTCAATTAATTGATCTGCACCATCTAACATTTTAGGTTGATGGGAAATACAAATAACCTGTCTTTTCATTTTCTGATTAATCTCTTTAAGAAATTGACTTGCCTGTTCTACATGTTCCTCTGATAAATTAGCAAATGACTCGTCAGATAATATAAACCCATTTATTTTAGGTGATGCTACTTCCATAAGTACGATTCTTAGAGCTAATGATATAATATTTAATGTTCCACCAGCATCAGTATCCATAGGATCAAATGGTTCAGTTTTTTCTGGATCTTGGACAGCAAAATCTAACTCTTGTAAATTACCTCTTCTACCAAATACTAGATGAAACGAATATTTATCTGATTCATAAATATATTGTAGTGCATGTGTTACAATATCCTCAAAAGTATTTTTTATTTTATCTCTTGTAACCTTTTGAACTAATGAAAGTAATTCTACAGCTTGAGTATAAGTAACTTCATCTTCTTTATACTGTTCAATTTTTGATTCACTTTCATTTTGTTGTTCACATAAAGTCTTATGTTCACCTTTTAATATTCCAAGATTTTCCGTCATTATTTCAAATTTATCTTCTAATTGTTTAATTTCATTTTTCAAGATATGTACCTCTTAATTGTTTATGTATATCATTTAATCCAGCAAGCCAATCTTTATGTTTATTCGGACATTCCCCAAGAGCTACATGAGTACATTTATAAATTTGTTCTATTACATGCTCGGCATTCTTCTGAGTTTTTCTACCTTCATTATAGATTAGGCAAAGACCTTGAGCAACTTCTAATGCTTTTATTTTAATATTTTTATCGCACATATCAGGAATATCATCAAACATTATAATTCCTTTCTATAGCTGGTTATATGCTTCTACAGAAGATAAATATAAACCCATTAAATCAGGATCAGTTTTAGCTAATTTTTTAGCTTTCTTATTAGCTTCTTTTAAACTTCTAGCTCTAATCATTCTTTCATCCCCATCTGGACAGGGATCTTCATAACATGCAATCCAATCTTTAAAACTTGATTTTCTCTTTTTTATTTTAGACTTTTTTGACATTTCTCTAATTCCTCTTTAATCTCTTTTTCTAATGTTTCAATAACGGAGTTAAGTTCTTCTTTAGGTACATTCAATTCTTTGAGATCTTCATTAATTTGTTTCTCTTCTTTTTCAAGATTAGCAAGGCGTTCCTCTAACTTGGCTTTCTCAAGCTTTTTATTATTAATTGACTCTTGAAGTTCATCAAATTCTTTTTTATAATCACTCATTTTTATCTCCTTTTATATCATATTTATCTTTTAATGCTTCTTTATGATAAACTAAAGATGATAAAGCATATTTCATTTCACTTTCTCTCCAATGGGCTTTCTCAACTGTTCCAACATCTTTTAATCTTTGTTCATATTTAAAACAATGACCTTCATCTCTACAATCATAATATCCATAATGAAAATCTCTTTTTCTATAAGTATTTAAAGATGGTTTATCAATCTCTCTATCATCTCCCCATTTAATTCCACTTATAGATTTTATCTCACGATGCCAAACAGTAGCAACTCTGAAAGTAACCCAATTATCAAAGGGTTTTTCCATAATAAATATATGGATATTATTATTAGCCATTGAACAATATCTTTCACAAACAATAACTTTTTTATTTTTATCTTTTGTCTTTTCAATCCATACAGCTTCATCAATATCACCAAATACAAATTTATTATTTTTTGTATGACCTTTACTATTAAGCATTTCCCAATTTGTATGAAAAATAGGAATATGTTCTTTAACAACCATTCCCCAAAAATGTTCTGATACCCATTCTAAAAATAAATTTCCACAATCCCTTCCTTCTTTTTCTTCAATATTATAATCTTTATATAATTGCTTTGCTCTCTTTTTTGCTTTATCTAACATAGGAAAAGGTTTTGATAATAATTCTTTAATTTCTTTAATATTATTTTTACTCATTCCCAAAACTCCTTTCGTATTTGAAGTAAAAATTCATTAACTTTATCTATATTTGGTTCATGAGTACATTGATCTCTTAACATTTCAGCTTCATCTATTAATAATTCAGCTAAATCTACTACTTCACCTGGCTTAAAATTACCAGATTTGATTCTTAGTAAATCTTCCTTAATTGCTTCATCTTTAATTTCTACACTAAAGTCGCCAGTTCTTAATAGATCACATAAATTAATAAGTGTTCTTAAATAAGCTACTGCAAATTTTGCTTGTTTACCATCTTTCTTATCAAACATTTTCTTACGTTGGTTATGAGCATATCCTCTGAATGCTTCAAAAACTCCAATAGGATTCCAAACATAAGGAAACAAAGCATTTAATTTAGATCCCCAAAGTTCCAATCTTGCTATTTCAGCTTTTGTATAAGCTATTGGTTGTTTAGGAGCTTTAAAAACTTCTAAAATACTCGGATTACATTTGGTTGCTAAATGTAAAAAGTGTCCTATCTCATACATTGTTTGATCTTCTTTACCTTCAAACCAACTATTGTTTTTTATTTTTGCACCTAATTTTAATATCTCTGATGTAGGAGATACAAAAACTCCTCTAAAATCATAATCACTATCTACATTATGTAATCCATGTGATCGTGATCCTACAAGGACTTTTAAAATTGTAATATTATTATCATCCATTATTTTTTCCTATATATTAAACTTTCAAATTCAGCAATAACTTTATCAAGGGCTTCATGAAATCCTTTATCTTTATCTGTTTTACCCTTAACATTATTTTTTAAATCTTTAAAACAATTTATATATCCAAAAACTTGTGTAATTAATTCCTTATTATGTTCGTCTTTTGGAATATAACTGATACGAATATATTTTTGAATGCTATTTGCAATAAATTCTACCTCTTGTTTATAAGTACGTTTAGTTTTTCCAGATATAACTCTAACTAATGCCTTATTAATAAGGATTTTTATCTGTTCTATTTCAGTTGTTGGAACAACTACTTGCTTCTTTTCATCTTTTTTGGACATATAATATCCTTATTTTGTAACTACATCTTTTAGTTTTTCAATAACTTTTGCAAAACCATTCTTAACACCTTTATGATAATCGGAATCACCTTTAGGAAGCTTATCTTTTTCAGCTTCTAAATACTTGACCCATCCATCTAATTGTTGTTTTAAATCTTTTTCATGAAATTCCTTTAATTCTTTCACAGTTTTATCAACAGGTGTTTCTTTCTTTTTATAATAAGCATTAACTTCATCAATTAAATCATTTAAAGTATCAGAACGTATAGCTCTATGTATTCCATACTTTTTATATAATTTTTTCATAGGATTTCTATATTCGTTTCTAGTATCTTCCATTTTATTTTTTCTCCTTATTTTCTTTTTTTTGAAAAAATTCAATTTTCACAGAAAAACCCTTTACAAAACCGATTGAAAGTTCTAGTAATTTTAAACAATCTAATTTTAATAAACGATTTAATATTCTAACAAATAATGCATCTTTTTTCACAGATTTTTTCTTTGGTTGTTTATATTCTTCTCTTTTTAACATAATTTAATATCCTTACTATAAGTTTTAAAAATCTTTTTAATCTTCTGTATATAACTTTGATATATTATATGATACCAAATAGAAATCATACCTTTATCAAGTCCTGTAGCAAAATAAGCTTGTAGTTCATCTTTCATAACTGCTTTACAATATCCCATCTCTTTTAAATGCTTCTCAGCCCTTTGTCGCAATGGTTTAGGCATTTGCTCAACTAATAAAGACATTTGTTTTGTATAATCTTCATTTAAATAATATAATGCATGAGTTAATTCATGTTCAAGTGTATTATCCTTTTCATCAACTATACCAATAATATAGAAACCTTGATGAACTATTGTTTTCATAAATTTACTTAACAATTTTTTTTCTTTTTTTGTTAGATTATTTTGAAATAATTGAGCAAATTTTAATACTATATTTCCAGGTATATTAAATCCATTCCAATCTTCAAAGTAAGTAAACTTATTATCTTTCTGATCTTTAGCATATCTATCCATATATTTTTCTAAAGTAAAATATCGACCTTTAATGTCTTTGTAAGGACTTTCATAAAATTCCTGTAGTCTAATGAATGTACTTGCTAATTCATATTGATTAGGAAAGGTATATAAAAATAAATTAGGATATATTTCTTTGACGTTCAAGCTTCTTCTCCTTTTTCTTCCTTAATATATATTTATCATTTGGATAATACCAAGTACAACCACAAGTAAGTTTTCTATTATCCCATTGTACTTTACCTGTACAACAACCTTCTCTTAAAAAATGATCTTTAGGATAATGACCACAATTACATTGTACTCTTGAATATTTACCCCATCTTAATTTAATCTTACGCATTTTTCCTCATTAGCTTTTCTATCTAAATATTCCACTACAGCTTTAATATAATAAACATTTTGCCGATCTATATCAGTATCCCAAATATCTTTCGGAATCTGATTACCACCCCAAGCGATCCAATCATTTTTAGATAATTCTTGTTTAATTATTTCTATTTCTTCACTTGGCTTCATTCTAATTCTCCTATTTTACTTCCATTGGATGTGATCCCTTACCACTACCTTCCCAAGAAGTTTCTCCATTTGGCATATAATAAATAAATCTTCCATTATCATATACTCTCCATAATTCATTACCTTTTTCATCAGTAGATATTATTTGAGCTTTACGAAAATCTTCTATACTCTGTGGTCTTTGACTTATTATAGCAGGAATACTTGTTACAGCTAATAATACAATTACTGCTATTACTATCATTAATTCAATTAAAGTAAATCCTTTATTCATTCTAGTTCTCCAATTTTATTAATAATTAAATCAACAGGTTTTTTATCTATCTTTTTTTCTTTAGCTATATATTTAATAGTATCTATAATACTTGTTTCCTGGAATTGTACATCTTCGATACTTTGTATAAATTCATTTAAAGAATGATCTTTAGCTTTCATTTCATCAACCTTAGATAAATCAAATATTTCATTTCCAGGTTTTCCACTTTTTAAAAATATCTCTTTCATTTCTCTTTTCTCTGTATCGATAATTAAAATAGAGGGTTTAATATCTTTTTCTGTAATGCTCCTACGACCTATACACCCAATATCCTTATATAGAGTAGAGCCAACTTGTTTTTCCCATTCTTTATGATAATGAGCTACAAGTACAACATCTGCATTTGTTTCAATATCATCACATATTACATGACTTGCAAAAGGAAATTCTGTAGGACATATGAAAGCATGTACAATGGCAATTTTCCAGAAATCTTTATATTTATCATTAAACATTATGCCATCTTTTAGAATCTCTTCTTCAATGTTATGTGAATATTCAACACCTTTTATAATAGCTCCATCAAACATCTGCATTTTTTCTGTTAAATAATTAAAATATTTACTTCGTTTAAATAGATGTGCGAGTCCTGTATATCTACTGTGTTCTATTGCTTTGTATCGTTGACTATGGTTGCCATATAAAGAGTACATATATATTTTTGCTTTCTCGAGACGATCTGCTATTGCATCTAAAATACGATAAGAAGGTTCTGGTGAATGTAATAAATCTCCACCATCTAAAATAACTGCTTTATGTTCTATAGCTAAAGCAATTATTTCATCAAACATAAGTAAATTATCTTCAAAATAATCACTAATATAATGAATAGAATTTTTTCCGTAGTTATGAAAATCTTGATGATATATAATTTTACTCATTGATTAAATTATCCAATAAATTTCTTAGATTTTTAAGTTCTGATCCAGGTATATCAATTATAGTATAATTTTCTTCATTATCTTTCTTTTCAGATATAATACTAAAACCACTTAATACTGATCCTTGTATATATTTTAAATTACAACAAGAACAAGCTGGTTTTGGTTTTTTAATTTTGTGAGGTTTAAATTTACACATTTTTATTATCCTTAAATATATTAGGATTTGGTTTTTGTCTAATATATCCAGCTTCTTCTAATAAACCATTCATAATTCGTGTAGCATATATTTGCATCAAGGTAACAGACATATTATTTGTAAATTCGTAAATACCTTCTTGTGTATTTAAATCGCTCATGATTTTCTCTTATTATTCCATATATTTTTAGACATATATTTTAAAAATATTCCTCTTTGAACTCTAAAACCAAACCATCCATTAAAATTATTAGTTAGCCATTTTTTATTACATGAACATCTTGCATGAAATACCATTTTCTTACTAATACAATCTACAAATGCAGAATCTTCTATAATTAACGGTCTATGTATTCCTATCTTACATAAAAATTTCATTTCTTTTTCCTCACAGGTACATATGTACCACGTTCCCATATAAAAGAGAAACCTAAAATAGTAAACCACATAGAATGATTTTCATAATGAAAACTTAAAAGCTCTATATTAATTAATACTGGTGTTCTTGTAGTAAACCACCAATCATTAGATACTCTAAAATACCATTTACTTTTCATTTAGACCTTTCTTGAGTTCTGTTATTGCTTTCTTAAATGCTTCTTCATAGTTAAGCGGTTTACTAAGGTCGTTATCAATATGGTTAATTTCTATCCTCATTTCTCTCTTTGAATCATTGTCCTTACCAAACCATAAACATTTTTCTATAATTAAATGATTTGGAACTAAATCAATTATGGCTTCTTCCCTTGCCTTTATAACATACTGCTCTATGGCTTTAGCAATTCTTTCTGCTGTTTGTGGGCTTAAACAGTTTACCCTCCATGTTCTCTTATTAAATTAAATATCCTTTCAATATCATTCATTAAACTTAACACCCCTTCCATCACAGTCTTTACAAACCTCATATTTATCAAGCTCCTTGTGATCACATTTAAGATCCATATTAATAATTTTCAATTTCTTCCCAAATTCACCCTGAAAACGCTTGATTTGTGAAAATTTCTCATATACCACCCCTATTCTCTCAAATCTCTCTATCTTACCTCTCAGATCACCATAATCAACCCTCAAAGGCTTATAATCCTTTAAAAGACCTCTCACCCTATCAATCCCTACAACAAGCTTCTCAAGCCCATTCCTATAACTCTTATATACCTCATAATCACTAATTTTAATCATAAGTTGTTTCATATCAACATCATAGGGTATATGTATACTCTTTAAATTATCAACAATATTCTTTTTCTTCCCATAATTCGACTCCATTAACTCTTTTACCTTCAACAACTTACAATATTTTTCGTGCTTTTGCTTTAACGATTCTAATCGATTTTTCAATATTTTATGCTTGGCAACTGCTTTTTCCATTTCAATTGTTTTACTACTCAAAATTTCAGATCGTTCCTCAAACTGATCCCCCTCTAACTTTAAATTGCGTTTGATACCTAAAATATCTTTGTTAAACTGTGTAAATAACCTATCAAGCACATCATTACCAGTTAATTTATTAAAGAGTTTCATCCTGAAAGCAGGAGATCGATCAAACAAAAAAGGAAGTCCTATTTGTGGCTGTGAATTAAGATATATTTCTTCTCCATCGACGACGATTGGAAAGACACCTAATACTTGTTTTACTTCATCAGGGATTGTTTTACCGATAGAATCAAAGACTTGTATGTTATCGCCCTTTTTTATCTTATATCGGTTAATAGATATTGATCTTATACGTTCTACTGAATATCCATTACTTAATATGGCTTCTACAGATGTTTGTTTAGTACCTACTTTGCGTATACCATCTATGTTTTCGTTTTGAAATAACCATTCAATAGCTCTGCGTATACAGGATTTTCCTGTATCGGAAGCTCCTGTAAGGACATTGACCCCATTTGTAAAATTGATTTGGAGATCAGAATGTTTTTGGAAATTTTTAAGTATTAATTTATTTAACATCTATCATTTTCTCTATTGTTGATATCAATTTTTCATCATAAAGATCATCGTATTTATTTTTTGATGTTTTTCGCAAAGTAGATGCAATTTTATCTTTACCTTTTAATATAAAAATATTATTAGTTTGTATATTATTTGCATCTTTTAATGATATAAAATCACCTTCTTTCATTTTTGATAGAGCATAATCTTTACATTTAGCATGTAAAAACGAACTTATTAACATAAGGAAACTAACAGCATGTGTACTACAAAAAATTTCATCTAATTTATCTCTCAACTCTTCATTATCCATAATATCTCCTTTAAGTATTATCTTTAAGAAATTTTTGTATTATATGTTCTAGTTTTTTATTATAAAAATCGTTATACTTCTCTTTACAAGATCTTTTAATAGTATATCCATGAGAGGAATCTTCCCCTCGTTGAACTTTTACACCTTCTGTAATTTCTCTAGCATCATGAATAAGAATAAAATCATTCTCTTGCATATTATTTATTGCAAAATCTGAGCAAACTTCATGGATCGCACTAGAGAAAACTAAATTAATATTATATTTTTGTTCGTTATTCATTTTTGTCTGGAAAGAATTTATTCTCCCATCCTCTTATAAATGATATACCATATTCTATTTCTTCCATTAGTTTACCTTAATCGAATATTAATTTAATTAATTTATCAGCTACTTCATTACACTCTTTATGATTTAATCTTCCATCTTTTCTACGATTATCATAAATACACATAGCAATATTCGCTTTATATGATTCTCTTAAACCTTCATCATTTTTCAATATTTTATTCATAAATCTTCTAGCATGTTTAAATAGATTCATTTGGATACCTTTTCATATTGATATTTATCTTTAATATTTGCATGAAAGAATTTACCTATACTTTCAGCTTTTACAAACTCTTCAAATACTGTTTTATCTACTCCATAATAATCAAAAATATTTCCACTGGTAAAGACAATTCTCATAATATTTATTGGTCGTTGATTCAAAGCTAAGACATGATCTGCAACAAATCCAATTTGACCTATAGTTGAACTTTTAACACTTATAAATTGCATATTAACTCCTTAAAATTCAAGTGAAATTTTATCCCATAATTCTTTAAATTCTTCATAAACTTTAAGAGCATTTTGAAAATCTTCTAACGATTTTCCTTTTAAAACATCTTCTGGTTTTACATAACCCCCCATCAATAAGACCATATTCTAATCCATCACTACAAGACCATTCTTGCATAATTTCGATTAATTCTTCATCTTCTTGTATATCTCCACCAATTTCATTATATTTATCTAAAACTTTTTGTGCTTTTTCTGTTAATTCCATTTTCTCACTCTCTCTCTTCCCATTTATCTACTAATCGTATTATATATTTCCTTATCTTGGCTCTATATCTCCATTGTGGTTTTGCATCATATCCTACAAGTTTAAAAAGGTCTTTTGCACAATTCCATCTAGCTTGTTGAATTGCATCACTCCATTTGGATTCATGCACATATCCTGCATTAAGAAGTGCGATCCTTAATTTTTCAGCATTAACACGATCCATAGTTAAAGATTCTCTTAATATTTCATTCAAATTATCCATTTTTACTCCTCCTCTTCTTTTTGTTTCTTTATTTCATTAATCATTTTTCTTTTAATTTTATTAAATTCTTTTATAGTTTTTCTTTCTTCTGTATCTAAACGTAATGTACGATAAAATTTATCTTTACCATCGCCCCTCATAAGTAATCCTTTCGATCTTTCCAAGGTTTTTCTCTATAAGGTTTAATGGCTAATCGACCTTTGCCTTCACATAAAGGACAAATGTCAGTTTTAAACTTAGCAAATTTATTAAAATTGTCGCCAATCTCTAATTCGCACTCGCCTTTAAAATCATCTGTCTTAATAATACATAGAAAACAGGGCATCCAGTAAATCGCCATTTATATCCTTAATTGATGAAAATTATTTATTTCCATCATAAAGTTTATTGTTATGAATGAACCGACCTTGAACAATTCTTTTTAAATCTACGAAAAAATTACCTGTCTTATCTTCAACATATAAAATAGCTAAACCATGAGTCCATTTATGGGCTTTACCTTTCATATAATCTGGTGATAAATCGCATTGGCAACCAACATTATATCCTGCAAAAGATAAAACTCTTGCTTCAGAAGAAGCATATTTTTCAGCTTGGGTATGCGTATGAAAAAACATCACATTTACTTTTAATTTGTCCAAGTGAGTTTTAACTGAATCTTCAGAAGCATACAAGCCATGACATATAGCTAGTTTTCCTAAATGTTCAATATGATTAGGTGGAAAGATTGTATATCCTCTTTCTACTAATTTTAATTCTCTTGTGGGATCTGCAAAACCTTCAAGAGCTGGTAACTCTTCAATCATTTGATTATACCAATCTTCATGATTACCCCAAAAATAATATTTCTTAGCATCTTTAGGGAGTCGTTTATCATATTCATCCAACAATTGATTACCTATAATATAATCTTCAAATAACCTTTGTCCTTCTAAAGTTTTCTTTTTATTTTTTGTCCAATGGCTGATGCATTCCATATCCATCATATCACCGCCTTGAATAATGCCATCAAAATATTCATCATCCATCAATTGCAAGGTAGACTTTACAACGATCTGGTTTTGTTTTGGAATATGTTGATCGGCTACCACAATATACTTAGTCCAGCCTGGGATTTTACCGCTTTTTCCACTTCTTGACTTAGCAATTCTCCAATTTAAATTACATTTCCTCTTTAACTTTTCTAATTCTTTCATGTCAATTGATTCTAACATTTTCTGCATAGAACTAGAAGAAGCTTTGTCCTTGCTATGAGCTTTTCTATAATGAGATAAACTGTATCGTCTGATTGCATGTTTAACTGCATCATAAGTTGTTTTCAATTCTGTAGCAATATCACTAACAGAGTATTCGGGGTTTGCCCATAAATCTCGTAATGTATTGATTTTTTCTGTTGTCCAGAATTTACTTTTCATTGTATTTCTCCTTTATAATCGCTTTCGGATTTTATTCGGTAAAATACTATTTAAAGCATATTTCAACATTGAAGGTCTTTTAAAATTTTTAAATCCTCTTGTTTTATATGGATACGTGATGTACATTGTGTACCAAGCTTCTCCTAAAGTCAATAACGCAATAATGCAAGTCCATTTAATTACCCAATCATCTAAAACAATCGATGCATATAACCAAAGTAATATTCTATATATAATTGATCCATTTAAAAATGTTCTTGAATGTTCTTTACTTGATTTATATTTCAACATTTTATTACTCATTATTTTATATTTAAAGGCATCCCATATACCCATACCAAATAATGAATAAGTTAAAATATGAATAAATATATCCATGATTTATTCCAATAATTTATTTACACTAATTATCTTATATATATCTTCCAATCTCACTAACATAGCCATACCAAGACCTGGATAATAACTAACCATTATACCTATTAACTCTCCATGCTCATTAAAAGCTCCACCACCAGAACAACCCTTAATTATTTTCATCATTGCATATTGTTTTGTTGGAGTTTCAGAAAATATAGTACCTCTTGTTTTATATAATTTTCTACTAGGATATCCTATGGCAATAATTTTGTCTTTACTTTTTGGTATATAATTAGATATTCTTACAGGTGTTTTATTAGGTATAAATTTATTAAGTACAAGATATGCTAAATCACTTTTATAAGAAATTCCTATAGAATCAACTAGTAAAGATTCAACATATAATTC
>SDBU01007022.1_pt1 | contig 13100 bp, 11 predicted proteins | sample 2277071 | NCBI WGS metagenome assembly SDBU01 (sample SAMN10397929, study PRJNA504765) | marine sediment metagenome | isolation source: marine sediment core GS08_GC12, 126 cmbsf | place: Arctic Ocean: Gakkel Ridge, Loki's castle | collected 2008 | reverse complement strand
TTTTCACTTTTTTCTATTTTCTCTACTTCAATTATCTTTCCAACTCTCATATCGATTTTATCAAAATCCTTATAAGAGATCTCATTTTTTAGATCTTGAATAGATTTTTTAGGCATGTTTTGATCATCAGATTTTTCTTTTAATTTATCCATCTCTTCTATCACCTTTTCATCTTCTATTTTTTGAAAAATCACCTCAGGAGGAGGTAACTTGTTACCCTCTTCTAGGCTCAAATTTTTTACACTATCCCATTTTTGTTGAGATAGATTTGTAACATTTCCTATCATCTCCCATATTTTTTGAGAAGATGTTGGAATTATTGGGTTTGACATCAAAGCTAGAGCTTTTATGCATTTTAAACATAAATTAAGTGAGGTATAAAGCTCTTCTTTTTTTGATTCGTCTTTAGCTAAAACCCAAGGTTTTTTATGATCGAAATAAACATTAGCTATCTGAGATAGCTCCATAATTATTTGAGTTGCTTTTCTAAGTTTGTAGTTAGAATAAGCAATGTCTATGTCGGTTATGCTTTTATTGATATCATCTAAAAACTTTTGATCCATAGCATCTAGGGAATAACTTTTTGGTATTTTTTTATCTGCAAATCTCTGAATAAAAGTAAGCGTTCGATGAATAAAATTCCCAAATTTACCAACTAGCTCAGAGTTGCAATGCATCTGAAAATCTTTCCATAAAAAATCAGAGTCATGAGTCTCTGGTGCAATCGATGCTAAATAAAATCTAATTTGATCTGTAGTGAATTTTTCAAAAAAGGTTTTTAGATCGATATACCATTTCTCTGATTTTGAAAATTGCCTTTTTTCTAACATTAAAAATTCATTAGCAGGAAGATCATCTACAATCTTATATGGCTTTTTTTGCCCCATAAGCATAGCTGGAAAAAAAACCGCATGAAAAGGAATGTTATCTTTTCCTATGAAATTTACTAGCTTTGTTTTTTCATCAAACCAGTAATCTTTGTATTTTTCTTTTTCACCAATTTTTTCTGCCCACTCCATTGTAGCTGAGATATAACCGATCGGAGCATCAAACCAAACATATAAAACCTTACCCTTGGCTTCATCTAAAGGCACGGGAATGCCCCATGTAGAATCTCTTGTAATAGCTCTTTCTCTTAGATCTTTGATATATTCTTTTGAAAAATTTAAAACGTTATCTTTCCAGTCTTTATCTTTTATCCAAGTAGTTAGCTTATCTTTAAACTTATCAAATCTCATATACCAATGCTTCGATGGTTTTAAAATAAGTTTGGAATTTGTCAGCTTAGATCTTGGATTTTTTAATTCTTTAGCATCAAAAGTTCTTGAGCACTTTGGACACTCATCGCCTCTTGCTTTATCATATTCACATTTTGGGCAAGTACCGATTACATATCTATCTGCTAAAAACTTGTTTTCTTTTTCAGAAAAAAGATGATCTTCTGTCTTCGCTTCTATATACCCATTATTATATAAATCTAAAAAAAACTCTTGAGAGAGTTTTTTATGGATATCAGTTGTTGTTCTAGAATAATGATCAAAAGAAAAGTTTAGTTTTTCAAAAAAGTTTTTGATCATTTCATGATAAATATCAACATGTTCTTTAGGGGTTCTATTTGCTAATTCAGCACTTAGAGTTATTGCAACACCGTATTCATCAGATCCACATATATATAAAACATCTTTACCTTTTAATCTTTCAAATCTAGCATATACATCAGCAGGCAAGTAAGCTCCAGCTATATGACCAAAATGAATAGGTCCATTAGCATATGGAAGCGCTGACGTTATAAGAACTTTTTTTTTCATTTTTAAAATTCTTCTGGCTTAAACTCATCTGGTAGTTTCACGAGCTCATCGATAACTTCAACAAGCGTTACATACTCTTCTCTTGCAATTCTTTCTTTTGCAAGTTTAATACCAAAGTTCGATAAATCAAAAAAACTTTTAAACTTATATTTTAATCTTTCATTAGTTAGATATGTTGGTTTTCTCAAGGTTTACTCCCAATATTTTAAATTTTTTACTTTATGCTCTTCAGCAATAAAAACAGATCTAAGCTCCTCATAGGATTTATCAAGATCCATATTTGTTATATTATAATCATAATTGACAATTTGTTTCATCTCTTCATTTGCCCAAGTAAGTCTTTTTTCAATCTCCTTGTCATCTATATCTGCTCTTTTTTTCATTCTCTCTTTTAATGTATCAATGCTAGGGGGAGAAATAAAAATATATGTACACTCAATTCTATTTTTTAATTTCATAGCTCCTTGAGTATCTATCACTAAAACTACATGTTTTTTTTCATTTAAGTTTTTCTCAACAAAAGTTTTGGATGTCCCATAGTAGTGATCAAATACCTTCGCATACTCTAAAAAACCATTCTCTTCAATCTTCTTTTCAAATTCTTCTTTGGTTATAAAAAAATAGTCAATACCCTCTTTTTCATCTTTCCTTGGTTCTCTTGATGTAAAAGAGACACTCTCTATTACCGGTTTAAACTCTTTTGTTAACATGCGAGTTAGTGTTGTTTTACCAGTTCCGGCAGGCGCACTAATTATAAAAAATAAACCCTTTTTTAGATTTCCCAAAAGTTTTTGTTTCATGAAAATCACTCTATGTTTTGTAGCTGTTCTTTAATTTTTTCGATTTCATCTTTTATTGCAACAGCAGCTCTTGAGATATCTGCATCAGACGCTTTAGAAGCAATGGTATTTGCCTCTCTTAAACATTCTTGAAGCAAGAACTCTAGTTTCCTGCCAACAGAGGTTTGTTTCGCTTTTAAAAGCAATAAAAACTCTTTAAGATGATTATCCAATCTGAGGATTTCTTCTGTGATATCTATCTTATCTGCAAAAATAGCAACCTCTTTTAAAAGCCTATCTTCAATTTCTGATTTATCTCTAAAAATATCTTCAAATTTTGTTTTTAATCTTTTTTCAAAATTTTTCTTTGTAATTGGCGCCTTTTTTTGAATGGATAATAGCTGTTTTTTTATTGCAATTATTCTTTTCTCTAGATCTGCTTTAATTACCAAACCCTCTTTTTTTCTCATTTGAATAACACTGTCGATAGCTTTTCCAGCTGAGTCGAAAATCATTTTTTTTAGAGAAGCTACATCTTTTATTTTCTCTTCAGGAATATATTTTGTTTGGGAGAGTAAAAACTCTAGCGTTATCTCATCTTTTTTAAAACCCAAATCTTTAGATAATTTTTCCCATCCCATTTTTAAGCTTTTCAAATTAGCCGCGCTTGGAAGCATGGAGGAAATATTTTTTTCGCTAGGTGAAAACTCAAATTTTAAAGATACCTGGCCTCTTACGATTTTTGAAGATATATATTTTCTGATCTCTGTTTCAAAAGAGCTAAAAACTTTTGGAAGAAAAATATTCACTTCCAAAAATCTTTTATTAATAGTCGTTATCTCTAGAGTTAGTTTTCCAACTTTTGAAACAACTAAAGAGGCTCCAAAACCTGTCATAGAATTTATCATTTAAAACCCTTATTAGCATTTCACATATATAAAATAGTATCAGGCAATAATTTAGAAATGTCAAGAGATGCATAAGGATATTATCTTAATAAGCGAAAACATCAAATTATCAAAGCTTGATTTTTGATGCGAATTTTTGATATATTTGGATTGTTAGCAAATGATTTTTACATTGGATTTAGATGATCTCAAAAAAAATTCCTTATGAATTTATAAATAAATTAAAAAAAATGAGTTTTATCGATGAGATTTGGCTATATGGCTCTAGAGCTAGAGATGCACATCAAGAAAGATCCGATATAGATCTTGCAATAATCTGTCCAAAAGCATCAAAAGATGATTGGATTGAAATTTTAAAAGTAATAGAAGAAAAAGACACTCTTTTGCAAGTAGATACTGTTAGATATGATGAAATAAAAGATATTGAATTCAAAAAAAGAATTGAAAAAGAAAAAATTGTACTTTATAAGAAATAATATGCTTCAAAAAATACATGATAAACTAGAAAAATTAGAAAAAGCTCTACAAAAGCTAGAATTTATGCTCTCTAAGGGTATTGATAAAGATCGCGCTTATATCGATTCATCAATTCAAAGATTTGAATTTGTATTTGAACTTTTCTGGAAATCCTTAAAAGCTTTTTTAGAATATGAAGGAAAAACAGCTGTTTTTCCACGCCAAATTTTTGAAGAAGCATATAAAGGTAAATTAATTGATGATGAAAAAATTTGGCTTCAAATGATGAAAGATAGAAATCAAATCACACATACATATGATGAATCTTTAGCAGATGATATATATACCAATATTAAAACTTATTTGCCAATCTTGAAAGTTACTTTTAGTAACCTCAAATCTTTAGAAAAAGATCTAGCTACAAGCTGATAATTTCCCTTAAATTACTTTCAAAAGCTACTATTTTTTTACCGCTCATAACCTTCTGATAAAGTTTGTTATTTTCTGCAAATGCTTTTGTCTATATCAAAATTTAAATAAATTGGGATTCTAAGTAAAAAAACTTCTTTAATAATTAAAAAAATACTATTAACAAAGATAGGAAGAAGAAAACAAAAATTATGAAAATCATTCGTTTATATCTTTTCATTTTAATGCTTTTATTAACCGGATGTTTAAAAGGTGTTTTAGATCCTACAGCTCTAGCTCCTGCGTCGCCTCAGTCTAGTTGGGTAAAAGCAGATAAAAGCATTTTAATAACCTCTAAATATTGTGAAGCTATAATTCCTGAAAATTTGCAAAATGAAAATCTTAGTTTAGCGGAGCTAATAGATATTGGTCTGTTAAACAATCCCAACACAAAAGCGACTTGGGCAGAAGCTAAATCAAAAGCAGCATCTTATGGTCAGAGTTTATCTAAATATTTTCCTGAAATAGATGTTGAAGGAAGTTATGAAAAAGAAAGATCGTCTAACGTACTACCTGGATTTTCCCAAACATTTAACCAAACAACATATACACCTGAAGTAAATATTACTTATACTGTTTTTGATTTTGGAAAGATTAAAAATACATCCATAGCAGCTCGCCAAGCGCTATATTTTGCTGATTTAACCCACAATAGACAGATTCAGAGTGTTATAAAAACTATTATGGATGATTATTATAATTTAGAACTTCAAAAAGCTGAGCTTTTAGCATTAGATAAAGATTTAGATACAGCAACTACAACTCTAGATGCAGCTTTTGTAAAGTTTGAATCAGGAGCAGGCTCCATTGATGATATCACCCAAGCAAGAACTAACTATTTACAAACAAAGATTAATTTCATTGAACAAAAAAAAGCTATTCAATTTTCATATGCAAGTTTAATAAATAATATTGGCCTCCCAGCAAATATAGAAATTTCAATAGAAAAATTTCCTGAAGAAGTTTCAACTGACATTATTCTTACAAGTGTGGATAGTTTAATAACTGAAGCTCAAACAAATAGACCTGATCTATTAGCATCTGAAGCAAATTTAGAAGAAAATCAAGCAAATCTAAATTTAGCAAAATCTCAATTTTTCCCAACAATCACAGCAGATTTTGATTTAGGCAAAGATTATTATCAAAAACATCATCAAGAAGACTTTCACTATACTTTTTTATTAAAGCTTAAATTCCCTCTATTTAAAGGTTTTTATGATAAAAATGAAGTTGTAAAACAAAAAGCAAATTTTGCAAAAGCAAAAGCTAATCTTCAAAAAATGGAACTCGAAGTTATTAAAGAAGTTACAAACTCCCACTTCTCGGTAAAGATTGCTTCAGAAACGCTAAAATACACCAAGGAATATTTAGAAACAGCAAATAAACGATATGATATTGCTATTTTAAAATATAAAGCGGGGCTTAATGACATTTTAGATGTTTTATCAGCTCAGAGTTTTTTGCAAGATGCTAGGAAGAAATATGTGCAAGGAAAAAAAGAGTGGTATTCATCAATAGCAGATTTAGCTTATTCAACAGGAACCATTTGCAAATGTGAGAAAACAAGAACATGAAAAAATCTTATATAAAATCCGTTTCATTTTTTTTACTAATTTGTTTTATATTTACCTCTTGTCACAAAAAAACAAAAAAGCCTATCGATATCAAGATTCCCGTAGCTACTTCTCTATCTAAACAAATGGACGCTCCCATATACATAGAAAATATTGGGCATGTCGAAGCATTTATTAAAGTTGATATCAGATCTAGAATTGAAGGTGAGTTAGAAAATATTAATTTTAAAGAAGGAAGCGATGTAAATATTGGAGATCTTTTATTCGTTGTAGATCCCAAAAATTATATTGCTACTCTTCAAAAAGCTAATGCTACTCTAGCAGAAAATAAAGCAACTTTGAGTTTAGCAAAAGATACTCTCACAAGAAATGCTCCTCTTTATAAGAAAGAATATATATCAGAGTTATACTTTGATAACTTAATTACGAATGTAAAAAAATATGATGCTATTATCGATCAAAATCAAGCAGACGTTGAAAAGGCTACAACAAATCTAGATTATTGCTATATCCATTCTCCTATCAATGGAAAAATAGGTATTTTAAATATTGATTTAGGAAATTTAATATCTCAAGACGGAGCAGAGTCTCTTACAACAATAACGCAGGTTCAACCAATATATGTAACATTTCTAGTTCCTCAAAATGAGCTTTATTTAATTAAAAAATATCAAAAAAACCAACCCTATTTAAAAACTTTAGTATCTCATGATAATTTCGAATCTAAAGAAAATGATATTGAAGGTGAGCTTAATATTATCAACAATGAAATTGATGAGAAATCTGCTAATATTAAATTAAAAGCTGTTTTTAAAAATTCAGACAACCTCTTAACTCCCGGTGAATTTGTTAAAACAAGACTCATATTAACGATACAAAAAAAAGCTATAATAGTTCCTTTTCAAGCTATTCAGATAACCCCTAATGGAAAAGTTGTATTTGTTGAAAAAAACGGGAGAGTTGAAATGAGAAAAGTAAAACTTGGCAATCGATTTGATAATAATATAATTGTTCTTTCTGGAGTTAATGCAAATGAAAAAGTTGTAATAAAAGGTCAAATAAACCTCGTTGATGGATCAAGTGTTTTTGAACTTAAAGAGTAAAAAATGAATATATCTTCTTTATTCATAAAAAAGCCTGTAATGACCGTCCTTGTCATGATATCTATTTTACTCTTCGGTTACATTTCTTATAGGATTCTTCCTGTAAGCGACCTTCCAAATGTTGATTATCCAACCATTTTAGTAACTGTTGTAAATCCCGGATCCAATCCTCAAACAATGGCAGCAACCTGCGCTACTCCCTTGGAAAGAGAGTTCATGACTATCGATGGAATCAATAATATTACCTCAAATAGTGTTTTAGGTAAGACAAGTTTAGTTATACAATTTAACTTAGATAAATCCATGGACACAGCTTCTTTAGATGTTGAAGCTGCAATAAATAGAGCAACTCCTAACCTTCCTCCTGATTTACCTTATAATCCAACATACAATAAGGTTAACCCAACAGCAACTCCAATCTTGTATTTAGCAATATCTTCTCCCTCTATGCCACTATCAAAATTATATGATTTTGCTAATACAAATATCGGCCAAAGACTAACAATGATAGAAGGAGTCTCGCAGGTACAAACCTTTGGTTCACCATATGCAGCTAGAATACAAGTAAACCCAGAAAAGCTAGCGGGTATGAACCTTGACATAAACGATGTTGCCACGTCCATAACAGAAGCTAATGTCGAATTACCAACCGGAAAATTATATGGTGATAAAAATGAATTTACCATTGATGTAGATGGTCAACTTTTTGATGCTGAAGGATACGAAAATATAGTTATCAAATCTGAAGATGGGGCTATAGTTAAAATTTCACAAATAGGAAAAGCTCTAGATAGCTTAAAAGATGATAAATATTATCTTAACTATAAAAATAAAAAAGAAGATGTAAAATGTGTGGTTTTGGCAGTTCGTAAACAGCCCGGGCAAAATACTGTTAGAGTAATAGCTGAAATAGATAAACTCTTACCAACTATTATGAGACAATTGCCCTCTTCTTTAAGAGTTCATCGTGTTTTTGATAAATCTAAAACTATTATTGATTCAGTTAATGACGTCAAGTTAACTTTGATTATAGCTTTTATATTAGTGGTAGTTATAATTTATTTATATTTAGGAAAATTTTTAAATACTCTCATTCCAATCTTAACTATTCCCATTAGTATCTTTGGAACTTTTGCAGTTATGTACCTCTTAAATTTTAGTATAGATATTTTATCTATGCTTGCTATTACCTTAGCAATAGGATTTTTAATTGATGATGCGATTGTTGTATTAGAAAATAATGTAAGGCATGTTCAAATGGGGAAAACGCCTTTAGAAGCAACCTTAGAAGGATCTAAAGAAATTTCTTCTACAGTTTTATCGATGACCATTTGTTTAATATCGGTTTTCATACCTCTTATCTTTATGGGAGGCATCGTCGGTAGGCTTTTTCAGGAGTTTGCTCTGACAATTGCTACAATTGTTTTAATATCGGGAATAATTTCGCTTACCCTTACACCTCTTCTTTGTTCTAAATTTATTGCTCCCTACGATAAAGAAAAAAAGAAAAATATAATTGAGAGATTTTCGAATAAACTAAACGATAAGATGCTTGGATTTTATGCAAAATCCTTGAAAATTGTTTTAAATTATAAAAAAACAGTAATTTCAGTTGGTATTTTTTGCATAATAGGCGCTTTATTGCTATTTAAATTTTTACCAAAAGAGTTCTTGCCTGATGAAGATATGGGGTTTTTAATGGGTTATACAGAAGCTCAAGATGGCACTTCCCCTCATCAAATGGCTGAGTATCAAAAAACAATCTCTGATATTGTAATGCAAAACCCTGCGGTAGAGAGCTTAGTTGCTGCAGCATCTACTTCAACTGATAATGAAGGGCTTCTCTTTATTAAATTAAAACCATATAACAAAAGAAAGCCTTTTCAAAAGATAATTAACTCTCTTATGAAAGATCTTTATCCAATTGCAGGCGTAAATTCATACGTTTCAACTCTACCTCTAATAAACCTACAAGAAGGAACTCAAGCAAAAGCTCTATATCAATATGCTCTAACTTCTTTAGATCAAAATACTCTAAATCACTACGCTAATGAAATGCTCTTAAAAATGAGAAAAATACATGGATTTACGCAAGTATCTTCTGATCTTCAAATAAACCAACCTCAACTAAATTTTGAAATTTTAAGAGATAAAGCATCATTTTTAAATATTTCAGCAGCAAAAATCGAAAGATTTTTAATGCATTGTTATACAGATAAAAAAATATCGACAATTAACTCTGATATCAATCAATACGACGTTATTGTGGAAACCTTGCCCTCATATTATAAAGATCCATCAACAATTTCTAAGCTCTACATAAAATCAGATGACAACTCTTTAGTTCCGATGCAAGAAGTGGTTAAATTAAATGAAACCGTAGGCCCTCTATCAGTAAATCATTTAAATGGGATGCCATCGGCTACTATCTCATTTAATTTATCCCATCTACCACTTAGCTCCGCTGTAAAAAATTTAGAAAAAATATCTAAAACTACTCTACCAACAGCTATTTCAGCAGAGGTTCAGGGAACTGCTAATGTTTTTAAAAAATCATTTCAGAACTTAGCTATTTTGCTTATCATTACTGTTTTCGTAATTTATGTAATTTTAGGTATTTTATATGAAAATTTCATTCATCCTCTAACAGTAATGAGCACCTTAGCTCCAGCTGGCTTCGGAGGACTTCTTGTTCTTTTAATATTCAATCAAATCTTATCTCTATATTCATTCGTTGGACTTATTTTGTTAATTGGAATTGTTATGAAAAACGGTATTATGATGGTAGATTTTGCTAATGACAACCTTAAAGAACATCAATCTGCTCATGATGCAATTTATAATGCATGTCTAGTGCGTTTTCGTCCTATTATGATGACAAGTATTGCAGCTTTTATGGGAGCACTTCCTATAGCCTTAACAATAGGAGGAGCCTCTGCTCTAAGCAGAAAATCGCTCGGTTTAGTTATTACAGGAGGGCTAATAATTTCTCAAATTTTAACTCTTTATTTAACACCTGTAACCTACATTTTACTACAAACTATCATAGACAAAATCAAAACAAAACTTTTTAAGAAAAAGCCTGAGCTTGGATAAAAATCTCTTAAGATGCTTTTGAAATACATCTTTATTTGATTATTTCTCTAAAAAAGCCTGACACCCTATCTATAAATTCTCTACCAAAAATTTTTCCACAAACTCTTAATTCTAATTCTTTTTTTTCATTATAGGAAGAAGACCATTCGGATTTCTTATTTTCTCTATATTCTTTTATAGAAGTGATCATGTAATCGAAATGCCAAAGAACAAAAAAGCCATTAACAGTTAAGTTAATAAAGGTTCCAATAGAAGGGAACAAAACAGTGAATATTACGTTAGCAATAGTTGCAATTAAAACTGTCTTTGGATAATGTACTATGATCATTTTTATGACTTCGTTTGTTGTTTTAATTATTTCAACAACTTTATTTTTAAAATTGCTCGTTGTTCTTGCTTTTGCAAAACCGTCCTTAAACATAGGTTTTATATCTTTTTGATATAATTCGGAAAATCCTTTTACTACACTCATAAATTACCTCTTCTTATTAAATGAGATAAAAAAAATATACTAATCGAAAATAAAAAAAAACTAAAAAATTCTTTATCTTAAATTGTTATTAGATGTTAGTATTTTTTTTTATGGCGCAATATAAAACACATTCAACATTTAATATCTTTTTAGCTCTTCCTCTTTTTCTTTGGGGGATCATGTATTTTTTTCACCCCCAATTAAATCTAATAATTACCTTCAGTAGCTGTTTTGCATATGCAACACTTTTTATGAATCCAGACCAAGACATCACAAATAAAATTAAGCTTTTCTCTATTCGTGGTTTTTTAACCCTACCCTTTCGAGGATACTCTTTAATTTTTAAACATAGAGGAATCTCTCACTCCTTTATTTTAGGCACTACAACTAGAGTTTTATGGCTTGGAGGATTTTTCTACGGGATTTTATATGTTTTAGATAAACCCTTTTTTAAAAGAAATGAGCTTATAGCTATTTTAAAAAGCGATCATTTTCTATATGGGTTTTCTGCAATAATTTTAGCAGATTTTTGTCATCTTTTATTAGATTTTAAACATAAAAAATAAACAAAATATAAATTCACAATCTATCTGTTATACAAAAGTATTAAGACAAAACTTTTACGCTCTCGAAGGATTTTCTATGGATATCCGAGGGACCATGCTCAATTAAAGCTTTTCTATGTTTTTCAGTTCCATAGCCTTTATGTAGATTAAAGCCATACAAAGGATACTTTTGATGATAATCTTGCATTATCCTATCTCTTGTAACCTTTGCTATTATTGATGCGCAAGAAATAGAAAAACATAAACTATCTCCTTTTATAATAGCTTCAGATTCAATTGGTATAATCGGATGGTTTCTTCCATCGAAAAGTAAATAGTCAGGTTTAACTTTTAGATTTAAAATAGCTTGCTTCATAGCAAGCAGCGACGCTTGATGAATATTTATCTGATCAATTATTTTAACCTCAACAATTCCAAGAGAGTAAACAACATCTTTGTTATTTATCAATTCATTGTAAATTCTAACTCTTTCATCTTCTGTAACTTTTTTAGAATCATCTACTCCCTTAATGATTAATCTATCCAGAAGCATGCAAGCAGCTGCTACTACAGGTCCGGCTAAGGGGCCTATTCCCACCTCATCTACACCTGCAATATATTTATAGCCTTTCTTTTTTAGTTCTTTTTCATAAAAGCGAAGTTTATTGATTCTGTATCTTTCTTTATTTGAAATTTTTGGCTTTTTACTTTTCACTTAAGATGCATCCATAGTATGGATGCATCTTAGTATAAGAATTCATTTAGCTGCAAGAATTTCCTATCTTACAAATTCAATTATGAAGGTTATAATTTTAATGAATTATACGACAGTTTTAAAAGCTAGATCTAGAGCTTGACGAGATAGAATAATATTTTCACAAAGTATTTGCAAATAATCAGACTTTTTATATGCCTTAGCAAATATTTCTTTCACTGTTTTTTCTCTAAACTCATTGTAAAATAACTTTAAAAAATTTGCAGTTAAAATAGCTGGAAATTCAATTTTTCGTCTCAGGTTTGACTTTTTTGATATATACTCATAAGCACTTTCTATATTTTTTGATTTTTTCATTATAAAAATTTCTGGAGAAATTTTCTTAGCTTTATTGAGATTCGGTTGCAAATCCTTTTCAAGTGAGTGGATTATAAAACCATCTTTTATATTATATGTTCGACCAAGTTGCTCAAAATAATTAAAAAAAGCATCCTCAAAATTTAAATCCTTTATTTTAATTAACCCCATATTTGGATCCCAGATATACGTACAATCATTACTAGCTTTTATAATATTAATAACATGTCTATTGAACGAAACGTGATGAAAACCTAAAGGTATTTTTTTTAAGAAAGTCTTAACTTTTTTTACATCTAATGGCTTCGCAAAAACATGTATATTATGAGAAAGTGGATATACACTACTTTTGATCTTATTTATTCCTGGATGCAAGTGGCACAAAAAGCCTTCTATTGGAGCTCCATCTCTAAATAGAGATGCTATAGCTTTGAGATGATCTTCAATGGGTTTGTTTGCAAAAGAGAGTTTAGTATTTTCATATAAAAAGTTAAACCAATCGCACATGCCTCTACAAAGACCATTTGGGAAATTTGCTGGAGAAAGAATTTCTAAATGTTTATTTTCATCTTTTACTATTTGTAAACTTTTGATTTTTGAATCTATCTTTCTTGTGTCAAATGAACTATTAATATAATTAGGTGCAACTCTATTAGTCCCTGGCATTAAGAGTTGCTTTCCGAATCTTGTGATTAAACGGATTTTTTTATGAGAAATTTCTGCTTTTTGAAAATAAATAGATGTTTTATGTAAATAAAAAGGCTTTGTGATAATCCCTAAAAAAACATCTTTTATAATACTCAAATAAAGTTTTGCTAT
>SDBU01007021.1_pt1 | contig 13100 bp, 9 predicted proteins | sample 2277071 | NCBI WGS metagenome assembly SDBU01 (sample SAMN10397929, study PRJNA504765) | marine sediment metagenome | isolation source: marine sediment core GS08_GC12, 126 cmbsf | place: Arctic Ocean: Gakkel Ridge, Loki's castle | collected 2008 | reverse complement strand
TTTATTTTTAAAAGTAAGAAATCTCGATCTCAATGATTCATAAGGGACAAACGGGATCCTTGTTAATGGGACAAACCATACTCCATATTTCTTAATAATAGGCGCCCATTTATTCCCTTTTAACCCTTTTTCTATATTTGTTACTACAGTCCTATTTTCCGCTGTAAACAAGTTCTTAGATTTGAAGCCATCATCAACCATAGTTTTTAATACTCCTTCCACTTGCCAAGGAGGGCTAGAACACGCGGGAAAGAACTTTGACCAACTTAAGTTTAATTTTATAATTGTTTTTTTATCTTTACTATAGTGTTTTTCATAATTCGCCAAATGCATTAATTTCTTATAATCTTCCAAGACCGTTTTAGGGGAGGTTTTAACTATAAATATCTGAGAATTTTTATACACCATTATATAAATTAAAAATATTTATCTTTTAACTTTATTACCATATTATAATACGATTTAAAAGTGTAAGAATAGAAGATTTTTTAGATACAAGAAATATAATATCAAATCAAAATAAAAGGAAGAAAAAACTCAATCTGAAATATACGTCATTTATTTATAAGATTTCCTTTCTCTCATAAAATATAAGCACATCCTATAATGATCTCCACCAAGAATGAGGTTCCTTGCGTTTTATACACAACCCCAAGATGTTCATCCTTTTCTAGACATCTAAGACAAGAATTCCAACCTTCAGGGGGATTGATTGGGCTAGTAAAGACACCTTCTAAGATAATACTTCTTGTTTATGAATTAGGATCGGTTGTAAGTCCTAAATGTGGAAAAAACATAATTTAAACTATAAATTATAGAAGATTTGAAAGGAATATCGCGAGTTTGACTAATTATCCTAAGAATAAACCGTAAAAATTATCTGATTTTTTTTAAATCTTTTCAGCTCTTAAATCAATGCTCCTTATAGCTTGATAGCAAATATTTAAACAGCCATTTAATTTTTCAATAGAGCATTTATCAGGAGTATCTTTTAAAGAGTGAATGAATTTTGAGTCTTTATCTGAAAGGAAACAACTTACTTGAAAAATTTTTTTTGCAAGTCTACCAAATCTTCTAAAAATTTTATAATCGCTTTTCGGTTTAATAATTTTATTGAATAATATTAATGGAATCTTCAATTGGTTTGCTGTTGCTTCAAAAATATCATTCAAATTATAATTTATTTTTCTCTTAGCAATTCCAGTTTTATTAAGAAGACCAATGTACGACCCAACCATATCGATATTTATATTATAAGATCTATCTAAATCATAGTTGCTCTTAAAACCTTTAAAATGCGTTGCACAAAAATTTTTTGAACCTTTCATACCCCATTCTTCAGCACCAGTCCATATAAGTAGAACGTCCATGTTATTAAGTGGATTTTTTTTAAATAATTTTGCTAGTTCAATTAAAATTGAAACTCCACTTGCATTATCAATTGATCCTGATGAAGGACTTGCTACGAAAACCAAATAAAGTATAGGAATTGAAGTTAATATTCCAGTTAGCGAAGTAAAAGTTATTAATAAAACAATTAAATCTGATAGAAGAACGAAACCAAAATAATCAAGAATAAATATTGTTGAAAAAATTACTGCAATTAAAATATAGAATAGGATTATAAGTTTATATATAAAGAATATTATAACTTGAAATTTATAAGGAATATGTACTGAAAGTGAATCATAATGAGCAGAAAATATAACTAACGGACGATTTGGTCCTTGATCTTTAGCTGATATTTTTGTGAATATATTTTTAGATTCTTCTTTGTTTATAAAGGAAATACTTCGTGTTTTTTCAAAGAAATTTTTTAAAATAAAATAGGAAATGACAACTAAAAATAAACGAAAAAGAATTAAATAAGTTAAAGTAATAATATAGGCCAACCTCATTAGCACCCTCATGGGACCTGTCCAATTAAAATGTTCAACTTTAAATTTGATATTTTCAATCATCAACGCATTTTCTATATAATTTAATGCTTCTGTCTCTCCTGTAGACGTAGCATTTCGATTGAATGCTAAAGATTTTATATGTTCAATAGTATCCGATTCATTATATAGTTGTAAATTCAAAATTGAAATCACTTTAGAATTAGTAAGATTAAAATTTATTAATGATTAAAAGGATTCCCTTCTAATTTATATTCTCATTTTCATAAAAGTTTAACATGATATCATAATTTATGAAAAATAATATTAATAAAATGCAGGAGGTGGGATTTCGGAAGACTATGAGGGAAATCCGAAATTCAGAGTGGTTCTTGAATTAAGAATTGATGAATGCTGTATAAAATAAAAAAAAGCATCGGATAAGATTAAATCTTAATTTGCTTTGAAAGAATTCAGCGATATATTCCAGAAATTAAATGATTTTTTTATGTCTTTTTTGGTAATATTTCTCATATTCCACCATTTTCATTAGTTTAGAATAATTCTCTAATACAATCTTAGGTGATGTTTTAATCGTCGATATCTGGGATATTCTTGATAGGATTATTTATTTTTAAATTTTAATCTTTTAACATACTTACCAAATTTTTTGAATTTGATATACTTTATAGTTCATTGAAAAATTTTAAAAAAAAATTAAAAATCATAATTATTATTGATAAATTGTAGGCTTCTCTTACCATCTTATAAGAACTTCAATTATTAAGGAAATAAGATAGAGATAAAAAAAATCAGAACCTATAATAATAATCTTAGTATACCACGTGATAGTTTTTTCTTCAGTTAAGTCTGTTCTAAAATAATAAAAACTTCTAACCATTGCCACAATGGCTACTATCGTTATAATTAATGAAAAAATTAATATTGTATATTCATAAATTATTAGTAATATTATATAAGAAATCTCTAAATAAGTTTTAAATTTCCATAAAGATACATAAAAGATAAATACAGCAGAGAATAAAAAGTAGAAACCCCAAAACAATTCTCTATATCTCATATTCCTTTAGTATATGTTTATTTAAACTTAATTGTTTTGTTTAACTTAATTTTCCCTTCTTTTTGAAATTTTTTAAAATGAAATGACGTTTTAATAATGAATATTTGAGATTTTTCCAATATCAATATATATTTAAAAGTATATCATCAAGAACAGTTTGAGGTGAATATTTAATTACAAAGACTTTAGACTTTTTTATTACTAGAGATAAATGAGTGTTTGAAAAATATAGAAATAAAAATTTTTGATATAAAAAGGGAATTAGTCAGAGATAAATTCCATTCCTTTATAAGATTTAGGTTCTTTCTTAAATGGTAAACACATCATGTAGTGTGTTCCACCGAGCGAGATCTTTCTAGGACTATCAATGCCACATCCCACTTTTTCACCTTTTTCCTGACATCTTGGATGAAAAGCACATCCAGAAGGAGGATTAATAGGACTTGGTACATCCCCTTCTAGGATAATTCTATTTTGTTTTGAACTTGGGTCAAAGGTAGGTCGAGCTGATAATAGAGCTCTAGAGTAGGGATGGGTAGGATTATAAAACACCTCATCAATCTTACCGCCTTCAACGAATTTCCCTAAATACATAACTGCAATCTCGTCTGCAATGTGTTGTACTACACTTAAATCGTGAGTAATAAAAAGATATGATAATCCAAACTTTTTCTGCAAATCTTTCAATAAATTTAATATTTGAGCTTGCACAGAAACATCTAAGGCTGATGTTGGTTCATCTAAAATTATAATTTTTGGATTGCATGCTAATGCTCTGGCTATTACAATTCTTTGTTTCTGACCGCCAGAGAATTCATGTGGATACCTATCTAAATGTTCTGCCTTCATAGATACTGTTTCTAATAACTTAAGAACTTCATGCCGAATTTTACGTCTCTTAGTCATCCCTTCTAAGATTCGAAGTGGTTCTCCTATAATATTTACTATCTTCCAACGAGGATTTAATGAGGAATCTGGGTCTTGAAAAACCATTTGGATATTCTTTCTTAAGACCGAATCAATACTAAAAGCATTATAAATTTGTTTCCCTTTATGTTTTGTCCTTATATAAAATCTTTTCATCCATAATGGTGTTTTATCTATGAAATTCTCAATTTTTCTTGATTTTTCTCTATAAATATTTGCTATTCCAGTGATGTATAATCTCTTAATTCGTTTTAGTAATTTTTCCAATATTCCTGAGATTTTTCCACGATCCACTCTTCTACCTCGGTAATAGATTTCACCAGCAGTGTTTGGGACAAGATTTAGTATATTATTACCTATTGTTGTCTTACCACATCCACTTTCACCAACTAAGCCTAATGTTTTTGATTTGTATAATTTAAATGAAACACCATCAACAGCTTTTACTTCCCCTATTTTACGTTTTAATAGACCTCCCAAAATTGGGTAATAAGTTTTAAGATCTTTTACGATTAGAATAACATCATCCTTGATGTCAGTAACATTTTTAATTTCTTCTTTTCCGAGTGTCATTTTTTATATCTTTTCCTATTCAAATTTTAATTCTAATAATTTAAATTTTGTGAGATTCAATATCTTCTTTTTTGTCCCTTTCATATTTTGGTGTGTCTTTATATTCTGGATCAAAAAGATGACAAGCAACAAAATATTTTTTACTGATTTCTAATAGTCTTGGTTTAATTTTTTCACACACTTCTAATCTATAATCGCATCTTGGGTGGAATCTGCAACCAGAAGGAGGATATATTAAATTTGGGACCATCCCTCGTATAGTTTGTAACTTAGTATCTCTCTTTTCAATACTAGGAATAGCATTAATTAAACCTTTTGTGTAAGGATGACGAGGATTTTTAAACAAGTCTATAGCTGTTGCATACTCGACAATATTTCCACTGTACATGACAGCAACTCTATCACATAAATCTGCAATAATTCCTAAATCGTGCGTAATCATTAAAATTGATGTTTTAAATTTTTTTTTTAATTCTTTCATTAAATCAAGAATCTGCGCTTGAATCGTAACATCTAAAGCAGTTGTTGGCTCATCAGCAATTAACAGCTTTGGATTACATGAAAGCGCCATTGCAATCATAATACGTTGTCGCATACCACCACTTAACTCATGTGGATATCTTTTAAGAATACCCTTTTGATCTGCCATTCCTATTTCCTTAAGAATCGCTACCCCTTTATCTTCAACAACATCTTTTAATGTAGGTATATGTTTTGTTTCATTTTTAAGTTCTTTAATTATTGTTTTATAATTTTGAATTTCATCTACTGTTAAATCTAAGTTTTTGTCTTTAAGTTTACCTTGTAATTCTTTATATTCTTTAATCTTTTTCTTTCTTTCTAATAAGCGATTGTCTAGAATTTCTTTAAGTAATTCCCCTTGATGTAAGAAGAAAACTTCAAATATTTGATCACCTACAGTTAGAACGGGATTAAGTGAATTTAAAGGATCTTGAAATATCATTGTTATTATATTACCACGGTAATTCCTCATTTCTATTTCGGTTAATTCTAGCAGATTAATACCATCGAAATTAATAGTACCATCCATTATTTTTCCGGGTTCTCGTACTAGTTGTAAGATAGAGAGTGCTGTAACAGATTTACCACATCCAGTTTCACCCACAAGTCCAAGTATTTCGTCCCTATATATTTTAAATGAAACACCATCTACTGCTTTAACGATACCTTCTTCAGTAAAAAAATGTGTATAGAGATTCTGTACTTCAACTAATACATCTGAACTAATTTTTTGGGATGATGCATCTATTTGAATTGTTTTATTATTTTCCTTCATGCTAATTATCTACACCATAAGTTGTGATTATTCATTTCTCTTTTTTTTTACATTGAAAATAAAATTTGTTAAAGATTAAATCATAGGTTTTTCAGTCTCGGATCTAAGGCATCTCTTAACCCATCACCAAGCAACATAAAGCCTAAGACAGTAATTAAAATCATTATACCGGGCCAAATGGCTGCCCAAGGAGCAGAATATAAATGATCTCCTCCTTTTGATATATCGTTTCCCCATTCAATCAAAGTGGCATCACCAAAACCTAAAAAACTTAGACCAGCCAGACTTAAAATTATACCACCAATATCAAATGTAAAAGATATTATTACTGGTTGTATACAATTCGGAAGAATGTGTCTAAACATGATTCTCCAGTTTTTTGCACCTACCACTTTTGCTGCCTGTATATAGGGTAGTTCTTTAGACTGTAATACTGATCCCCTAATTAAACGAGAATATCCTGCAATACCTAAAATACCATAAGCTAATATAAAATATTCCATCCGTGGACCTAAAATTGCTATAAATACTAAAATTAGTACTAGCCCTGGAAATGCTAGGAAAATATCCATAATCCTCATCAATACTGAATCAATCCATCCTCCATAATAAGCCGCGACTACTCCAACTATTGTACCAAGAACCAAAGCCATAAATAATGCTGGTAGAGCAATTGTCAGAGAAGATCTTGATCCCCATATCATTCTTCCTAAAACATCACGTCCATTTTCTGTTTGGCCTAAAGGATGTGCAGGAGATGGTGGTTTCCACGCGCCAAGAGGATATGTAGTTAATTCCTCGAATGTATACAATGAAATCCATGGCGCAAACACTGCTAAGGTTACAATTAAAAATATGATCCCTATTCCTAGTATAGTTAAAGGTGATTTTAACCTTAAAATAAATTTTCTTTTACTAATTTTCTTTTCATATTCAAAAGTCCGGTGTTCTAATTCCTCTGAAACATATCCTGGAATGAAAAGAAATTTGATATTAGTTGCTATCCAATAAAAAATATTTTTTAACGTATGCTTTTTCTTCTCTTCTTCTTCATACTCCTTTTCAATAACTCGTTCCATCATTTTTGTATTCACTTATTTCTTTATTTTAACTCCTCCAATTAATATCTAATTCTTGGATCTAATAATCCATATAGAATATCCATAAATAAGTTGAGAAGAATAAATATCAGTGCCATTAGAAATACAACGGCATTTATCACATAATAATCATATCTCGTGATAGCATTAAGTAGAAGTTCACCCATTCCATGCAAACTAAAAGTAATTTCTGTTAACATGGCACCTCCTAATAACCCACCAAAATTTAATCCTATTACAGTTGTTGTTGGAATTAACGCATTCTTAAGAGCATGTTTATTTATAACAACCTTTTCCCTACATCCTTTTGCTCTAGCAGTTCTAATATAATCTTGTTGTAAAACTTCCAACATACTTGAGCGAGTTTGCCTTGTAATTGATGCCAATGTTATAAATGATAAAGCCACTACAGGTAAGATAAGATGAAGAAGATAATCTGTAAATAAATAAAACTGACCAGATAATATTGAATCTATTAGTCTGAAACCTGTAACTTGTGGAGGATCCCCGTACCAACCTGTTTTAAATCCAATTGCTGGTAACCAATCTAATTGATAACTTATCACATATTGAAATAGCATTCCCATCCAAAATACTGGAATGGCGACACCTACTAAAGCCGCCCCTCTTACTATTGTATCTTTAGGTTTATTTCTATGTTTAGCTGAAAATACACCGGTTTTAATTCCTAAGAATGAAGCAATAATAATAGAAAAAATTGTGAGTTCCATGGTTCTTGGGAATCGTTCCCAAACAAGACTCCAAACATCTTGACCAGTTGATATTCGCTGTGATACACCCCAATTTCCTGTAAATATATCAAATATGTATCTGAAATATTGCGTTAATATGGGTTGATCTAGTCCAAGCCAACGGTATACCGCCCAATATTGTTCCATGGTAAATTGTTGTGGTAAATAAGCATAAACTGGATTACCTGGCATAAATTTGGAGAGTATGAAAACTACAGTTAAAGCTCCAAATAACACAGGTATTAGAGTTAGAAATCTTTTTAATATATATTTAATCAAACTCATAGACGATTACTTTACCATTTATTAATTATTTCAAATATATTTTAACTTAAATTTCTTTAATTTTTTTAAAATATTCGTTATATTTCTGTTTGGTAAAAGCTCCCGCAATAGCAGCTGCTAAATTTATACCTAATAATGATAGGATTGTTATATAACTTTCATATCTGGTAAAATATAAAGGTATTATCATTATATTGAAATCAACGATAAAAAAATACCAAATCCAAGATTCAATAATTATTATGAGGACTAACCATATACTATTTCTAATGCCATATTCATAAAAAGTTTCTCTAAAGACCATAAAGAAAACTAGGAAAAAAAGAATTATAGCTGAAAAAAAGGACATGGAATTAAACATTACTTGATATAGAAATAATATATTTTCTCCAATCGATTTATAATAGACATTACTAATGTACCCAAAAAAGACAAAATGTATTAAAATACTTGCGAGAATGAAATTGCCTTGTCTAGCGATTTCAATTTTTTTTACCATGAGAACATTTCTTAATTTAAGTTTTTTTGAAATATTAAATAAATATTTAGTATACATTATTAATACTTTTTTATCATTTTAAAAATCCTTTTAAATATTGGGGCAATTTAAATAGTAAAAAAAAAAAAGTTCTTATTAGTCAGTACCAGAATCAACCAACTAAATCAATTTGTGTCATTTCTTTTTATATAACACTAAATTAATAAAGGAATAGGAGAAACGTTTTAAGTATGATCATTTATTCAAGTATTAATTAATTCTTATGAAATATGTTTTAATAAATAAAATTGTGGCAAAAATTAAAGCGATAATTGTGTGAAATTTATTTTTGAGTAAGATTTTAAAAATTCTGAAATAATATAACGTGAAATCTTCAGTAAAACACATAATAGAGTTGGGTAATTTTTAAAAAAAAAAAAAAATGTATTTTAAATTTAGTGTTTTTTTAATTCGGTTTCTTTAAAACTCTAAATATACCGGATAAAAATATGTCCTAGCAATAGGGTTAGGGATCCAACCATGGACATACATTTGCCAGGCATCATAATTTACACCTGAAATCAGTGTCATGCCTGGTAGATATTCTTCAACCATAAGTCTTTGAATCTCCATGTACATTGCTTCTCTTGTTGCAAGGTTGGTCTCTGTGAGTGCATCATTCATTAATTTTTGTACATCATATTCATAGAAGTTACCACCATTAATTGCGGAAGTATTACTCCATATTGGATTAATATAGTTTTCTGGGTCAAGATAATCTGGTGCCCATCCGAGCGCATACATATCCATTTTTTCTCTATCGACTATTATCATGTCAAGTAAGTCACCCCAAGCTACCCCGTTTACATCTACTAAAACTCCTATATATCTCGCATCATAAGCTAATCTATAACCATTCTCTTCTCTTACGGTATTTCCTAAGTTAAATGTGTAGTTTAGGGATGCGAGAGGAGTGGCATCTGCAAGAGCCAACCAAGCAGAATCTGGACTAGCTGCGGTTATACTAGCTGCGCTAAGGAGTGCTCCATAAACAGGATCGTCAAGGAGGTATCCTCTTGCCCTATCAAGGTCATATTTAGGAAAATCCAAGGTGTAGTCAGCATATGGAATACCATTTGGAATATAAGTTGGCCACCTAATAGCTAGCCCTTCGCTAATTACTTCAATAGAATACGTGTAATTGAAAGCCCATGAGAGACCTCTTCGCATTGCTAGAGGAATATGGTCGTAATTGAATGTAATCCAAGCAACGTTAAGAGTATTTCCATAAAATTCAGCCGATATATCAGGATCGGCTTGGAATTGAGGAATGAAGCTTGGGTCCATGGAATCTATAAGGTCGATATCACCAGCTAATAAACCATTACCCAAAGTAGTAAGATCTGGTACGATCGCATATGTCAAAGTATCAAGTTGAGTAGGACCTGTATTATCAGGAGTACCCCAATAGTCGGTAAATCCCTCGAATTTTACCTCTACATCCGCCGTAAAGGATTTAAATCTAAATGGCCCAGTACCGATTAATTTCTCATACAGTGCATAATATCTATTATCAGGTGTTGAACCTGATGTATCTGATAATATACCAGAACCTGTATAAGCCAAAACAGGCATGAATGATGCTTTTGGTGCATTTAATGTAATTTTAACTACATAAGTGCTTATAACTTCAGTTTTGTTAATAACTCGTTTTCCATCGGCCTGTTCATATAAAATGGCTAATTGAGTTGGGAGTACGTCAATCGGAAGTGAGACATTAAATGGTGCTGGCAAATCTTCATTTCCAGAATAATTCATGAAATAAGATAGCCTATCGAAGCTGTATTTAACATCTGTTGCGGTCATTGTAGTGTTATCATGGAATAGTATTCCTTGTCTGAGTGTAATGGTATATACTGTTCCACCCCCTGTGATTGTAGGGAAGTCTGTTGCTAACCACGGAACGATTGGAAGATCTGGATTCGAGATATTAAACTGATAGAGTTGTTCAACAACTTGATCAATTACATCATTTGAAGCAGTATCGTAGGAATAATGAGGATCTAAGTCCACAATATTTCCTGAGACTGAACCAAAAACAAGATCTTGTCCTCGTTCTGGGGGAAGTTCAATGACACCTACTTGTATACCCAATATAATATTACCAATACCGGAGGCTGCAAGTACAATTGCTAGAATAATTATTGCTATATTTTTCTTTTCCATTTCCATATTAAAATCACTTAATATTTTATTTTTTATTTTTATTTTAGATTTTATAGTTAAATAGGATTTTAAATTTGTAAACTTATAAGTTTTATCTTTTTATTTTGTTTGTTTTTGTAAATCCTAATACGATTTTTATTTTATTCCAATCGTTCAAATCTCAAAAATTTTCTAATTTAAAATATTGCGACTCTAGATTTGTTAATATCTAATGAAATCCATCATTTTAAAGAAAGATACAAATATCAATTCGAAAAAAAATTTGTTTAAAACTCAACTTCGAAAGTTGGGAAAAAAAATGTTAGAAATTATTAAACATTTTCTATATGTATTTTCGTTTCTTCTAGCTACAATCTATTATCTTTCTAATTAATTACTAATTCTATTTGTATTCATTGCTCTGAATTTCGTCGGTAATGCACCTCTAAATGCACTACATTAATTGTAGGGAAAGTATTATCCACTTTAATATGAGATAAAAACGGTTGAACTCACTTAAAGTTTAAATATTACTTTGCCCTACATTTAATCATGAATTATTCTTTACATATTTCAAAAACAAAATATGGGAATTATTACTCTTATAGGCATAACTATCGTGAAAATGGGAAAGTAAAGACCAAGGATATATATTTAGGTCCGGAAGGTCGCGCCGTGAAAATAATCTCGGATTTTAACTCGAAAAAACCACTAAATGAGCGCCATTTATCGTTTTCTGGCGAGGTTATCCTCTCAAAAATGTTTGAGATGGTTGATTTCAAGAAAATAATGAATAAAATCGTTCAAAATGACACGAAATTTGATGTCGGGCGTTTTATTGAAATGCTTGTTATCGAACATTCCCTTTATAAACACAGTAAATGGAGATTAGCTAATATTTCGCATGCAAGATCAATTTTTTCACTCGATTCATTAATTCCATTCGATAAATTTTATGAAAACAACATTTACCATTACATGGATTATATTTATCCCAAACTCGACCAAATACAGAAGGAGATCATGAAAAAGCTCTTTGATATGAAAGATATGGAGTTTGATGAGTTGATCATTGATGCGACATCCATGCATTGTTTTGGTGCTGATGATGTCGAAGAGCCGAAAAATCAGATGGAGAAATATAAACAAGTAAATCGAACCCACGGCTATAGCCGGTCTAAGCGTCCCGATCTGCCGCAAATAAACCTAATATTAGGTGTTACTAATCATTACATCCCATTATTATTCGATGCGTTTTCTGGAAATGCTCCCGATACTGCAATGTTTAAGATGCTTCTCGAAAAATGTCAGCGTGAATATCCAATGCTTCTAAAAAAGATACAAGGAAAATATTTGGTGTTTGATAAGGGAAACAATAGCGAAAACAATTTCAAGGAAATTGATACATTATGCGAGAAGTGGAGTTGCCATTTTGTCACTAGTGTTCGTCCAAGCTTGGTTAGTTTAAAAGAACAATTATTGCCGTTAAAAATCGAAGAACAACCGGTAATATACGAGCAGCAACATACAAGATTGAGGGGCAAGAGATCTACGGTATTCTTGTATGACGGAGATAAAACAGAAAGAAATGTCTTATTATATGTGAACGAAGAGATAGCAAGAAAAAGGCAAGACGAGTTCTTAGAGTTATTAAACGAGATCCAAGCAAAAGTAAGTGAGATTAACCAAAAAAAGGGTAATATCGAGGATAAAAAGGATTTAGTCGAAAAATTTCTAAGAAGGAAAAGAGTACTTTCCTTATTCAAGCGTGAGCCGGATAATGGAACGATCAGGTGCGTTCCAATCCAAAAAAAAGTGGATGAAAAGTTCAATTTAGCCGGTAAATTTGCCATCGTTACCAACGATTTTACTCTCGATGCGGATTCTATCATCCGCATTTACAAGACATCGGGAGTTATAGAGCACGAATTTCACATTTTAAAGAGCGTTCTCTCTCTCTACCCCCTCAGACATCGTAAGAAAGAAAGGATTAAAGTACATTGTGCCCTCGTGATATGGGGGGCAATGGCATTTGCCTTATTGAGATCCAAGCTCCTGGCTCTTAATCTGGAATTTACTTTTGAGGAATTGAAAGAGAGAATTAAGCAAGGATATGTTTCAATCGGAGATTATATTTATCCGGGGTATAAATCTTTCAGAATACAGAGGACATTAAATATTGATCCTACATTACAGACCATTTTCAAGCTATTTGAATTGGATTCTGATTATTTTGACATAAAACTTCTCCCTACAATTGAGAAAAAAAATATGGAAGGACATTAGAAAAGAGGTGCATTCAATAAAAAAGAATAAAGATTTAAGAAAATTAAGTGAATTAAGTCAAAAGTTCTAGTTAAATGGAGTATCTTTTAAACAAAGATTTAAAATGAATGCATGATGATATTACCTAACTTTCGAAGTTGAGTTATAAATAATTATTTTCTTTTTTAAATAATATTTTCAGTTAATATATAAGAAATTTAGAGGCTTATTCAAATTTATTTAATAATTTCTTTAAGAAG
>SDBU01007020.1_pt1 | contig 13101 bp, 16 predicted proteins | sample 2277071 | NCBI WGS metagenome assembly SDBU01 (sample SAMN10397929, study PRJNA504765) | marine sediment metagenome | isolation source: marine sediment core GS08_GC12, 126 cmbsf | place: Arctic Ocean: Gakkel Ridge, Loki's castle | collected 2008 | reverse complement strand
CTTAAGTGTCGTTGGAGACAGCTAAATCCGGAGGCAAACTGAGGGATAAATGGCTGAGACGACAAGTGGGACTAACAAATACTGGGCGCTCATTGTTTTTCTCCTGGTCGTAATTATTGCTCTCGGTAGCATGGTAATCTGGTCAAGGTGGCCTGGTGGCCGGCCGATAGAGATTACAATTCCTCCGGCACCGGAACTACAGGGTGAGATTTACATCGGTGGTACGGTCAACAGCCCTGGTATCTATCCCTTGAAAGGTGGGGATACCGTTGAGGCTCTTCTTGAAGCTGCTGGTGGAACCACCGACAGTGCCGACCTCAGCCGTCTCAAGCTGGATGTTCCGAGCCGGGATGGAGGAGAGCAGCTCCAGAAAATAGATATTAACCGGGCCGAGGACTGGCTCCTCGTGGCACTGCCCGGGATTGGTGAAGTCAGAGCGAAAGCCATCGTAGACTATCGCCGTCAGCATGGGCCGTTTCACAATATCAGTGAGTTGACCAAGGTAGAGGGTATCGGAACTACTACCTACGAGCGGATTAGACACCTGATTACGGTAACCGAATAATATCCACAGGTGAGGGCTTGTGCCGCTTATTTATCTTAGCTGCGCTCTGGTGGCGGGCATTTTCCTGGGGTCAAAGTTTAACCTGCCCCTGGCTTTCATTCTGACCGGGCTTATCCCTCTTCCCCTCCTCTACTTCACCAGCAGACACAGGAAGTCAGTCCTCTTAACCGGCCTGTGCCTCATCGCCTTTTTCGGTGGTGCCTTCCGCTTTCAGTCGGGCCTGGACGCCGGTCTGCAACCCTATAATGACCGGGGCACAGTGGCCCTCAAGGGGATGGTGGATAAAGACCCGGAGGTCAGGGATAAGGTTACTCACCTGCGACTGAGGGCTACCGAAATAAAGCTAAACGAAGAGTGGCAAGAGGTAACCGGGAAAGTCCTGCTATTTGTGCCCAGATACCCTATCTATAGCTACGGGGATGTCCTTCTGGTATCCGGGGAGTTGGAGACACCACCCCGGTTTGAAGACTTTGATTATCAGGATTACCTCGCCCGGCGGGGAATTCACTCCACCGTGCTCTACCCCAAAATAGAGGTCCTGGATGAGGGCAAAGGCTCCAGGCTGCTGTCCGGCGTCTACTCAATAAGAAACAGTCTCTCTCAGGCTCTGGCAGAAGTGCTGTCTGAGCCGCAGGCAGCGTTAGCCCAGGGTATTGTTTTAGGCAATCGGGGTAATATTCCGCCTCCATTGAAAGAGAATTTTTCCCGTACTGGTACTGCCCACCTGTTGGCCATCTCGGGCCTGCACCTCAGTATCGTGGCCGGTATCCTGCTTAGCCTGGGTATCTGGCTCTTTGGCCGCCGGCATTACCTTTACGTCTGGCTGGCACTGGGGGCAATCTGGCTTTACGCTATAATCACCGGCATGAACGCCCCGGTGCTGCGGGGTGCCATTATGGCCAGTCTGTTTCTCACCTCCGAGCTTTTAGGCCGTCAGCGCAGTGCCATGACTTCGCTGGCCTTTGCCGCTGCGGTAATGGTGGGCATCAGCCCCAGAATTCTTTGGGACGCCTCGTTCCAGCTGAGCTTTCTGGCGATGGCCGGTTTAATTTTACTGGTTCCCCTGCTACAGGTTATCGGCCGGAAAGCGGTCAACGCTACCCTGGGCGAAGAAGGAACCCTAGTATCTATAGCCAGTGTTATCACCGACAGCTTCAGTGTCACCCTGGGGGCCATCATTGCTGTCTGGCCGGTGGTGGCCCATTACTTTGGTATTGTTTCCCTGGTCGGGCCGCTGGCTACCTTGCTTGCCCTGCCCGCGCTGCCGGCGATTATCATCACCGGGGTGTTAGCCGGGGGTCTGGGGCTTGTTGCTTTACCGGTGGCTCAGGTTATCGGCTGGCTTGCCTGGCTCTTCCTGTCATATCTGCTGCTGGTGGTTAACGGCTTTGCCGCGTTGCCGGTGTCATCTATTGAGGTAGGCTCGGTTGATGCCAGACTGATAGGGGGTTACTATGTAGCGCTGGTGGTAGCCCTCTGGCTGAGCAGTAACAGAATGAAACTGACTGAGCGGACGCCCAAGGTGGTTGCCTACCTGAAGTCGGGAGCAAACCGGTCGGCGAGTTTTGTTTCCCGGCTGCCCAAGCGATGGATTATCCCACCGTTACTGGTAGTGGCAATCCTGACATCAGTAGCGGCGGCCAGTATGCCTGACGACAGGCTTCGCGTCAGCTTCCTGGATGTGGGGCAGGGTGATGCTATACTGGTTCAGGCGCCGGCGGGGCAGGATATCCTCATTGATGGTGGCCCCAGCCCGCAGGCGGTCAGTCTGGCACTGGGTGAGAAAATGCCCTTCTGGGACAGGACTATTGACCTGGTGGTGCTTACCCATCCCCACGCCGACCATATTACCGGACTGGTTGAGGTGCTGCGCAGGTACGAGGTAAAGCAGGTGCTCTATCCCGATTCGGACTGCGATTCCCCAATATACGAGGAATGGCGGAAACTTATCCGGGAGAAGGGCATTAAGTGCACCGTAGCGCAGGCCGGGCAGCAGGTTGATTTAGGGGCAGGGGTGGTAATAGAGGTGTTGAATCCGCAGATACCTGTGCTGACTGACACCCGGTCGGACATGGATAATAACGGTGTCGTCCTGCGGATTGGTATGGGCAAGGTAAGCTTTCTGTTTACCGCTGACATCATGGCGGAGGCGGAACTGGAACTGGGTAACCGCCGCGCCCCCTTGACCAGCACCGTGCTCAAGGTGGCTCATCACGGCTCGGATACCTCCACCACTGCGGAGTTCCTGGCGGTGGTCAGTCCGCAGGTTGTCGTCATCTCTGCCGGCAAGGATAACCCCCTTGGCCTCCCCAGTGGGGCGGTTATCGGCCGGCTTAAAGTGAAACCGGGCGAGGAAAACATTTACCGTACCGCTGAGCACGGCACCATAGAATTTATCACCGATGGAAGGAGGCTGTGGGTGACGGCAAGGGAATAAGGTTTTAATTGATAATCCAAGCACTCCGGTAGTATACTTCCTATAACAAAAGTATTGCATAGTAACAGGGGTGATTGATGTGAAAACTTTTCAGGTTATTCGGGGTGGCATTGTCTTTGAGCTTCAACCTGAAGTTGAGGGTGGCTATACAGTAAGCGTTCCCTCCCTGCCCGGGTGCATATCCTACGGCGAAACCTTTGAGAAGGCTATTGAGATGATAAAGGATGCCATGGAAGGCTGGTTGGCTGTAGCCAGAGAAAAAGGCGTGCCCATACCAGAGCAGTTTGAATCTATTAAGGTTGCTGCCATTTAGGGATTCCACCTCATGAGACAGGAACTACCAACACTGAGACCCAAGCAGGTTGTGGTCGCCTTAGAGAAAGCTGGCTTTGAAGTAAGAAGGCAAACAGGCAGCCACGTGATTATGTATAAAACTGCTATTCGTCACCCTATTTCCATACCTCAACACCCGGGAGACTTACCGAAAGGGACGCTTAGAGCCATAATTAGAGAAGCAGGATTGACCGTAGGGGAATTCCTGGGCTTACTCTAACCGACCGATGGCAAGAGGCTGTGGGTGACGGTAGAGAGGTTAAAAGAATGAGTATTTATATCCCACCAAACATTCTCATAATTTTTGGGTTAATTTGCAACATAACCGGTGCGATTCTTATTTCATTAGAGGCATTTGGCATAAAGAAATTTATTGAGAAGCTATCCGATAAGAGTACGTATGAGCACAGAATCGTAGCTATTAGCTATGTTGCAATGATAAACCAATTTTCCGTATTCGTTCTAGTTAATATTTTTTGGGTTGTAGCTTTAATATTACTCGTAAACCTTCCTGTTAGCCTTGCTGCTCTTCTTTTTCCATTCGGTTTCTTCTTTTGGAGGTTTGTCGTTAAGATTCTTGGTCTATTGAGTAAAACTATTAAAACCATTAACAAGCTTGTCCCTAAATATAGAAAGGGTGAAGGGCTTCTCAAGTGGACTGTTGCCATCCTAGCTTTAATACCGTGGGCAATGAGTTACTTGGCTGCTGAACTAATACATATTGTGGCTCATTTCGGCATTGATTTGCCATTGAGGTTTCTTGCTGAGAATGTATTGGGCAAATGGCTTCTTAGGCTATTTGAATACATTAAAAATGTGTTGGACAAGCCACACCGAACGTACCTAAAAGCTCCTATATTACTCGGTGCAACATTTTTGGTATTCGGCTTCATATATCAGATTGTAGGAATAATCCTAATAATGTTAGGGCGGTAACATATCCTAACCTTTCCCTTCTGTTAGCGTTATAGTATAGTAAAGTAAAGTAACCCTGATTAGGGGGTGCGCCATGAAAAAGTTGACCTTGATAATCGCCGCCGTGCTGGTATTGAGCCTGCTGGTGCCGGTCGCCTGCGCTCAGGCCCCGGAGACAAAGACAGTACCTTCTATGCCCGTGCCGCGTCCCGCGCCCGCGCCGATGCCGGCTCCTGCGAAGATGCCCTCGGGAATGCCGGAACGGGAGGTGACTTATCAGGGCGCAGGTTCACCGCCGGCAGACGAAGAGCGGATGATAGTCCGCAACGGGGAGATGTCGCTGGTGGTGGAGGATGTGGTTGAGGCCCGGGATGCCATTGCCCGGCTGGCAGACAGGCTTGATGGCTATGTGGTATCATCCCGGATTTCGGGTGAAGAGCAGGATATGAGGGGAAGAATCTCCATCCGGGTGCCGGATGAGAGCTTTGAGCAGGCACTATCGGAACTCAGGAACCTGGCGGTCAGGGTAAAATCGGAGAGCACCAGCAGTCAGGATGTTACCGAGGAATACGTTGACCTCAAGTCGAGGCTGAAAAATGCCGAAGCTACCGAGAGCCAGTATCTGGCTGTTTTAGAAAAAGCCGGTGAGGTGGAGGATATCCTCCGCGTCTACGAACGGCTGTCACAGGTACGGCGGGAGATAGAGCAGCTCAAAGGGCGGATGCAGTACCTGGAGCGGACCTCGTCAATGAGCCTGATTTCTGCTCATCTGGAGCCAGTGGCTACGGCCAAGCCACTGGTTCGTGCCGGGTGGACTGCTCTAGAAGCACTTAAGTCTGCCGTTAGGGGCGCTGTTGTCTTTGGGCAATTTTTGTTCACCCTTGTTGTCTGGCTGATAATCCTTAGCCCGCTGTGGGCGGCTATCATTGGCATTATCTACTGGATACGCCGGAGGAAGAAGAAAAAAGCCGCTTCGTAATCTCCTCCTCGCTTAGACCATCAACGGCGATAAACTTGCTGCGGCTGGTATGGCCTTTGACTAGGCTCAGGTTGCTCTTGCCCACGCCGAGCACCTCACTGAGCAAGGCGAGCAGCTCGGCATTAGCTTTTCCTTTCACTGGTGGCGCCGCTACCTTCACCTGCCATACGCCGTCAGTAACACCCACCAGCTCGCTCTTCCTGGCGTTGGGGTGAACTCGCACCGCAATAAGCATCGCGATTAACGTGGCCTATCTATTCGTATTCTCCGCCTCCGCGACCAAGAGCGCAGGCAATACTGGCCAGAAATATCACTCCTCCCAGCGTAAGCCAGAACTCCCAGGTATAAGCGGGGCCGAGCGGGGGGAGTATTTCAGCAGCAGTGACGACGCCTAGTATGGCGCACAACCCGCCCAGGATACCAAGAATCAAAGCGAAAGCTCCCATGATAAGACCTCCTTTTTACCGATAGCTGTCGAGGTTTATTTTATCCCTTAGTTCCGATATAATTCAATAGGGAGGCCATACTTATTATGAAGTTGAGCGATATCCTGTTTTATTACCCCGAAAACGGAATGCTGGACTGCAATACCTATGTGATTAAGGACGAGGTGAACGTCCTGATTGACCCCGGGTCCGCCCAATACTTACCGACACTGGTAGAGGCGATGCGCGAAGACGGTATTGAAGCTAAGGACATTGATATCATCACCAATACTCACCTCCATGCTGACCATTACTGGGGGAACGAAGCCTTCAAAGAAATTTCTCAGGCGAAAGTTCTTTGCCACCCGCTGCACAAAAAGTTCTACGATACCAACGTCTATGATGCGGCCAGGTTTTTTGGTTTCCCACCGGTGGAGTTTCAGGAGGATAGCTATCTGGAAGACAGCAAGCTGAACACCGGGAAGATGGAGTTTGAGCTAATCCACTCCCCGGGGCACTCCCTCGATAGCATCTGCTTTTACTGTCGGCAGGAGAAGATTCTGGTTTGCGGGGATGTCATATTTAATCAGAATACGGGGCGGGTTGACCTCCCCGGCGGCAATGCCGATGAGCTGAAGCACTCCATAGAGGAGCTATCCCGGCGGGAGGTTGAGTATTTCCTTCCCGGCCACATGGACATCGTCCGTGGTACTGAAGAGGTCAAGAAGAACTTTGAATTCGTGCGAAAGCATGTGTTTAGCTGGTTATAGATGACGGAATCTTTTGAGATAGGACCGATTAGACCCCCAAGCGAGGCTTACTCCCTGCTTATCCGCGCCACCAGAAACTGCTCCTGGAACCGATGTAACTTCTGCCCCATCTACAAAGGGCAGAAGTTTGAGTACCGCCCGGTGGCTGAGATAAAAGAGGACATAAGAACGGCCAGGGTGATACAGGACAAGATAAAGGAAATCTCGTGGAAATCTGGCCTTGGGAATAGTGGGGTGAGGGAGGCGGCCGCCTCGGTCCTTGGGAACCCTCCCAACGAAGCCTACCATAATGTCGCCCTGTGGCTTTACGCTGGTGGTGAGAGCTGCTTCCTGCAGGATTCCAATACCCTGATAATGCGCACCAGGGACCTGGTTGAGGTAATCAGTTTCTTAAAGGAGACTTTCCCCAGCATTAAGCGGATAACCAGCTATGCCCGGTCAGAAACGGCGGCCAGGAAAAAGCTCGAGGAGCTAATCGAGTTACGGGAGGCCGGGCTTTCTCGACTTCACATCGGGCTGGAATCGGGTTACGACCCGCTACTTGAGCTTATGGACAAGGGTGTTACCGCGACTAAACATGTCGCTGGCGGACGGAAGGTGGTGGCATCAGGCATCTCACTGTGCGAATACGTCCTCCTCGGTCTGGGGGGAAAGGAAATGTGGCGGGAGCACGCTATCGAGACCGCCAGGGTATTGAATGAGATAGACCCGGACTTTATCCGGGTGAGAACGCTGACCATCAAAAAAGGGATGCCTTTGTACGATGAGGTGGAGAGTGGCAATTTTCTCCGCGCCACCGATGAGATGATTGTCGAGGAGGAAAGGCTGCTGATTGAGCATCTTGAGTGCCATGCCAACTTCGTTAGCGACCATATAATCAACCTGCTCCAGGAAGTGGAAGGCAAGCTGCCGCAGGACAAGGAGAAGATGCTGGCTGTTATCGATAGGTTCCAGGCGCTTCCACCAGAAGAAAGAGCTAATTTCAGACTCGGCAGGAGACTCGGTATCTATACCAATCTGGACGACCAAGATAATTCACGCAAGCATGATGTGGTGGAGCACGCTATGGGGCGGTTCAGTCAGGATGGTAACGATGTCGATGAAGAGGTAATCTATTCTTTGATGGAGAGGTTTATCTGAGTCATGGCTAATCTGGAACAGGAGGTTGGTGAGCTGCTCCGGCAGAAGGGGCTTACCCTGGGCGTGGTAGAATCGGCCACCGGCGGGCTAATATCTCACCGGATAACCAATATCCCCGGCAGCTCAGACTACTACAGGGGGTCGGTTACTTCTTACAGTAACGAGGCCAAGATTAGCGTGGTCGGGGTGAAAGAGGAGACCATCAGTGGCTACGGTGCGGTAAGTCCCCAGGTGGCTGAGGAGATGGCGGCGGGGGGAAGAAAAGTACTGGCCGTAGATATTTGTCTGGCTGATACCGGTATTGCCGGGCCGGGTGGGGCTACCCCGGGCAAACCGGTGGGGCTGTTTTACATCGGCTTATCTCATGCCTCTGGAACGTACAGTCAGAAACATAACTTTACCGGAACCCGGGAGGGAAACAAGGAGAGTGCCGCTGAGGCGGCGCTGCGCTGGTTGAAGGAATACCTGATAATCCTGAAATAGAAAGGCGATTTACCTATCTTCTGACCCAACTTCCACCGCGGCCCGCCCCTTCTCCGCTACCGTTGACTGATGCTTGAGTAGGGCGGCCCTGATTAATGCCCCCAGCAAGCCGCCCAACCCCACGAAAGTGGTCAATAGCCTTCCTGATAGCGGCATCGGGTTTGCCCACGCCATCGCCAGAATGGCTATCCCGGTGATACCGAAGAACGTTATTAGAAATATGTCCAGTGATTTATCGTTCATTGCCTGCCTCCTTACTACTTTAGAAGCCTTTATACTTTATTAACGTAAAAGGACCTCCCAGGTTAGCGGTCATTCAATTATTTTTCAAAATTTAATTCTTGTGGGAAATAACTGGTTACTGGTGCGAGTTGTGTTGTTTGATGATAGAATAAAAGACAAGTCAGTCTTTTCATCGAGCCTGTCGATAAGCAGATAAGCACTAAAGAGAGTCAAAGAGAGTCAAAGAGAGTCAAAGAGAGGCGAAGCCTCTCTCATAAAACTAATTCCCTTTCCCCTTGCTGAGGGGAAGGGGATACAGGGGATGGGGTTACCAAATAAAAATGTTAAGGGGGTGAGGTAGATAAGCGCTCTCCAGGAAAAGCGTGTCGTTACCTGCTTCCTTGAATCAGGAAACGAGGTACTGATTTTGCGCCGCAGCCAGCAGGTTGGCACCTATCAGGGCCGGTGGGCTGGGGTTAGCGGCTATGTTGAGAAAAGCCCGGATGAACAGGCCCTGGTGGAGATAGCCGAGGAGACTGGCCTGACTGAAGAGGACCTTAAACTGGTTAGGAAGGGTGAGCCGTTGGTAGTTCAAGACAAAGCGCTGGGGGTGAAATGGGTAGTTTACCCTTACCTTTTTCATATCGAGGACCGGGGCAAAATCAAGATTGACTGGGAACACAAAGAAGCAAGGTGGATAAAGCCGGAGGAAATAAGCAATTACCCCGCGGTACCGATGCTCAAGGAAACCCTGGACCGGGTGTTGCCGTAGGAGGGCGAAAATGACAAAGGCAGGGATGCGAATATTCTGTGGGCTGGCGATGCTGTTAATGATAACGGGCATAGCCGCCTGTGCTGGCAAGTCGGAACCGCAGTACGCTGACGCTATCGCCGAAGGTATCTTGCAGGCCATGAATGACAATGATTATCCCCGGTACTCGGAACACTTTAACGAGGTGATGAAGAACGCTGCCCCCGAGAACGTCTTCCCGCAGGGTAACACTCTAATCAAGGCCAGGATTGGGGACTATGTCTCAAAGGAATTCTGGAAAGTAGAGGAAGAAGGCTCCTATACCGTGGTTCACTATAAGGCTAAATTCACCAAGGAGCCTGGAGATGTCGTTGTCAGGGTAGTCTTTCAGGAAATTACCGGGAAAGTATATGTCGCCGGGTTGTGGTTTGATTCCCCCCGGTTACGCCAGAAGTAATGACTGACCAACTGTCGGCAGTTGTTAAGAGTCCTTTTGCGGTACTTGCCGATAACTAATGGTTTTTTCCGGCGCCAGCAGTCCGTTCTCGGTTACTATCCCGGTAACCAGTTCCCGGGGGGTAATATCAAAGTAGGGGTTCTTGACCTTGACTGTCCGAGGCAGCACGCCTGGTGCGACAACTTCCCAGGCCTCTTTTTCCTCCAGGGTAACCTCGTCGCTGTTCAGGCGCGGGTCGAATTTCAGCGTCTCGCACAGCACGTAGCAGGGGACACCGGCCTTTTCCGCAGCCAGGGCTAGCTGGTAAGTACCGATGCCGTTGACCACCCCGCCGTCAGCACATATCCGGTCGGCGCCGACCATTATCTTACTGGCGGTGAAGATATAAAGCCCGACTGCCGTATCGTCAATAAAGGTAACCGCTGTCTCGTCGGCGCCAAGCTGCTGGGCAATCCTCTCGCCGGTACGGCCCGGCCCTGACCGGGTGACAATCACCTCGATACTGCGGTGTTTGTTGAATGCTTGCTTCAGTGCCGCCACCACCGTCGAGCTATAGCTGTGGGTCATTATCGTGTCGCCCCCGGCAATTAGCTCGGAGCCGAATTGAGCAATCCGGGCTACCGCCTCCAGTGAGTCCTTGATAAGTTCATCAGCCTTGGCAAGGGTAATGAGCTTGATTGAATCTAGGTCCAGCCCCTCGGCTTCGGTGGCTACCCGGTTAAGCAAACGGCTGACGATGTTATATAAAGGTGCCATGGCCGGACGGGCTGACATCAGCCTCTCCCCAATCCCCATCTGCTCCAGCAAAAACTCCCTGGAATTGCCCACCTGGCTCCGTTCGGCAGCCGTTTTTAATACCGCTACCGCCTGCCTCGCCAGCTGGCTGGCACCGTCCGTCCGGTTATTCCTGATTTCATCTATCAGAATAATAATTTCTGAACTGATGTTCACGGGAGTATCTTCTAAACCTCCTGGTTCCCGTAGTAATCTCCAAAGCTAGCAGCAACAATCTCGAAATGCTCATCAGCCTCTATGAAGAAATATAACTGGTAGATGACGTGATTTGGTTTGATACCCTCAATATGTATTTTGTTTCTTCCTTAATCTCATTTATATTAAAATAAGCTCCACCCCTAGGATCCAAGCTTGCGAAGCTCGACTGGCCATACCAGAACTGTGCATGCTTATAAGGGACGGAAACATGAATTCCTCCGTTAAATCCCTCTACTGGAGATACTTCAACACCAAATTCTATTAAAAGCGCGAATTTACCCCCGTGGCGTGGGGCAACTTCCTTGTAATGAATATATCGGTTCTTGAATTTTGCCTCCTGCGGCCCACTGGGTTGGTCCACTACACCCCGATAAAGTTCCTCACATGCTGAATCAAACGATTTATTTGTGAAATTGGCATAGAGCTTATCTCGTAGCATATAGGGAATCTTGCACTCCACTAGCAAAGCGGGTATCACAAACTTACCACCAAGTCCTTTTTCCTCAGCAAGCTCCATTATTGTGCCCGTAGCAAGCTCACGCTTAACCCACTTAGATTTTACCGAGAAAGGTGACAAAAACACTACAAGTCGGTCTGCAGCGGGAATACCCTCTTCAAAAATCTTATGAGTTAGAGAATCACCAGGGGTAAGACACCAGTCATCCAGCCAAACTTCAACCCTCTTGCTCACAAGGAATTGGCCCACTTTCTTAACGGTCTCGGAATCTTCTTTAGCATGTGCAAGAAATACTTTCATAGCACCATTCTAGCAGTAGTGGTCAAAGCTGGCAATCTAAGAAAGGGTGTTTAAGAGGGGCGAAGCCCCTCTTTCTAAAAATCATCCCCCTCACCAATGTCGTAACTACATTCCGCACGGACAATGGTTCCTTTTTCCAAATCACGTCTTACACTTAGCCTTCAGATGTGGAATTCACCGCACCTTTTTAAGCATTGAACAATGCGTCATAATGTATAGCGGTGCAGTGCATTACAACCCCACGCCTGTATGGCATGTAGTTACGACTGTGGACCTGGCTGGTAGAAAGAAAGGCGAGGGGCCAAGACTGACTAATACCTTCAAAAAACACGCCTTTTGCTGCCTGACAGACGTTTACAAAATGTTTAGAAGCCCGCCGTAAATCTTTATGCTTTGTTTCACATGTTAGCTGTATGCTGGCAAACAGGATGAATGTCAAGAAACTAATTGCTGCTACCTTGCTTGCCATAGCTCTAGTTGGTGGCTCATTCTGCTTTGGGACTTACTATGGACAGAAAACCTTTGAGCCTCAGGTGAGGATAGTCACAAAGACTGAAACGCGATTACTAACAGAATTACAAACGAAGATAGAATATGTAGACAGAGTGGTAAATCACTATATAGAGAAACCGGTCGAGGTGGAGGTAGTTAAAAAGGTAGAGGTAGTTAAGGAAGTACCACGACAATTAAACTACTTTACCTCACTTGAAGAATTAAAGGATTGGCTGAAGAAGGACAAGACCAATACTCTAGTAGCGTCATACCCTAACTTTGACTGTGATGATTACGCTTATGAATTACAGCAACGTGCGATTAAGGATGGGTATATAATTTCCACTGAACTAGATTGGAAGAATGGCGAATATCATATGCTCAATAGTGTTCGCATAGGAAAAGGCATATACTTTGTGGAGCCTCAGGATGATACGGTGTGGTTCCACGTTAGTATAGATTGAATAGATAATAAATGGCGAAGAGAAACACCAGCCGCAAACCACGGGCATAGTTTCAGAATTCCTCAGCAAGCTGCCGGCAACCAGGTAAGTCCCCATCCTGTTAATGAACAATCAGTACTGTTGTACGCTTTAAGAGCAGACATTTTCATGATTTCTCCCACCTGCTGATTCTACAAACTACCCACGCTATTGCCATGACTATTCTCTATGAGGCCGGTAGAGCTAGGTTGAAAGGCTAAGAACTAGGCTGAAAGTTCTGTCTATTGTACAACTTGCCCTACCAGAGTAAAGAAGACGGGCTATGGCAGGCTCCCTCGCTCTCCTCCAATGACCATTACCTTGACCAGTTGTTCCCTTAATCTCTCTATTCCACTTCTGGTGAGTAAAAGCAGATATTTATATTGAGCGATATATTCAGAGCTGCCTTTACTCAGATCCCATCATAATAAATTGTTTCCCTCTGGAGAGCCAATTTGACCTATCCATGGCGACACTTCTTAAGGTTGAGGAAGTTTTCACGCACGGAAACATGCCTGATGTCTCCTTAATGTCACTAATATTGCCAAAAGGCTTGACTTTTTATTCAACATGTGGTATAGTGTGCAAAATATATGTAGGACTGGTTGACTTTTTATTCAACACACTGTCCAGTATGACCTCCACAAACCCAGTTTCTTAAAGGGATAGATGTTTAAGGTGGAAGATCAAGAGTTCGGGGTAAGGTTAAGAGAGTTACGAAAACAGCGTGGCCTGACTCAGAGAGAACTGGCCAAAAGTATCAATGTTGACTTTACTTATCTCAGCAAAATTGAGGGTTGGGCAGCACCGCCTCCCAGCGAGAAAGTAGTCTTAAAACTGGCCGAGGTCTTAAATGCCGATAAGGATGAATTGCTCACCCTAGCGGGAAGAATCCCGCCA
>SDBU01007018.1_pt1 | contig 13103 bp, 10 predicted proteins | sample 2277071 | NCBI WGS metagenome assembly SDBU01 (sample SAMN10397929, study PRJNA504765) | marine sediment metagenome | isolation source: marine sediment core GS08_GC12, 126 cmbsf | place: Arctic Ocean: Gakkel Ridge, Loki's castle | collected 2008 | reverse complement strand
AATCCGCTTAATTCGTGCCATTCGTGTTACTCGAATCTGTGCGTAAGTCGAGAAAACCTCGCTATAATTGGATTGCGATGTTAATTTAACATTGTCAAAGTAAGCATTTTTCAGAAAAGATTGTAAAGTTTTTGGCTAACGGATTTCTTATTAGGGGGAGGGTTTGGGAGGGGGCCTCCCCATAAAACCCCCTCCCAATTCGACGCTAACTGATTTTTTCTTTTTTTATCCGTTAGCATTCCATCCGTTAGCTAAAATTTTCTGAAAGCGCGGAAAGTTAAAAGACATTTTTGAAACTTGCTTAATTTGGTAATTGGGAAACTTGGCAATTGGGTAATTTCCGAATTACCAAATTACCTAATTGCCGTCTTATATAAACGTTCAAATCAAATAATTGTTTGATTTCAGAGAATATTATTTTTTTGTTGACATTATCCGAGACAATTGGTATTATAAAAGCATATTTTTTGCGTTGTATTTCTTACAGAAGAGGTGAATCTTGTGGCAAAGTTACACATTCTGACAATTTCCCTGTTGCTGCCCTTTTTGGTGATTGTTCACACACAGGCGATTGAATGGGATAATAGCAAATTCATGGCTTTGGATGAGATAAAGCCCGGCATGAAGGGCAAGGTTAAAACCGTGTTTTCGGGCACAAAGGTTGAAGAATTCAATTTCGAGGTACTTAGCATAGAAAAAAATGCAATGCCGCAATTCGATTTTATCTGGGTGCGCGGCTGGGGCGGGACATTTGATAAAACGGGAGTCGCCGCCGGCATGAGCGGCAGCCCTGGATATATCAACGGCCGCTTAGTCGGTGCGTTATCCTACACGTATACATGGCAAAAGAAAGGCGATATTTTTGCCATTACGCCCATTGAATACATGGTCAATGTGACAAAGCGCGGCATGACGCCGAATCTCAGTTACGTCGGCAGTGGTGAATTTATGCCCTTTGTTGGAGTAACAGATGTTGCTGCTTCGCAAGTCTCGGACTCTATTTATGGAGATTATAACGATATCACCGCGATAAACAACTCAGATAGACCGTTTAATGCTCCTATTGGTTTTGACCAATATCCATTAGAATATTCTGCCGGACGTTTGGATGAGATAGATGGGGTAATGGCAAAACCGCTGATACCTGTCGCCTTTTCGGGATTTAGCGCTCGCGCGATGGATAGTATGCGGCCATTGCTGGAACAGTATGGAATGTATCCACTTCAAAGTAGCGGCGGTGGAGCAGTTGATGTCAATGTTCCTATTGAGCCGGGGCAGGTTCTGGGCATAGAGATGGCGCGTGGGGATTACACCAGTTTCAGCTACGGTACGGTCACGCACGTCGAGGGCAATCAGATTCTCGGCTTTGGCCATTCAATGTTTGGCGAAGGTCACGTAAATCTACCGCTCTCAGTAGGATATGTGCATTATGTGTTGCCGAGTATTGTGAGGTCTGAAAAGATAGCAGCGCCAGCTCGACCTATTGGAACGCTGGTTCAGGATAGAAATACATCTCTTGCGGGAGTAATCGGACCTGTACCAAGTTATATCCCTGTCTATTTACGATTGAAAACCGCGGATGGCATCACCAAAGAATTGCGGTATGAAGTCATACGGCATCGGAGTTTTTCTTCGGTAATGGCAATGTCCGGAGTCTGGGACCTAATCAACGCTATTGATAAGGCGTCTGGCGATTATACGGCGAATGTTCATACCGTCATCGGACTTCGAGATTATCCGGATATTAAAAAGGATTATTTCTACTCATCTGGTGGTGGGCCAGGCTCTGCAGCCAATTCGCTTTCCCCTCTATCTTCTATTATCAGAAACACCTATAGCAAAATTGATGTAGACAATATTTCCATTGACGTCTCCGTTGAAGATAAGCGCAATGTAGCGCAGATCGAACGCGTGCATATTAGCAAAAATCGCTACAAGCCCGGCGATGAGGTACAGATATGGATTACTTTACGCCCATATTTGGAAGAGCCGATTGTTCAGAAAGCGAGCATCACGATTCCGAAGGATACTCCCAATGGGCTTGTGACGCTGATGGTATCAAGCGTTCCATACAACGAATCGTGGCAACGCAGCCGCGCACCACTGAATTTCCGACCGCGAAATGCTCGTCAGTTGCTTAGACTTTTACAACGCGGAGAAACAAATAACCATATCATCTTGGAACTCTACATTCCGAAAAAAGGTATGACAGTGCGCGGACAGGAGTTGCCGGCGCTGCCGTTGTCCATGCTATCTGTCATGAGCGCGCCCACGCAAACAGGTGAATCGGGATTGACACGCGGCACAACGTTGCGACAAAAGAAAATACCGATGAAATATCTCATTTCTGGAAGCAGCAGGCTGCGGCTAACTATCGACAGAAACGCGCCGTGAACGAATTACGAATTACGAATTACGAATTAAAAAAATTGAATTTTTTAGCAATCTCATTCGTAAAACGTAAAACGTAAGACGTAAAAATATGGGCAAAATGGCAGAATAGAACGGCAGATGCGGTTACATCCTTCGAGTCATTCTGCGTTGCCGTCTATCTTTTATCATCGCGGTCTAAAGATCAGCGGTTCTATTTTTATTTCAACCCGTCTGGTGACATTGTATGTGAGGAGATGAGGAAAATGCCTGATTTATTTGACGTGGTTGAACTTACTGTAGACATCCCGGAGCGGGGGTTACGTGCTGGTATTCAGGGCACGATTGTTGAGCGCCACCTGAATGACGCCTACGAGGTCGAGTTCACGGATGAGCAAGGTGAGACCATGGATTTCTTGGCGCTATACCCAAATCAGTTCATTGTCGTCTGGTGTGCAGGAACTCGGACATGGGTACCGCTCGCCGATCAGGTTGCCGCTTTAGTCGCCAATCTATCGGAGGAGGCAGGCTCGGAGGTGCTTGATTTAGCGCATTTTCTGCATGTGCAGCGACAACAACAACTGGTTCATCCCTCACTTAATCGAAGGGTGATGGCAAAAGAATAAAGGATAGATGTCTGAACTTCGCTGGCTCTGCGCATGAAATTCCTGATTTTGAACATTACAAATGAATTACAAATTACGAATAGAAAATTCGTAACTCGTAATTCGTAATTCGTAATTCGTATAAGAGGTACAACATGCTAAAGACATTACACATCCCATTAATAATTATTTTACTTCTATGCCTAACGATTCCAACGTTTGCGATTGAATGGGACAATAGCAAATTTATGGCATTGGATGAGATAAAGCCGGGCATGAAGGGCAAAATTCGCACTGCGTATTCGGGTACGAAAGTTGAAGAATTCAATATGGAAGTTATCGCCGTTGAACGGGACTGGGCACCGCAGTGGGACGTCATCTGGGTGCGTGGTTGGGGCGGTCCCTTTGACCAAACAGGTGGAGCAGGTGGTATGAGCGGAAGCCCGACATACATTAATAATCGTTTGATAGGAGCGTTATCCCTTTGCGCCTGGTATCAGAAGAAAGGCGACATCGTGGGAATCACGCCTATCGAATCTATGATTAAGGTGACGCAACGGGGGATGACGCCCAATCCCAATTATAGTAGCAGCGGCGGCGGATTTACGCCGTTGTGGGCGACTTTTCCATTCGCGATGGATGCTGAAAGTTCGCCCCGATATAATCGGGATAAACTTCGCCATTCCGAGAATTGGGACGCCGTTGATGTTTCCTCAATGTCTGACATCGCGCCGTTTCGGCCGGATATCCCAGTCGCCATTTCTGGATTTAACTCGCGGTTGATGCAGTACATGCAGCCCCTGTTGAAGCGGTGTGGAATGTATCCTGTTCAGGGTGGCGGCGGAGGCGCTGTCGATGTCGATGTCCCCATCGAACCCGGGCAGATATTAGGCATGGAATTTGCCCGAGGGGATTTTACAGCGTTTGGCTATGGCACAGTCACGTATGTCGAAGGCAATCAGATCCTCGGCTTTGGCCACCCCATGTTCCAGGAAGGCAACGTGAACCTTCCCCTTTCCATAGGCTATATGCATTATGTTCTGCCACGAACCACCCGGTCTACGAAAATTGCATCGCCGGTCCGTCCCATTGGCACGCTGGTTCAAGATAGGCAACACGCTATTGCCGGCGTTCTGGGGGCTTATCCGAACTATATTCCCGTAACGATACGCGTGCAAACCGCGGATGGCATTGCCAAAGAGTTACACTATGAGGTCGTGCGGCATCGGTCTTTCAGCGCGGGGATGTCGGCAATCGGCGCAGGAATGCTTGTTGATGCAGTGGATAGACCTTCTGGTGATTACACTGCGAAACTTCATACAGTCATCGCGCTCAAAGACCATCCTGACATCGCCAAGGATTATTTTTACTCAGGCCGCGGCCCTGGCTTAGCAGCATATCGAACACTATTGCCGTTATTTTCCCTCATTGGCAATTCCTATGAAAAAGTGGAAGTCAAGAATATCTCCATAGATATCTCTATTGAGGATAAACGGCATATAGCGCAAATTGAAAGTGTTCGCATCGACAAAAGACGCTATAAACCCGGTGACGAGGTACAGATGTGGATTACCCTGCGCCCCTATTTAGAAGAGCCGATTGTCCAGAAGGCAAGCATCACGATTCCAAAAGACACGTCCAACGGCATTTTTACGTTGATGGTGTCCAGTGTGTCGGCCAATGAATCGTGGCAGCGCGGGCGCGCGCCGCTGAATTTCCAACCAACAGACATTCAGCAATTAATTAAAATATTGCAACGTGGAGATAGCAGCAACCATATTATAATGGAACTCCACACTCCCAAACGCGGTATGACCGTGCGAGGACAGGAATTGCCTGAACTCCCTTTATCCATGATGTACGTCATGACCACGCCGCGTCAAACAGGAGAAGGTGGATTTACGCTCGGCACAATTATATCGCGAGAAAAACTGCCGACCCCTTATGTCATCTCCGGCAGCAAAACATTACGGTTAATCATTGACCGTAACGCGCCGTAGCTTTGCGAATTACGAATTACGACTTACGAGTTACGAATTGAGAATAATTCGGGAATCGTAACTCCGCTTATCACTGTTACCATTGTTTTCGCTTTCAAACGAAAGTCGGTGAGCGAAGCGAAGCGGAAACAAACAATTACGTTTCACGTTTTACGTTTCACGCATCACGTATCACGTTTCTATTTAACTCAAGGAGAAAAATTACACATGAAATCTAAACGTACTATACCTACTCTCATATCACTTACGATTATATTCGCAGTTAGCGTGCTCCCCGCGTTGGGTGTGAGTACTTCTATCTGGACGAATCAGACGCAGAAAGATTTTAAGTCTGGTAAACCAAAGGATGTTTCCATCTCCAGCAAAGGCGAAGTAAGTCTTCCGCTGAAGCTCGAATCCTTCGTTGAAACCGAAGAGTTGTACATCTGGTGCCTAACGGAAGATTCGCAGGGCAATCTATACGCGGGCACGGGCAATGATGGTAGAATTTTCAAGATTACGCCGGATGGCGCGTCATCGTTGTTTTTCGATTCACCAGAGGTGAACATCTACAGCCTCGCCATAGATTCAGCCGACAACATCTACGCGGGTACATCGCCCGATGGTTTGGTCTACAAAATCTCCTCTGATGGAGAATCGACGACACTGCTCAAAGCTAAGGAAAAATATGTCTGGGCGTTAGTGTTCGATGAGGCAGGTAATCTGTACGCCGGCACGGGCACCGATGGTAAAATCTATAAAATTACGCCCGCTGGCGAAAACAGTGTGTTATTCGATTCTGAGGAGACGCACATCATGAGCTTGCTCTATGCAAATAACACGCTGTACGCGGGCAGCGAAAGCGGTGGGATTATCTATAAAATCACGCTTGAAGGTCAAGCTTCAGTTGTATACGACACTCGTGAAAAAGAGATTCACAGTCTTGCAATGGATGCCCAGGGCAACCTATATGCTGCGGCAACCACCGGAAAAGCACCCGGAGAGGAACGTGGGCAAAGCGGCGCTCCACCGCCCCTACCGGGCGGTGAACCGAAAGAAAAAAAATCCAGCATCTATCAGGTGACATCCGACGGCGTCGTGTCAAAAATTTGGACAAGTGAAAGTCCCTTGATTTTGTCGATGGTAGTCGATGGTAATAATAACCTCATCGTCGGCACTGGCGACAAAGGAATGATTTATACCGCCACACCGGAGGAAGAATCCGCTTCGCTGGTGAAATGTGATGAGGCGCAAGTGCTAGCCATTCATAAGTCATCAACATCGACCATGTTCGTCGCCACAGGGAACGCCGGTAAAATCTACCGCTTGTCCACAGAATATCCACAGGAAGGCACTCTGAGGTCCAAACCCTATGATGCCAAAATCATCTCCCAATGGGGGAACATTCAGTGGGAACAGATTGCCCCGGAAGGCACAAATATTACCCTCGCTACGCGGACGGGAAACACCTCCAAACCTGATAAAACATGGAGCGAGTGGTCAACAGGAAACACAGTCGCCGATGGACAGAAAATCACTAGCCCGCCTGCGCGATTTATCGTGTGGCGCGCGAAGTTGACAACGACCAATGCAACTGTGACACCTTTGCTCAAACGTGTTGATGTCGCTTATGTCCAGGAAAATATCAAACCGAAGGTTACTTCCATCAGCATAGACGGTCAAAAAAGTGAGCGGAAATCCGGTCCGCCATCTGGTCCATCGTCAACGCCAAAACCTTCTGGTGGTCAATCATCGAGTGGCAGCGGAAAACGCACGGTTAACTGGAAAGCGAATGACCCCAATAAAGACTCAATGGAATATACCATCTACTATAAGGGCGTCGATGAACAAACGTGGAAAATCCTGAAAGAGGAACTGAAGAAAACTTCTTATTCATGGGATTCCACATCCATGCCCGATGGACGGTATCAGATCAAAATCGTCGCGAACGATAAACTCAGCAATCCCGCAAATCTAGCAAAGACAGTGGAAAAAATTAGCGACTCCTTCGAAATAGATAACACACAGCCGGTAATCAGTGAAATTACTGCTACCGCCGTTGGAGATGGCACGTTCCGAGTTGCGTGTACCGCAGAAGACAAAACGAATCGCATCAAGAAAGCGGTATTCTCCATAGATGGCCAGAAATGGCAAATCGTATTCCCCACCGACAACCTCTTCGACGCCAAAAAAGAGGAATTTTCCTTTACCACACCGGCAGAATTAGAAACAGGCGAACATACTGTCGTCATCAAAGTCACAGATGCCGACGGCAATGTCAGTTCAGGGAAGCAGGTATTTACGAAGTAGACCGTAAACGGAGGTCGGAAGACGGATGTCGGAAAACGGAAAACGGAAGATGGAAGTCGGAAGACGGGAAGTAAACGAAATGAAAACAGGAACACACGAAAACATGATTCTTTTTTTTGTCTTGTTTCCGTGTGTTCATTCAATCCTCCGTTTTCCATTTTCCGTATTCGTTGTTTGATTTCATGGAAACGGAAGACCGAAGGAAAATTGGACATTTTCCTTGACATTAGGATGGTAAAATGCTATTATTGGTTGGAAATTGGCAATGGAAACTTTAACGGAAACTAAAATTCTGGAGGTAAATATTATGAAGTTTACAATCTTTTTGCTCACCTTACTTTTAATCTGCACCAGTTCTCTTTATGCCTTTGACATGAAGGGGCTTGTGCTTTACTTACCCCTTGATGAGGGAACTGGAACGGTAGCAAAAGACAAATCAGGCAACGGAAATGATGGAGAACTTCAAGGCAACGTTGAGTGGGTAGATGCCCAACATGGTAAAGGCGTTTACATTAGTGATGATAATGCTAACAATAAGATCCTTGTCAAGGATAGCGACACACTAGATATTACCGGCTCAATGACGATAGCGATGTGGGTGAACCTTGAGACGTTAGTTGGTAGCTGTTCCATCATCACGAAAGCTGACACCTACATGATTCATTCGAGTGACTGGAGTGGTGCAGGCATAGAGCAAGAACTTCTCCTTTGGCCCTTCGATGCATGGCAAACCGAAGCGACTACTCCCATACAATTCGGCGAATGGCGTCATGTTGTGGGTGTGTACGATGAGAAAGAGATTAAAATGTATGTAGACGGTGCTCTTAAAGGGCAAAGGGCGAGGACTGGAGAGATAGCCGTTACGACAAGCGATGTCGTCATAGGCAGAGATAACCGTGATTGTTGTGCTGATAGAGTATTCGCATTGACAGTAGATGATGTGATGATGTTCAATCGAGCACTAGCGGACGGGGAAATAAAAGAGGTAATGGAAAGCACTACTCCTGTCCAGCCAACAGCCAAACTCACCACAATTTGGGGGCAGATAAAGAAGTAGAATACTATCCCTTATGCACCTTGCCCCAATACGAAAGTGTTGGGGCATATTTATTTCCGGTGATACGCCTATTCTTCAATTCGAAGGCTAAAAAGCTAAAGTCCACTCGAAGCCGTTGTGTGAGCAACATGGACTAAAACTAGTATTAGTCGTCTTATACTGCTTATTCAGGAGGAGTGAGCATCCCCAAAAAGGTAGGAGGCAGATATGAATTCCATAGAATATACGACTCAAATACTTCCAGATGGTCATCTTTCTATTACAGAGGAGTGTAAAGAGGCATTGCATTTAGATGTTGGGAGTACAGTGAAAGTCATCCTGATAAAAGCAGCACCTGACAACAAAGAACTCTCCACGATAAATGACAAAGAATTTGAAAAATTACTCGCCGAAGGTTATCTTGTAAACACTCAAAGAGACGAGAAAATTTGCGAAGAATTCAAATATGTTGACGCAGAAAACCTCCCCCCAGAATATTAAATGAGGACAAATTTATTGGGTGGATTTTGAACCTGTTCGAGATTCAGAACAAGGACAAATTCGCCCTGCTTTGGTAATCCAAAATGATATAGGTAACCGATTTTCTCCTATAACGATTGTTGTTCCCATAACTTCTGACCTATCTCCCAAACCCTACCCAACCAATGTCAGAGTGAATGCAGGCGAATGCAGGCTTCCCAAAGATTCTGAGATTTTATGCGGTCAGATTAGAGCGGTCTCAAAGTCCAGGTTGCGTAGGCTTTTAGGTGCGGTTTCGGATGAAGTGATGGAAAAGGTGGAACAGGCCATCCTCGTCTGCCTCGCAATGCGTCACTACAGGAAGGAGACTCCGTGAGCCAAGCAGCGATTACAGAGAAGCAGGTAGAACAATTTCCTGACCTGAGTTTTAAGTGGTTGCTGGAATTACCAGACAATCTACAAGCATTTCTACAAATCGTATGTCCAGATATTGTTAATCAAATTGATTTCACAAAAGCACAAAAGCTGCCTGAAAGTTATATTACCGACATCCTACGGGAACAAAGAACTGATGTGACTTATCTTGCGCCATTTCAGGGAAGACGAAAAATTTTTACCCTCTGCATCCACATCGAACATCAGTCAAAACCCGAAAAGATAATGTCCTATAGAATGAGTCTTTACACTCACCTAATCTGGGACAAACAAAGGCAAGAATGGGAAGGGAAAAAAGCGAAAAAGGGAGAGAGGAAATTCTATACAATTCTGCCGATTGTCTTTTATACTGGTAGCGTAACATGGAAGCGGCTCCGCTCATTAAGGGAAGTCATAAATCCCCATTCTCCATTTGGCGAGTTTGTGCCTCAATATGTTCCAATCTTCAAAAGTCTTTCAGACATTCCCGATGGTGAGCTTGTAGCCAATGATAATGCCTTTGGTTGGGCAATGAGACTCCTCAAAAAAGTAAAAATACCCAAGACGGAATTCGCAACTGAACTCGAAGGCGCAGTCTCTTGTCTCTCAAAAGTTGCTTCTGACTACCAATGGAGAAAGTTGACACAGTATTTGGTTTTGTTGATTCGTCATCGACGGTCGAAAACTGAGTCGGAAGAGTTTCTATCTCTCGCAGAAAACTTAACAACAAGAAGCAAAAGAAAAGAGGAGGTGAGAGAAATGGCAATGACATCCGCACAAGCTCTGAGAAAAGAAGGAAGGAAAGAAGGAAGAGAAGAAGGAAGAGAAGAAGGCGCACTTGAAACCCAACGAGAAAACATTTGGGAAGTCATTCAAGCTAGATTTCAAACCGTTCCTTCTCCGCTTCCAGAAAGAATCAAAACGATTAAGAGCATGGCGCGTCTGAAGAAGATTTTTAATCAATGTCTGACAGTTGACAGCCTTGATGAGATTGATATTTAGGATTCGTTTTTATCAAAGCCACGCTCACTTTCGTTTCTCATCGAAAGTTTGACAACAAGAAACACTGCGAAAAGGGGAGAGGAGGGAAATGGCAATGACATCCGCACAAGCTCTGAGAAAAGAAGGCGCACTTGAAACCCAACGAGAAAACATTTGGGAAGTCATTCAAGCTAGATTTCAAACTGTTCCTTCTCCGCTTCCAGAAAGAATCAAAACGATTAAGAGCATGGCGCGTCTGAAGAAGATTTTTAATCAATGTCTGACAGTTGACAGCCTTGATGAAATTGATATTTAGTGTGTTATCACATATTCCTTGATGAATGACACGCTGACTTGGTTTCCTTGTATGAAAGAAATGAAAGGTGATGAGTGAAGCGTGATTTTGTGTTCATTATCACTTTTCATCATCACTTAAATTATGTTTTTGATATAGTTGTTGAAATTGCTCAAACTCAATACCAAGCGTTGCCGCGGCGGCTTTCTCATCCCAGTCTTGCTGTTCCAACGCGTCAAGGAGAAATTGTTTTTCCATGCTCTCAAGTTTTTCCTGCAGAGATTGACATGGCGTAGTCACCACGGGACTTTGGTTTATAATCTCTTGAGGTAGATGATGGGGAAAAATAGTTGTGGCATCTATTTTATAAGTGACCCGTTCGATGACATACTTCAACTCGCGGATATTGCCCGGCCAATCGTACTGAACGAGACATTCAAGTGCTTCTGGAGAAAGTTTTTTGGGGTTGACACCCGCGACCTCAGCGGCTAACTGCTCCATGAAATGATACGATAGCAATTCGACATCCTCTTTACGCTCGCGTAGCAGAGGCATCCAAATGGTTTCAAATGCCAGTCTGTCGTACAAGTCATCGCGGAACTGCCCTTGACGCATGAGAGCTTCCAAATCTCCATTTGTCGCGGTGATAATCCGCACATCTACTTTGACGGTTTTTGTGCCGCCGACTCGTTCAAACTGTTGGTATTCAATTATTCTCAAGATCTTTTTCTGAAATTCGATAGACATATTGCCAATTTCATCCAGAAACAGCGTGCCTTTATCCGCTAAGACAAATCGTCCTTCCCGAAAAGATGAATTTGTAAAAGCATTGTCCTCCTGTCCGAATAACTCGCACTCCAGCAAACCTTCAGCCAATGCCGCGCAATTGATGGTGATAAACGGGTGTTTTTTGCGATTGCTGCTTTGATGTATCGCCGCAGCAACGAGTTCTTTACCTGTTCCGCGTTCACCTCGAATGAGAACTGGCCGAGGAATCGACGCGACATCCTCTATTTGCGCAATAACATCGCGTATAGCTTTGCTTTTCCCCACGATATTGTACTTTTTGCCCACCAACTCTTCGTAAAAGTCACGCTCACGGCGCAGACGTTTTTTGTCAAGATTTGCTTTGAGGAGTTGGTCGATTCGCAACAACGCCTGTCCCATCTTCTCCTCAATGTAAAAATCCTTTTCGACAAAATCCAACGCACCAAGTTTCATTGCCTCGACCGCTGTTGCAATTGTGCCTTTCCCAGTCAAAAAAATTACTGGCAGTTCGGAATTCTGCGCTTTCATCTGTTCCAGCGCTTCAATGCCATTCATCTTTTCCTGCCCAAAATCATAGTCTAAAATGACGAGGTCAAACCCTTCAGGGCTATTACCTACCATCTCTACAGCCGTCTCCGCATCATCTGCCGTTTTCACTTCCGCGCCGCGCCGCGCCAAAATATCTAACAACAGTTCTTGTACCGTAATCTGGTCGTCAACAATGAGGATTCGTTCTGGCATTTTTCGTTCACCTTTCTTTCTTCTCTTTCCAATTTCCGGAAGCCCTATTTTCTGCTTGAGATTTTTCTTCTGCGATGTTATAATCAGTACATCAAAAACGGAAATTTGGTAATTTCCGTTTTTCCACTTTTCCAAATTTCCGTTTCTGGAGTTTTGAACATGATAATAGATACTATAAATAGTCCGCAAGATTTGAAACGACTTACGATAGCAGAATTGAATGAATTGGCGGAAGAGATACGCGCGTATATCCTTACCGTGATGTCGAAGAGCGCGGGGCATTTTGCATCGAACCTGGGAACAATAGAACTAACCGTCGCGTTACACCGCGCCTTCAATGCGCCGACGGATAAAATCATCTGGGATGTAGGGCACCAATCGTACGCCCACAAAATCCTGACGGGGCGTCGCGACCAATTTTCGACTATCCGGCAATATGGCGGGCTGCGCGGTTTTCCCAGCCGTTCTGAGAGCGAATACGACGTTTTTGGAGTAGGACATGCCAGTACATCATTAGCTGCCGCGTTGGGAATCGCTATCGCCCGTGATTATAACGGTGATTCATATAAAGTTATAGCGGTTATTGGAGATGGTGGGTTGACAGGAGGCATGGCGTATGAGGCTCTTAATGCCGCCGGCGACATGAATACAGATATGATTATCATATTGAATGACAATCAAATGTCCATCTCGCCGACAGTTGGCGCTTTTGCTAAACATTTCAATAGAATTCGCACCAATCGCGCCTACAACATACTCCGCGGACGTACAAAGGAATTGATGACTATACTGTCTCCTGACGCAAAGGAAATGGCACGTCGCCTCGGAGAACTTCTCAGCGGCGGGATGCTGTTTCGAGAATTCGGCTTCCGCTATTTTGGGCCGGTCGATGGACATAATATTGAGGACATGCTCGAAATATTCGGAGGCGTTAAATCTTTGAACTGCCCTGTATTGGTACACGTTATCACTAAAAAAGGCAAGGGATACAAATTCGCGGAGGAAAACCCTGAGAAATACCATGCTGTCAGCGGTGGTCTCGACTTGCCTACTGGGCAGTCCTTGAAAATAAAATCCACAACACCTAGCTACAGCAGCATATTCGGCGATACGCTGATGGAACT
>SDBU01007017.1_pt1 | contig 13104 bp, 12 predicted proteins | sample 2277071 | NCBI WGS metagenome assembly SDBU01 (sample SAMN10397929, study PRJNA504765) | marine sediment metagenome | isolation source: marine sediment core GS08_GC12, 126 cmbsf | place: Arctic Ocean: Gakkel Ridge, Loki's castle | collected 2008 | reverse complement strand
GGCCGTTGTTTCCGGGGAAGCCGAGGAGGCGCCCAAACTGGAGGCGGAGGCCGTTGTTTCCGGGGAAGCCGAGGAGACACCCAAACTGGAGGCGGAGGCTAAAGGTGCTGGCAATTCGGATTTGGAGGAAGTAGAAGAAGATGCTGGAAGTTAACGATTTTGACGTGGTCCGTATTTCACTGGCTTCACCGGAGCAGATAAAGAGCTGGTCCTATGGCGAGGTAACTCGGCCAGAGACAATTAACTACCGGACTTTAAAGCCAGAGAGAGACGGTCTTTTCTGTGAGAGAATTTTTGGGCCGACTAAAGACTTTGAATGCTTCTGTGGTAAGTACAAGAGGATACGCCACAAGGGGGTTATCTGCGATAAGTGTGGTGTTGAGGTAGCCCGGGCTAAGGTGCGGCGGGAGCGGATGGGGCATATTGAACTGGCCTGCCCGGTGAGCCATATCTGGTTTGCTAAGGGGATACCAAGCCGTTTGGGGCTGCTGCTTGACCTGCCACCGCGGAGTCTGGAGCGGGTGCTATATTTTTCCCACTATATCGTCACCTCGGTGGACGAGGAGGCACGTCAGGAAGCAATTAAGCAGATAGAAGAAGATGCCTTGCAGGAAGTAACTGAGGGTAAACAGGCGTTGGAGACAAAAATCTCAGAGATGGAGTCGGCGACAGTAGAGGAAGTTAATCAACTCCGGCGTGAATTCATTGAAGAGAAGACCAAGATTGAAGAGGCGCACTCGATTGAGATGGAGCGGCTAAAAGGCATCCGTGTGCAGACCCTGCTCAACGAAAACCAGTACCATGAGCTTAACCAGAAATATAGCCAGGTTTTCGAGGCGGGGATGGGGGCTGAGGCTATTCTACAGATTATTAAGGATATGAACCTGGATGAACTGCGTAATAAGTTACTTCAGGAGGCTTATTCTTCTTCCGGTCAGCAGAGCCGGAAGGCGAGCAAGCGGCTGCGGATAGTGGAAGCCTTCCGTCGCAGTGGCAATAGGCCGGAGTGGATGGTTCTGACCGTATTGCCGGTATTGCCGCCTGACCTTCGGCCGATGATTCAGCTTGACGGGGGCAGGTTTGCTACCAGTGACCTTAATGACCTGTATCGCCGGGCAATTAACCGCAATAACCGCCTGCGCCATCTGATGGAGATGGGCGCTCCAGAGATAATCATCCGTAACGAGAAACGGATGCTCCAGGAGGCAGTCGATTCTCTTATTGATAACGGCCGAAGGGGGCGACCGGTCTCCGTAAGCGGTAATCACCAGTTAAAATCTCTCTCCGATATGCTCCGGGGTAAGCAGGGTCGCTTTCGCCAGAATCTGCTGGGCAAGCGGGTTGACTATAGCGGTCGGTCGGTCATTGTTGTTGGTCCGGAACTCAAGCTACATCAGTGCGGCTTACCCCGACGGATGGCTCTGGAGCTATTCAAGCCCTTCGTTATGTCTCGACTGGTAGAGCGAGGGCTAGCGCATAACATTAAGAGTGCCCGTCGGCTGGTGGAGAGAGATAAACCGGAGGTATTTGACATACTGGAAGAGGTAGTCAAGGAACGTCCGGTATTGCTAAACCGCGCTCCCACCCTGCACCGGCTTAGCATCCAGGCCTTTGAGTCGGTGCTTATAGATGGTAGTGCCATCCAGCTCCACCCGCTGGTATGCTCTGCCTTTAATGCTGATTTTGACGGTGACCAGATGGCGGTTCATATCCCCCTATCCAAAGCGGCAGTCCGGGGAGCAAGAGAAATAATGCTCAGCATCCACAATATGCTCCTACCCAGCTCCGGTGAGCCGGTGGTAACCCCAACCCTGGATATGGTCTTGGGCTGCTACTACCTCACCGGTATCAAACCGGGGACTAAGGGGGAAGGTTCATACCTGGCTAGTTTTGAGGAAGCAAAGCTTGTCTACGACCTGGGCATTATTGACCTCAGAGCTGAGATTGCGGTTAGAGACGAGAAGAGGGACGGGCAAAAGATTAAGACCAGTGTGGGCCGTATCATCTTTAACGAGGTTTTGCCACCTGAGCTTGGCTTTTTAAACAAGCAGATAGATAAATCAGTCTTGAAGCAAATAGTTGCTGATTGCTACCGGATGCTAACGCATGAGGAGAGCGCGGTGGTACTGGACGGCCTCAAGCAGCTAGGTTTCCGATATGCCACCAAGTCTGGGACTACCATTGCTATGAATGATATTCAGGTTCCTCAGAGCAAAACCGAGCTACTGAGGGAGGCGGAGGAAAGGGTGGCTACTATTGAGAGCCAGTATCATCGTGGCTTGATTACCGAGGATGAGAGGTACAGTGAGGTAGTGGAAGTCTGGATACAAACCAGCGATAAGATTACTGACGCTATCTCTGATGCCTTTGACCGTTATGGTGGCGTTTATATGATGGCCACGTCAGGGGCAAAAGGTAATATTTCCCAGATAAGACAGATGGCCGGGATGAGGGGGCTCATGACTAACCCATCAGGCAAGATAATTGATTTTCCCATCAAGTCCAGTCTCCGTGAAGGCTTGAGTGTTCTGGAATACTTTATCTCTACCCACGGCGCCCGTAAAGGACTGGCCGATACTGCGCTGAGAACATCAAGTAGTGGTTACCTCACCCGGCGCCTCATTGATGTTTCCCAGGATGTTATCACTCGGGACGATGACTGCGGCACAACCGATGGTATATGGATAGCCGAAGCCAAGGACAAGGGACTGCTGCCGTCACTTACCGAGCGAATAACGGGTCGGTTGGCGGCAAGCAAGGTAGTTGACCCAAGCACGGGAGAAGTTATCGTTGACCGAAACGAGGAGATTGATGAATCGAGGTGCAGTAAAATTATTGCCGCTGGAATAGGCCTGGTTCACGTCAGGTCACCCCTTAGCTGTAATTCAAGGCAGGGTTGCTGCCGCAAGTGCTATGGTAGAGACCTGGCGCGTGGGCGCCTGATTGACCTTAACACCGCTGTGGGTATAATTGCGGCTCAGAGTATTGGTGAGCCGGGTACTCAGCTCACACTGCGCACCTTCCACACCGGTGGCGTGGTCGGGCTTGATATTACTAGTGGTTTACCCCGCGTGGAGGAGCTATTTGAGGCCAGACCTCCCCGGGTTGAAGCTAAGGTCTCGGAAATGGACGGTGTGGCTGAGGTAGTCGAGACTGATGAGGAGAAAAGGATTAGAATCACCAGTTATGAGGTCTTCCGTGACGAATATTCGCTGCCTACTGGCTGGCAGGTTATGGTGGAGAGCGGTCAAAGGGTGGACATTGGGACGGTGTTAGCTTCTCCGTCGCCATCGACTGAGGAGACGCCGGCGACAGATGCCCTGACCACTGAAGTTCAACCTATTGTGGCCCGTGTTGCCGGCGAGGTGATTGTTGAAGATAGCCAGTTTTTTATCCAGTACGGAGAGATGGAGGAGCGTGAGTCTGTGGTTTCGTCGGCTACTCACGTTCTGGTTAAAACTGGCGACCAGATAAAGGCGGGGCAACAGCTTACCGATGGTTCAATCAACCCTCAGGATATTCTCCATATTCTGGGTAAGGAGGCGGTCCAGCGGTACCTGGTGGATGAAGTTCAGAAGGTGTACCGCTCCCAGGGGGTAAATATAAACGACAAACATATTGAGGTTATTGTCCATCAGATGCTGACCAAGGTCCGTATCGATTCTTCCGGCGATACTGACTTTGTGAGCGGGGAACTGGCCGATACTTTCCAGTACGAAGATATAAACGCCGGCGTGCTGGCTGAGGGGGGCGAGCCGGCTACGGCTCAGCCCGTTCTGCTTGGGGTAACCAGAGCCTCACTGAGCACCAATAGCTGGTTGGCGGCGGCCTCCTTCCAGGAGACTACCAGAGTGCTTACTGAAGCCGCCATCTACGGCAAGGTGGACAGACTGATTGGTCTTAAAGAGAATGTGATTATTGGTCGGTTGATTCCAGCCCGATATGCACTACCGGTGGCCGTGCCCGTTTTGGAGGTCAGCGATGAAAGAGTGGAGGAAGCGGCTGAGGAGTTGGTTATCTAGCTCGTGCAGAAAAGGTGCCGGGAGGGTATTAAATGGGTAGCTCATCGCAGATTACTGGTGAGGAAGTTAAGGAGCAGGCTAAGAGACTGGGTGCCGACCTGGTAGGAATTTGTTTGGCCCAAACCTTAAATGAAAGCCCTCCTGACCCCAGGTGGCCTCAAATACCGGAAAGGATATGGAAGAATTGCCGGAGCGTGGTTGTTCTGGCAAAACGGATACCCTGGGGGATGTTCCGGGCTGAAGGAGAACTGGCCCGGCAATCTACCCCCCAGATGGTAATGAACCGATTGGATAATATCGCCCTTGACCTCGTTTACTATGTTGAGAAAAGTGGTTTCCATGGCGTTCCCGTCCCCCAGCAGCAAACTGATAGCGCTTTGAAAAAAGGAACTTATGGACCACTCTCCTTGCGGCACCTGGCGGTCGAGGCTGGATTGGGAACATTGGGACTCAATCTTATCCTCCTTACCCCGGAATATGGTCCCCGGGTGTATGTAACGGCGGTGCTGACTGATGCTGAAATAGAGCCAGACCGGTACCAGGAGAAGAAGCTCTGCCCCGGGGCTTCCTGCGGACGTTGCTTACTGGTCTGTCCGGGTGACGCCATCGGGCATTGGGGGCTGGACAAGCGTCGCTGCTCTGCCCATGCCCAGCCACATGGGGTCTCCGCCCTCTTTTCCTATCTGGATAAAGTGGTCGCTGCCGAGACGCTGGAGGAAAAGAAAAGCTTTTTTCGTAGTCATGAACTTGTTGACCTCTGGCAGGCGCTAAGAACCGGTGCCGGGGCGGTGGGTGCCTGCCCTCGATGCCTGGAGGTCTGTCCGGTTGGCGAGGACTATGCCCCGCATCTCAAGGAACAATATGCCAAAATAGAGAGGGTGCAGGGGAGAGAGGAGAAGCTAGAGGCCATGCGTCTGGCCGAGCGGGAGGGGGAGGCTATACCCGGCTTTGAAATCTCGCAACACTGGATTAAGGGAGATTTTCGTTGAGGACAGACACGGGGGATTCCCCGGTTTTTTACTGAACGCATTCCTTTTGAGAGCCAATAATGGGTAGCCGCCAGGTCGGAAACATGGCGGCTCTTTTATTCTTGCTATCGGTTTATCTTGGCACGGTGAGGGTGTGATATAATGGGGTGTTAGCTTGGGAGTCGGTTCCCGGAGAGTACATGGGGGTGAAGTTATAGAGCGCATTATATCAGGTACACCCGGTACTGAGGATGTACCGCTTGATGTTAATCTCCGGCCCCGCCGTCTTGATGACTTTGTCGGCCAGGAAAGAATCAAGGAGAATTTGGGCATAGCCGTCACCGCGGCCAAGTTCAGGGGTGAGGCGCTGGACCACATCCTTCTCTACGGTCCGCCTGGTCTGGGCAAGACCACTCTGGCTTACATTATCGCCGCAGAGATGGGGGTTAGCATCAGGGTTACCTCGGGTCCGGCGGTAGAGCGCACCGGAGACCTGGCCGCCATCTTAACCAACCTCCGCAGCCAGGACATCCTGTTTATTGATGAAGTCCACCGCTTGAGTCGCACCGTGGAAGAGGTGCTGTACCCGGCAATGGAAGACTTTGGTCTGGACATAATCATCGGCAAGGGCCCCGGGGCCAAGAGCCTGAGATTGAACCTGCCTGACTTCACCCTAATCGGGGCGACTACCCGCTTTGCCCAGCTGAGCCCGCCCCTCCGGGACCGCTTTGGCGCTGTTTACCGGCTTGATTTTTATGACGAACAGTCCATAGGGACTATCTTGAAACGCTCTGCCCGTATTCTTCAGGTGAAGGCGGAGGACGGGGGGTTGAAGGAGATAGCCCGTCGGGCCAGGGGCACGCCGCGTGTGGCTAATCGGCTGCTCAAGCGGGTCAGAGATTATGCCCAGGTGATGGCTGACGGTATTGCCACCCAGCCAGTGGCGGTGGAAGCCCTGACCAAACTTGAGGTTGATTCCATCGGGCTGGACGAAATAGACCACAAGGTGCTGCGGACAATCATTGATAAGTTTAACGGGGGTCCGGTGGGGCTGGATACTATCGCCGCCGCTATCAGTGAAGAGGCCGATACCATCATGGATGTTTACGAGCCGTACCTGCTGCAATTAGGCTTTCTGGAGCGGACCCCCCGCGGCCGATTGGCTACTCAACGGGCTTATCAGCATCTGGGTCTGCCCTACAACAGGGAAAAACCACCGCAACCAACCCTTTTTTAAAGGGGATTTGCTCCTGTAATCTACCCTTGATAAATGACCTCTGATAAAGCTAAGATTAAAAAATGAAGTCGGTGCTGATTCACTGTTGCTGTGCGCACTGTGCGGCTTATACCGTTGATTACTGGCGGGGTCAGGGATACCAGGTCAGCGCCCTGTGGTACAACCCCAATATTCACCCGTATACGGAGCACCGGCAGCGGCTGGAGGCAATGAAATCGTATGCCCGGGGAGTAGCTTTACCGCTGGTTATCACCGAGGGCTATGACATGGTTAGCTACTTCCGCCGGGTAGTCGGGGATGAAGCCGGGCGCTGCCAGCATTGCTTTGCGCTGCGCTTAACAAAGACCGCGGAAACGGCTTATCAGGGTGGCTTTAGTGCCTTTACCACTACCCTGCTCATCAGCCCTCACCAGAAGCATGACCTCATCCGGGAAGTGGCCAGTGATGTGGCTGAGGCCAACGGCGTTAGTTTCTTGTATGCTGACCTCAGGAAACGCTACTCGGATAGCCGCCATATCACCAAAGGGCTTAATCTCTACCGCCAGCAGTATTGCGGCTGCGTTTACAGCGAATGGGAACGATACGCCGATATAAAGATAGAATGAGCGGCAAGAAGTCCCTTGTACTTATTCTCCTTCTACCTCTGCTTCTCGGTGGCTGTCAGGCACCGCCAGCTACGGTAAGGGTTATCGAGGTCATTGATGGCGATACCATTATCATAGAGGGTGGCTACCGGGTGAGGTATATTGGCATTGATACCCCGGAGATTCACCCCCGCCTGGAGGCCTATGGTATTGAGGCATGGCAGGCTAACCGCCGGCTGGTGGAAGGCAAACGGGTCCGTCTGGAGCGGGACGTATCAGAGACTGATAGATACAATAGGCTACTGCGATACGTATATGTGGATAGTGTCTTCGTCAATGCCGAACTGGTGAGGACGGGACTTGCCCGCGCCAGGGCGTATCCTCCAGACACCAGGTATCAGGACTACCTGGAGAAAATGGAGGCTGAAGCCAGGCGTGACGGCAGGGGTATATGGTCCAGATAGTCTCTTCAGGCGGGTTGTGCTAAAATAATTTCAGTAACTTTAGGGAGACAGTACTCTGGCTTACCATGTGCGGCTGATGCGCCGGGAAGATGTGGCTCAGGTTACCACAATTGACCGTGAGGCCTTTCCCACCCTGTGGCCCCCGGTCAATTACCAGCGTGAACTGAACAATCGGCTGGCACACTATATCGTGGCCTGCGATAACGAGAGAACAGTGGAACCGCCCCCGGCGAAGCCGGTGCCAGAGAACGGCTTTCTCCGGCTTTTGTTCAAAGCGAGACAGATGTTTGACCACGACCGTTTTTTCGGGGAAAAGCTGCCGCCATCGGGTGGGGAATACGTGGTTGGTTTTGCCGGTATCTGGATGATGGCGGATGAAGCCCATATTACCAGTATCGCCGTGCGAAATACCTACCTCGGCTGGGGGGTAGGGGAACTGCTGCTCTTATCCATCATCGACCTGGCTATTGAGCTAAATTCCCGTCTCTTGACTCTTGAGGTACGGCGCTCCAATACTATTGCCCAGAGCCTCTATCATAAGTATGGCTTTGCTCAGGTGGGTGTTCGCCGGGGCTACTATTCCGATAATCATGAAGATGGGCTCTTCCTGTCAATCGAGGATGTTACCGCCGACGGATTTCAGACGCGTCTTGGGCAGCTAAAGGAAGCCCATGGGCAAAAATGGGGGACAGCACTCTACGAGATTAGCCGATAGCCCGTATCTCGGCAAATTCGGTTGCTTTTTAGCCAAACAAACCGCGTCGTTGGGTGGGCAGCCCTTTCTGGTCCGCATTTGCCTGAAGCCACTTCTCAAGTCCCTGCCGGCTGCGGGTCAGGGGCTCTTTCAGCCTGTCCACGTTGATATTCGCCAGGTAACTGGCTGATTTATGTTTTTTAGCACTGGCTATCTGCCGGTTGAAATCCTCGGCCAGGTCGAAGGCGTCAGCCAGAGCCGTCTGCACTGACTGGTCCAGAAAATCGAGCCGGTTCTTATTCCTCTGCCAGCTACCGGTCTTAAATTTCCTGGCCTGCCACTTAACCAGAAAGGCTTCCATAAGCTGCTGGTTCTGGTTTATCTCGGCCAGGAGACTGCTCACTATCTCCGGCACTGTCCTCTCGGCACGGCGCTTACGGAAGAAAATCTGGAAGATTATGAGGAGAATTAGCGGCAGTATGACGGTTAAATTCTTGCCCAGATCACCAAGGTCGCTAAAATCCACGTTTGCCTCCTTCTCAACTCCAGGATTCAATTAAAACATATTTGCCAGGCTATGTCTAGAAGCAGAATACTTGACAACCCGTGGTATAATAGTACTACTCAAGTCAAGGTAAGCATTAAAACACTAAGGAGGAAAAGAAATGCCACCTATTTTCAAAGCCCTAGCGTCAATAACTGCTTGGATTCTGTTTGTTTCTGGGTGTCTTACACTGATATCGAGAGCCGTAGTCTGGCTAGCGGTAATAGGGTTCGCTGGTACTGACACCTCGCAGCTCGCCATGGATTTCTTCGTGGTCATTGCCTTGCTCGTTGCTTCCGTGGTGGTCATGAGATTGAGACAGAACATGGGATAAAAAAGCGGTACCAATATCTCCGCTTTTATGCTGACAACCCTGGCCAGCACCAGATTTAGTACTTTCTATTACCGCGGGTTTTCTGAAGCCAGCTTACCCCCGGCCGCCCAGTTGTGCTTGGCGTTATCCTTGATGATGATATGGACGGCTTCTGCGGGAATGCCCATATTCACCATTACCGAGGTTATCCCCTCCGCCAGCTGCTTCTTTTGCTCAACGGTGCGCCCCTCCCACCATTCCACGATGACTACCGGCATGATGCCTCCTTTGGTCTAGCGGTATGATTCATATGACGTTAACTCCAGAGAAAAATCTACTGGCAATAAATCCGGCTACTGGCGGGAAGAAGAAGGTGCAGGCCAGACGGATTAGCGTAAATTTCCAGCCCATTACGCCTATTTCAAGTGGTAGCCGGGCAACTGCTAACAATGACCATGCTGTCATAAATGCCACCATGGTGCCGATACCGGCTCCAGCACGGAGTAGTCCGGCGGCGACAGGCATGCTAACGAAGGGGCCACCGGGCGTAAAACCGCCCATTACCGTACCGATTAGTAGACCCCGGAAACCAGATTCCGCGCCTACCCACTTTGATATCATTTCCTGGGGGATAAGGACCTGAATCATACCGGCTATTATCATGGCAAAAATCAGCAGCGGGATGATTTGTATGAACATACTGCCGCCGGATTTCAGTCCCAGGATGTGTTCCCCCCCTCCCCGGTTATAAGCGAGAAAGGTGAGGACGATGGCCAGCACCCCCATCACGATAGTAGGGACAAGCATTCCCGAAAACCTCCTGTTATTACTTATGCGGTTATTCATGGCTGCCTAGCTTATCTTAATGGTAAGACGACTGTGTTGTCAAAGAAGGGGTAAGCAGGGAAAGTAACTATTCCTGTTTAGCTTTTCTCACCAGCAGGCATATATTACGTGAGAAGGTCTTTATCGGGAAGCGGTAGGCGTTTTCCGGGAAAGATTTAAGCACTTCAAGGCCGGCGTTCTTGACCAGCTTCTCCATCTCTGAGTAAGAGAACAGGTAGTAGTAGCGGTATAGGGTCTTGTCCCCGGTCCGCCAGGGTACGGCTACCTCGCGCCGGCTGAACCAGAACCGCGGCTGCCACCGGTTCCATACGGTAATAAAGGCTTCGCCATGCGGTTTTAGCACGCGTCTTAGCTCATTTAGGGCGGTCTGTCTCGGCTGATTACCCTTTATATGGTGGTAGGTGGCTACGGAGATTGCCCAGTCGAAGGTTTCGTCGGCGAAGGGGAGGTGACCAACATCAGCGAGGGACAATTCGGCCGCAAAATTGAATTTACGGGAATATTTTTGGGCGAACCCAAGCATCTCTGGGGAAAAGTCCACGCCATACAGGTCAAAGCCCGGCTTGAAGGGGAGGAAGTCAGGACCGTGGGCACAGCCGATGTTCAGTAGCCTTCCCCGCTGCCACCGCCGGGCCAGCATTTCCAGCTCTTTGCGGAATATTGACCAGTGCCGGAAGTTATACCAGCCTGGCGCTATCTGGTTAAATACGTCCTGGTTTGTTGGCATTATTGCAATCTGTTAAACTGGTTATGAGCCCTGGAGATAGTATACTATGAAGAAATTTGCCAGGACAATATCAGGCGTGACCCCGGTGGCAGTAATGGCTGAGCCGGCGAAGTGCCCGGGCCAGTGTATCTATTGCCCCACCTATGAAGCCATCCCCCAGAGCTACACCCCGGAGTCGCCGGCGGTTTTACGGGGGAAGCGGTGTGACTACGACCCCCAAAAGCAGGTTGAGATGCGACTGCGCATCTTCTCCGGGATGGGACACCCCACGGATAAGGTTGAGCTGATAATAATGGGCGGCACCTTCCTGGCCTGTCCTGAGGACTATCAGTACCGGTTTATCAAGGGTTGCTTTGACGCTTTGAACGGAGAGGAGTCAGCGAGCCTGGATGAAGCCAAGCGACTTAACGAGACAGCCAGGCACCGCTGTACCGGACTGTGTATCGAGACCAGACCTGACTGGTGTGGGCGGGCCGAGATAGCCCGGATGCTCAAGTTTGGCACTACCCGGGTGGAGATTGGCGTTCAGACCCTGGATGACGATATCTACCGCCTGGTGAGAAGGGGACACCGGGTAGAAGACGTGGTCAGCGCCACTACCTTGCTCAGGGAGCACGGCTTTAAGGTGCACTATCACTGGATGCCGGGGCTGCCGGGGGCAACACCGGAGCGCGACCTGGAACTGTCCCGTCAGCTGTTTGCCGACGAGCGTTTCCGGCCGGACGGCTTAAAGCTTTATCCCACCATGGTAGTGGCGGCCACGGAACTGGAAAAGTGGTACCGGGAGGGGCGCTACCAGCCGTACGATAACGACACCATGATTAATCTGGTGGTTGACATAAAGTCTGTTGTACCCAGGTATGTTAGAATCTCGAGGGTGCTGCGCGATATACCGGGCAAGTTCATCATCGGTGGGCTGAGGGATTCGTTGAGGGATATAGTCAGGGAGCGGATGGAGGCGGCGGCTGTTGAGTGCAAGTGTATCCGGTGCCGGGAGTACGGACACCGGGCGAGAGACGGCCGGGAGATAGGCAAGCCCCGGCTGGTAAGAATGGACTACCAGGCTTCCGGGGGCAGGGAGATATTCCTCTCCTTTGAGGATGAAAATGAGACGCTATTCGGCCTGCTGAGGTTGAGGATTCAGTCCAGGCCGGTACCGGTACTGGGGCGGGAGAGCAAGGGGGATGTAGCCATAATACGGGAACTGCACATATATGGTCCGGAAGTCCCCATCAGCCAGCGGCGGGAGGGAACAGCTCAGCACCGCGGCCTGGGTAAGGAATTACTGAAAGAAGCGGAGAGGGTGGCTTCGGCGGAGTTTGGGGTGGGGCAGATGGTGGTCTTGAGCGGGGTGGGTGCTAAGGAGTATTACCGGGAGTCCGGCTACGGCTCTCAGGGCGAGTATATGGTTAAGGGGCTGTAGGGTTAGCTAAATTGATTGGTATCGTTTACCTACCTCACCCCCTTTATCCCCCTCTCCTTGAAAGGAAAGGGGGGAAGTATTTATAAAGAGGGGCTTAGCCCCTCTTAAACTCCCCCTACTTTTTGGGTCTGGCACTCCCTTAGCCCTTAGACCCCAGCCAGTTTCTTACCCAGCTCAAGCAGTCTTTCCACACGGGCGGGGCTATCACTCTCGGCATAGACGCGCAGTAGCGGCTCGGTGCCGGAAAACCTGATGAGCAGCCAGGTGGTATCAGCCAGGATAAACCGGAAGCCATCGGCAGTATCAACTTCTACTACCTTAACTCCATCAATCTGCTCGGGACGGCTTTCCTGCACTCGTTTGATTATGCGCCGGCGTTTTTCCTCGGGGAATTCTACGTCCCGGCGCTGGTAGTAGTGTGGTCCTACCTTCTCGTAAAGATGGTCGATGAGTTCCGAGGGGGTTTTGCCGGTCTTGACCATAAGGTCGAGGAAGTACAGACCGGCCAGGATGCCGTCGCGCTCGAGCACGTGACCCCGGAAGCCATATCCCCCACTCTCTTCACCACCAACGAGCGCGTTTTCCCTGACCATTACCGGGGCAACATGCTTGAAGCCGACGGGTGTCTCAAAGACGGGTACTTTATATATTTCCCCCAGTCGATAGAGCATGCTGGTGGTGGTTATCGTCTTGACTATGGCCCCCCGCTCGCCGCGTATCTCCAGCAGGTAGAAAGCCAGCAGGGCAAAGACCTGAAGCTGTGTCAGAAACCTGCCCTTTTCGTCGATAATGCCGATGCGGTCGGCGTCACCATCGGTGGCTATGCCCACGTCGGCCTTCTGCCTTTTCACCGTGGCGGAGAGCCTGGCTAGATTCACGGCAATTGGCTCGGGTCGTATCCCGGGGAACAGGGGGTTTCGCTGGCTGTTTATTTCGGTCAACCTGAGGTTTTTACCGCCTAGGAGTTTCTTAAAGTAGCCGATACCGTTGCCGTACATCGGGTCAACGACTACCTTAAGGTCGGCCCGGCGCAGCCCATTTAGGTCAACCAGCTTATCTACCTGGTTGAAATAGACCGCGTCGAGGTCCAGGTACTCTACCCACCCTTGACTCAAGGCGTCAGCCAGCGGCAATTGGGCTGTTTTCCCGCTAGCCAAAGCGTCGGAGATAAGCCTTTCTATTTCGGCGGTAACCTCCGGGGGAGCGCTGGAGCCGGTTTCGGACTTATACTTGAAGCCGTTCCAGATTGCCGGGTTATGACTGGCGGTTATGATTATTGCCC
>SDBU01007016.1_pt1 | contig 13105 bp, 19 predicted proteins | sample 2277071 | NCBI WGS metagenome assembly SDBU01 (sample SAMN10397929, study PRJNA504765) | marine sediment metagenome | isolation source: marine sediment core GS08_GC12, 126 cmbsf | place: Arctic Ocean: Gakkel Ridge, Loki's castle | collected 2008 | reverse complement strand
GACCCATCTATGCTCCGTGACATAGCCACCTTTGGCTGCAAGGGGATGATCGGGTTTATATATACTTACGTAGCCTGCTTGGCTTATAAACTTGCCGCCGTTCCGCCTACCACCGCTCCTGTGGTAACAACCACAACTCTTAGTGCCCCCGCTTTTTAGCTTTGTGCCTCGTATTGCCTTGCTATTTCCGCAGTCGCATTTGCACAGCCAGAAATAACCAGTCTTCTTCTTTCCTACATATTCTTTCACGACAAGGCGACCAAACCTTTGCCCGGTTAAATCTATTCTAAACCCCCCGGTTCCTCTGGTTCCACAAGCCCGGCTACAAAATTGCGTTTTGTATCTTCTAATCTCATTTGGCGCTTTCAGCGACCTCTTACCACATCTTGCGCAAGACACCCAAATTCCATGTCTTTCGAGCCGCCTCTTTGCTTTTTCGCGCCACTTGCTTCTCTCGCAGGCGTGGCATGATGCGCGATACATCCCCCTCTTTTTACATCCCCTAAACTCATTTACCGCCTTCTCAGCCTTGCATTTCGTACATGTTTTTGTATCCGCCAAGACAACAACATCCTTTCGTTTGCCCCCTTACCCCTCGCCCTCCTCCTCGCTATCTCCATGAACGCTCATACTTTTCTTTTTCAGCCACAGCCCAGCACAACTGATTAATCTTTTCATGGTCAGGCTTGGCTGGTAGCTTTGATAGTGTGTATGCTGCTTCAGCGGCGATGAATAGCCGGCTTGCTTCTACTTTTACTTCTTCCAGCGACCACTCACCACGTTTGATCTCTAATAATTGTTGGGCGTCTGGGCGCAACACCTGCAATTCACCGTCACCGAGGAATTCGATGCCCATTCGCAAGAGTCGTATCAGGTGTGCGGCATTTTTGATGTCGTAGCCGAACCTTTTGACGAGCCTTTTACGTTTAGCGCCCATGTAGCCTTCGCGGGCTGTGTGGGTCATTCTGTGCAGTTGTCCCCGGGCGTAGCCAACGAAGCTGTGATAGACGTGCTTGCCGACGAGTAGCTTCCTGTTGTCAAGAAGCATCTCGCCAGCTCTGGTTTTCTTGATATAGTGTGTGTCGTGTAGCCATAAAAGAGATAGGATATTCGGGTTGCCTTTCTCCAACAGGCGCATTGCTTTGGTGAGTTCATAGGCAACAATGTCCCAGTTGGCCTCTTTGATTTCCTTCGTACCACGTGATCCGAATTGCTTGAGACCGTAATAATAGTCCATTGGCGGCATACAGATTGCCATAACGTCCTTATCGTCTATTGAGGTTGGCTTCTCGGGCGGGTCATACATGCCGTGAGCGATTGAGCCTCGGTAGCCCACCAAGATAGCCCAGTCGCTTATACTTGGGTATTTAGCCAGAATTGGCTCAGGTATTCCCATCATTCCTCATCCTCCATCAATTCAGCCATCCTCTCACCGAGATAACTGACCGCCTCGTGTCCCTTGATTTTCTTGCGCTTGAGTTTTTTTGGCATTATTGCCTCCTATATTATTTAATCTTGCAAACTTGCCAAAGAGTTCTGTTGCACTTTCGTCGTAGGCTTTCGCCGCACTTATCTCGTCATGGAAATAGCCAAGATATATCCGTTTTCCGTTATAGCAAATTTGTGCTCCCCATTTTCTCAATGGCCTGTACCAGGACACCCCCTTGTATTTGGAGCTGCCGTTCTTGTCGCTTTTACTGTTGAAACGGTTCTCTTGGTTCGTACATAGCCGTAAATTACTTTTGCAATTATCAAGAGCATAGTGGTTGATGTGGTCAACTTGCTTGTTGTTTGGCGCACCCAGAATCTCTCGGTGCATATATATGTGTTTCCTGCCCTTGCCTTTGGGCATTCGCGCCGCATAGTAGACGTTGCCTTTGCGAATAGCATACCATTTATGTCTTGACAACCATTCATAATCCTCGTCATCTACTATCGCGTATTTCCCTTGCGTCAATGGAATTCTCTTGCTCATTGCACCACTCTCAAAAGGGTGTTTCCTCATCCACTTGCTCTTCTTTCGCTTCCTTCTTACCGCTCAAAAATTGGACACGTTGCGCCGTAATTCTCATCTTCGACCGCTTCTGCCCGTCTTGTTCCCACGAATCCGCCCTAAGCTCACCCTCGACGAAAACCGCCGAACCCTTCGATAAATATTGACCACACGCTTCAGCCTGTTTTTTCCACACGGTCACATCGACGAATAACACCTCATTTTTCTTCTCGCCATCACGTGTGGTGAAGTCTTTGTTGACTGCGAGGCCGAGCGTGCAAACAGCATCGCCTGATGAAATGTGTTTGAGCTCCGGGTCGCGGGTTAGGTTGCCGGCGATAAATACTTTGTTGAGCTGTAGCATTGGTTGCCCCTCTCTGTGTGGTCTGCGTTTTTAGTTAATATTATTTGGCCTTGCAAATTCTCCGAACAATTCTGTAACTTTTTCGTTGTATGCCCTTGCCGCTTCATCCTCGTTGTTGAAATAGCCCAAATACATCCGCTGTTTGTTATGTCCGATTCGGGCTATCCATTTCCTTTCACGTTTATTCCAAGAAACGCCCTTGTGCCTTGACGTTGCCTTCTTTTGCTTAATGTGATTAAATATATTCTGCTGATGAGTGCATACCCGTAAATTGGCTCTTTGATTGTCAAGGCCGTCTCGGTTGCGATGGTCAACCTCTTTACCCAAGGGGGCATTCATAATCTCTCTGTGCATCCGCAGACATTTTCTCTTTAACATGCGTTGTGCATAAAAAGTACTCCGACCGCGCACGGCATACCACTTGAATTGGTTGAGCCACTCATAATCCTCGTCGTCCACTATTGTGTACTTGCCTTGTGTCAAGGGGATTTTCTTACTCATTCTCTTTATTCCCTTTCATAGTGTTTTATAACTTCTCGATCCATGTGAATTACCTCACCGTTCTCAATGCGGACTGCGACGTACCCATATTTCTCATCTCGCATCGCAAGCCATTTGTGTTTCGATAACCACCCGAAATCGTCATCATCAACAATAGCAAATTGACCCCATGTTAGTGGGATTCGCTTACTCATTATTAAGCCTCGGTTTTTGGCTTTCGCCCTAACGAATCCCAGTATGGCCTCAGCCCCTTTGTTTGGCACGGCTTGGAGCAGTAGATTTGCCGAGATGACCGTGCTTGCGTGAATTCTTCGCCACAGATAGGACATGCCCTTGTCACCGTGTTTTTGCCGTGCCGCGCAGCAGCGAAGCACTTCGTAGAGCAATACTTTCGGCTCTGACGCTCAAGGCTTTTGTATTCTTTCTGGCAATGAAGACATTTTTTGATAACTCTACGAGCGGTTCTGCGTGCTATGCCACCCCTGCGTCGCCATTCTGCATCCCGACATTTTACCGAGCAATATTTTCCTACTTTACCTTTGTTCGATGGGCATTCCCTAAAGGTAAATTCTGCCCCACAATGCTGGCATGTGCCCTTTTTCTTCATGCGGATTTCGTCCTTTCAGGACAGTATCCGCCATAAAAATTACTTACTTAAAGAATATCATAGACGCCTCGTAAAGTCAAGGCTAAATCTGCCCAGATGTGAAAAACACTATGAAACAGGTGAAAAAGTTACAAATAAACGCTAAAAGACAGACTTTCTCTCTTTTGCCTCTTGACAAAGTTACTATTTCGGGCGATATAGTGTATGTAAAAAGGGAAGCTGTATCTTTAGTAACGTAATTGGCGGACACAATGGACAGAACGAATCGTATAGGCAAACCCATGTCTCAGTGGCAACCTGAGTGCATGGAGCGCATGGAAGAATTTCTCAAACAACTCTGGCAACGATATTGCCACGACGTTGAGCGACTTATTCGTAGCACAGGTGTGCGGGAATGCGACGTTGAGGACATTCGGCAGCAGATTTTCCTTGATTGTTTTAGTTGGCGAAATCTTTACCCCGATAATGTCAACCAATTTGACACGATCCTTTGGCGACTGACCATGACCCGATGTTTATCTTACACACTCACAAATGCCATCGAGCGCGACCCGTGTACCCACCTCGTGCCTCTTCGGGACAAACAAAAGGGATCGGTAGGGCTCCAGCTTTATTTCGAGAGGAAGAATGACGATGAGCAAGCTAATCCCCCTGACGCAGGGTAAATATGCGTTTGTTGATGATAAAGATTATGATGAGCTTTCGCAGCATAAGTGGTATGCCTATCGTGGCAGAAATACCTTTTATGCAGCCCGCAAGGTGAATGGAAAACATCTCCTCATGCACCGCAAGATTGTAGGTGCTCTTCCGGGCGAAGACACAGATCATTGTAGTGGCGACGGGCTTGACAATCGGGAAATAAATCTGAGAATATGCACAAACCAAGAGAATCAGTTCAACCAGAGAGGCCACAAGAACAGAACCTCGAAATACAAGGGTGTTTCGTGGGAGAAGCGCGACAGAAAATGGAGACCGACAATTATGCACAACGGCAAGCAGATTTATCTTGGGCTTTTCGACAACGAAGAAGAAGCCGCCGAAGCATATAACGAGAAGGCCGCCAAACTATTCGGCGACTTTGCAAGCCTGAACATTCTGCATGTACCACAAGAGGAAGTGATAGTAATTGGGGCGTAAAAAGGGTTCTCCTAACAAACGAAAACGCACACCACGCATTAAGATGACTGCGGCTATCCAGCGCGAATTTCTGCGCAAATTCAGAGAGTTCAAGACAAATAAAAACAAGGCTGCAATAGCTATTGGTGCCGACAGGGATACGATAACGGCGCTTGAGAGGAACGACTCTGTGTTCCGGCATCAGGTCAAGGGCATTAGGGAAGAATTCCTCGACGATGCGCAGGAGAAGTTGGTTGCCGACGCAACCTCCGCCGACTCCAAGTTCGGCCTTACCTCTCGGATATTCTTCTTAAAATGTGGCAGACCAACAGACTTCACAGAAGGCACGAAAGTCAAACATACAGGGAAGGTTCCGGGCACAAGCAAAATCACCAACACCCTTATCGTATTCGACGGTCAAACACCAGAGCAAATAGGGGACGGCATGAAGCAGAGATTTACCACCCTGATAGCTCAGGCGATGGATAAGCAACCGAAACGAATAGAAAACGAATCAATAGAGACAACCGCTGTGGTTGTTGGGGAGAAATGAATGAGTAAGAAAATACCGTTGACACAAGGTAAGTTCGCAATAGTCGATGATGAGGATTATGAATGGCTTAACCAATTCAAATGGTGCGCCCATCGCATTTACAACAATTACTATGCAGAGCGCAGGGTGAACGGAAGGCTTTTGTATATGCACCGTGAGATTATGAAACCACCCAAAGGCAAGCAGGTGGATCATCGAAATAGCGACTGCCTTGACAATCGGGGGTGCAACTTGCGGATATGCACACATCAAGAGAATCTTTGCAACCAGAAAATCCAAGAGGGCAAGAGTTCAAAATACAAAGGGGTGTCATGGCATAGGCAACGGGAGAAATGGGTAGCATCCATTCACCACAACGACAGGAAGATGCACATAGGTTGCTTTATTGACGAACACGATGCAGCCAGGGCATACGACAAGCAAGCCACCGAATTATTCGGAGAGTTTGCAAGACTGAATATTATTCCATGTGCAGTATAGCGGACACAAAAAGGGGCAAAGGGGCTATCGTCAAACTCAGGTTCCGGTATATCCGAGAACAACCGACAAATAGGCGCAAGCTGAGGTACGTATAGCCCCGTATAATCATGGGAAAAGCAAGCAAAGACATTATCCTCCAAATAGTCAACGGGTTTATTGACAACTATACCGATGATACTCGTGAGATGATTTGTAACGATAAGATTCTGCAGCAGTACGAGTACAAGCGTTGCTGGAGCGATATGACTCATTTTCTTCAACAGTGGTTTTGGATAGTTGATAAAAACCTTAAAACCGTTCGACTTATTCTTAACGACACGCAAAACAAATACCTTAAAAACCGTACACGGCGAGACATTATTCTGAAAGCTCGTAAGCAGGGCATATCAACCCTGAAATGCGCTGAATATTTTTATGAGACGTGTTTCCGCGAGAACTCCAGATCGACGGTGTTAGCGCATGACTTACGCACAGCGGGCGAATTGTTGAGCAAGATACATTTTGCCTACGATCACCTCCCCGTGTTTCTGAGACCTATAGTTGGCGAGAGTGGCCGCAAGAATCGGACGGGTCTTAGTTTTACGTCTCGCCCTGACGGTTCACCGCTTAACACCACGTACAATATTGGTACGGCGGGCAACAAAGAACTCGGGCGTGGCTGGGACATCGACAACCTACACCTGTCAGAGTACGCATTTTATGATGCACCCGAAGCGATTATCAAGGGTGCTATGGAAGCCATGCGTATCGGCGGCAATGTCTCAATCGAATCGACCGCCAATGGCTTCAATGACTTTCATCGAATATGGGAAGAGGCGCAAAGTGGTTACGGACAATTCAAGCCACATTTCTTTGCTTGGTTTGATGACCCGACCGACATGGTGGAGCATGTTAGCCCAAAAGAATTAGAGGAACTTACACCGCTTGAGCTTGAGACACAGAAGACATACAAGCTCACAGATAATCAGATTGTCTGGTATCACCAGAAAGCCCGCGACTTGCGAGAGAGTGTTAGACAGGAGTTCCCCGACACACCCGAGAGCGCATTTATAGCGTCAGGGTCGCCAGTATTCGACGTTGACAAGCTACAGTTACTCAAGAAGAAAGCCGAGGCTGTAACACCTGTTGCGGTAGAGGAAAGTGGTCAGCTTGTTATTTGGAGGAAATTCGACCCCGCCGAGAATAAGCGATACATTATAGGCGCGGATACTTCCCAGGGTGTTCCCGGTGGCGATTTTAGTCATGCGGTTGTGATTGACAACGAGACATACGAAGATGTTGCCGCATTACATGGTCGCTGGACACCTAATGTATTTGCTAAGAAACTGGGCGCTTTAGGGTTGAGATATGGCAATGCACTAATCGCTGTTGAGCGGAACAATCACGGGCATAGCGTCCTCAACACACTCACGAATGTTTTGTATTACGGCAATCTGTTTTATTACCGCGATTACGACGCATCTGCGGGGCGTCCCCAAGTCGGCTTTCATGTCAACGTGAAATCTAAGCCGCAGATTATTGACTTGTTAGCCAATATCATTATAGATGGCTCGACAAAGATTAACGATCCGCATTTTTGCGCAGAGGCCATGACTTACGTTTACACCAATGCCGCGGGGAAAACGGGCGCCCAAGTAGGCACACACGACGACCGAGTGATGGCGAGAGCAATAGCTATGCGAGTAGCTGAATTGAATCCATACACCGTGCCAGTAGAGAAACCCGAACCCTCTAAACAAGAAATGATGGTAGCGCAACTTAAAAGACGCGGCATGGAGGGGGTTTATGAACGATTCCCCAGATACTACGATGCCGATGAGTTTGGCGAAGACATTTTAGAACCAATTGGAGGGCTCGCAGAATGATACCGGAAATCTTTCTTATGACTGTATGTGTTTTCTTGGTTGGTTACATGGTTTGGCGCGATAAGTTACGTGAACGCCAGGCGCATATTGAGCGACAGGAAGCGGCACAGAGAATGGACAAGATCACCGGACGTGCGCTTGAAAGCGTTGAGCGAGTGACCAAGACAACGGGGCATGATTTTTTGGCAATGCACCAGGGCATTCTTGACGAACGAGCCGCACACGAACAGGCAGTTGCCGACACGAGAATGAACATGCACGAACGTGCCCTGCAACTTGAAGCAGAGACGACATTAGACGACACAGAAGACCTTTATATCGGTGGCAGAAAACCTGATTACAGTAAAGAGTCTGCTGCCGAACAACACACCGATGAGGTGGGGGAAGAATTAGAAGAATAAGGTGGTGAGTAATACTTGGCGGACACCAAGAGTATCGTCTTCGACATAAGCGAGGCGAAAACCGAAGAGCAAAAGATAGCCTTTTTCCGAGAGCAAATCAAGAATCGGCTGAAGTATATGATGGAAGCCGGATTCTATGTTGATTGGCTCCTCAATAGGGCATTTGCTGATTTCGGTGAGCATTTTATCTGGTATGACGACCTCACGAACACCATGAGGAAGAAAACCCGGGGCAAACTCGCCTATTTTCAATTACCACTTGTTGAAGATGCTGTTGATATTGAGCAATCGCGCATAGCAACCCAGCCTATTTTGGACTGTGTTCCGTTGGGTGCGGATGATGATGCCGCCGAGACAGCGCGGATGTGGGACGAGTTACTCCTTATGCTTGATAGGAAAACTAAGTTCCCTAAACGGCGCAAGGTGCGCAATCGTGGCCTGTTGCTTTACGGGACAATGTTCGACCTTGCCTATATCGACACCACAAAGGGGCCTTATGTTCCCCCGGATGATGGCGAGAAAGAGGGCTTCCATTTAGGCGAGCCACAATGTGTGACATTAACACCTTTCGAGATATTGCCTAATACTGATGCTGAAGACGAAGAGACATTAGTGGATTTCTTCCGGGTCACTATCCAACCACTCCATGAGATAGAAGAAAAATACCCCGGTAAACTCGGTGATGTCAAGAAATCAAAGATACCGCGTAATCTTGTCATATTCAACAATAAAGAAGGGCCGACGGCTCAGGTTACTCACGAGGTGATAAAGAAATTGCCTGACGGCAATCTCCTCGTGTTTGAATATTACCGCCGAGGTAGTCACAAGCTGCCTAACGGCTACGCTGCACATTATTGTGAAGGCAAGCTGTTATGGGAGGGTGAATTAGAACTCAAGGATGATGACGAACGTGGCGCATTACCGCTTACTACTTATTGGCGGCTAAAACGGTCAAAATGTTTCTGGGGTATTCCTTACGCCAGTAAATTGCGGGCAATTAATGTTGCCATAGACAAGACGATTAGCCGAATAGCTCATGCGCAGAAAAAAGGTTTACGGCAATCGGTTGTGGCGTCGAGGCAGGCACATCTTTCAAAAGCAGCATTTGCTTATCCCGGCGTTGACCTTCTGGAATATGACGGCGTGATGCAACCCACGTCACTGGAATATGGCCAGACACCGCGCGATCTTTACCGCAACCTTGAGCTTCTTCTGACACAGTTTATGAGCCACGCCAACCACCACGAAATAACACGTGGGTCGGTCCCCCCCGGTGTGCGGTCGGGTCAAGCTATGATGAGACTCAAGGAATACGAAGACATCCCCATACAGGTAATTATAGAGAACATCCATGAGGGCGAACGCCAATCATTCATCAAGCTCTTAAAACTGACGCAGATATGCTTCAAAGAGCCAAGAACATGCTCTATCAAAAACAAGGATGGCATGTTCGTCAACAAGGACTTTGATCTTAGCCGGATTGACACCAATTTTCATGTTGAGTTACATCCTGGGCACGGCATACCGCGCAGTCCCGGCGACCAGATGATATTCCTGACAGAATTGCAGAATGCCGGGTTGCTTCAGGCTGATTTAGAATCACCCGAGAAACGCTACAAACTATTCAAAATATATTCGGGGCTTAATCATCTTGGTGCGTTGCACGATAACGAGCAGAAGGCCGAAGATTACGCTGATGCCGAGAACAAGAAGATGGCGAAAGGGAAAGAGGCGGCTACTGAACATTACGACATTCATTATGTGCATCTCGACGTGCATTACCGTTTTATGCGTACAGAGAAATATGACGCCTTAGCGGAAACTACGAAGGACATTTTTAAGAAACATACAGACAAACACGCAGGATTCATGCCGGAGAATCTACTGAAAATTATTGAGGGTCAGCAGACGCAACTTGAGGAATTGAAGGGCGCGATGCCGGAAATAGCCCAGCAAGCACAGGAACAGGGCGAACGAGGTGTCATGGACGAAATGTTGAAAGAGGTTGAAGACAGCCCTGAGCTACAAGAAGCCCTTGCTGGATTGCCGACAGGCGAGGAGGCCGAAGGTGCCGTACAGCGTGAGCAACCCGCCTGAGCAGGCGAAGTCCTTCTGTAGAACAACACATGAGATACATATTTGGATTCGGGCGTTTAACGCGGCACTTGAAACATACGGCGGTGATGAAGCCAAAGCGTTTGCTACGGCGTACATGGCAGTAAAGAAATATAGACGTAAAAATGTTGCGAGACACAAAAAATCGAGAGGAAGGTGAAATGGTAACAAACACGGACAAAATAAACACAACACCGGACACAAGCGAATACGCCGAAAAACAAAAGGCGAAAGAACGAGCAAAAGGCGAAGTTATCAACTTAAAAATGCCGAGCCATGCCGTTGAAGTAAGTCTTCGCACAGAGTGGATGTCTTCGGGGCAACCAGCACTGGGTAAAAACAAAGAGGCAGGCCGAGCGGTATATCGGCTATTAAGCGACGCCGATAAACGAATTCTTGTCAACATAATCAGGGAAGAACTTAGGGACAAATATTTCCCTGATGGCAGCAAGGTTGATTTTGACCGACTTGCCCGTAATGCCGAAGTCCCGCGAGATGATGTGACTGGCATGTTTGCCAAACTACTTGATGTGTGTGCACTGTATTACAGCACAGGCGCAAAAGGGTACAGGGTACATGAATATATTGCGGAGTTAATGGGGCTTGAGACAGACGCAACACTACGTAAATGGTAGGTAGCTAAACTTAGTAAAGAAGAAAAAATGACAACAATAAACGATCAGGTGGTTCACAAGGGTTTCAAGTACAGAGCAAGACCTTTGAACAAATATACTGTGAGTTACATGAACCAACTTTTCAGGTGTTGTCGCGAGAAGGTTTGGAACAGATGTTTTGATGAATCGGAGGAACACTACAAATCTACAGCAAAGACCTTGAGTCGTTTTGATTTGCAAAAGCGATTGACCCAGTGGAGGAGTGAAGACCCCGAACTTGCGGGATATAATGCGGAAGCATTGAGGAGCATAATCTTTAGGTTTATTGAGGCGCGCGAAGGATTTTTTCAACGCGTTAAAGCGAAGGATGGGAAGCCAGGATTCCCGAAGCGCGATCCGTTCATCCAGTCGATCACGTTTGATTGCAATGGATGGCGTCTTGATGGGGACAAGTTCAGTCTTTGCCGACGGGAAGAAATTTTCGCCAGATTCAAGGTCCGCAAGCATGTGCCACTGGTCGGGGACATCAAGAATGTTACGGTCAGACACACCAATGCCGACAGATGGTTCGTGTCGTTCAGTTGCGCGGGAATACCCAAAAAGTCATTGCCCAAAACTGGTAAGGAAGTCGGGATTGATGTGGGCTTGAGACATTTTTTTACGACCTCCGACGGCGATGTGATTAACCTACCCGAGATGGTGACTGATGACTCGGTTATAAAGAGGAGGCAACAACGTCTTTCATGCCGCAAGAAAGGATCGAACGGCAGACGAAGAGCCGGGATTCTTTCAGCCCGTGCTCACGAGAAGAAGGCAAACAGCAGACGATATTTCTTGCTGCAGGTAATTAACCAATTGTTTGCTGATTACGATTGCGTTTACGTTGAGGACATGGATGCCGTCTCCTTTCTCAACATCAAAGACCCAATTAAGAGAAGGAAGAGGAATTTCAACCGGAAGATGAAGGAAGCAAGCTGGTTTGGGTTTTTCAAATTGTTGGAAACGATAGCGAGCGGTAATGGACGGCGAGTTGTCAGGGTTCCTCCTGAGTACACGTCGCAGGAATGTTCAAATTGTGGGCGGAGACACCCTGATAAGCAGTTGCTGTCCAACAGATTTTATAAGTGTCCTTATTGCGAATTAGGGATCGACCGCGACCTGAACGCAGCAAAGAATATCTTGCTTCGTGGCAAGAAACTATAGGTACGGAGAGTGCCTTCAGGTTTTTGAGCCTGAGAATAGCCTTTTAGGCTAATTTCACCTTAGAATAAAACTGTTAGACTAACCGACGAACGCACAAAGCGAGTCAAAGGGGAATAGGAAAATGGTAATTAAAGAAGCAAATAACACCGAAACACAGAGTACGCCGGACACTTCCACAAGTGATGAACCCAAGAGTGACCAGGATTTTAACCAAGACGTGTTGAATGTGTTCACTAAAGGTGAATCCGAGGGTGAGACAACCGATAACACCGAATCAGCCGTATCTGACGATGCGGACACATCTGGCGAAGGTGCCGATACCACCCCCACAGAAACCGAGGAAGAAGGGACGGAAACAAAGACCGATGCAGCGCCAACGATTACATTTCGGGCCGACGGGGAAGATCACACGGTCTCTCTCGATGAAGCTAAAGGTGAACTTTCCAAAGGGCTTCATTTTGAAAACAGTATGCGCGAACTCAATGAGCAAAAACGCGTATTCAATGAGCAAAGAGACAAGTGGGATACTGAGCGTCGGGCTGAAGTAATGTATGAGGATCGCATTGGTAAAGAAAGCACCCAGATAGACACAGAGAAAGAGAAAGCCGACCGAGAGGCACATTACGCCGAGGTAGCCGAACTTGACCCCGACCGAGCCAAGACGTTGCGCATACAGGACGAATTACGCGACAAGGTGGCGATTCTTGACAAGAAGTTAGGGACGGTTGAGGAAGAGCGCAAGAAAGAAAGAGACGCCCATGACACCCGACTGATTAGAGACCAATCAATGAAGTTTTCTAAAGAGGAAGGGTTATGGCCGTCAACCGCACGCGCACTCGAAGATGCTGTTCTTTACAGCGGGACAATCAAGAACGACACCGAACTTCAGGCTGAAGCAAAACGACTGGGTGACGACCAACGTACTCGTGTGATTGGTGTTTTTGAGAAGGTATCTCAAGGTGAGGTACCTGATTACCTCAAGGATACTGTTGCGAAGATGAGTAGCAGCATTAAAAAGAGGTATATCGAAGAGAAGACCAAAATGGGTCAAGGCAAAACTATAGGAAAAACCAGCGCAACTACGGGAACCGTTAGTGACGAATCTGAAACCCCTGACCTTGGTACAGGGGCGTTTGACCGGTATGTTGTAGAACACATGGGCGAGCGGGGTCAGTAGGCGCATAAAAACAGAAAGAAGAAGTGATTTTATATGGCGAATCTACTCGCTTATACCAATTTAACTTCCTTTGATGGGGCGTTAAAGGATTTATATATCCCCAAAATGAGGAAACA
>SDBU01007015.1_pt1 | contig 13105 bp, 13 predicted proteins | sample 2277071 | NCBI WGS metagenome assembly SDBU01 (sample SAMN10397929, study PRJNA504765) | marine sediment metagenome | isolation source: marine sediment core GS08_GC12, 126 cmbsf | place: Arctic Ocean: Gakkel Ridge, Loki's castle | collected 2008 | reverse complement strand
GGGCTGGGAGGAAATGCCGCTCCTGTGTTATAGTGTTTAAAGTCTGCTTAGCCCACGACATGACATTAAACACATCGGGGCATGCGTAATTTTTTAATTACGCATCCGGCGCTAGACGTACAGTCGAGGTAAGCCGTCGGGATGTTCGCCCTTTATGGGTAGAATAAATGGATGCCATTAATGGTTATTCCTCAAAAAGCTTTCGCCTTTAGGCGAGAGTTGTTTACTCGATGCATTCCTTTTACAATGGCTTTGTCTAGCATTCGCATCCCAGAACAAAATGGTGATGTTGGTTTGATTTTCGCGACATATTTATGTGAAATAGCCGATGAAAGTTCTATTCGTTTAAGTGATGAGCATATTCGTTTTGATTGGACCACGCCAAAAAAAACTGCAGAATTATTAGCGACAAGCGACTTCCCAGCTGAACTCACGGAAAAGATCCACATGCTGCATACAAAGTGCACTCAAGAGGAGATTTTTTCAGCAATGCCCTCCCACTAGAGAAAAATTCTTCAAAATAAAATTGCTATTTAACAAACCCCTTCATAAACTTGTTGACGTTGTTTCACCTCTGGAGGTTCTGATGAAGACAATTAAATGGGTTATTGGAATTATTCTGTGTTCTTTTTCACTATGTGCTGACACTTTGTATGAGTCGATAAACGATCTCCCTTTCGATCCAGCTGGCTATTTTGCCACTGAACAGTCTTTAGACAAAATTTTTCTCTCCCAAGAAATCAAAACCGTCATTGAATTGGGTAGTTGGGCGGGTGCTTCGACCCGATTTTTTGCACGTCGCGTCGGAGAAGATGGAATGGTCTATGCCATTGATCATTGGCTCGGTGCTACCAACCATCACGGAGAAACGACCGCTCCTATTCGTGATCATATCTACCATTTATTTCTCTCCAATATCCGCCAAGCTGGAGTGGAAGATTGGGTTGTGCCGATGAGAATGACAACAGATGAGGCCGCAAAAGCCTTGCGCAAAGACATTCGTGCTGATCTCATTTATGTGGATACCTCTCGCGATACATACCGAGTCTACACAGATATCAAGACTTGGCATCCTTTCCTCAATGAAGACGGAGTTATGTGCGGTACAGAGTGGAGAGAGCCCGCTGTACGCGTTGGTGTACAAAAAGCAGCTGCAGAACTTGACAAAACGATTGAGTCCGATAGAAAAGGATATTTTTGGGTCTTACGTTGAATTACTACTTGAAAATTACTCGTAGATCATTTTAAATAGCGTGATGTTTAAAGCTCTTTATCCTGGTAGCTTTGATCCTCCTACTTGGGGGCACATCCGAATGATTCGAAGAGCCGCAAAGCTTTTCGATGTGCTCATTGTAGGAATTGGAGAAAATCTCAAAAAGGGAAAGAGTCTTTGCACAACACAAGAAAAAATAGAAGGACTAAGCAAGGAAACGAGCGATCTGCCCAACGTAGAAATTTCAAGCTTTTCTGGACTTGCCATCGATTTTGCAAAGAAAAAGGATGCCTCTTGTTTACTCAGGGGATTACGCTCAGCAAAAGATATGGATTATGAAATGGAAATGGCGGAGGCCAATTACAAACTGACTGGAATTGAAACTCTCTTTTTGATGGCTGAAAGTGATACTTCTAGTATCAGCTCCACCCTAATCCGCGAACTTGCGGCAAATGGAGCACCATTAGGGGATTTTATTCCAAGTTATTTTGAAAGTCTTTTACAAAACAGGATAAAAAAGAGTTAAAGTTATGGAACGTGGAACAGTAAAGTGGTTTGATAAAGAAAAGAACTTTGGATTCATTGAATCTGATACCGGGGGAAAAGAATTTTTCGTTCACAGTTCAAATGTCCAAGAAATGGAAGAAGGATTAGACAAAGGCCAGCGGGTCGAATTTGAAATTGGTGAAGGGAAAAAAGGCCCACAAGCGGTCAATGTTAGCAATCTCTCTGAGGAAGAAGCTTAAAAAAACATCCCTCACTTTTACAAGTGAGGGCTCAATTTTTTTGAGTATATTTCTCTAAATCTTCTGGCCCATTTCGTAGCGGTTTTCTGTCGCATTTCCCTCAGAATCAAACATCTTCTTCACGCCGTGAAGTTTATCATCCACATAGACCTGTAGGATTTTGGGATTGCCATTGTCGTAATACTTGTTGAACTTTCCGTGACGCAAATCTGCTTTATACTCTCCTTCAAAGATCAGAACTCCATCTCTGTTCCATTCATGATAGAGGCCGTCTTTTTTCCCTTCTACATATGGGGTGATTGCAGCGAGATCCCCATTGTCAAAATAGGATTTCTCCTCGCCACTTTTTTTTCCATTGTTGAAATTCACTTCTCGAAAGATTTTTCCATTTGGAAAGTACTGAATCGAAGGGCCCTCTTGAAGGTCATCTTTGAAATCGAGATGCATAAAAAGTTGCCCTTGAGGATTGTAAACACAGGCCATTCCTTCTTTTCTCCCTTCTACATATTGTGTGACCGAGAGTTTGGATCCCCCCTCAGTATATTCAATACCCTCTCCATGGGGCTTATTGTTGACAAAAGGAACTTCTAATGCTTTGATTTTTCCAAAGAACTGATTTGGTGGGAAATAAATTTCATGAAGGCCTTCTCGACGGTTGTCTTTATAGTGAAAGACGATTTCTCTTCCATCTTTTGCCTTTTCGAAAAAGCGGCCATTGAGCTTTCCATCTGCATAACAAGCCTCTTCTAGGAGACTCCCCTCGTCATCCCAAAGGGCTTTCATCCCATCCAGTTGCCCATTTTTATACTGAACCACAGTTTGGGGATTTCCTGAAGGATAATAGGTTTTTTGCTCACCGTGAAGATCTCCGGATTGCGTATAGGAAAAATGTCGGGCAAGAATACTTTCTTTTCCCCCTTCTTTTGGAGGGTAATACTCGTTGTGTTCTCTCACTGGGGTTCCCTTTTCAAAAAATTTCACAAAGCGAATGGAACCATCTTCATGCCAACCTTTCAATTCTCCATCGAGAACATCTTCTTTGTAAAAGGCAGCTACTTTTGCAGAGTCATCCTCATAGTACTCGTTGGCTTTCCCCTCCCTTTTGCCGTCTTTGAAATAAGCCATCTCACGAACCTTTCCATTGTCATAGCGAGAAAAGACTTTCCCATGAGGCTGATCGTCTTTGTAGGTAGCCTCCATGACGATCAAACCTTTTTCATTCCACTGACGGTGCAATCCTGCCTTTTTCCCTTTATCAAAAGCACCTTGGAATTTGAGTTGGCAATTTGCAAACCACTCTTTTTGTTCTTTGTCATGCTGATCTAAAGCAAAATTCTCTTCAAATTGCCTGTTCCCATCCTCAAAAAAGCGCAAAGAAGCTCCATCTTTTTCGCCACATTGATAGTGCACACGGAGAGAAAGCTGGCCATTTTCATACCACTCTTCATAGATCCCGTCGCGCTTTTGATCCTTGAAAAAGGCATGCATTTTCATTTTTCCATTTTGCCAATATTCAAACTGCTCTCCATCAAATTGTCCCTTAACATAGTGGTATTTCGCCATCGGCTGTCCATTGTCATGCCAAAAATTGCAAGGCCCATCCCGCACATCTAAAGTGAGTGTATACTCTGCAATCTTTTGCCCATTTTCATGAAACTGGGCGATAGGCTCGAGAAGAGCTCCCTCTTTGTCAAACTTGGCTAAATAGACAATTTGTCCATTCGGTGCTTTTCGAAAGTGTTCTCCTTTTGGGATGCCCGCTACATATTCTCCCTTCCCACAGATTTTTCCATCTTCTCCGAAGAATTGCTCCATACTATGCTTCTTCCCATCGCGGTAGCGCACCTTATAGCTCTCTTTCCCATTGGCATGGTATTTCATATGAGAACCAATAGGCTGACCTGCCTGAAAATCTTGTACTTCGATCATGTTGCGGTTTTCATCATAGAGCACTACAGCTGGATTGCGCCCATCGGAGCTTTGTACTCCATTGATAAAGCGACGACTGGCTTTTAAGGTCCCGTTTTCATGCCATTCCAGGGCAGTGCCATGAGGCACCCCATTATCATACGGAATCAGCGCAGCCCTTTCCTCATTGGGATAATAACGGACCATATCCCCCACAATTTTCCCTTTTTCGTAAGAAACTTCTTCTGCCTTTTTTCCTTCTTGGTAATAGGAAATCGCTTTTCCTTGGCGCACTCCATGATCAAAGGATGCGGTCCCATGCAACTTGCCACTGGGATAAAAAACTTGCACCTCGCCGTGGATCACCCCTTCTTTGTAAAAAGCGACCTTCTCGATTTGGCCTCCTGCAAAAAATGAGACACTTGCCCCATGAGGGACCATCGTTGACTTCCACTCCTCATAGCCCGGCGATCCTTCTTCAACCGTCGTCAAATCCATCTCATTTTTCAGTTGTCCACTGGGATAATAGAGGAGTTGCTTTACTGGGGCTTCATTGTCCTGATCGATTTGCTCATAGAACAATACCCTTTTTGGGAGTCCCTCATTGAAGTGCTCGATAATTTTCGGACGCCAATGGGGTTCTTTTTGCCTCAGCGGCAACTCTCTCGAAAATAGAGCACTCGAAACGAGCAAAAAACTAAAGAAAATATTTAATAGGCGCATAACCATCCTCTATGAATAACGATTCAGTCCTTGAGGATACTCAAAAGGTAAAAAAAAGGCGAGCAAAGTGACTCGAAGAAGAAACGAAAAAATAATTAGAGGACGAGAGTGAGAGAATTAGGTGTTTTTTGAATACAGAATTTAAGTGGCTGCGAATCGCAGCCACTTAAAAAAAGCTTACATATAGTAGCCAGTCCAAGTTAGGATAAGACCCCAAACGAAGGGAATGATTCCCATTGTCTTCATCCAAGCGTTCTTGGTCATGAACCACTGCACAATGAGTTGAGGCATGTATAGTCCGAGAATCCCACGGATAAACATTGCCCAACCGAGAAGTGTTATGAAAAAGAAAACATTCCACTCCCAGACATTGTATGTATTGATAATAAACAGACCAATCAAAATATTTACAAATGCGCTAAAATACTGCGCAGCTGGTGAATTTTTGATTGAAGTGGTGATTTTAACCACATTGTCACCATAAAGGAGCATCCAAAGGCCCACGATTCCCAAAAGGGGTCCGAAAACCTTGGCTAACATCATTGCTGAATCCATCCCTTTTCCTCCTACGATTAAAGGACACCCTAGAAGTTCCCAGGGGTTTTTTTCTCTAATTTGTAAACTAAAGATTAAAAGAATAAGTTGTCAAGCAATAATTGAAAATTATTTTGTTTTTTGTAGTTTGTATGTCCCCATTAGCTCTGCTTTAGCAATGATATGGCCCTCGATCTTCTTCATGACCTCATCTTTGTTCATCCCTTTTGGCCAATCGGGCATGACGTCGAGTGCATAGAGATAAAAGAAATAACGGTGCTCCTTTTCTGGAGGGCAGGGGCCCATGTAGGCGGTGCGCATATTGGTGCCGCGACCATGGGTTCCGGGTGGACGAGAATGCTCAGGGATCCCTTTGCAATCGGGAGCAATCTCATAGACAATCCAATGGACCCAAAGACCATCGGGTCGAATATCGGTTGGGACATCCGGATCTTCCATGATGAGGACAAGGCTTTTGGCCTCTTTGGGAACTTCATGGAAATCCACAGGGGGGTTCCAATCATATCCCTCACAAGTATAAACCTGAGGGATTGCTTCCCCTTGCTTGAATTTAGAACTGGTAATTTTCATTGCTCTTGCCTCCACTTCAAGGATTGAATCATAGTCAATCGATTCTTTTTATTTCAATCATAGGGGTTTTCTCTAGCTGCAGCGCCATCCCCCGCTCTTCATCTTGCATCAGTTCGATTTCATTGATAGGGGCGATTCTCCCCGACGAGTAAATGGTAAGAACATGGCGATTCAGAGGCTTTTTGCCCACCTTCATCTTTTGCACTCCATTCAACTTCATCGGCCTCTTCATGAAACAGGGAATCGGATCGTCGCAGTGGAGGGTATATAGATAGGTGTCCCCTTTTTTCTCAATGCGCATTTCGATATCGACTCGATCAGAAAGGGCAATGAGTTGGCATTTTTTGAGGTCTGTCACGAGATGATCGACATTATTATTGAAATGATGAACTTTTAGCATATCCTTCATCTGCCAGCTCAAGGTGATCGCGGCCATCCCTAGGATTGCTACACAGATCACAATCTCCAGAAGGGTAAAATGATACCTTTTATTCGTCTTCTTCCAGATCACGTCCACGTAAGGCTGTTTTCCTCCTCTTCCAAGAATCGTATTTTTTTGAGTAGACTTTGAGAGAGCCCTCATCATTGTAGCTCAATTCAAATTTCTCTCCCCACCCGTCAAACAGCATCTTTTCTGGTTTCTTGACAATACCAGCTGCTTTTAAAAATTTTTCTGGGTGCTCAAGAAGATCCTCTGGGTTGATCCCTTTTGCCATCTCAAGCTCAAGGATCTCTTTAATTTTGATTCGGGCCTGTTTGGTCTTAAAACCTTTGCCTTCATCAAGACTCCCTTTCATATTATACCCAATGACACTTCCAATCAGACCGATCAAAAAAATCACGATCATGATCTCGAGTAGGGTAAAAGCTCTTTTTTTCTTCATTTTCCACCTCATTTAACTGGAAATTAAGGAACTGACGTCGGTGAGCGGCAGCAAGATTGATAAGATGACAAGCCCAACAACTCCCCCTAAAACTACCAGCAGTGCCGGTTGTAAAAATGTCGTAACAAGAGTGAGGCTCCGCTCGAGCTCCCCATCATAAATATCTGAAAGGCTTTTCAGCATCTCAGGAAGCTTTCCCGTCTCTTCTGCAATGGATAGCATCCGTGTCACAAGAGGAGGAATATAGGGGGAATTCTTAAGCTGTCCACTCAAAGTCTTTCCCTCCATAAGAGATTTTTCTGCCCCAGCAATTGCCTCCTCTAAAAGAGCGTGCCGCATGCTCCCCCGAGAAATGGCCAAGGAAGTAGTCAGGGGAACACCTCCTTTAAGAAGGATCGATGCACTTCGACAAAAACGGATGAGCGCAGCTTGCAAAAGGACCGTTTTTAAAATGGGGATTTTCTGTAATACCTTCTGAAACCACAACTTCCCTTGTGGCTGGCGAAAAAAATAGATCACTGCTGAGACTACGCATAGGATAGTTAAAAGAATGGTCACAAAAGAATGCTCAAGAAAATTGCTGATAGATAGAACCGTTTGCGTCAGAGGGTGAAGATGACGCCCTTCAAAAAGCTCGCGCATGGAGGGAATGACAAAGAGGAGAAGGCCGATCACCATAAGGAAACAGAATACGCCAAGAAAAGCGGGATAGGCCATCGATGAGATCAGCTGCTTTCCCAGTTTTTGTCTTCTCTCGATCAATTCATAGAGCTGCTGAAACGCCCACTCAAGGGATCCTGTCTTTTCTCCCGCTTGCACCATAGAGATGTAGATCGAATCGAATGTTCTTGGATAGGCAGCAAGCGCCGCTGAAAGCTGGGCGCCCCCTTTGAGTTTGTCACAGAGATCGAGTAGTAGCGCATGACTTCTGTGATGGCGATATTTTTCTTCCACAGTAAGCAAACTCTCATAAAGAGGAAGGCCCGCTTGCAATAGCTGCCCCAACTCTCGTGTGAAGGCCAAAAGAAGTTGTGGCCTTAAGGCTATCTCTTTTTTGTGCTGCACTGCAGAGAGTTTTGTGACGAAAACTTTTTCCTTCTTGAGCCTTTCCTTGGCAAGGTCAAAGGAATCGGCATCAATCACACCACTCACCCTTTTTCCCATTTCTGTCAGAGCTCTGTAACGAAAAATAGGCATCGCTTACTCCTCGCAGCTACGGGTAACCCGAAGCACCTCTGCCGTTGTCGTCAGCCCTTGCGCCACTAAAGCCCCTCCATCTCGGCGAAGACTCTGCATCCCTTCAGCAAGGGCGACCTCTTGCAGAGCAGAGCTGTCTACCGTTTCGATAAGCCTCCTTTTGAGATGACTACTCATGGGCATGAGCTCATAGATTCCTCTTCGTCCTTTGTAGCCCGTGTCATAACACTCTTTGCATCCCGCGCCAGAGAAAAATTCAAAACCATTTCTTTCCAGTCCCAAACCTTCAAGCTCCGCTACCGAAGGTTTATAGGACGTCTTGCAATGAGGACAGATACATCGAACCAGACGTTGTGCCAGTACCCCAATCACAGAGGAAGAAAGCAAATACGGTTCAATCCCCATATCGACAAGACGAGTGAGCGCAGAAGGAGCATCATTTGTATGGAGCGTACTCAAAACCAAATGCCCAGTGAGCGCTGCTTGAATCGCAATGTCGGCCGTCTCCCGATCACGGATCTCTCCAATCATGATCACATCGGGATCTTGGCGGAGAATGTGACGAAGGCCCGTAGAAAATGTGAGATTGATTTTGGGGTTGACCCCAATTTGAGCCATCCCCTGCAATTTGTATTCGACCGGATCTTCGACCGTCATGATATTGGTGTGGCTCGAATTGATCTCTGCAAGGGCGCTATAAAGAGTCGTCGTCTTTCCACTTCCTGTTGGTCCAGTTACCAGGACAATCCCCTCACTAATTTTGATGAGATTTTTAAATTTTTCCAGAATGGATGGTTGCATCCCAATCATATTCAACCCTAGAAGAACATTGCTCTTGTCTAGGATCCGAAGGACAATTCGTTCCCCATAGACAACCGGAATCGTGCTGACACGAAAATCGATTTGTCTCCCCCCCAACTTCAGCTTGATGCGGCCGTCTTGGGGGAGACGCTGCTCAGCGATATCGAGCCGAGCCATCACCTTAATTCTCGTGAGCAATTGCGATTGGTATTCCTTAGGTGGTTGATGACGCAGTTGCAAGACCCCATCGATCCGATACCGAACAGAAAGAGCCGTTTCCAGCGGTTCAAAATGGATATCTGATGCCCCTTGTTGAATCGCTTGCATCAGGATAGCATTGAGCATCTGAATGACTGGCGAGCCGCTGCTTTTTTGCGCCAATAGATCATAGCCATCGCCATCATCTTCCACTTCCGCTGGGGCAGCATCCTTCAATCTATCGAATAATTGCGAAGTTGCCGCTTCACTCTGGTGATAGCATTGCTGGATGGCCGCCTCTAAAAGATCCTCTGCAGCAATCACCTCTCTTACCGGCTTTCCCGTCATGAGACGGACCTCTTCCAAAGCCTCAAGAGCCAGGGGGTCCGAAATTGCGACAATCAAAACCCCATCTTCCTCATCTATTGGGAGAAGCTTATGGTTTTTCGCAAACTCGTAAGGAACAATTTGCTCTTTCTCCTTCACAAAAGGAAAGTCAAAGAGCTGATCGACAACTGGCAAATCAAACGTATCTACATCAGTCATAATAATAATGTTGCTTCTCTCCAAAAAAAGTTCGAATGCTATTGGAGAAAAGTCGTTTTTTCTCACGATCTCGGGCCTGCACCAAACGGCACATAAACTCAGGAATATCTCCTGGGCGCCGCTCCAGTTCCTGGCAGCGAATCACCAAAAGCTCTTCCTTCGGATCGGTGATGATTTTTGGTGTGATGAAGAAAAACATTTCCGTGTTGTCGTCGCTCAGTTCCGTGGAACCAAAAAGCTTTCCAAGCCCTGGAATTTCTCCTAAAAAGGGAACTTTTTGACTGCTATCGCGCACTGATTTGCGACGAAGGCCTCCCAATATGATCGTCTGACCGTCATAGACACGGACCTCATTTTCAATGTGGCGCTTGTCGACAGGTGGGCGATCATCCTTGCTCGGTTTCGTCGTATCAAAAGTGATATTCGTCTGGAGGGTGATAAAACCCTTTCTCGTCTCGTCTCCACACTCCTCGAATTCTTCAAAAAGGTGGATGATCGGCGTCATGATGATATTGATCCCGTATTGGGCACGGGTGAAAGATTTTTCAAAAGCAATCCCCTTATTCGTATCGATGGGCGCGGCGCCATTATTGAGAGAAATTTCTTCCAAAATCGAAATCGTAGCAGGAGTCTGATTCACCGTGATGACAGAGGGAGCAGCGTTCAGTTGAATATCCTCTTGCGTCATCAAAAAGCTATAAGCTAAATCAAACGCGGGAAAATACTTCGATTTTCCACCAGAGAAAAGGAAGAAAAGGACCCCAGTACCAACAGGATCATTCAAGCCATCCGGTGGCGGCAAGTTGGGACCATCATAGCGTCCGCCATTTTTGGGATTTCCAAATTTCAAGAGATTGAGACCATAATTCGCTTGATTGTTGAGTTTCTTCTCAAAGAGCAACACCTCGATTTGGACCATTTTCTTCGGCACGTCTAACCGATGCAGCAAATCCTTAATCCGCCCCAGCACATCGCGGCGGACCACCATGAGCAAATTGCCCGTCTTCGGATCGGGAATGAAGTGTTCTGAGTCAATATCCACTTCAAGTTTCGTTTCAACACCCGGCTTAAAGCGCTGCGGAGGAACCGTAAGACCTGGAGCATTTGCATATCCATCCGGTGGAAAATTGGGAGCTTGCACCGATGAATTGATCTCAATATTTTCTCGGAATTCCGGAACCGCATGAAAGAGCGAATAATAGACACGATCCATCACCTTAGCCAAATCATTAGGATCGCTGTGCTTGCAGTTGTAGATATAGATCGTCATCTCAGCAGGATCTTGCAACTGATTTTCCGTATCACACACCAACTTTGCGGCGCGATCGACAATCTCACGCTGGCCCATCAAGACCAAAGCATTCCCATGCTGAGGAGTGATAATCGAAAGCCCCTCATGATCAAACTTTCCAAAAGGAGGCCTCGTCGGTTTTTCGAGAGAGTCAGAGAAAAACGTCTTCAAAATCTTCTCCATCTCTCGAATACTCATCTTTGAGACCGTGACCACCTTCGAAACCTTGCCATCAGGATCTTGCCAGACTGCTCGATAGAGATTGAGAAGCTTTTCCACCTCTTCCTTCGTCGAAACAATCGCAACCCTTCCTCCAATGTTGTAGACAAACGTCATTTTCGGATCAGAAAACCTCTCAAAAAACTGAAAAGCCGATTTCACATGTTCGACCGGGGGAGAAAAGACATAAAAAATCCGCCGACTGTCTTGGATGTGACGAATATCCTCCAAACTCGAAGCAATTGCCCCTACAGCTGACGGATCCTGCTTAAATACGTAGAGCTGTCTCGTATAGGGATTGATTTGCTTCACCCCCACCCCATTTTGCGCCAAGATAATCTCCAACACCTCGCTCCAAGATTCGCGAGGGATCGGCACACTTGAATGCATTGTGATTTTCATGTTGGTTATTTCTGGTGGGACCACATACAAGTAATCACTCGCCCCATATTCCATCACCAAAGAAGCCAGAGTCGTCTCCTCTTGATCCCAAAGAGCATAGCCCTCTTCGCCTCTCTTAGAATCCCCAGCCGCTCGCTTCCTCCACCGCTCCTGCAATCCGACCAGTTCTTCCTTAATCGACTGCACACTTTGCAAAAGACCATAATATTCCCCATCCTTTGCTCCAGCATCCTGCAGCTGACCAGCGAGAGCCATCTCCGCCTGCAAACGTTCTCGAAGAGAAGCAATCCGACCATTGACCTGCTCCAAATAGAGCTCGAAATCCCCTTCCCCTTCCATATTGGCACTTGCCGCTTTCTTCTCTTCAATCGTCAGAGAGAAAACCACACTCGATAGCGAGAGAAAAAGAAGCAAGAATTTTTTCATTTAGCTTTCCCCTTTCGATTCCCCTTAGAAGAAATCGCGCGGAAGGCAAAAGACTGCATTTGCGTTCGCATCTCATTAAAATAATGCCCTTTGACATTACCCTTCGTATCGATCGAATCGACCACACACAATTCTCCACGCAAGACGTGATTCAAATAAGCTTCGATATCGTCCAAAGTTTTCAATTTATGCCATCCGTCTTTCGCGTTGATCAGCCAATCGCCTGGCTGCAAAACAAATCGCTTCTTTCCAATTTTGCAAGAGACCTGCTTTGAAGTGCGTTGCTTCGCCCCCAGAAAGACCTGCTCTGGAGCAAACCGCAAAAGAGATGACCGCTCCCCTTGCAATTTCGTATGGAAAAGAGAAAAACCTTCCGCATCCCACGCCTCAATTTCCAGCCCACTTGATCCACAACTTGCCACATGAGCAAGCGGAACCTCTCGATCTGCATCAGAAAGTCCCGCGACCACATCCCATTTTCCACCCCGAAAGCTAAGAAAATCCTTACTACCCAAATACAGAACATAGCGCTCTTTTCCAGAGACGACCTCCACCTGCTGCTTTTGACTCAGCGGGCGATACTCCCCACCCCCATATTCCCGAAAGAAAAGATCAGAGCCACACACTTTCCCCTCCTGCAGAGCCGCCATCTTAGAAGCCCCTGATGCCGCTTTGCGCATCCCATCAGAAGCTTTAAGGATGACCTCCATTTCCTCACCGCCGCGCTCCACTTTCAGTAGTAGCGACCGCGCATCCAAAACATGAGGAATCATGGACGTATTTCCATCCCTATCTAAAAACTCAATTCCCTCAATTCCCCCCGACTCATGCTCCTTCAAATTGCAGAAAATAGGCATCCCTTCCTTCACCACCTGCTGCATATCTGTTCCCTTAACGCCGATACAAAGGACCTTTTCTTCTCGTTTCACATCTGGCCGAAGACTCTGCGCCAAAAAAACCAACTTCTGTTCCAGAGCCAGAGCCAAAGGAGACCGACTATTTTCCCTTAGTGCCAGAGGACCCGACAGCATCGATTCCATAGGAAAAGATCGCCTTCCCACCATATTCATTCCCACATCCAAAATTTCCTTTCGCATCATCTGCACGCAAAAAATCAAAGCTACAATCACAGAGGCAACGCCAACCGCGATTTGCCCCCAAAAAAGAAACTGATCTAGCGAAAAACGCGATCGAAAAGTGATAATCACTCAATCTCCTCGAGTAAGCCGAGATTCATTCTAGAGGATTACCCCAAAAAAGCCAATCACAACAAGCAACAACCTATTTTTTTCAAAGAAAGCAAACAATAAAAAAGGCTCAAAAACGCAAGTGGGTAGAAGAGCCGATCACTCGACTCTCCCCCCGTTAGAACCCGCCGTGCGCAATTAACGCAACGGGCTCAAGAACATATCATTCACCTGCTATT
>SDBU01007014.1_pt1 | contig 13107 bp, 15 predicted proteins | sample 2277071 | NCBI WGS metagenome assembly SDBU01 (sample SAMN10397929, study PRJNA504765) | marine sediment metagenome | isolation source: marine sediment core GS08_GC12, 126 cmbsf | place: Arctic Ocean: Gakkel Ridge, Loki's castle | collected 2008 | reverse complement strand
CCGAGTTGGGGAGCACGCTTGGATAGGTCAACTAGGCACGGTTGGCTGCTAGGTAGTTGGCTATGGTCGGTCTCACGCGATCACATCAACTGAGATGGATTGTGGCTGGCAACTGGATGGTCGACTATGTTTCGTTGATCTGCCTAGGCTTTGACCTAACTCGGGCACTTCCATTTTTAGGGCAAACAAAGTTTTTCTGTAATCTGCTACCCCAAATAGAGCCTGCAGCTAATTGCTTTATTTACGTAACAAAAAGAAAAGCAAAAACAGAAACATTTCCATGATAGATGCTTGGCGGTTACTCTATTGAACGCGACAGATGTATTGCCAGGACAAAGGCATCTTCTCCGTCCGCATAGTAGTTTCTGAGTGTTCGCGCGGTTTCAAACCCCAATTTCTTGTAAAGATGTATAGCGGACAGGTTGCTTTCCCTAACTTCCAAGTAACACTCCTTTGCCTTGTAGTTCACCATGGCTTGCATCGCTTCACGTATTAACGCATAACCGATTCCTTTCCTGTGATGACTAGGCAGAACAGCGACGGAGATCACATGCCCCTTCTTTGTTATTCCTAGCAATTTAAAACTTGGAATTCCGGTTTCGATGCGGCACATAATGTAGCCCACTATCTCTCCGTCTGCTTCAGCGACAATGAAAGTTCCGGGGAAGTGTTTATACAAATTAATGAAGAAGAGGGCGGTGTAGTTTTCGGGAAGACATTCGCGGTTTACTAGGATTACCCCGTCTAAATCGGAGAGTTTAAACAGTCTAAGCTGATAGTTAAGTTCCAAAACCATGTCAACCATGCCTTCTTTCTGCTTTTCTACTCAACCAACATCAGAGCTAAAAAGGTAAGTAAACAAAAGTAAATATAGTTTTTTGTAAGGTAAGATATACTCGAGTATCCGAAGCTGACCGTGGGTGTAATTGTGGCGCTGGGAGTGTGATTCGAACCGGCGACAATTGGAGGCTTCTCGCGTTTTCCCCTAAACGCCTCTTTTTTATTGCTTTTTCTTTTGAGCAGGAACACTAAAAGATTTAAACCAAATTAAAATCCATCACTCTTTCATGTGACATCAACCATGGGTTTATTCTGAAAATGCTTGTAACCACATTCACATTCAAAACCTATTATCTTTTTTTTGCTGACTATTTCATGCACACTTTTCGCTTTACAGTTCGTCTTTTGCTTATGACATTTCCAGAGCATTTCAATTTCTTCCGGCGATAACGCAACAGTACGTTTTGCTGACAACAGAATCCATGCTACATATAAACCAAAGATTAACGCTAATCCAGGAATTAGTGCTCCAGAATCTAGTAGCATTCCCAACAATTCAACTATTTGTGTCAAGATTCATCCTTCAATATTGAATTTTCAAGATACTTAGTTGTTGAAAAGCTGTATTTAAATTATATGAACCATAAATTCAAATTTTCATATACGGTTCAATTATTGATGCAGATGCATTAATGCATCATGTTTGAATTGCTCGCATTAATCCTAATAGTTAATAGAACACAAGATTGATGCAAAAAATCTCCCGTAACTCCCCCTTTTTTAGGCCCCCCAATTTATTTTGGGGCATTACCACCGATCTGGATTTTGATACTTGAATATTGGAGCGTTGTTTTTAAAATCTAATTTTTTATCACAAAGGCTAACTATGGACAATAGTATTCTTTTATGTAGATCTTCATCATTAACTATCAAACTGAAAATATCCAAATCAGATTCATGACTTTTGTTTCTCTCATCTTTCATAAATCGAGTTGTTTCCAAATGAAAAGCTTTTGAGTATTCATCATACAACAAACTTTCGAAACCAACCAATGTATCAATCAACGATATCAGTTCCTCTCGAACAATTATTTGCCTCTTTGAAACATCCTTTGAAAGGGTAGTAATCAATTCAATGATGTATCTGATATTTTCGTCACAATCTTGTTCTCTTACTCTTGAACCGCCGGCTTCTTCAATTATTGTAACCAAAATTTTAGAATGCTTTAGGCTGTCGGTCGCAATGTAAGCAAACAGAGATTTAGCAGCCAAATCCTCAACTTTTTCAGACAAATTGGTATATAGTTGATACAATTCCCTCTCGATTAATCCTAAAGAAAGAATTTGCCTTTCAATAAAAACGATTCCATCACTCAACATATAGCCATTCACCTGCTTGGAAACTGTGATTTTGATGACCACTATATTCTACATCAAATCACGTATTAAATATTACGATTCAATAATTTACAACAATGTTAACATAATTAAAAACAATGTCAACCAAAACAGAACAACATCTTTTATAAAAAGATTATTTTACGCCCTAATATCCAAAAAACACCACTTTTAACGCCCTTTTGGTTAAATAAGCTAATGGTGGGGTCTCTGGGATTTACACTGGGGACCAATGGAGATATCGCCCGTTTTTCCCGTAAAATTCCCCTTTTTTGGGCTGTAACATTGAATTGAAATTCATAAGTGTTTATTATGAGAATTCATTCTATTTTTTCTATGGATCCCAGTAGCTTCTTTTTCCTCATTCTTCCTTTGGCAATTATTATTGCTGTTTTGGTTGTTGTGGTTTTCTATCTTGCAAGAAGGACTGAAGAAACTGATTATGAGAAGGAAATGAAGGAGCTTAGGCAATCATTGCTTAAAGGAAAACTTGACCGAAAAACCTTCTTGTATATTAGAGATAATTTGAAAGTAGAGGATCATTTTGCTGATGAATCAGAACGGCTGAACGATATGTTAAAGCAAAAGAAGATGGATCCAGCTACTTATGTTCGGATGAAAAAAGTTCTTGAAATGACTTTTGACGAAAGATTAGTAAAAATCAATAAAAAATATGATTTCGGCAATTCAGCAGTTGATAGTTAAGTAGAATCGTAGATGAACCGTTAAGAATAAAAATAGTTTGAGTTGATATGTGTTTATGGGACTCTTCAGAACACTAGTTTTACTTTCAGCCTCATTATTACTTGCCTTAGGTGGATACTTATTTTTGGTATCTTCTCAAGCGCCCAATTTCTTTTTGTTTGGAGACCTGAAAACAAATGCACTAATTCTTTTTCTTGTTAGCGGAATCTTGATTCTTGTATGGATTGTTTCTGGGTTAATGAGTAGAAGCAGTCTAAAAATATGAACGGCAAAGTAATCGTTTAACAATTAATATGAGGATTTTTCCCGCAAAATTCCCCTTTTTTAAGGATTAGTAAGTAGTAAATATGTCTTACTCTCCGAGAAACAAGATTCCGAGTGCGCTAGAGTGTTTCCCGTTTTCAGTTCAAAATAAGATTACTTTCACTGGTCTCTCCCCTCTTTGTAGTCATACGTTATGCCACACAGCTTAAAGCAACTAACCGAGAATTCAATACCAAACATCGGAATGATAACTTAACAATTTAAAAAGGTGAAAGTGAGATGGTAGAAGATAATGATCTGAAAAACCTTCCCGGCGTCGGACCCGCCACAGCCAACAAACTCAAATCCGCAGGATTCACAACAATAGAAGCAATTGTCGTTACTCCACCCAAAGAAATAGCAGAAAAGACGGGAATAGGATTCAACACAGTCCTTAACATTGTAACAGCCACCAGAGAAAAAATGGGCGTAGACTTCATAACCGCAGAAGACCTGTGGAAAAAACGGCAGGACATGCAAAGATGCTCAATAGGCTCAAATAAGCTAAATGCGCTTATGGGCGGCGGAATCGAAACCCAAGCAATGACCGAACTCATAGGCGAGTATGGAGTAGGCAAAACTCAGATATGTTTGTCGCTCTGCGTTAGGGTTCAACTTCCAATAGAGGAAGGAGGATTAGATGGAAAAGCGGTTTACATAGACACTGAAGGAACTTTTATTCCTGAAAGAGTTTTCCAGATATCTGAATCGTTAGGACTTGATCCCCATGAAACTTTGGGAAACATCTTCCTAGCTCGGGCTTACAACAGCAGCCACCAAGAGTTGCTAACAGATCATCTCTTAAAATTCTGTCCAGAAAACAACGTGAAACTAGTTGTCGTAGATTCAATGATCGGTCACTTCAGAGGCGAATATATTGGTAGAGAACACCTTGCCGAACGCCAGCAGAAACTCAACGGCCAACTGCACAAGCTGCTGAGGCTAACAGAAGCATATAACATATCAGTTGTGATTACGAATCAGGTTCAGGCTAACCCTACAGCATTTTTTGGAGACCCCAACAGGCCAGCAGGTGGAAACGTCATGGCACATGCATCCACACACAGAGTTTACCTGAGGAAAGGAGGAAAAGGAACAAGGATAGCTACAGTTATAGACTCTCCAAATCTACCCGAAGCAAAGGCGCGATACAAAATCACAGAGAAAGGCATCGAGGACGCTGAAGAATAAAAATTGCCACGGTTTTTGTGTTCTTTAATCGCTGAAAGACCGCTTTGACGTAACAACATGAACTATCGTTCATGATGAGGGGAGATGTTGCGTCAAGCTGGTTACTTTTTTGTAATCAAAGTCGTCTTGTAGGATCGTGTCCTTGTATTTGGTGATGTCGGTTTCTTGTGCTATCAGTTTGTAAGAAAAACTGTTATTTGATTTTTATAGTTGCTTCCTTTGCAGTGTCATCTATTAGTTGATATGCGGCTAGGTTGCCGTCAGTTGAAGACAGGATTAGCCAGAGGGCGTTTCCCCACAATCTCATAGCTTTGAGGTCAATCGTTGAAGGAACAGCCGGTGCAGGATGTGAATGAAACAAGCCAACGAAATCTAAACCTTCTTCTTCTGCATCAGTTATGGCTGTAGCAACATTTGTGGGGTCTACCGTAAACCGTGTAGTGGACCGTAACCTGTTTTGGGCAATCTCAACCTTTTTCACAACTGCTTCATTTTTAGTCAATCTTCCGAAGAGCAACGCACAAGCCTCAACAGGGTGCACTTTCTCTGTTTCCTTTTTCAGCAACTCGACATGTCGGCGCTGCAACTGCAAAATCAACAAACAGCACTCCAAAGGTCTACAGAAAATATGTTTGTACGCTGATTTTAGGTTTTCAGTTTTCGGCGCACATGCAAGAACCCAGCGAAGGATAGAAGAGCATTCACGCAGAAAAAGGTTAATGTGAAAACTCATATGAGGTTGTATCGTAAAGTTAATGGATGCTGGGCGCTGTGACAGAAAAGAAACAGAAAAAGAAGAGAAACATGTTGACATTCAAATCTGTCCACATTGCAAGAGTCCAGGAGTCCGCAGAGTCCGCTCAATGGAGGGAGACAGGTTAAGTCAAATGGGCATGTTACCTGCGAAGTTTGAGTGTCGCGATTGTGGTTGGCGAGAACGCTTAGTGGTCAAAGCAACAAACAGGAAACTGGGTGTAAAAGAAGTTGCAATAATAGCCGAAGCCTCAAGCATCAAAGAATAGTTTTTCATCTAAATTGCATCTTTCAATTTGAGCATATTTTTGAACAGCCGCCACAGTGCGCTCATTAGGAACGATTAATAAGTTTATACTAATAATTCAAAACATAGAAGATTTTTGGCAAGGGAGATGGAAACATGGAAGTATACTTCACGGAGAAGCCCTCGCTTAGAAACCCAACATTAATTGCTGCTTGGCCGGGCATGGGGATGCTAGCGAGGATGTCAGCTGACTACTTGATTCAACAGTTAGGCGCGAAACAGTTTGCTGAAATTCGTAGCCCAAGCAACGACATCTACTTCAAGGACGGAATAGGAAAACTCAGCCAATACAGGCACCGCTTTTACTACTATAATGGAGAAGAAGCTGATTTGATAATTTGTGGTGGAGAAATTCAGCCTCAATCATTAAGTGCCATACAGGAGTTGGGCAACCAAGTTTTGGATGTTACTAAAGAGTTTGGTACTAAACGGGTCTATACTTTTGCAGCTGTGCCAAACTCTCAAGATAACGTGAAGCCACGCGTCTTTGGGGTGGTAAACAAGCCTGAACTCAAAGACTTTTTGACTGAAAATAGTGTCCAGTTGGTAAGTGGCGATGGAAGAATCATGGGCCTTAACGGTCTCCTAATAGGCATTGCCAAAGAAAGAGAGATTGAGGGTATATGTCTACTTGGTGAGATACGATATCTAGACATCCCTCAACCTAGATCAGTCATAAGCGTTCTCAATGCGCTAATCAATATTTTAGGCATCAAAATAGATCTGTCTGAGCTAGAACGCCAAGCTGAAGAGATGGAACAAAAAATAGATGAAATCATGGAACAAAGAACCCCAGAATCAGGTAAACCAAAAGAACGCCGATACATAAGCTAAACAAAAGAACAAACATCAAGAGTTTGCTCGGTCTTTCTTGACAGTTATTGCCTGTTCAATACATACAGGAACACATTTCATGCAAAAGATACATTCCTCCATCTTTGCAGGAACCGCCTTAAGGGTTTCTGGATGCTCTTTGAGTTCAATGAGTTTGAAGACAGCGACTGGACAAACCTCAACACAGGGTACCATATCACTACATCGGTTCCAATCGACAACAACAGCAGGTATGCTTTTTCTCAGTAATGGTTAAAGTACCAGGGTTTATTTTCGTTCCCCTTATTTTTCTTCGAATGGTATTCAAGGGTTTCCTGATTTGTGTATTTGATGAAAACGGATTCTCCATTCTTTAAGCGCTGAATAAGCTCCCAAAAATCTAGTTCACCTGTTTCTACGACTTCGACGCTTTGGTTCTGATCTTGGGCTAAGAAAAAAATCTGGAACAATAGTGGATCATCTGGAGGTAGAGGTTGCACTAGTAATTCGGGTACATTAGTCTTATCTTTGGGCTTTTCTGTTTCTGTAAAATTATCGCTCATGATGGCCCCCCTTTTTCTAAAGTCGTAAGAGTATAGTTTGTCGTAAACTGCAATTAAGATGAGCGTCTACACTGCAACACAGTGTATTCAACTGTAAACACCAAATTTTATTACCACTTACATGGTAAATAAAGAAGTTTAATCGGAGTCTCAAAGAGATATCAGAGAAAACACAGAATTTTGTTGCTCTCGAACAGGTCTTAGCGGAAATTCTTGGGAATATCATACTCTATCATATTGTCAAAGCGTTGGCATCAGACTACACAACAATGGAGACTACCCATACTATGTTCATGAGGGTTTCCCAGATTTTTTCATCCTTAAGGAGAACAGTCTCTGTGCAAGAGACGATGAAGGCACCCCTATTCTCGATGAAGAGAGCAATCCTCTTCTGGAGTGCATGTGTGGAAACGTCCTGAAGGGACGATTTGACCCTAAGCTTCCGTATTTCACAGAGAAGGGAAGTTTCTGGACCAACAGTACAACGCAGCTTTTGGAGACCACAACAGAGAAAGAGCGACTTGGTCGAACACGAAATATGTGCCAACATAGTGGCTATGAATCGGTGGCTTTGATTCCCATGCGAGCAGGTAACAGAACATTGGGGTTGATTCAGATGAATGATCCTCGTGAAAACAGGTTCACGACCAAAATTATTGAGAATTACGAGTTTGTAGCGGATCGTGTAGGGTCAGTTGTTCTCAGCGCTCTTGAGATTCAAGAGAGAATGGATGATATTTTCGAGCTGATAAACAAGTTTAAGATTACCGCAAAGTAGCAACTGTATTATCTGGTTTTTGTCAATTTGTAGCAGATTGTTAATTGCGTCAGTTTATCGTGAATTCGATATGGTGGGTTTTGATTTGGGTCGTGTTAATTCTAATGTTATTGCGTAATCGTAGACTCTTGTTTGAGCATCCGCATCGGTCATAGAACTCAGGAAAGAGAGAAGGTATTTTTCGAGGTAAACGCTCCATCCATGCCCAAAGTCGTGTTGCAGATGAAAGATGTCTTTGTTTCCTTGGGTGTGGTGGAAACATTGGAACCATCTCGCAAAATGTGGACCTCCAAGGTGTTCAGTAATTAAGTAAACGAAGGAATCATAATCTATTGTTAGACCCATGGCGTTTACGATGTTTATGGCATCTAAAGCTCCTGATCTGGTTCCTGCTTCAGCCAAACTCTCAACCTGAACGGCATTTAGAATCTCTTTTAGGGTTCGTTGTGGCAAAGTTATGTCTTTGTTTCGGTCATTCCATCTGGAATATAGGGAGTATTTTCGGAGAAGTTTATTCAATAAGACATTAACGCTAATCCCCTGCCGCGCCGCCTCATCCTGTAGAACGCTGTCCCACTCTTGTCTAATTCGGAAAGTTCGGGTAATGGTTTTTTTGCGTTTATCAAAACGACCCGAATTACTCAAAGCTGAGCATCTCCGTACACTCCCCCAACTAAATATTACGTTGGCTTCAGTTTTTAAGCCTTAAGATACAACGGATGATAAAGCATTCATTACAAGCTACAAGCTGCCGAAAATAAACAAATGACAAAAATGAACTGTATTTGGAGCAAAAAAAGCAGTTCACTAGGTGTAGAGCCGGAAAGTGTGGCTGCATTTTGTGCATCTAAAGAATTGTGTTGCGCCTTCATCACCTGCACGGGTTTGCACCTGCCACGTGTAAGCTAGGGTGTTTTCGCATTTTGGACATTTGATCTTTGTTGTAGGATTGGTCTTCAACTTTTGGTCTTCTTTGTCTATAACTACAATTGTTTCGTGGGTCTTCTTTTGGGCAAGCGTTTTTACATCAGAGTCGTTGATGGTTTTTTGGCAATTACAGATAGGACAAACAAAAACGGAACAGTCTTTGGTTCGCTTCAAGACCATTCGTTTTCCACATGAAGAACAAAACTCCATTGCAGCATCTTCCTTAGACAATGTAATTGGTGGGGGTCACCATTAAATATTAACCTATTTGTATCGCGGTGACGCTACGCTTCCCGAGCATGCTTCAGTATGTGACCGGTCTCTGGCAGGATGAGCTTTGTCATGACAATTTTGACTGCCTGCGGCGATCCGGGGATACAAAAGACCACCTTTCCTTGATCTGTAACGCCAGCTAAGGCTCGGGTCATGATGGCTGCTGAGCCAATCTCGTCGTAGCTGAGCTTCCTGAACAATTCTCCAAACCCGGGCAACGTCTTGATAAGCATGGGTCTCACCGTCTCGATTGTCACGTCCGTCAAGCTGACTCCGGTTCCACCACACACAATGATAGCATCCACATCTTCTGAGCCTATGGCATTGCCCACATGTTTTCCGAGTAGAATACGGTCGTCAGGCAAGATTTCCCTTGAGGCGACGCCGTGACTAGCATTCTGTACAAGTTCAACAATCAAGTCTCCTGAAAGATCAGTGAAGGCTTCTCTTGCCTTGAGTTTCTTATAACGAGATGAACTGGAAACTATGACTACAAAGTTGAGTTTTTTGGGTGCCCTAGTTTTGTGTTTGTGGGCGGTTTCGCTCATGCCTGTTTCTCCTTCACTTTGCTGACTACATGCAAGTCTTGGATACTGGTGTTGGGATACTGCCCCTGAGAGTCCTTCTCGTACTGTTTGGTCATGTCCCAAACCGTTAACAGTGCAGTTGCCGCAGCGGCGAGAGCCTCCATCTCCACTCCGGTTTGGGCTCGGGTTTTAACGGTTGTTTCAACCTCCACTTTTGAGCCGCCGATTATCTGCAGGTTAACATCTACGCCAGTTAACGGTAAGGGATGACAAAGAGGAATCAATGAACTGGTGTTCTTCGCCGCCAAGATTCCGGCGACCTTAGCCACCTCAAAGGGGTCACCTTTCTCGATTTTTTTGTCTTTAATCAGCTTTATAGTCTCAGGTTTTAGCTTGATTGTTCCCTTTGCTTTGGCTTCCCTGTAAACCTCTGGTTTCGCGGTTACATCAACCATTGACATGCAAACTTCACCTAATCATATACTGTGATCTTGACTTATTTTGTTTCTTCCCAGAACTCCATGAGTTGTCCAATCATCCTTGCCCTAGGGTTTTCCTCGTTAAAACGGAAGATACGGATTCGCCCAAACGTCTTATGGCGAACAAGCTTGTTGTTCTCCAGAATCTGCAAGTGCTGATTTGTGGTGGCATAGTTTAATCCTGCTCGCCTAGCAATCTCTGAAATGTTTAGCTCCCCGATTTCAGACAAGATTCTAAGAATTTTTACGCGCCCTTTAGAAGAGAAGACTTCCTCTATCGCCACTGAACATCACCGCCCTTCTCGCGACAAAACTTTAACAAGCTCCGGTTCCAGGTCAGATGCTGGAACCCTAGACAAGCCGATGAGAGTAGTCTTTCCCCGTTGCCCAACTCCAGAAACCATTGTTTCGATTATTCCTGAAACAGAAAGCGCCTGAACGTACTTCCAGAGTTGAGTGTGACCCCGCTGCTTTTCACTATACTCCTCGCAGACAAGAGCATAAGCTTCCTCCGCGTCTCCCATGGACACGTAAGCAGATTCTTTTTGTTTGAAGTGCCGCGCGACCCCGAGAAGAAACAGTTTTTCGTGCAAACTGAATTCGGGAATCATGTCTTTTCGCACAACGGGATAGACGCTGATAACTGCATTCCGGACACACTCAGGCGTAACCTCCCTTATTTCCGAGGCGTCAGCATATTTGCCGGCTCGCCACAAAAGTTCAATGGAGTAGCGGGCGTTTCCTCCTTCAGAGTTTCCAAGCTCAGCGATTAGCCCCATTGTTTGGGCGGGGACTGTTCCGTCTCTGAAGGCAAGGTTCACCCGGTCGTCTAGAATGTCTTCGAGTTGAGTTTCTAAGTAGTTTTCTAGCCGGATTATGTTTCGTTGAAGTGTGCTTCTTGTGCTTGGGTCCAGCGTTTCGAGGTGTTCAGGTTGGCGGAGTATGCAGATAAGCGAAAGCCTCTTGGGAGCATTGATGCGATCTTCTTGGATACGGGAGAGGTTGTAGATGGCGTCTGAGCCTCCGTTGCTGATGAGAGATTCCAGTTCATCCAAAGTTAAGATCAGATAGGCATCTTTTTCGTCAAGAATTTGCATAAGCGCTTGCAGTAGCTCCTCTGCTGAGTAACCGCGTCTAGGAAAGTTTGGATAAAACTTCGTGATGATTCGCTGCAGAATCATGAATAGGCTGCCTTTGCATTCGCGGCAGTTAATGTGAACGTAGTGAAGGTTAATGTTTCGTTCCTTTGCTTCTTTTGTGATGTTTAAGCCGAAGTGTTGAGCGAGAACGGTTTTGCCTGTTCCGATATTTCCCATAATCAATGCGCGTTGGGTCATTCTTCCTGGGCTCTCAACGGCGAAACGAAAAAACTGGTTCAAGAGGTTGAGTTGAAGCTTTCTATGGAGTAGTTGTTGCGGAACATAGTTAATGTCAAGTTTGCTTTCGTCCTTGAAAACGCTGGAGTACCGAGACATAACTCAGCCCTTCAAACTTCTGAATAACGGTTTAATGGTTTTTGTCTCTTTAAAAGGTTGCTGAGGTCCCAGAAAAGCGAAACAAGAAACATTGATAATTTACACAGTAGTGCAAACGGATATTGTTTAAGAACATGAATTCCATTAGGAGACTAATAGCAGCTGATTGTTGAAAACAACCTTTTTCTTGGAAACTCAAGAGAACAGCAAACTTGCATAACTTGCAGAAAAACCATGATTTATCTAAAAAAGTAAATATAGGTAATCTACGATAATTACGCCAACAAACAATAGAGTTATCTCCTGATGGTGTTTCACGTGAAGAATGTACATACACGCAAAAGAAAGTTACCAACGATGGTGTTTTTTATTCTAACCATTTTAACCTTGTCACTTTTCTTGGTACAACTGTCCCCAGTTAGTGCCCAAGAGCAGACAGCAAGTCTCACTGGCACAATCTATGATGAAGGCGTGGACACTGACGGCGACGGATACTTTGATTACCTCAATTTGGGCGTAGAGGTTAACGTTACCACCGCAGCAACATATATTGTGGATGCTGGCGGAGTTTATGATCCAGCATATAATTTCGTCACTGTCTTGACCAAGAATTCCACATATCTTGATGTGGGCATTCACGTTGTCTACCTTGCCCTAAATGGCACAGAAATCTATGCATCAACTGTTAACCCTGCTACGATTGCTGGCATCTACATTTACGACGAATCTAACAACATGCTTAGTGAGTTGTATGACATCTCATTGCCAACTACATATAGCTACGCCGAATTCCAACGTCCAATTATTGACATCGAATTCACTGAGATCGAACGGGAGATAATCTTGGATCAGGCGGGAAGCATCTACGTTACTAACGCTTACCGCATAACCAACATAGGATTTTGGATAAGCACAGTTGAAATTGGTTTTCCAGAAGACGCCTACGACTTTGAAGTGCGGGACGAGATGGGTACACTTGTGGCGTCAACGGAAAACGAAATTATGACAGTGAATCTCAGATCAATCGTAGATGCAAACGAAACGGAAACGCTCTATCTAAATTATCACATTCCTTGGGAAAATTACGTCAGTCAACAGAATGGAGTCGACTACAGCTTACAGTTTACATTCTATGAACAATTCAGCTCAACGATCGGAAAATTATCGGTCTCCATAACTCTCCCCGAAGGCGCCGAATTCCAATCCTCTACTCCTCAAGCAAGTAGCCTTCAAGAAACCATGACCTTCGCTTTCTCCGATGTTACACCATCCCAAGACCTCAACTTCAACATCAACTACAAATACCTTGTATTCTGGGGGTCATTCTACCCAACCATATGGGTAGGAATTCTAGCAATTGCCGCGTCAGCAATAGTCCTTTTCTTGGGCACACCCAAAACCATTACCGCTTCAACAATTCAGGTTCCATCAAAGGACCTTAAAAGTTTCATTGATGCCTATGAAGAAAAAACAAGGATTCGGTCAGAACTTGAATCCCTAGAAGAGCGGCTGCAAAAAGGAAAAATCCCTAGACGCAGATACAAAGTCAGGAAAAAGATGCTGGACGGACGCCTCTCCACGGTTTCTAGGAACATCTCCTCTATTCGTGAGAACATAAGAGCTGCTGGCTCCAAGTATGCAAACATGATGAGACAAATAGAGGTGACTGAAGCAAATCTTGAAGGCGCAGAAAGAGACCTGCAACGGGTTGAATCAAGATACAAACGCAGAGAAGTTTCCAAGGGAGCATATAGAAAGCTTCTGGAAGAATACAACCGCAGAATCGAAGAGGCTGAAGCAACAATCGACGGAGTTCTTCTAAGACTCCGCGAATA
>SDBU01007013.1_pt1 | contig 13109 bp, 11 predicted proteins | sample 2277071 | NCBI WGS metagenome assembly SDBU01 (sample SAMN10397929, study PRJNA504765) | marine sediment metagenome | isolation source: marine sediment core GS08_GC12, 126 cmbsf | place: Arctic Ocean: Gakkel Ridge, Loki's castle | collected 2008 | reverse complement strand
TTGTTCCGCTTGAAGGGGGACGTTTTGCAAGTTCCGATCTGAATGAACTGTATCGCCGTGTCATCAACCGAAATATTCGTTTACAAAGATTGATGGATATTGAGGCGCCAGAAGTTATTATCAAAAATGAAAAACGCATGCTGCAGGAATCGGTTGACGGCCTTATTGATAACGGTCGACGTGGGCAGCCTGTTCGAGGTTCTAATCGTCGTCCGTTAAAATCATTAAGTGAAATGTTGCGTGGCAAACAGGGGCGATTCCGTCAAAACTTATTAGGACGCCGCGTTGATTATTCAGGTCGTTCTGTAATTGTTGTTGATCCTGAGTTGCGCATGGATCAGTGTGGTATTCCCAAAATGATGGCTCTTGAGTTGTTTAGGCCGTATGTGTATGCAGGTTTGATGGAGTGGGAGATTGCACCAAATGTTCGTGTTGCCAGACGTATGGTTGAAGAATTGGCGCCTGAGATATGGGACGTGCTTGAATCTGTGGTTAAAGATAGACCGGTTCTTTTGAATCGTGCACCAACATTGCATAGACTGGGTATTCAAGCATTTTATCCAATTTTGGTTGATGGTAAAGCTATTAAAATTCATCCGCTTGTGTGTAGCGCATTTAACGCTGACTTTGATGGTGACCAAATGGCTGTTCATTTACCGCTCAGTGAGCGGGCACAAGAAGAATGTAAGCGTCTTATTTTGTCTACTAATAATATTTTATCGCCATCAAATGGACGACCTGTTACGGTACCTCAGCAAGATATGATTCTCGGTCTTCATTATATGACCAAGTTGCGTTCCCAATTAAAGGGTGAAGGAATTGTCTTTTCTAGTGCAAAAGAGGTGATTCTGGCGTTTCAATTAAAGAAAGTAGAGCTGCATGCACGTATTAAGTTTAGGTTGCAAGATGGAAATCTTGTTGATACTACTGTTGGCCGAGTGCTGATTTATGAGGCATTACCACAAGGAAGTGATTTTAGCTGGGTCAATAAAATTCTTAAGAAGGCTGACATGCGTTCGTTAATTGAACGGATTTATTATTATTTTGGAGCGCCTTCAACGGTTAGTTGCCTGGATAGAATTAAAAAACTTGGTTTTTATTATGCGACGATGAGTGGTATTTCATTCTCGCTTTCTAATCTTTTGGTTCCTCAAAAGAAGGATGCTATTGTTGCGAAAGCGGAAAAAGAGGTGTTGAAAGCAGAAAAGATGTACATGGATGGTGCTATTACTAACGGTGAGCGGCATAACAAGATCATTAGCATATGGGGCCATGCAACTGCTGAAGTGGCGTCAGAAATGTATAAACAGCTTGAGTTGGAAGACAAACAAGTGTTTGAAAATAAAAATCGACTATCTAGTCCATTTAATCCAATTTTTATGATGCTTGAATCGGGTGCGCGTGGATCGAAAGATCAGATTAAGCAGCTTGCTGGTATGCGTGGTATGATGGCAAAACCAACTGGTGAAATTATTGAAACGCCTGTGAAGAAAAATTTCAAAGAAGGGCTGCGTGTGTTTGAATACTTTATTTCAACACATGGTGCTCGTAAAGGGCAGGCTGATACGGCGCTTAAGACAGCAAATTCTGGTTATTTAACCCGTCGATTGGTTGATGTTGCTCAGGACGTTGTGATAACGATAGAAGATTGCAAAACGCTTGGTTACATTGAAGCTGAAGAACTTAAGCAGGCAGGCGAGACTGTTCGTTCGCTTGCGCAACAACTATACGGTCGAGTGATTGCTGCAGATGTTAAAGATCCAGTTACGGGAGAGTTGCTCTTTAAGCAAGGGCATGCGGTTAGTCGTGCTGATTTGCCAAAACTTGATAACTCTGCCGTGATCAGGGTGCTTATTCGTTCTGTTTTGACATGCCAGGCAAAACGGGGTGTTTGTGCAAAATGTTATGGTTATGATTTGTCCAAAAGTCGGATCGTTGACATTGGTGCTACCGTAGGCATTATTGGAGCGCAATCGATTGGTGAGCCTGGAACTCAGTTAACGATGAGAACATTCCACATGGGAGGTATTGCAAGTGGTCTTACAGAGCAATCATTTGTTCTTGCAAAACAGGATGGCGTAATTTCTCTGAGAGATGCGCGTACGGTAAAAAATCGTGAAGGACATGATATTGTGCTTAGCCGTAAGGCCAAGTTGATTGTTGAGTCTCCTGATGGACGGGAGTTGCAGAGTAGTGCGATTGAATACGGTACAATATTATTCGTTCAAAATAAGCAACAGGTAAAACGTGGAACGAAGCTGGCTGAATGGGATCCGCATAGCAAAGTACTGATTACGGAAAAAGCAGGTACGGCTACGTTTGTTGATCTTGTTGAAAATGTGACATTGCAAGAACGTTTTGATGATACTACGGGAAAATCAGATTATTTTATTACTGAATCTCGCAGTGAAAAATATCAGCCAGCATTAAGCATTGTCGACGGCGATGGCAATGAGGTGGCATATTATTTTCTGCCGTCAGGTTCTATTTTAGATATCGATAATAATGAAGCGGTGTCAATTGGTGATGTGCTTGTCAAGATGCCTCGTGAAGTAGCTAAAACGAAAGACATTGCTGGAGGTTTGCCGCGTATTGCTGAATTGTTTGAAGCGCGCATGCCGAAAGATCCAGCTATTATTGCTGACATCGATGGAGAAGTGGTTATTGGTGGTCTGCATCGCGGTTTGAGAAAAATTACTGTTGTTTCTGGTGTTGAATCATACGACTACTTTGTGCCTCGCGGTAAACAGCTCAATGTTGCGAGTGGTGAACAGGTGAGTGCAGGAGATCAATTGACGATAGGTTCTCCGGTATTACACGATATGTTGCGGATTTTAGGGCCAGATGTGGTTCAGAAATATTTGGTGGATCAGATACAACAAATTTATCGTTTAACCGGTGTTGATATTAACGATCGTCATATCGAATTGATTGTGAGACAAATGATGCGTAAAGTGCGCATTGTTGATTCGGGCAACAGTGATTTTCTTGTTGGCGATCGAGTGGATCGTATTCATTTTGCTTCTGTTAGTGCCGTATTGCGTGCCGAAGGAAAGAAGGTTGCAACAGCAAAACCGATTTTGATGGGCATTACGCAGGCGTCATTGGGAACTGAGAGTTTTATTTCTGCTGCATCTTTCCAAGAGACAACAAGAATATTAGCCGAAGCGGCAATTACAGGACAGATTGATCATCTGTACGGTTTAAAAGAGAATGTTATTGTTGGAAAACTAATTCCAGCAGGTACGGGAGTGGTGTCCTTTAGAGAGAAGTATCTTGGTGACGATGTTTCTGAATTTGAGAAACAGGCGCAAAAAGAGGAGCGTCAACAAGAGCATCTGGCGGAGGATGATCTTGTGCCGAATATAGGCGCGTAGCTCAGTGGTAGAGCGCTGCTTTGACGTAGCAGAGGCCAGCGGTTCGATCCCGCTCGTGCCTACCAGTGGTATAAAGACATTGATTTGTAAGCTAAAGCGGTTTATAATTAGTAGAATAATAGCGTAAAGAGGTTATATCGTGGCATTACAAAAAGAAGAAAAATCGAAGATAATTAGCGATTTTGGACAAAGCGTACAAGATACAGGTTCTTCAGAGGTGCAAATTGCGTTGCTTACCAAGCACATCAAAGATCTTACGGGTCATTGTCAGACAAATCCAAAAGATTTTAGTTCTCGCAGGGGTTTGCTCAAAATGGTATGTCAACGCAAAAGATTGCTGCGCTATCTTGAACGGACGAACGAAGAAAAATATAAACAGTTAACCGATCGATTGGGCCTTCGAAGATAAGGGCACCTGATTGGCAACAAGACAAACTTAATTGGATGTAGGATCTAATGGTAAAAACTTTTCGCCTTGATGATTTTAATTATGAAGTGGAGTTAGGTAAATTTGCACAACAAGCAGACGGGGCCGTCTGGTTTAAATATGGAGGAACGGTAGTTCTGGCAACAGTTGTTTCAGCTCCATCAAAAGAATTTCTTGGATTTTTTCCCTTGACTGTTGAGTATCGCGAGCAATTTGCGGCAGCGGGTAAAATTCCGGGTGGCTATTTCAAGCGCGAGGGAAGGCCAACAGATCGAGAAGTATTGACTGCTCGTCTTATTGATCGTTCGTTGCGTCCATTATTTCCTGCTGATTATTTTGATCAGGTTCAAATTATTATAACGGTGTATTCCGTTGATAAAGAGCATGTGCCAAATATTGTAGCACTCAATGCAGCATCTCTTGCATTATCCACTTCCAAGATTCCGTTTTCTGAACCTGTTGGTGCAGTAGAAGCAGTACGGATTGAGAATAATTGGAAAATTAATCCATCCCACTCAGATAGTTTGCGTGCTGATGCACGTATCATTATTGCTGGTACCAAAGAGGGTATTACTATGGTAGAGGGAAGTGCGAACGAGCTTTCTGAAAAAGATTTTGTGGATATTCTCTTTAAAGGTCACAACGAACTTGAAAAAATTGTTTCATGGCAGAAAAAAATTCAGGATGAGGCAGGAGCTGCGAAGGAAATGCCGTCGGCTATGTATGACTTTGATGGCTGGCGCCAACGGGTAAATGCCTATTTGAACGATGAGATCGTTGCAAGTGTTTGCTTGGAAGATAAGTTAGCTCGTGATAAGCAACTAAAGAAATTGCGGGATGAGTTCGTTGAAGGGCAAAAAGAATTACTTGAAGAGTCTGGCACGCCACAATCAGTAACAACGTATATTTTTGATTCAGTATTAAAAAGTAAACTTACCGATGTTATGTTTGAGCGGAACGAACGAATTGATGGTCGTGCGTTTGATCAAATTCGACCAATTTCAGTAGAAGTTGGGCTGCTTCCTTATACGCATGGTTCAGCATTGTTTAAACGAGGGCGTACGCAGGCTTTAGTAACAACTACGCTTGGCAGTGGTGAGGATGAGCAGCGAACTGAGACGATCATGAGTGATGGAGAGGATGGTTTCGATGGATCATTTATGCTTCATTATAATTTCCCACCATTTTCGGTTGGCGAGGCTCGTTTTTTACGTGGGCCAGGACGACGTGAAGTTGGTCATGGAAATTTAGCTGCATCAGCATTCACCTATGTTCGACCTAATAAAGAGCAGTTTCCATACACCATTCGAGTGGTTGCCGATATTTTGGAATCGAACGGTTCGAGTTCTATGGCAACAGTTTGTGGTACAACAATGGCCTTAATGCAAGCTGGTGTGCCGATTTCTAAGATGGTTAGTGGTATTGCGATGGGGCTTATTCAAAGTGATGATGGTTCATTCAAAGTACTTTCTGATATTACTGGTTTTGAAGATGCGTTTGGATTAATGGACTTCAAGGTAGCTGGTACAGATGAAGGAATAACTGCCATTCAGATGGACATCAAGTATCGGGGTGGATTACCTCGTCCAGTATTTGAAAAGGCACTTGAACAGGCCCACAGTGGACGTATTTTTATACTTGGTAAGATGCGCGATGTGATGAGTGCGCCAAGTCCAACGCTTTCTGAGTTGGTACCGCGAGTAACAACGCTTAAGATTGATCCGGATAAGATTGGTGCGGTCATTGGTTCTGGAGGCAAAACAATTCGTGAAATTATTGCCGAAACAGGGACAAGTATAGACATAGATCCCGATGGGTTGGTGAAAATATTTGGCGGTGTTGATGCTAAGACGGATATGGCAATCAGGTGGGTTAAAACGCTTGTTGGCCAGATCGCCAAAGGAGAAAAATTTGAAGGTGTGGTACGGCGCATTGCTGACTTTGGCCTTTTTGTTGAACTTGTTCCGGGAGTACAAGGTCTTGTTCACGTTTCAAATATTCCACGGGATAAACAACGCAGTTTTGCGCAAGACTATAAGCAAAATGACGTGGTTCAAGTAGAAGTGCTGGATTATGATGATGCTACCGGACGTATTAGCCTTCGCGTAGTAAGTAATCAATAAATAACCCTTCTCAATGAAATGTAAGCTAGTCATATGAAACGACATGAAAAACGCGGGGCTGATCAGCTTCGCCCACTTGCAATAACGTACAATGTATTTGAATATGCTCCGGGCTCTGTTTTGTTTGAGTTCGGTAAAACAAGAGTGTTGTGTGCGGTTACCTTACAGTCGTCGGTTCCGTTATTTTTGCGGGGTCGAGGTGTGGGTTGGCTTACGGCAGAATATGCACTATTGCCTGCATCTACAATTAGCCGTACTAATCGAGAAGCATCTATGATGAGGCGCAACGGACGTTCCATAGAAATTTCACGCTTAATTAGCCGATCATTACGCACGGTAATTGATACAAGGGTTTTGGGGGAACGAACTCTTATGGTTGATTGCGATGTGTTGCAGGCAGATGGGGGCACAAGGGTTGCGTCTATTACGGGAGCATATGCTGCCTTGATGATGGCGCAACAGCGGTTGCTTGCAGATGGGGTACTTGAAAAACCTTTTCTAAAAGATGGTATTGCGGCAGTATCAGTCGCAGTGTTGAAAGATGGCTCTCTCGCTCTCGATCCAGATTATCTTGAAGATAGTAGTTGTGTTGCTGATATCAATTTTATCATGACGTATTCTGGTAAATTGATCGAAGTGCAAGGCGGCGCGGAAAAGGAGCCTGTTGAATGGGATGTTTTGCGTGAGGCGAGTGATCTTGCTTGTGCAGGAGCTAAACAAATAGTTTCTTTTTTTGATAGCCATAAGCCTCTGGACCACGATGCAAGCAAGTTTGATACAAACAAAGACACTCGCGCGTCTTTGTTTAGTTTACAAAAAAGATTTCAACAAGTTTCTACTTAAAAAATTATGGAACTACAGACGTTTCTTTCTAACAATGATAATACAAGCAAGTTTGATGGTAAGTCTGTTATATGTCTAACAGCTTCGAAATATCCGCTTCTTTTTTGTCAGCAATTTGTGAGATATCTTGCTAGTGCTTGTGATCGTGAAATTGTGAGCAGCGAAATTGGTGTGGACAATTATGCAGCAGTCATGGCGTCCTTGCAATCAACATTTCTTGGTCAACGATCGTGGTATTGGTTGCGATCTGATGACGGGTTATCATCAAAAGCATATCAAGCATGGCGTGAGTATCTTTTATCATACTGCGGACCAAACAAACTAATTTTTTTCACTTGTAAGCCGATAAAAAAGGCACCATCTTCATGGTGCATTATTTGTTTGCCAGATCAGGTGGAACGATCGATATTTCCGCTTATTAGCCAAATTGCTGGTATTAAGCGAACAATAATTGACAGTGATTTGTATAAAAATCAAAAATCAATTTCCCTCGACACAGCTGTGTTGCTTACCCAGTATGGCACGTTGGCCGGCAATAATTGGAAACAATTTTGCAATCAATGGCTTTCTGAGCTTGTGTTGCCTGAAACGTCTCTTTTTGTGTTGAGTCAGGCATTGTTTGGTCGACGGGTAAAACTCTTTTTTACGCAATGGAAGCAGCTTGTTCATTCATATGCGCCGCAGTTTTGGATTGCATTTTGGTCTGAACAATTGTGGCGTGCCTACTGTTACGTGCGATTACAAAAAGCAGGTAAGTATGCTGATGCGAAAAAAATTGGCTACCGTTTGCCGTTCTCATTTTTAAATCGAGATTGGCGGAACTACTCATTGCGTGAACTGTGCGAAGCACATCATTTTCTCTATGGCGTAGATTTTCACCTCAAAAATGGCGGTAACGAAGTTGGGCTTGATCTTTTTTATGCAAAGTTTTTCCAAAACTGATCGCATTAAAGCTGGTATAAGCAGGCTAATTATTTTTATTGTCCCGTTCCGAATTTTTTAGACGTGTAGTATGTAGAAAACCAACCCTCTTCTTCAAGAGTCGGCACTCTCATGTTTATTATCTTATTTTCTAATGATGCATCATATTTTAAAATGTTTTTTAGTCTTGTATCTTTGGCAACAATGGGTGCTATGCGTAGCTGTGCAAATATCTGCCGTAAATGTCCAATTTGTCTTTTGCCCATTTCTCCTCCCCATTGATACATCCATAATTCTATCCGACCTGGCTTTATTCCTTGCGCCTCCAATTCCTTCATCCAGTGCTCAAACATCAGCGACTTAATGGGGAATTTTTTTGTTTTATATTCTTTCCATAATTCTTTGGCTTTGCGATATCTTTCTTTTAGATCAGCCAGAACTGTGGCATAGTTTGGTCGAAGTGTACTAGCCTCTAATCGTGTAATATATTCGCTCAATTGTGTTGTTAACGTTTTTAGATTGCGGGAGATCCTCCAAATAGCTATTTTCAAATCTACCTTGAGTGTAGCTTGTTTAGATCCTTGCCAGACTATGTAACTAAGTATGATGGGAGCAATGATTGATATGACCAAAGCTTTCCTTGCAGAATCTTTTGTTTTAACAGTTCCTGATTTTAAGCTCTTTTGAAATGATTTCATTTTTTCTTGAAAATCTTTATACGCCTTATTGAGTTTTTCAATCAGCTGCTTTTCAGTCCAGTTTTTGGCTTTTTGTCGCATTTCGCTTAATTTAGCAGAAAAATCACCCATCATTGTGGCCTGCAAGGGCTGACTGACTGCAACAAGAGTTGCCGTCACTAATAGTATTCGTTTGGTAAATATGGACACGTTCTTCATATCTCCTCTTTCGTCATAATAGTGAGTACTCTCATTTCTAGCTCAACATCAAGTTTACTGCTATCATTGCGAAAATCTCATCAGATTCATCGGCCAAGGATTGCCATTTTCTAATTTTGTTCTCTACCCAACCAACTAAAGTACCACCAGTGGACCCAGCAATACCTGCTAGACCAGCACCAACCGCGCCTATCTTCAAAAGTTTTCCCTTTTCTATCGTTTTTTCTCCATAGAGATGCTTTGCAGCATACTTTTTTGACGTAACTACAGCTAGTACAATAGCTATGGAAGCGCCAGCATAGGCGGCTACCAGTCCTTTCTTCCAACGGTTCAGCCGTTGGTGATAAAAATCTTTTTTTTCTTGAGCCATCCGGAATGCGTTCTCTAAATCTTCTCGACTATATCCTGTCCTAAGATTTGATGCTACCTGCTGAGAATCATTATTGAGAATTGCCGATGTAAGTGTTGCAAAATCTCCTGGTGCGGCTGATAAAGACAAACTGCTTACCAGAGAAGCAGCGAATAACATGATCTTCTTCATACGAACCTCACTTGTTACGAAATATTAGATAATATATACCTTCCTTGATTATCACTATAGTCAAAAAGAGCCCTAAAAATCAAGGGTTTGATGAATTTTTCCAGGGCAATTGCACTTAAAATCCTATAAAATTTGAGAATTACAGGTTTGGCGGGGATATATAAGGGGTGCTTTCTAAAAAGGCACCCTTTTTGGATGCAAAATGGAGCGAAGCTTTAGAATTCAAAACCGGTACTCGTAAGATTGCAAAAGGAATTGTACCAATAGTTGCAAGTTGCCATGACAAAGAAGACGGTAAAGAAGGAATTGTTAAACGAAGAGCGGCGATGAGAGATACAATAAGCAAACTGCCTGAAGAAGTGCAAAAGGCCGTTTGGAAAGAACGGAGCGAGAGTCGTCAGTGACCGGTTTATTTTGTTAATCGATCTGGTTGGATAATGCCACCAGAAATGATCATTGCCATTGCTTCCTGGCGCGTTAGATCAACAGTTTTGAAGCTGTTTTCTGAAAGCATCACAAAATAACCGCTGGAGGGATTCGGTGTGGTTGGATTGAACATATTATAAAATTTTTCTTGGGAATTAGGGGAAATCTCGAGCGGCAGTTCACTTGTTAAAAAACCCAAGCTATAAAGGCCCTTGCGAGGAAATTCAACGAGTACAACTTTTTTGAACGTTATTTTGTCTTGAACGCTGAATGCATGTATGAGTTGCTTGATGCCTGAATACACCGGGCGTATGAGTGGAATTTTAAAAAGGAGCTTTTCAAGGCGTCCAATAAATCGCTTGAGCAGTAATGTTTTGATAATAATACCAAAAATGACAATGCCGAGAATCAGAAGAAAAAGTTGGTTTGCAATATTTTTATACGGTATTGATGCTAAAAATCGTATTGGATGTTCAAGAAGCGATTGAACCGGTCTGAGCCAGGCAATAATTATATTAAATGAAACCATAAAAAGACCAATGGTCAGCGTGAATGGTAAAATGGTCAGTGTGCCATTGATGAGTGCGCTTTTGATAAAATGACCAAGCGTCTCAAGTGATGTTTGTTTTTGTTCCATAATTTCCTTTTCGTTATTGTAAGGCTGTTTGTAGGTTGTGAGCGATGCTCGCGCTGATTTGGTTTACTTTTGTTTGTTCCCGATCTTCAACCATTATACGAAGTACGTTTTCTGTTCCTGAATATCGGATAACCAATCGTCCATTTTCAAGCTGGTTTTCGTGATCTGCAATAATTGTTGCAATGGCAGGATCGTTCAGGTTTCTTTTCTGATGAACTGGTAGGTTAATAATAATTTGTGGATATTGTACAAAGGTCTCAAGATCATTGTTCTCAGTATGCAGCATTGTTTCAAGTATGCGCAAGGCCGTCACCATTCCGTCCCCTGTTGATAAGTAATCGTTCATAATTATATGCCCCGATTGTTCTCCACCGAGTAATGCGCGATGTTGTTGCAAATAGTTTGCGACATATTTATCGCCAACCGCAGTACGGACTAACTTTTTATTTTGTTGCCGAAAAAAGAGATCAAGACCATGATTGCTCATGATGGTGCCAACAATAGTTTGTTCTTGCTGATAACGTGGGTGATTGGAGAGAATTGCAAGCATATCGTCGCCATTTTTGATGTGCCCGTGCCTGTTTACACCGATAACACGATCACCATCACCATCGAATGCAAAACCAACGTCGGCGTGTTCTTTGATAACGTATTTTTGTAGTGCGGCAGGATGAAGGGTGCCACATTGTTCATTGATATTAATGCCGTCAGGCTTGGTGTGTATTGCTGTAACGTTGGCGCCGAATTTTTGAAAGACTTTTGGTGCAATGTGATACGTGGCGCCATTGGCGCAATCAAGGACGATTTTTTTGCCCTTCAAAAATGAGGCTGGGAACAGTTCGCAGATAGTATCAATATATTCCTGTTCGGCGTGATTATAGTTTATAGCGCGTCCAAATATTTCATAGCTGTTTGGTTGTTGTTGGTGATAGTATGCAGATATCTGTTTTTCGTCATTGTTTGTAATTTTACATCCCCTATTGTCTACTATCTTGATGCCATTGTAGTGATAGGGATTGTGTGATGCTGAAATAATAATGCCGCAGTCAAATTTTTTTTGATTTCTCAATAAGTTACATGCAGCTGGCGTGGGAAGTATCGGTGCTTGATAGATTGCAGTGGGAGCAAGTAAAAGGCCTACTGAAAGAGCCGAGCTGATCCAATCCCTTGAAATGCGCGTGTCGCACGTAAGTAAAATGTTGGGTGTTTTGCCATGTTTATTACATGCCCATTGAGCAATGGCCGCCCCTAATGATGACAACCCAGAGGTGGTCAGTGGAGGAACTCCTACTGTTTCACGGATACCATCGGTGCCAAAAAGATTTCTGTCCATGTTAGATTTCCTGTAAATCTTGTCGTGCTATGAGTTCTACTGTTGGGTTCGATGGAACATAGTGTACCAGTTTAATAGATTCGGGTAAAAATAAGCTTTGTGCTGTAAAGTTGAGCGAATTCTTACCTTCATGGAGTTGTTGTGCATTGATGTGAATGGCAAGTTCGTCGATATCGAGAGATCGTAACTCTGAGCGTTTTCCGGCAATTTTGACCGATACCGTTTCTGGGCCATGAATACTGTTTTTCGCAGGTACATTATAAAAACAAAGTGGGACAGTAATCCATGCTGTACTGGTATGAGAATGACCAAAGATATACCAAAAAGTATAGCCAAGAATAAGAGAAATAATTTTAAGGGACGCGTTGTGCCAGGTTGTTTTTTTTGCTGGTGGAGTCATGGGTATATCCTTTTTTGGTTACGGTGGGGCGATAGTTAATTTGTTTTCTCAGTAATTTACCAGCCTGCTCGACGGTTAACTTACTGTGAATGGCACCATCGTAGGCAATTGCACATTGATGATGCTTGGGATCAACATGCATAATAAGTGCGTCAGTTTTGGTGGTATATGCAATGGCGTCATCGATCCATGCCAGTTGGTCGTGGTAAGCGGCTGGATGCCAGCTTGCTTTCCAGGAGACATTAATGCCTTGTATGGTTCCGTCGCTTTTTATCCACGACATTTGGTGTGGGTTATGCACATGATCAAGAAGTAATGCAAGCAATCCTTCATTGATTGGCGCATTCAGGATATACGTTGGATTTACATAGCGGTGCAGTGTGTCAGTGTGTTCGATAAGAAAGATCAATTCTTGGTTGTTATTGAGCGCCTTCAATGTATGACGCATGAGGCACGAAAGCCAATCGGTTGCTACTTCAGATGTGGATGCGGTGATATTTTTTAGCGTGATCATATTTCGCTGGAGCGTCTCTTGATGCATGAACATAAAAATCATAATAACGGCGGGTGAGAAAATAAAAAGGCAAGAAGTGAGGGTGGTTAGTTGCAGGAGATGGGTGGTAAGAGCAAGCATGCAATAACCATAAAAATATAGAAGAAGTTTCTTTTCAGTGTCTTTTGTGAGCCATAGTGCAAGATAGTAAAACAGTACCCAAAAGAATACAATTTCTAAACCATCGCGCCAGGTGAAAAAAGTAATGTGATGTGTGAGGTATGATTGGAGCGTTGATATGTTCATAGTTTGCCTTCCTTTTTCTGCTGTATGTGTGAGTGACGCATGATACGTTATTGATGGTACCGCAAGAACGTATGATCTGCAATAACGTGTTCTGGTTCAATACATATGAGACTGAGCCTCTTTAAAAAATCGTTACTTTTTGTCGAGTTTCCAGCCAAGAGTGGGGTTATTGTGTTTGCGCTTTTTTTGTCTAATTTTAAATAGATTTTGGATTACTTCAGGTACTTGATCAAATAGATTTTTCTGTGATCGATCTATAGTTGCAGGCATAGTTCCTTTGTGCAACAGCAACCAAAGTAGATATTCTTCGAGTGATGAAAATTTTTCAGGCTTATTTTGCGATACCGTGCCCTTTCGTAGGTTTATTATTTTTACAATGCCGTTGT
>SDBU01007012.1_pt1 | contig 13110 bp, 16 predicted proteins | sample 2277071 | NCBI WGS metagenome assembly SDBU01 (sample SAMN10397929, study PRJNA504765) | marine sediment metagenome | isolation source: marine sediment core GS08_GC12, 126 cmbsf | place: Arctic Ocean: Gakkel Ridge, Loki's castle | collected 2008 | reverse complement strand
TCCTACGTATTACCGCGGCTGCTGGCACGTAGTTAGCCGAGACTTATTCCTCAGGTACCGTCATTATTCTTCCCTGAGAAAAGGGGTTTACAACCCGAGGGCCTTCATCCCCCACGCGACGTCGCTGTGTCAGGCTTTCGCCCATTGCACAATATTCCTTGCTGCTGCCTCCCGTAGGAGTCTGGGCCGTATCTCAGTCCCAGTGTGGCTGGACATCCTCTCAGACCAGCTACCCGTCATCGGCTTGGTAGGCCGTTACCCCACCAACTACCTGATAGGACGCAAGCCCCTCCCCCAGCGCCTTGCGGCTTTGGCACCGAGGCATTACCCTCAGCGCATCATGCGGTATTAGCCCCGATTTCTCGGGGTTATCCCCCACTTGAGGACAGGTTGCTTACGCGTTACTCACCCGTTTGCCACTAAAATGAAAACCGAAGTCTTCATTCCCGTTCGACTTGCATGCATAAGGCACGCCGCCAGCGTTTATCCTGAGCCAGGATCAAACTCGCGTTTTTAGAACCTTATTTCCTTCCACTATCCAGTTGTTAAGGTGCTCGCTAGTTGCCTAGCTCTATTAGTCTATGCAGTTTCAGCGGCTTTGTCAAGCTTATTTCGCCTACCAGGCCAACGCAATATTTTTCAGCATGCTTTCATGTGCCTTTCAAGCCCTCTGTGACTCCTACTGAGGCTCGCCAGCACCTGTGTTGACAACCCGCCTCCACAAATGATATGGTAGATTTAGGTAGAGAGAGCAATCTCCCCTGCAATTTCGGAGGGAAGTAGTATGAAAGAGAAAGTAGAAGCAGCCCTGGCTTTAATAAGACCTCAACTGCAGGCAGACGGAGGCAACGTCGAACTGGTGGATGTCAACGATGGCACCGTGAAAGTCAGGCTAACCGGTGCCTGCAGCGGATGCCCCATGGCAGCGATGACACTCAAGGAAGGGGTGGAACGGGTAATAAAGGAGCAGGTCCCCGAGGTTGTTGAGGTAGTCGCCCTCTAAGAAGCCATTTCGCAGGCTATCTTGTCTGTGAACCGACCGGTATAGCCTGTGCAGCAACAATTTACACGTTAGGCAGAGAAGCATCTATAGCCGGTATTTCACCCGGCTTTTTCCAATTCAAAGGCTCTGTGCAAGGCCCGCAAGGTATCGTCCACCCTGGCCTCATCGATAATACAGGTTATCCTTATCTCCGAAGTAGTGATCAACTCTATATTGACGCCCTCCTCATGAAGAGCGTTAAACATCCTGGACGCGTATCCCGGCGCACTCTGCATACCAGCCCCAACAATACTCACCTTAGCCAGTTTAGTGTCGCTCACGGTTTCACGGGCGCCGATTGATTTGACCACAGGCTCGATCACCTTCATCGCCTTAGCCAAATCGCTCTTAGCTACCGTAAAGGTTAAGTCAGTGATCCTGTTTATGCTGGCATTCTGCACAATGGTATCTACACTTATGTTAGCCTTAGCCAGAGGATCGAAGATAGTACTGGCAATACCCGGCTTATCGGGGACACCGATAACCGTTATTTTGGCAACATTCAGGTCATGAGCGATTCCTCGCACTTTATTTCCGACCTCCATGGGAGCACCTCCGTGGATAAGAGTACCTGGTCTGTCGCTGAAACTTGAAGCCACCAAGATGGGCATTTTGTATACCTCGCCCAACTCCACGGCCCTTGAGTGTATTACTCTGGCACCAGACGAGGCCAACTCCAGCATCTCATCGTAGCCTATCTCATCCAGCCTCATTGCCTCAGGCACAAGCCGGGGATCGGCAGTATAAACGCCTTCGACATCAGTGTAAATTTCACATCTATCCGCCCCCAAGCTCACCGCCAGAGCCACTGCCGTGGTATCGGACCCGCCACGCCCCAGCGTGGTTACGTCCATTTCCTCGGTTACGCCTTGGAAACCGGCAACTACTACGATCTTGTTCTTCCCCAGCTCTTTCTCGATACGCTCAGGCTTGATGCCACGAATTCGGGCACGGCTGTAGACGGCATCCGTCCTGATCCCCGCCTGGGCACCACTGAGACTGACCGCCTTCACCCCCATCGACTTCAACGCCATCGCAAGTAGAGTGCTGGACACTATCTCACCAGTTGAGAGTAGAACATCAAGCTCCCTGTCATCGGGATGGTCTGTCACCTGGTTCGCAAGTTTGATCAACTCGTCTGTGGTCTTTCCCATGGCCGAGATCACCACCACCGCTTGGTTGCCCCCCTTTTGAGCAGCAACCGCCCTTCGGGCGACATTCTTTATCTTTTCAGCGTCAGCCACTGAGCTACCACCATACTTTTGCACGACTACCGCCATCATCCTCTCCCTAGCCTTGTATTAACTTCTCCATAATAGTATAACCATCCTCAACGAAAATGCCCGTGTCCCTTGCCTGCGCCTCGCTGAATGCCTCTGCGCCCGTGGGTTTAAAACCAGGGCCCCAGAGCACGAACGGAACAGGATCCGAAACATGTGTCCGGACCTCAATAGGTGTAGGATGGTCAGGCATGGCCAGTATGCGGAAACTATCACCCGCAGCAGCAAGAATTTGACCTGTCACCTCTCGATCCACCCGCTCGATGGCCTCTATCTTGTCATCAATGCGTCCGGCATGGCCAGCTTCATCAGGTGCTTCAACATGAATGAACACCAGGTCATGTTCTTGCAGCGCCTCCAGAGCACCGGATGCTTGCCCGGCATAGTCATTGTCCAAGCCGGCTGTCACCCCGGAGATATTCAGGTTCATTATCCCAGTCATTTTCGCCAGCCCCCTTAAGAGGTCAACGCCCGATGTCAGGGCGGCATCCAGCCCGTAAACCTCTTTGAACCCCGGCAGTTCGGGGGCTTTTCCACTTCCCCAAAAGAGCCAGATCGTGTTGGCGGGGGTCTCACCCCGGGACTCTCGGGCCTTGTTCACCGGATGGTCTCGGAGCACGTCCGCAGAGCGTGCCATGAGGTCTCGCAACAATTCACTCCCCGGACCATGCGGAAGGAATTCACCAACCGGCTTCCCCGGAATATCGTGCGGCGGAGTACAGGTCGCTAGAAGCGTATCCTCGTATCCCTTTATCTTGCAAATGTGCCTGTAGCTAACGCCGGGGTAGAAGTGTATTGCCTCACTGCCCAGGCTCTCTTCCAGCGTCTCCAGCAGAGCATGAGCCTCGCCATCGCTGATGTGTCCCGCGCTGTAGTCCTTCATCTTCCCCTCGTGAACAGATACCAGATTGCAGCGAAAGCCAACCTCACCTTCACCGACTGGAATACCCATGCTTATGGCCTCTATTGCGCTCCTGCCCTGATAGTACACCTCTGGATCGTAGCCAATTATGGACATGCAGGCGCAGGCGCTGGAGGGTTCCATCCCGTCCGGCACGGTCCTCACCAGGCCAAGGGTGCCCTCCCTTGCCATTCGGTCCAGATTCGGGATATGCGCCAAATCCAGGCAAGTCTTCCCCCCACGCTCAGGGAGCGGCCAGCCCGAGGCACCATCGATTATCACAACGCAGTACTTCACAATCAATTAAGTATAGCGGTGGACAGAAGGCAATTCAAGCTGAATTTCGTGTCGTACAAGGATGAGCCCTTGACAGCAAACAGGAGCCAAAAGCTGTGGATGATAACACCACACAAGGAGCGGTTCGTAGATTCCTGCTTTCGCAGAGCCTGCCCCATGCTTGACAGGGGGAATGACAGGAGAAGCCGCTTGATGGAGAGCACCAATGTCATCCCCGCGAAAGAGTGGGTAAGGTGGGTGGAGTGCAACGGAACCCACCAGATAGTGAGCAGCATTCAGATGTCAGCTGTCAGTAATTGGCTTTAACTAAAACTAATATGACGGCATTGCCCCCAAGGCTGACCACTGATAGCTGACAGCTACAAACGTTGAGTTTTACTACGCTGCCCTCTACCCCACCGTTTTTTCCTCAGTCAAGCGTCAATACCGTGCCGGCGTTGTTGAGGAAGAAGACATCTCCGAACTCTCTCGCCAGCGCCGCAGCGGGATAGAAACCGGTGCAATGGGAGACCCCCAGCCTTTGTAAACCCAGTTCCTTCAGCTCAGCGGCGGTTTTCTCAATTCTTTCCGGCGAACCAACATGTAGGTGTGTGCCGCCAATTATGGTATGGATGTATTCCCCATTAGTAATACTCTGGACATGGCGGACGGTGTTCACAATGCCGCGGTGGGCACAGCCCGTAATCAAGGCAAGCCCCTGCTCAGTCTTGACCACCAGGGCAAGATCGTCCGCCAGAGGGTCGGGTATCATCTCGTCGCCTACCTTCAGACAAAGCCTATCGTCGATCTGCTCATAATCCGTGGTCATGGCGACCTCACCCGTGGTCATTATGTCATCACTTATCTTATAAGGCTCCTTGGTTAGTTTGAAGGAAGCGCCAAGGCTTTCCAGTTCCTCTCGCATGAAAGGTATTCCCGCATAGCGCTGCAATTCACCGAACACAACATACTTCGGTATCCATATATCGGGATGAGCAACAACCTCGACCTCTCCGGTCCTCCTCAGCACATCACGCAGTCCTCCGGTATGGTCTATATGGGAATGGCTGAGCACTATCGTATCCACAGTAGAAAGGTCAATCCCTAAAATGTCAGCATTGTGCACTGCCGAAATACTCATGCCAGTATCCAGCAGAACCTTACGTTTCTCAGTCTCCACCAGGATGCTCAGCCCCCACTCAGCGAGAACGCCGAGTTGAGCAGTATTTTCGCTCAACGTAGTGATTCTAACAGGCATTTTTCACCTCCTGCCAAGGTTAAGTATAGCACCGCTGGATTTCGGCCTCAAGGAGCAGCCTGCCGCTAACGTGACAGCGAAGGAGTCTCCAAACAGTAGCGACCGTTCTCGATAGGAAACATCCCCCTCAGAGGCAATGTACGGCCTACCTCGACAGCGACGAAACCATATTTGCCCCGGATGCGGTCGATAGCTTCGTTGAGCCGTTCCTGCCTTTCCGCCCAGGGATCAAACATATTGAGTTGCCTTCCCTCGATCAGGTTCGATACCCCGATGCCAACAAGCCGCACCGGCATAGCCCTTTGCTCAAGCGCCTTTTCCATCAACCTGCGCCCAACTTCAAAAATAGCCCTATCAGTATCAATACCTTCCCTCAAAGTGCGACTGCGAGTGATCGACTCAAAATCAGCATACCTCAGTTTCAGTGTTACACACCTAGCCTGTTTGCCCTGAGAGCGGAGCGTTGCTCCCACTCGCTCACCAAGATAGTGCAAGGTCGCGCTGAGGAAAGTACGATCCAGGGTATCCTCGGCAAAGGTGCTTTCACGGCTGATAGATTTGGCTGGAGCAGGGAGTTCCAGACCCCTGTTATCGATCCCATTAGCATAGCGATGTATGACATCACCATGCACCCCAAAGATGTGCCTCAAAAAAGAAATTGGCAGGCGACCAAGCTCACCTATGGTCGTGATCCCTATTCTCTGCAGCACCCTTTCAGTCTTCGGCCCAACGCAGGGGAGATTGGTGACAGGCAAAGGCGCCAGGAAATTTCGCTCCTCCCCAGGCGCAACTTCAACTAATCCATCAGGCTTGGACAGGTCAGAAGCGACTTTAGCCACTACCTTCGATCCGGCGATCCCTACCGAGGCAGTTAACTCCAACTCCCCCCTTATCCGCCCCTTTATCCTCAGCGCGGTCTCCCTGACAGGCCCATAGATGGGTTCAAACCCAGTCAGGTCAAGAAAAGCCTCTTCCAGCCCTAACGGCTCAACATCGGGCGTGAACTCAGACAGGATACCCAGAAATCTCGCTGAGGCATTGCGATAGTGATAGAAATTGCCCCCAAGAAAGATAGCATGAGGGCAGAGGCGCTGGGCAACTGCTAGAGACATTCCAGCCTTTAGCCCATAGACTCGCGCCTCATAGGAAGCGCAGGCGACCACACCTCGGCTGTTAGGGTCACCGCCAACCACCACCGACCTACCTCTCAGCGCAGGATCGAGCGTCTGCTCTACTGAGACAAAGAAGGCGTCAAGGTCAACATGCAAGATACGCCGCATCATTTCCCGCCCCTCATGAGAACATTAGTTCTACCCACAATTATATATAGGTCCCAATATTATTGTCAAGAGATAGGCATTGATTTGCCCCGCAAGAATAGATATACTAGCAACCAAAAATCAAACTAGACGGGAGGTGAGAAAATGCCAGAGGAAGAAATCGGCAAGGTAAGCGCGTTCTTTGCCCAACCGGTAGTGGCAGGCATCGATTTAACCTCAACACTCAAGGCAGGGGATACAATCCACATCAAGGGACACACTACCGATGTCGAGCTTACAGTGGAGTCGATGCAAATCGACAATGTGGATGTGAATCAAGGTAATGCAGGGGATTCCATAGGAGTCAAAGTCCCTGACCGGGTACGGCCTGGTGACCACGTCTACAAGATCACTTAATAGGGGTTCCAGGCAATTGGAGAGCACTTGCTGCCTGGCTTTTCTCGGCTACTAGGAGCCTGCTATTGCCTTGCCCAGGTTTGCCATCTCAATTGCGTGTACTGCAGCCTGAGAGCCGTAATTGCCTGACTTCGTCCCTGCCCTCTCTATGGCTTGCTCCAGGGTATCAGCAGTGATTACACCTAGAATGACCGGCAGTCCCGTATCCAATCCCACCTTAGCTATACCCTTGCTAACCTCAGAGGCAATGTAATCAAAGTGCGGTGTTCCACCGCGGATCACGGCACCGAGACAAATCACCGCATCGTATCTTCCAGACTCGGCCATTTTCTTTGCAACAAGAGGTATCTCGAAAGAGCCCGGGGCCCAGGCGATGTCGATATCCTCCTCGTTAACACCATGGCGAGACAGCGCGTCCTGCGCTCCCTCCAGAAGCTTGCCCGTAATGAAATCATTGAACCGTGATACCACTACCCCAAACTTCAACCCCTCTCCCAGCAGCTTGCCTACGTATCGTTTAGCCACCATTTCACTCCTCCTAGTTTCAATCGTCAAGTGTCAACAGATGCCCCATCTTCTCACGCTTGGTCTCAAGGTACCTGCGATTTCGCGGGTTCGGCTTACAAACAATAGGCACCGTCTCCACCACCTGTAGCCCATATCCTTCGAGACCGATGACCTTCCGCGGGTTGTTTGTGAGCAACCTGATGTTACGCACCCCGATGTCCGCTAGAATTTGAGCACCTATACCATAGTCACGGATATCGCTCTCAAAACCCAGTGCCTCATTGGCCTCCACAGTGTCCAGCCCCTGGTCCTGGAGAGCATACGCACGGATTTTGTTGTGCAAGCCGATGCCTCGCCCCTCCTGACGCATGTATAGAAATACTCCGCGTGACTCATCAACAATGGCCTTCATGGCAAGGTCAATTTGCTCTCCACAATCACAGCGCAGACTGTGGAACACATCGCCAGTAAGGCACTCACTATGCACACGGACAAGCACCGGCCGGTCGCCGTCCAACTCACCCCTGATCAGAGCAACGTGCTCATCAGGATCGATAGCGCTCTTGTAAGCGACTGCGAGGAAATCCCCATACCTCGTAGGTAAGCTTGCCTCTGCCACACGACGTATCAGCTTCTCGTTCAGGCGGCGGTAGGCAATGATCTGGGCCACGCTTATTATCTTGATATCATGCGCAGCCGCAATTGACTCCAACTCCGGCAATCGCGCCATCGTTCCATCCTCGCTCATAATCTCACAGATAACCCCTGACGGATACAGGCCGGCTATCTTCACCAGATCAACTACCGCTTCAGTATGGCCAGCACGTACCAGAACGCCACCATCCCTTGCTCGCAGGGGAAACATATGGCCAGGACGGGATATGTCATCAGGTTTGGTAGCAGGCTCGATGAGAGCCTTTACTGTGAGTGCGCGATCACGGGCCGAGATGCCCGTAGTTACATCATGCTTGGCTTCAACGGACACGGTAAAAGGGCTGGCGAACTTCGAAGTATTGTCATGAACCATCATGGGAATCCTCAGATCATCCAGCCTTTCCCCGGTCATGGCTATACATACGAGCCCCCTGCCATATCTTGCCATGAAGTTAATTGCCTGCGGCGTGACCTTCTCCGCAGCGATAGCAAGGTCGCCTTCATTCTCTCGACCCTCGTCATCGACAATAATCAGGAACTTCCCCGCTCTTAAGTCCTCAACTGCTTCTTGTATCGTCGCCAGCGTCATTTCCAATCCTTCAACGTCTAGTTAGTCAAGAAGCCTTGCTCACCGAGAAATTCAAGGCTTATGCCTGGCTTGCTTCCCGCCATCATTCTTTCCATATGCTTGGCCATTATGTCAACTTCCAGATTCACCACATCACCGGCCCTCTTGCTTCCCAATGTAGTACGGCTCTGCGTATAGCCTACCAACGACACTGTGAACCGGTTCGCATTACAACGAATAATGGTAAGGCTAATCCCATCCACTGCAATATACCCTTTTTCGACCAGATAATGCATTATGCTCAGCGGTGCAGCCACCTCCATCAACAGTGCTTCCCCCTCTGGTACCATGGAGACGATCTTTCCCGTACCATCCACATGCCCTTGAACGAAGTGTCCTCCAAAGCGGCCATCTACAGCTAACGACCGCTCCAGATTAACCCCCTGTCCCGGAAGCAGTGCCCCGATATTAGTACGTCGCATGGTCTCAGCCATCACATCGACGGAGAAGCTATTGTTGCTCATGGCAGTGACCGTTAAGCAAGCCCCGTTGACGTTAATGCTGCCGCCCAATTTGGTCCCCTTGAGGACTTCCACAGCCGAGATTGTAAGCCTGCCCGGCTGAAATGACTTTACTGTGCCTACCTCTTCGACAATCCCAGTGAACATCTTCTACCCTGGCTGCCTAGTCTCCTCTTTGATAGTGCAGTCGCTGGGCATATTGTCGGCCCTTACAATACCTGTGCGACATCACCAAGTTAACGTAATTCTATCACCTCGCTCACTGAGGTGCAACTACAGACGAGTAAAGGGTGCTGCCTGCGACGATGTCGCAGGCAGCACCCCCCTCAATACCCGATCTCCTATTCTAACGCTTTATCTACTGTAACGCGTACACCATCTGCACCGTGATGCTTATCTCCATCTCTCCAGCGCTTATAGGAGTGGTCGCCCCAACAGCCTCATCATAGATATAGGGCCTCTCAGGATACGGAGGCACGGGGCTGCTCATCTCACTGATATAGATAGGCTTCCCCAGCGTGACATTGGCTACGGACGCTATCTGCTCCGCCTTAGCCATAGCGTCAAGGATAGCCTTCTCCCGCGCCTCGTCGTAATAGGCGTCGGTGTCGTCAACCGTGAAGCTTATACTCTGGACCCGGGTCAGGTCTCCACCCACCGCAGTTATGGCATCGATGATGGTGCCAGTTTTGTCGACGTCCCTGACCTTCACCGTCACCGTATTAGTCACCCTGTAGCCAATAGTGATCTGCTCCTTGTAATCGTCGATCCACTTCGTCACCGGGGAGATGCTGTACCACCTGGTCTGGATGTCCTTCTCGGCAACGCCGTTAGCAGTGAGCACAGCCATGACCTCGGTCATTGCAGTTGCAGCGTCGCCCTGAGCTTCCGTAACAGTAGATGCCTGAGCCTCAACGCCCAGGGTTAGGATAGCAATATCAGGGACTACCGTCACCTTCCCTGTACCTGCTACCCAGACCCCTGTCTGCTGCGAGCTATCACTTGCCAGTAAAGCCATTACATCCTGCGTAGACCATGATCCCTGCCCAACCTCAGTACTCGCGTTCTCCTCAGATGTGCAGCCTGATAGCAGCACTGCACCCACTAGAACCAAACCTACTACCAATAGCGCGACCTTTCTCATTTCTCAACCTCCTTTTTGTCCATCGTCCCGAGTCGAGACAATAGGTACAGACTTAGTTGCCAGCTATTTAGGCGCACTTCGACATCTTCTCATACCATCTATACCCTGCTCCAGCTTCGGCGCTGCCGCCTTGCAAAGAGCATCACAGCAACCAGGGCAAGAAGCACTACCCCTATGCCTATCTCTATCTGACGCAATGGCCAACCTCCTGAAGGCTCGGCCGAAACCTCCTCTTCACCACCGTTAGCATCTCTAACAACGAGTTCGTCAGAATCAGCACCCCCGGTCGGGGTCTTATCCGCGGGAGCCGGTACCGGCGGAGATAGAACCTCCACGGGCTCATCACCACTTACTTCAAGTGTATCCTCCCCTCCAGGAGCAGGCGACAACATAACCTGGGCAGGAGACTCGTTAAATACCTCCCGACTATCAATCCCGCCCTGCTGTGGAACGACCTGGAGAAAATCCAACATGAGTAGCAGCACAAGAGCAGCAGTAGCAAATGCGGTCGCCGGGCGTAGCCAACGAAGCCTCTGCGGATCACATACGCTTGCCCATCCGCTACCAATCCGGCTTACAGCAAACACGGGGACAGGTCGCAACCAACCAGAGCCCCGGGGCTCGGATACTTCTTCCCGATCAGTCTCTACTTCCCCGATAGCAAACGATCTCGGCACCGGCACCGATGGCATCCGGTGAAGTAGCTGCACCGTCATCCGAAGTGATTTAAGCTCGTTTGAACAAGCCTCGCACACTTCGAGATGACTCTCAACTACACCCCTATCCTCGATACCGAGCAGGTTATCGATGTACTCAGAGAGCATCTCCCGCACTTTACGGCATCGCGTTTTTCTCATACCCGGAAACATAATCCTGAAACCTCTTCTACTTATCTTGACGATATTCGGCCGGTAAAAGTTCCCTGCGCTGGAGGAAGAAATCCCTGAGCCTGGCACGTCCCCTGTTCAGCCGTGACTTAACAGTACCCAGAGAACTGTTCGTAGCTTCGGAGATCTCCTCATAACTCAGGCCTTGAATATCACAGAGTATTACCACCAGACGCTGGTCCTCGGGCAGATGAGTAAGGCCCTCATTGATAAATCGGCCCAACTCCCGGCGCAGAGTGTAGTCCTCAGGAGACTCAGCATCATTATCTGCAATGAAATCCCCCAACTCCTCCATTAGATCGTCTAAGGAGGCAACACGCGCGCGGCGAGCGGCCCTCATCTTGTCGTGACAGGCATTGGCAGCGATACGCAGTATCCAGGCCTTAAAGCTGCCACCTCTGAACTTACCTATGGCTTTATATGCTGAAAGGAAGGTGTCCTGGGCAGCGTCCTCGGCTGTCTCGGCATTGCCCAGCATACGTAGTGCAAGGTTATACACCAGTCGTTGATAGCGCTCAACCAACTGATTGAAGGCCTCAATGTCGCTAGCTTGACTTCTCGATATTAATTCCTGTTCTTCCATCAACAATGCGTTTTGCAGGGCGAAGCGTCCCCCGCCTATGCTTGACTGGACAGCTACATATTATGTATACTGAACTCGCTTCGGATAAAGCCGCGCACATTCTATCACGTTTGGCTCGCGCAATCTAACCAGGTGATTTGGGCAAAGCCATGAATATGAGATCAATCATCCGCGAGATTTTACAGGTCGTTCTCCTGGCTCTGGTTGTCTTTTTCGCCCTCCATTTCCTGATACAGAACTTCAGGATCGAAGGCACGAGCATGGTGCCCAACCTCCAGAACGGGCAGTATGTCATAGTAAACAAGACAGCGTACTGGTTTGGACATGACCCCAGCAGAGGCGATGTCATTGTCTTTCAGGCACCCGATCAGCCCGAGTACGATCGAATCAAGAGGGTTATCGGCATGCCCGGCGAGACCGTGGAGGTAAAAAGAGACGGCACGGTCTATATTGATGGTGAGATACTGGAAGAACCGTACCTATCATCAAACATTGACGGTACATCTGGAACCTGGGTTGTACCCTCAGACGAGTACTTCGTCATGGGAGATAACCGTGGCGTAAGCTATGACTCCCGCAACGGAGGGCCGATTCCCCAGGGAAACATAGTAGGCAAGACATGGCTTATTATATGGCCCTTTGGTGACTGGGGATTTGCCCCCAATGAAACCGTGGTATTGGAAGCAGCGCCTTCGTAGCCTCCCGCAGCTTAACTGCCCTATAGAACGCTCAGGACCTCTCCCTGCGGCTTCGAAAGAAACGCGACACCAGCAGTATCAGGGCCAGCACCAGGAGTACCAATAGTATAGGCCGCCAGAAAAGACCCAATATGGCGACTGCAACTGCCATCAGAACTATTACCAGACACATACCGACTAGACCCTCGCCGCTTGAGGCATTCCGCTCCAATAGGTATAATACCACATGGATCTCCGGACAAAAACCATGCCAATACATGATAACCCGCAGCAGGTCCAGGAGGCTATCGAATGACACTACACAGAGGGGACAAGATTGTTGAAATCCTTAAGGGAAACGGACACGTGCACAGGAGAGGTGAAGCTATCGCAAGAGTCAGCTACAACCTGTGCGTTGAGGCGGAGGAGATAACCGCAAGGTCGTTTGGTAAAAACGAAGCGCACTTCAGCCGCAAGTCCGTCACAGGGGAGATCTCGCTTCTGGATGGCGATACGTTGCCCGGTGACAACCCGGCAGCCCCCTCAGGCTCTTTTACCCTGGTTCTGGAAGATGGACGGGAAGTCGATTTCTACGTTGATAGTTGTGTCGTGAAATCCAACCCCACCCGTCAGGAATGTAGTATCCGGGGCTCCGGCAACAAGCTCTAGCTTCGTATGCCCCCCCCAATCTCCACATCACACTCTAACATTGCCTCGAATCCCTGCTCCATTTTGGTCGCCGTCTACTACGACTTTCCTCACCTGCTTCTTATTGACAACCTATCGCGCTTAAACTACAATTAGGCACGATTGAGGACATTCCCGAGGAGAGGTGCTATGAAGAGAGAGTTGATGGATATTCTGGCCTGCCCTATGTGCAAAGGACCCCTTCAACTCGAAGTGACTGAAGAGGATGAGAACGAGGTAATTACGGGATCATTGAAGTGCACCCAGTGCCCCGAGACTTATCCAATCACCGATGCTATCCCCAATCTACTGCCCCCGGACCTTCGCGATTGAGGCACAGTAACCGACTGAATGCTGCCTTCCGAGGGACTTACCAGACCAGGGTTAGGAGGTATTAACACGCAATGACGAAGTTTCAAATAGGCGGCGCGGTAATCAGCTTCATTTGC
>SDBU01007011.1_pt1 | contig 13112 bp, 11 predicted proteins | sample 2277071 | NCBI WGS metagenome assembly SDBU01 (sample SAMN10397929, study PRJNA504765) | marine sediment metagenome | isolation source: marine sediment core GS08_GC12, 126 cmbsf | place: Arctic Ocean: Gakkel Ridge, Loki's castle | collected 2008 | reverse complement strand
ATTAATGCAGACTGATTTTCCCGATCCAGTCTGGCCGGCGATAAGAACATGAGGCATACGAGCAAGATCGGCTATTAGTGGTTTACCAGAAACATCAAGGCCCAAGGATACCGCCAATTTTGATTTTGTTTCGCGCATATCTTCAGATTGGAGCATTTTCTTTAGAGGAACGAATTCTGGGCTCCTGTTTGGAAGCTCTATTCCGATCAGAGAGCGACCGGGGATTGGCGCTTCTATTCTTATTGTTCCTGTCGGGGCAGCCAAAGCTAAGGCTAAGTCTCTTTCAAGAGCAGTGATTTTAGAAAGCTTGGTGCCAAGAGCCACCTCTAACGCATACTGTGTCACGGCCGGCCCCAAATTAACCTCAACCACCCTGGCGGTAATACCAAAAGACTCCAAAGTTTGTTCAATTATTGCCGCATTACCTTTTATATCCCCCCTATCAGCTTTGCCAGTTTCAGTCTCTGACAAAATATTCATCGGAGGATACTTCCAAACCTTATCCTCACCAGGAACATTACTTACCAGTTTTGGGGCAAGGGCAACTCCTTCAGGCACTTGAGTCGGGGTTTTAGAAACATCACTAGGTCCACCAGAAACTTTCAACTCTTTTCTGGATAAAATTTTTCTCCTCGGTCCACCCTCTTCACCAAACATATATCTTCTTATTTGGGCAAAAAACGAACTGACAAGTTCAATCACTTGGTCTACTGAGGTATTAAAAAGGATTATTAAACCAACAGCGCTCGTTCCCAGGAGGACAATGAAGGCTCCAGCTCCTGTAATTAATGTCGCCACTCCATCCCAGGCAGCTTTGCCCAAAATGCCGGCTCGAGTTAGCGTCAATACTGAGATAAAAAAAAGGAGGCTGCCGACAGCGACATTGGGTTGACTCAATGGGTTCCTAAACTTAGAAATAAGAAGAGCAAGAGACAGAAAGATAAAAGGTAGAAAAACAGTCGTCCAAGAAAAATAAGAGATAAGAAGGTCGTTTAATTTGACTAGAATTACTCCTTGCCTGGCAAAAGAAACAATTATCAAACCCGCCAAAGACAAAAAGGCAACTTGAGCAATAGAATAAATAGTACCTTTTTTAAGCTTTAGCCTGAATGCCCGTTTTGATTTTCTTCTACGCTTTCTGGCCATATCAAATACATTATACCAATATGAGGGGTTGTGTCATTGACTGATGATCTTATTTTTGACCTTAATCCTTCCAGAAATTCTACCCTGGCCATTTTTGAACTCAACCATATTTCCAGGCACAAGCTCAAATACTTCATTTGGGTTAGCACCCATACCAACAGCAATATTTCTGTAAGCCCTCATGTGTCTTATGGTTCCACCTATAGGAAGGTAGTATTTAGGCTTAAGAAGGGCAAAAAGCATCTTTATGTCCTCTTGACTGCCATGCCCGGAGACATGCAGGTTTTCCTGGATATCGTAATAATGAACTTCTACATTAAGCCTAATTAATCTATCCACTAGTGCATCTACGCTGACTTTTGAGCCAGGAGGGGCAGGGTCAGAAGAAAAGATGACCGCGTCTCCAGGACCAATTGATAGAAGATTGTGTTCACCGTGGGCCACCCGGTGAAGGGCACTCCCAGGTTGACCATAACTTCCTGAAATAATATACATTACCTTATCTTTGGCTAGCCCCCTCGCCTTTCTAGGAGAAACAACTAGTCCTCTTGGGTAATGTAGATAGCCGAGATCCCTGGCAATTTGGGCTTTGGTGTCTGTGGAACGGCCAATAAAGGCAACCCGACGTCCCAACTTTCTTGCTACACTTAAAGCCTGCTGCATTCTTGAAATATTTGAAGAAATGGTCGTAAAAAATATCTGGCCTCTTTCTTTTCTTATAATCTCTTCAATTCTTATTTCAATTTCTTCTTCGCTTTCTGTGTAACCTGGAGTTGTTGAACCCAAGCAATCAGAAGCAACCGCCAAAGTACCATTGGACGCCAGAATTGCAGCTTTCTTTATATCAAAAGGTTTTTGGTCCACCGGCGTCCAGTCAAATTTGTAATCGGCAACGTGGAAAATTTTTCCCTCAGGTGTATCAATAGCAAATCCCACACCGTCAGGTACAGAATGTGAAACTCTAAAAGGAGTTACCTTAAAAACACCTAAAGACAAAACGTCATTTTCAGGATCAATAATGTTAATTTCTATTTTTTTTATTTTATGCTCCGAAAGCTTATCTTTAATAAACCCGGCCACCAATTTGGTGGCATAAACCGGAGCTTGAACCTCTTTTAGAAGAAAAGGTAAGGCTCCAAGGTGGTCTTCGTGACCATGAGAAATCAATATCCCCCGAAGTTTGTTTTTGTTTTTCTTAATATAAGTAAAATCCGGGATTATCAAACCAGCACTATCCATTTTGGATCCTGGAAATCCCACTCCGCAGTCAACCATTATCATATCGTTTCCATACTCATAGACGTAAAGGTTTTCAGTAACTTCTGTTGTCCCAGACAGGGCTATAAATTTTAGACTTGCCATATTGTTTAATCTTACACTAAAGATATTTGTTCTACCTCTATTTTATCAGTTTCTTTTAAAATTTCGGGAAGTTTTTGAAAATCCTCCACAGTCCTTCTTTTAATCTCGCCATTCCTTAAACCAGCGGCCGGGTGATACATAGGAACAATTGTTATTTCGCGCCCTTTCCAAACCACAGTATGGAGTTTTCCATGAACATCACTGATTTTAACACCGGGGAGAAACTTTGCCATTGAAAATCGGCCCAGAGTAACTATCACTTTTGGTTTAATAATCTCTATCATCTTGTCGATATATGGGCTAAAAGCTGCAATTTCCTCGGGCAAAGGATCTCTATTTCCAGGAGGCCGATAATTAACCACGTTAGTTATAAAGACGTCTTCGCGAGGTAGTTTAATAGAATGAAGTAGCTGGTTTAAAAAAGCCCCCGCATTCCCCACAAAAGGCCTTCCTTTTTGATCTTCCCAATATCCCGGACCTTCGCCGATAAATACTATTTTTGCATCCGAATTCCCCTCCCCAAAAACCAAATTAGTCGCTCCCTTACGAAGAGGAAGAGCTTCATCGCGGTTCATTTTCTCCTTTAATTTATCCAGGGCTTTCTTTTTTTCTTCTTTAGTCATCTAATCAACTACTGGGGCAGAAATTCTTTTACGTTCTGTGTCGTTACCTTGAAGGTTTGTCCTTTTCCTTCGACTATGGCCCGAGCGACTTTTCTAGCCATCGCTTCAATTGTTCTCTCTAGGGTCCTGATTCCTGCATCAAAACCCAATGGTCTGACAATCTGCGGCCAGACATCATCTTCTATCATAAATGCTCCGGAAGGGATACCAAAGGCAGCAATTACTTTGGGCAACATAAAATCACGGCCTATTGTAATTTTTTCCTGATCAGAATAGCTTGGCATACTAATGGCTTCCAGTCTATCCAAAACAGCGGTTGAGATATTTGTTGTGTTATTGGCTGTGGTAATAAATAGAACTTCTGATAAATCAGTAGGGAAGTCGATATAATGATCTGTAAACTCGTGATTCTGCTCCGGGTCTAAAAGCTCAAGTAAAACCCCCATTATTGAAGCACGGCCAGCATCGGTTACCCTGTCTATTTCATCCAAAAGAATAACCGGGTTTTTAACCTGAGTTTTTTTTAAGGACTTTATCACTTTGCCAGGCTCTGCTTCTGGATACATTCTTGACTGGCCTCGAATATCTAAGGGGTCTCCCATTCCTCCAAAAGGAATTCTGGCAAACTTTCTTCCTAGTGCTTCGGCAATTGAGGAGGCAATTGTGGTTTTACCGGTCCCAACAAGACCGACAAAACATAAAATTGGGGCGCGCATCATTTCTGCCCCTTTACTTCTTTCTTGTTTTAATTTCATCACAGATATGTATTCTAAAATTCTGTCTTTAATCTCATCTAAACCATAATGATTCTTGTCTAAAACTTTTTTTGCCCTGGCTAAGTCCAAAACATCCTGGGTCCTTTTGTCCCAAGGTATAGATGTTATCCAGTTTACATAACGACCTAGTCTGTCAAATTCTGGCAAAAAAGTCGGAGAGTTGGTAAGTTTGCTTAATTGTCCCAGGCGGACAAGGATTATTTCTTTCAATTTTTCCGGAACCGAGGAGTTTTTTACTCTCTCGCTAAAACCGGTCAATTCTTGAGCAGCTGCATCCATTTTTAAGAAAAGCTCTTTTTATCTTTTTCTAAAAGTCTACTGGCAGGAAAATGAGGACCTGAAGACCTGCCTGTCGGTGAGGCAGACCTCCCTCTTGAACGTCGATCAAAACTTCTTCTGTTTCCTCTATCCGGACGTCTGTCTCCTCTATCCGGACGTCTGTCTCCTCTATCCCTCACTTTATCGCCATCAAGAAGCATAGAAAGATTAATTCTTCCAAGATTATCGATTTCTTTTACTCTGACCTTAGTTTTATCACCCACGCTCACTAGTTCAGACGGATCTTTAACAAAATCCTGACTCATGTCAGAAACATGAACCATTCCTTCTTTACCTGGCAAGATTTCTACAAAAACGCCAAAAGATTGAATTCTTTTTACCTCTCCTTCATAAATCTCACCTGGCTTAACTTCCTTTGTTAAAGCTTCAATTCTCTCAACCGCGGCTGCAACTTTTTCTTCGGTTGATCCGGAAATACTGACGGCGCCGTCATCCTCCACATCAACTTGGGCTCCTGTATCGGCAATAATTTTCTTTATTATTCTTCCTCCTGGTCCAATGATTTCACCGATTTTCTCCTGGTCAATCTTAATCACTTTAATCTTTGGAGCATGGGCCGAAACTTTGGAATGAGGTTTGTCGATCGTAGAAAGTATTACTTTCAAGATTTCAGCTCGTCCCTTTTTAGCTTGTTCTAGGGCCTCCTTGAGAATTGGATTTGTTAATCGAAGAGTCTTAACGTCCATCTGAAGGGCTGTTACTCCCTTCTCTGTTCCCGCCACTTTAAAATCCATATCTCCATTTTCATCTTCAAGTCCAGTAATATCTGAAAGGACGACAAACTTTTTTTCGCTTTCAATAATCAGTCCCATGGCAATTCCGGCAACAGGAGCTTCTATTGGGACACCGGCGTCCATAAGAGAAAGAGTGGAACCACAAACAGCTGCCATGGAAGATGAACCATTAGAGGACAGTGTTTCAGAAACCACGTGTATTGTATAAGGAAACTTTTCTTCAGACGGAATAACCGGTAAAAGGGCTTTTTCTGCTAGTGCACCATGACCCACCTCACGCCTGGCTGGCCAACCCACTCTTCCTGTCTCACCAATGGAAAAGGGTGGCATCGAATAGTGGTGGATATATCTTTTTGTCTCTTCACCCAAAGCTGATTCTGTCAATTGCTCTAAAGAAGAAGGGCCAAGAGTGGTAACAGCCAGGGCTTGGGTTTGTCCTCTTTGGAAAAGAGCAGATCCGTGCGTCCTGGGTAAAATCCCCACTTGAGCCGAAAGTTTTCTGATTTCATCCGGCTTTCTTCCATCCGGCCGTTTTCCGGAAAGAATCTTTTTTCTTATTTCTGACTTAACAAGCTCTTCAAAAATTTTTATCGCCTTTATACCATCTTCTCCCAAAGAATCTATAAGGGCACTTTTTGCCTCCTGATAGTCTGCCCGTCCTGCTTTCCCAGTTGCCATTTTCTTTATCAAATCCTGCATCATGTCTTTGGTCAGTTGTTTAACTTTCTTTTCCAGGGAAGAATCTGTTTTTTCTTTTTCTAGTTTTTCTTTCTTGCTGTCTACTTCTTTGGCAAAATCATTAACAAACTTGATAATCTTTTTTATCTCTTTCTGAGCTAGAGAGATTCCTTCTAAAATTTTGTCTTCTTGTACTTCCTGGGCGGCTGCTTCTATCATGACCACACTTTCATCCGTGCCGGAAACAATCAGTTCCATCTCGGGCTCTTGATTTTCAGAATCTGCAGGATTAATGATAAATTTATTGTCTTTCATTCCTACTCTGACCGTCCCAACAGGTCCTTGCCAGGGAATAGTAGAAGCGGTAAGAGCGACAGAGGTTGCCACAGCTGAAACCACATCCGGAGAATTTTCTCCATCGAGAGAAAGCACGGTAATTATTATCTGAACTTCCTTTTTATATTCTTTAGGAAAGAGGGGGCGGATTGACCTATCAATCAATCTGGCAGTAAGTATCTCGTCATCAGAGGGTCTTCCCTCTCGCTTGACCCAACGACTACCTTTTATCCTGCCTCCAGCGAATAGCCTTTCTCGATACTCAACATGCAAAGGGAAATAGCCAATGTCTTCTTTTAATTCTGAGGCAACAATCGTTACCAAAACAACAGTTTCTCCATAGGAAGCCATCACCGCTGAGGTTGCTTGTCCAGCAACATGACCTCCAGTGATGGTTAGTTTTCTTCCTCCTAAATCTATTGATTTTTCGATTTTTTTCATCTGAAGCTACTTCTCTAATTTAAGCCCCTTAATGAGGTCTTTGTAGCGTCCTTCGTCTCGCATTTTAAGATAACTTAAAAGCCTTCTTCTTTTTGCCACCATACTCAAAAGACCTCGTCTACTGTGAACATCTTTTTTATGCTCTTTAAGATGCCCTACTAGTTTATCTACCTGGGCAGAGAGGAGTGCAATTTGAACTTCCGGAGACCCTGTATCACCCTTCTCACGAGCAAATTTTTTAATAATCTTCTTCTTCTCGTTTTTATCTAATGCCATATTGTCATGCTAAGCTGAAGTAAGTCGTCTGAAACAACAAACCTCGCTCACATCATCCGAATAATAACATAGTGAAAATAAAAATTCAAAATAAACCCTTAACTAATCGTTGTTCCTTTGTAGATTTTTGGTTCAAGCCAGTCTTTTGGAGCTCCTTTTTTTTGTTCTCCAGAAGGTACCTGTCCTGGTATTGGGCTGGGTGGGAAAGTCCCTCTTTTTTGGGTTGCTTGAGGCCTTCTCTGACCACCGGCACGCATTAACTCGGCCACTATTTCAAAAGTGTTCGCCGTTACCTCAGAACTTGAAAATTTATTACTTGCTTCCTCGATCCCTATAAGAAGATTTGTGGCAATATCCACATCTAAACTCATACCACTTTCTTTGATTAAAGTAGTCACAAGCTCAGAAACCGATGAGGCTGGCTTTGCTAAAGAAATTATGTTCTTACCAGATGAGTTGGACAAAGCTCTTATTCCAATATGAACCAGTTTTGTACCGACTAAATCAGGAGAGGCAAGATTGGGGAAATGATTTTCGTTCGCACCACCCACCAATAGAACCGTGTCTGCTGAAACGCCTGAGTGGGAAAATTTGATTTGTTCTTCGCTTGGCGAAGCAGCTCCCGGTTTAGGAATAACGGTTAAGCGAAATTCTCCGTTTTCAATGTCATAACTCACTCTTTCAATACTGTTGGCATCATAACCAGAAAACTTTATGGTTAAATTCTTGTTACCAAGTTCAGAGGATATTTTGTTAACTCCTACCAATCTATTAAACTCAACCACCATCGGCGTTGGGCAAGAAATTGCGGTCTCTTTTTTATCTCTTAGGCTGAGAAAAAGCCCTAATCCTGCTGCTACTTGGTCAAAAAAAGGTTTTTTGGGCAATAAAACCAGGAAGGAGTTGCCTGATTCTATGATTGAATTGAAAGAATTACTCATTGTGTCACGGATACTAACATATCGCCTGTTTTAAAATCAAGTTGAGGCTCCAAGATTACCCCAAATTCTTCACCTTCTTTTGCCTCGATAATCTTCTGTTTCTCTTTTTTCATCGAAACTATTTTAGCTTCTCCCAGCTCCTTCTCGTCCCGCATTAGTATTAACTTCTTGGTTTTTGTAATTTTACCTGAAACAACTTTGCAGCCGGCAACTTTCTTTTTACTGTATGGAAAAGAAGCCAAAATTTGAGCCTTACCTAAAACCTCTTTTTCGGATTTTTTAATAAGCTCTTCTATTTTTTCAAAGAGTTTATAAATCACATCAAACTTTTCAATAGAAACTCCTTCTGTTCTCGCCAACTTTACCACCGTAGAAGAAGCTTTGGTTTCAAAAGCAAGGATATAAGCTCCTGCTGGTTTTGCTAAAAAAATGTCGGACTCATTAACTCCCCCAATCCCAGAAGAAATAACTACTGCTTTCTCTGGCAAATTCTCTAGGATAGCTTCTAAAGAACCTCTAGTTTGAGTTTTGATGATAAAAGGAATTTGATCTTCCCCAACTTCCTTCCCTAAAGCTCTTTTTTCTTCTTTTTGGATCTTTTTCTCCTCTCCTAAAAATCTCACTCTGGAGCCCACGGGAGGAAGTTCTCCAAAACCCAAAATCTGTCCAGGGTGACCTGGAATAACTTGTTTTATACTCTTACCCTCATCATTAAAAAGTCCTTTCACCTTTCCGGGAACACCGTCGGCAACAATTTCCTGAGCTACTTGTAAAGTTCCATTCCTGACAACAGCAGAAACAAGGGGACCTCTTTTGTCTTTACTTGTTTCAATAACGACTGCTTCCAGATCGCCCTGAGAATCAGCTTTGATTTCATTAACCTCGGCCACTAAGATGACCATTTCTAAAAGTGCTTCTATCTCTTTCCCTGTTTTGCCTGAAACAGCCAATTGCGGTACCTGCCCTCCGCGCCCTTCAAACAAAACGCCGATTTTTTCAAGCTGTCCACGAACAGAGTTTACGTCAGCCGCAGGAAGATCAATTTTGGTAATGGTAACGATATAAGGAATTTCTGCCTCAATAATATGTTTCAAAGCCTCTTTTGTTTGTGGTTTAACACCATCATCTGCGGCCACGACCAGAATAGCAATATCAGCCACTTTGGCACCCCGCGAGCGCATACTAGAAAAGGCAACGTGACCTGGAGTATCAATGAAAGTTATCTTCTTGTTTTCCTTAGTGGTAACCACCGAGGCACCAATGCTTTGGGTAATTCCACCAGCCTCCTTGGTGGCAACTTTTGTCTTCCTTACTCTATCAAGGAGTGTTGTTTTTCCATGATCTACATGGCCAAGAACAGTAACTATTGGCGGTCGAAGTTTTTTCATCAGAGTGACCCTTTCTAATTATAGTATCCATCTGAACCACTGGTTACACCGATTTACTTTCCGATTTGGCGGATTTTTTCCGTGTAATCTTTTTTGAACCTGCAACTTTTTTGGTTGCTGGTTTTTTATCTTCCTTTTTCTCAGCCTTCTTAATGGCTGTTTCTATCTCCTCAATTTCAATTCTCCAACCAGTAAGCTTTGAAGCCAATCTGGCATTTTGACCATCTTTGCCGATAGCCAAGGAAAGTTGATCTTCAGGCGCCTGGACTTTGGCCGTCTTTTCTTTTTCATTTAAAATAACATTTAATCCCTCTGCTGGGGAAAGTGAGGCCTTAATTAAGTCTGAAAGATCTTCGCTCCAGGGCACAATATCAACTCTTTCTCCTCCAAGCTCATTAGTGACTGCCTGAACACGAACACCTTTTTGGCCAACACAAGAACCAACTGGGTCAACTCCAGACTGATTAGAAAAAACGGTAATCTTGGTTCTGACTCCGGCCTCTCTGGCAATGGTTTTTATTTCAACACTACCTGAAGATACTTCCGGAACTTCTCTTTCGAAAAGTTTCTTGACAAATACAGGATCAGCCCGGGAAAGGATTATTTGTCTGCCTTTGGCAATATTTTCTTCTATCTCTTTAAGAAGAAAAGTAAGCCGTTGATTAGGAGAAAGTCTTTCGTTAGGAACTCTCTCATCGGTAGGCATGATACCTTCGGCGCGGCCTATATCTATTCGGACATCTGGACCGTCAAAGCGTAAAATCATCCCGGAAATCAAAGCGCCAACCCGCCCAGAAAACTCGTCCATAATCGAGTCTTTCTCTGCTTCTCTTATTTTTTGGTGAATAACTTGTTTCGCTGTTTGGGCAGCAATTCGGCCAAATCCGGGAGGTGTCACCTCTTTTTTCTTCTCGGGTTTCTCTTCTGGCCAAGAGAAAATTCTAGCCTCGCCACTTTTTGGATCAATCTCAACTTCAAATTCCAACCCTTCCGTTTCTTCGCCTCCTTCTTTAACATCTTTTCTGTAGGCGGCAATTATGGCATGTTTTATTGTCTCCAAAACAACAGAAGCGTCTAGTCCTCGCTCGGTAGCGATGGCTTTAAGTGCCTGGGTAAATTCTGTTCTGGGTAATGTTGTCATCTCTTTGATTTAGTCTTAAGCTTCACTTAATAAAAATGGTGGGTATTTCTCCCACCACTCCCTCAAATCTTAATCTTTTGCTAGTTTACCCTAGGGGTAAAAAGAAGTCAATCAAAGCCCCTCTTTTTTTGCTTCCTCTATAATTCTTTTTTGCTTGCGGTCTAGCTTCTCGGGGACGGCAACTAATACCCGAACATATTCATCCCCTTTGCCTCGCCCACGCAAACGAGGAGCGCCCTTACCTCGAAGGCGAATCATTGTTCCGGATTGGGTTCCTGGTCGGATGCGGACTTTTACCCCTCCGTTAATCGTCGGCACTTCTATTGTTCCACCTAGGGCGGCTAAAGAAAATGGAATAGCCGTTTTTACAAAAATGTCAGGCCCGTCTCGGTCAAAAATCTCGTGAGGACGAACATTGATAGACAAAATAAAATCTCCGAATCTTATTCTTGAACCTTCATCAACCCCGGCAGGAATTTTTATTTTTTTACCACCTATGTTTACTTCTTTCTCAACACCATTAATCGCTTCCATAAAATCAATGGTGATGCTGTAGTGAGGAACTCTAACCGCTCTTCTAAAGGGAAAGGTTCCTCCAATAATCTGCTCAAAAAGCTCAGATGGGTCACTGAAATCAAAACCGGCAAAAGGACCCCCAGTGGTGAAAGGACCATGTCGCCCGGTTTGAGTAAAAGGTCCACCGGCAGCACCAAATCCACCTGGCATTCCACCAGGAGAAAAAGCGGCATGACCAAACTGATCATAGGCGCCACGCTTCTCAGTATCTGATAGTACTTGATATGCTTCGCTTATTTCTTTAAAGCGCTTTTCAGCTACTTCTTTATTATCTTTATGTTTATCCGGATGCCATTCTAAAGCTTGTTTTCGATAAGCCTTTTTTATCTCCCCCGCCGAAGCACCCTTGGAGACTCCTAAAATATTGTAGTAATCACTTTTTGCGACCATACCCTTAGTTCAATCCAGACGTTAATAGAAGCTGATGTTTTCGACTCTTTTCTGCTGTCGCCAATTCTAATACCCTCAACTTACACTTTTCTATAAACTCCCGATTAAACCTTCGAGTAAAAATATACATAATCTCCCTTTTAACTTGTTTGAGTCTGCCATGCCAGGAGCTTCCCCAAAGCACTTCATCGCAAAACTGTTCGATAAATTTATCCATATTGCTTTCCAAATCTTTTGGTTTTGAACCTAATTTAATCAATTTTTCCTCACATTGATCAAGATCTCTCTGAATCACCAAGTCTATACCAAATACTGCAACATCAGAGATATTGCCGTTCAAAGAATCAGAGTAACCATCCCCCCGCCTCCATGTATAATAACCCTCTTTATCAATTCTTTGAACACAATTGTCAGAATTGACACAATAACCCCCAGGATTAGCATCTATTCCATTAACTACTTTTTCTATTAAAACCAGAAATATTAGATCTTTCTGGTTTGCAGCCATTGTGGAATCAAAGTCAAATCCAAAGTTTTTTTTATATTTATCAAGAGACACAGGGTGGGTAATCTGAGAACTTTTGTAAACCTGCTGTCCAGAATATGCAAAAAAGATCTTGTGTTTTTCATCTAAAACTTGATTGTTCACCCAACATCCAGCCAATTCATTCATGGCCTGGTAACACCAAGATTCTCTCATCTCAAGGGGCACACTGTAGTAAAAATTCCCAGAACTGTTCTCGCTTGAAAACCCCCAAATCTTATCCTCCTTGCCGTCCCTAGTTGTTAACTCAAAATTCAGATTTCCAAATCCAACATTCAACTTGTCTGTAGAAGGATAATCCTCGATATTAATAACTAAAACGGACTCTCCCAACTGACCCTCGAAGGAGTTGTTTGCTTCTGTAGATTCTACTTTCCATGTATATTTTTCTTTTGTATCCATTTCACTTCTTCGGGGGTAATTAATAGTACATCTATAGGTCCTCCTACCGATTTGGGTCTCGCCTGAAAGCGCATTGTTTCTATTGTGGTCCTTATAAGATAAATCGCAAAATCAACAGCGTCTTGAGGCGTCATTGCCTGATACATCACTGGTACTGGCGGGATCGTTTCCTGTGGTCTATCTCGATGGGGAAGTGGTGCAAGTAATAGTCTCGCTATTATATCTCCTTCTCCTGACCATGCAACCCCATACTGTATTTTTTTCTGGGGATTCAAATTTTTTCTGGTTCTCTCATTGCGCCCTATATGAGTAGTGAATACGTAAGGTTCACTACTCCTACCCTCTTTTTTATAACCCGCGACATGAATTGTTGTATTTGCTTTTGGGAAACTTTTCTTAAAGTATCTCAAAATTTTGTCGCTGATTGTAATTACATCATCACTTTTAACAATCTTTTCCTCTAAAAATCTTTTTATATGGCTCTCTGTAGTAACACCACCCAGCATTGCTTCTCCTGCAAAAGAAATTCCGACCTTTTGGTCTCCGAGAAGAAATGTTTTGTTTACTGAATCAGATCCTGTTATTCGGATAGGGGGCACTTTCTGTCCATTTTTTTTGATCTTTTTAACCGTTAAAGATACAGATTGACGTGAATCAGCCGCCATCACTATCGCCTCGGGAACATACACTGTGCAAATAAAAGACATTATTCTACAACTTCTCCTTCCTCAACTTTCTCATCACCCTTTTTCTTTTTTTTCCCATGCTCTTTACTTTTTTCTTTTTTCTTTCCTTCCTGTGCTTGCACATTATACATGGCCTGACCGACCTTGGAAAGCTCTTCAGAGAGCTTTTTTGTCTTCTCCTCAAGTTCTTTTTTGCTCCCTGTTTCCAAAATATCTTTTACGGCTTTTATTTTCTCTTCAACTTTTTCTTTTATTTTCTTATCAACTTTATCTCCAGCATCTTTCAAGGCTTTCTCAGCGGCCGCGATTAAGGAATCAGCTTTGTTTTTTGCC
>SDBU01007010.1_pt1 | contig 13114 bp, 18 predicted proteins | sample 2277071 | NCBI WGS metagenome assembly SDBU01 (sample SAMN10397929, study PRJNA504765) | marine sediment metagenome | isolation source: marine sediment core GS08_GC12, 126 cmbsf | place: Arctic Ocean: Gakkel Ridge, Loki's castle | collected 2008 | reverse complement strand
CCACAATTACGAATTTTTACAAAATTGGAACGGAAACCTTTTCTTTGAACGGCTGAAAGAATTTTGTTTTAAACCATTAAAGCAGATTTGTAATAGAATTAAAGATTTTCGAGAAGGAAGATTTTCCTTAGTTGGCGTGGATAGAAATACTATGATATATCCTATCGTAGTTTTTCCTTCTTCACCCCCGTTTTTTTCTGGTGCTTGGGATAAATTTGAATTAGATAATATGTTTTACCCGATTATTACAAACAAGATAAGAAAGTGGCTCTGCCTGAATTTATTGATTTTTCAGAACTAGAATACATTGAAGAATATTTAAAAAGAAACCCAGAACTAAATTTTGTTGAGTTGATAAAAATGAAAAGAGAAGATCGAGTCTATCACAATTCTAATTGGATGGTCTTTTTACATAAGAACGATATGGTTAACAACAACAAGAGATTAATGGAAAAATATTTGGAAGAAACTAAAAACTTCAAAGATTTATTATTTAAGCCATTGATTTCGTAGTCTTGCAAAAGAATTTCAAGCGAAACCTAAGAACAAAAAATGATTTCAGAAGAAGTTTTTAAACAAAACTTAATTCAATCTCTAAAGTCCATCAACATGGACTGGATTGATGGTGATAAAGAAAGTAATCGAAAGAAAAAGGCTGACATAGTAAATCATTCACTTAGGATAGCTATAGAAATAAAAGATGATACAAAATACAAAACCGAAACGCCAAAAATATCTGGAGTTATGGTGACGCACAGCGAAGATTTAACAAAAATGAACCAGCGCTTTAACGACCATATAAGATCAGCAAATAAGAAGTTTAAAGAATATCCGGGATGCAAAACAATTCTTCTTTTCAGAACTGATTTTCTTATTACTGATATAATTCGATACGCCGTAGAAGGCCTGCATTCATATTCGAAACCTAAAGATCATCTTGTATACATTGGCAGAAAAGGAAAATATTCAAAATATAATAGACAAGAAATAGGTTGCTTTATTGTGATTAATCAGGAAGCACATTATTTTCCTAACGTTCTTGCAAGGCAAAGTCGCTTACTTAGCAAGGAAGAGGTGGAGAAAATTTTCGGGCAGAATTTTAAAGATGTACCAGCAATTTGATCAAAACGAGACACAAAATATACCCTTAAGTGGTATCTTATTTGTCTCATTTTTTATGAATATTAAAGAAAAACAACTAAAACTATCAAAAAAAGAAGTTTTTGATTATTGTGCTAAGAATCAGTATGCAACAATGATGTTTGGAACGGCGGGCGATGATTACGTTGCCTCTAGGTGTTGTATACTAAATGCGTTATTTCCTGGTTTCGTATTAGCATGTCAAGCAACCGAAAAATTATTAAAAGCCTTTATTTATCTTGAAACAGGAGAAAAAACAAAACTCACGAGAGGCGATAAACATAACCCATTTAAATTAAAGGAGGAACTTCAGAAATTTAAAAATTACGGATTAGACAGATTCGATGGTTTCCTAGAGAAATTATATGATCATTACAAGGATAGATATTTCGATAATAAGACATCTGGAAGGGGAGCGCTTAGTTCTGAATTAGATGAGTTAGATGAATTATGGGTTTATCTTATTGAGGCGTTGCCCATACCAGATGAGGTTAAATATAGATTGAGTTTTTTCGCAGAATTATTTGATGAAAATTCAAGAAGGTACTGGCGATTTTATGAATGGGCAATAAAAGAAAATAAAGCGTTGACTTTAAAGATCGACGAGATGGAAAAGAGATATAAGAAAGTGTTAAAACATCTTTATCCAAACCAGTAAGTAACTACGATCGAATCGCTGCTGGGAGAACCACGATTTTTTGCCCAAAATGAGACACTAAATATACCCCTAATAGTGTCTCATTTGTCTCATTTTGGCTTAAAACAACCCCTACCGAGAGGCATTATGAGACAGCCCCAAAAGCCCCCGAATTTGTTCCTAGAACCCAGGTTCTAGACCGAGTATGGGAGCAGGCTAGTGAGGCGTTCAGGAGACCGAAAGGCCTCATATTTTTGAAAGGTTTGAGAAAATAAATCCCCATACCCCGATAGGATATCGAACCATGTTCGGGGCCGAGAGGATTCGAGCAGCAGCGCCAGCTCCGATAAGATTTGACATGTTTTTAGTTTTCTACAGTTTTAGACTTGACAGGCTTTCTGAGTTAGTAATATAATATAATAATCTAGGAAAATTCATCTGAGTGAAAGGACTTAAAATCTGATCACAAAGAAAATATGAGTAATTTAGATATTCAAAAAGCACTCCGTTTTTTTTGCTTTAACAATAAGAAGAGCGGGGTTTTTTTATTTTGGAGCGGCATCTTATTTCTAACTGTCTTAGTTTTTGTTTTATACCAAAATATTGTCCTTTCTGCTCCGGACGCTCCCACTGTGGATGGTATTTCTTTGAATGAAGGAAATGATATTACTTTAGCTGAGAATACCACTACTTTGGTTTCGGCTACCGGCACGGTTACTGATACCGATGGTTATTCAGATATCACTTCGGTCATAGGTAAGATATATCGTTCAGGGGTAGGAAGTGACTGCTCAGCTGACAATAACAATTGCTATGAGGATTCTGCCTGCGCTACCAGTTCTTGCTCTGGAAACGATTGTACAGCTACCTGTGATTTTAATGTCTATTTTTTTGCTGAACCAACTGATAATGGAACCTATGCCGCCGCTCAAGGCTGGGATGGCCAACATTGGGTAGCCTGGATTAAAGCTATTGATTCTTTGAATGCCTCAAGTTCAGTCACCAACACCACTCAAACTGTTAATGTAAATACTCTAACTGCCCTTATTATTGATTCATTTATTACTTACACAACTTTGGACCCTAATCAGAATATGGCCGACATTACCAGAGAAGTTTCTGCTACAACTACCGGAAATGTGCCCATTGATATTCAAATAAAAGGAGATGCTATGACCTATGGTGCCACCGGTACCATTGCCATAGAAAACCAAAGATACGCTACTTCTTCAATATCTTGGGCTTCAGGAAATGCTGCCAGCTCAACCTATCAAACTTTAGAAATGGATCTGCCAAAACCAACCAGCTATCCTTCAACTTCAACTGACATCATTTATTGGGCATGGGGGGTGCCAAGCGGAACACCGGATGGAACTTATACTGGAACAAATTATTTTAACGCTGTGGAGGTAGAATAAAAAAATCTAAATAAAAAATTTGTCTGAGTGAAAGGACTTAAAGTCTGCTCACAAAGATAAAAACATGAATAATTTAAATATAACAAAAAGCACTCCACCTTTTCACTTTGGTAAGAAAAAAGGCGGAGTTTTTTTATTTCCGATGCTACGAAAATGGAGTTTTAAATTAGAAAAGGTCGGGCAAGCCAATGCCAGAAATTGGCAAAATAAAATTGAAATAATTAAAAAATTATGGCAAAAAAAGTAAAAAAGACAATTCCCTGGTTAATGATTTTGGCTTTGATTGGTTTGACTACGGTTGGGGTTAATTTTCTCAATTCTGAAGTTAAGGCTGGCACTGAACAGTCAGCTACTCCTTCAGGTACTGTTAATAATGTTGGTCCTACTGTTAGCGCTGTAAATATAACTGACTCAACCATTACTCTCACCGAAAACGGCACCACCAATGTTACGGTTACAGCTACTATAACTGATACTAATGGTTCAGAGGATGTTAATTCAGCTACAGCAACTCTTTATTTAGTAAGTGCAGGGACTAGTTGTAACGACGATGACAACGATTGCTACACCGATATTAGTTGTACCATAGCAACCTCTACCGGAAACAATGCAACTGCTACTTGCGCAGCAACTGATATTCAATTCCATGCTATTCCCGGAAGTTGGGGGGCATATGTGATAGGTGCTGATGACGATGCTGCCACCAGTACTGCTACTGACACTACGCCATCTACGCTAAGTACTTTGCTTGCTTTGGTTGTTAGTGGCACTATCAGTTATGATGCTTTGGACCCAGGTAGCAATATGGCTAGTACCACCAAAGCACTCAACGCTACCACTACTGGAAATGCCGCCATTGATGTTCAGATAAAAGGAGATGATATGACTTATGGATCTACTGGTACTATTGCCGTAACTAACCAGAGGTATTCCACCACTACCGACGATGCTTGGGCTTTAGCAAATACCGCCAGTTCTAGTTATGTGACCTTTGAAGTTGATATGGCAAAACCGACTGCTGCCCCTTCAAATCAAGGTGAAATAATCTACTGGGCTTGGGCAGTGCCAGACACAACACCAGATGGAAGTTATTCAGGAACAAACTACTTTAACGCTGTGGCCGATTAAGTTAAGTAAATCTGACTGAGCTAAGTAATAAGTAAATTGCTAATTACTAATTGATTTTAACTATTTGGTTTTTAGCTAATTTAGAATGGAGAAAATCAAGATTTCGAAAATCTTACTAATAATTTCTTTAGCTTTATTTTGGGCTGGCATTTGTCAGGCTGGTTTTGGAGTTTCTCCTCCCTGGGTAAAATCTGAATATTTGCTTCAAGGTTCTCACTTTGAGCAGACTATTTACTTAGTTCAGTCAGAGCCAAAAGAAGATTATCGGGCCGAAGTTGAATTTAGTTCGGAGGCATTAAAGATAAAAGATTGGATTAAAATTGATAGGGGAATGAATTTTACCATTCCAGCCGGAGTTCAAAAATTTCCCTTAAAAATTACTGTAGATGTTCCTCAAGATGCTGAATTGGGAAAATATAAAGGATACATTTGGATTAGCGGAAAACCGAAAAAAGAGGAGGGAGCCCATATTACTACGGTAATGGGAGCCACCATTGAGTTAACTCTTAAGGTAACTGATAAAGAATTTTCTGACTGGAGATTAAGAGATTGGGGAATTAATAGTTTGGAAAAAGATGAAAAAACCATAAAGGTTTATTTGGAGGTTGAAAATTTAGGGAATGTAAAAACTAGGCCTTCTCGAGTTCATTTAGATGTTTATGATGACTATCATCGAGAAATTTTAGGAAGAGGAGATAATACAGATTTAGAATATGTTTTGCCCTTTCAGACAAAAAAGATTATTGCTGAATTCCCCATTAATTTAGAAGTAAAAAAACAATATTGGGGAGAGGTAGAAATCTACAAAGAAGGCAAGATTTTCTTAACAGACAAGAGACGATTTGACGTTGGAGAAATAGGAGAAAGGAAAGAAGCTGCCCAAGAAGAAGAGAGGGCTGATGAGTTATCAGGTTCTGCTACCGCTACTGCTTTAGCCAGCTTAATAGCCGGTTTGAATCTCGGCTTTTTAGGAAGTAAAGCCTTTCTCTTTACTTTATTGGGGCTGGTTTTATTAGTTGGGCTTGGTTTTATAATTAAACAGGTTAAAAAATCCAGGCTGAAATCTAAAGTAAAATTGAAGAGAAGGAGAAAGGAACAATTGAAAATCAAATAATTAATCCCCAAGATTCTTAATTTGTTTGAATTAATGAATAAGATTTTTCTTAGATTATTCTTGGTTTTAGTTTTTTTATTAGGTTTCAGTTTAGTTCAAGCAGAAGTAGATACGGTTAATACCGAAGGAACCGTAAATGAAGTGGAAGAGGTACCGCCGCCAACTGGCGGTGGCGGGCTTCCATCTGCAGCTTATAATCCGCCAACCTCGCCTGCGGAAGGTTTTAGTTTTGTAATCAATAATAACGCTCCAGAAACAGATTCCAGAGAGGTAACCCTAACCTTAAATGGCGGTTCTGATACCGCAAGAATGGCTATTTCCAATTTCTCTGATTTTAGATATGCCGTTCAGGAAACTTATCAAACAACAAAAACTTGGACCCTTATTGCTGGCGAAGGTCTTAAAACTGTTTATGCTAAATACTTTACCAGTTGGGGTCAAGCATCGGTAGCTGTTTCAGATACCATTACTTTTGTTACGCCACCAACTCCGCCACCCTTGAGTCCTGAAGCTAAAAAAGTAGACGCCAACGATGACGAAAGTATTAATGTTTTAGATTTTAATATTTTAATAATTAACTGGGGGGCAATTACCCCGGGCAATGTTGCTGATTTTAATGACGACGGTATAGTTGATATTTTTGACTTCAACTTGTTGATGATTCATTGGCAAGTATGAATAATTTATATGAATCAAATTACAAAGAAATTTATTTTCACAATTATATTCGGAGTATTAGAAACGATAGTTTTAGTAACACCGGTATTGGCAGCTACCACCCTCTTATTTGCGCCAGCAAATATTGATGTTGCCGAAGGGGAGGATTTCACGATGAGAGTGGTGGCAAATCCAGAAAGAGGTATTAAAAGCTATACAATAAAATTAGAACTGGAATATCCGGCCGATCTTTTGGAAGTAAAATCATTTACTATTGCCGATAACTGGATGCAGTTAAATCAATCTGGATATGACTTAATTGATAATACAAATGGTCTTCTTATTAAAACTGCCGGTTTTCCTGGTGGATTTTCTGGACCCATAACTTTTGGCACAGCTTCATTTTTGGCTAAAAAAGAAGGAGAGGGAATTATTAAAGTGGGAGAGGATTCTTTTGTTCTTGATTCAGCAAGTCAAGATGTTCTTGGTGGTTTCTTAGATGAAACATTAGTTAAGATAGCAGCACTTCCCCCTGCAGAAGAGATTCCTGAAGAAGAAATTATTCCAGAAGAAGAAGCAACACCCGCTTTGTTCGATATTTTAATTGCACCTGTAGCCAGACAAGTTCAAAAAAAACCATACCTGCCCATTATTATTGTAATTCTTATCTTGATAATAGTGGGCTATGTTCTTTATAGAAAAAGGAGAAAGAAGCGTGTATAATGGGAAGATAGAGAAAGGAGGGGGAAAGGTCGTATAGCAGGGAAGAATTAATTAAGTTTAATGGAGGGAGTAAACTAAAATGAATTATGCAAAAACCAATAAGAACAGCGGTTATCTTGATAAGTTTCCCAAAGGGTTCAAAGGCATTCTTGGAGATCGTCTCATTAATTAGTAAATTTGAATCCCTTCTTCTTGGATCGGTTCACGTGCTTAATCAGGATAAAAAAAATTCAATCTTTGGAATTTTGGTCAAAGCAGACACAGACCAACTGGGAGCGATAACTGGCTCTTTGGGTAAAATTCTTGGCGTGAAAGTTAAATCGGCTGTTTTACCAACGGATGAAAATAATTCTAAAAACAGACCTTAGGGAAGTAAAATTGTCAGTATTGACGAGTTTAGTTTTGATAACTCTGGTAGCTGGTTACAGTCTTCAAGTATTGGCAGTAGACCCAGAAACTGCTGAGGTGAAAACAAGTGGCGAGGGAATGGTTTCACGGGTAGCACCAGGTGAAATTCTGCCAATTTCTGTTAAATTGATAAATTTTGGTGGAGGAAGGAGGGTTGACGTTACGATTAATTATCAGATTGTTGACAGTAATAATGTTTTAGTGCTGAAAGAAACTGAAACTGTGGCAGTAGAAACAACAGCCAGTTTTGTAAAAAATATCCAGATTCCCTACGATTTTCCCTCAGGAAGGTATACGGCTGCCAGTAATATTATTTATGAAGGTCAGGAAGTTCCAGCCACTTCAGAGTTTCAATTTACGGTTGAGAAAAAGATTGCTGGAATCTTTATTAGCCAATTGATCATCTATGGAATTATTACCATATTGGTTGGCATTACCTTCGCTGTTGTCAGCCGATTAATTATAAAACGCCGTCAGAGTCGATATACTCCCCATCAATATTCAGATGTACCAAAAGAAAATAGATTATTTTATGAGATAATTGGCGATATTATAATGCAAATGCGTTACCGGATAGGGGGCAAGGCCTTAGAAGTAGCTGGAAATATAGATGGTCTTGTTATTAATAAAGAAAATGGCAGGGTATTAAAAATTAATAAAGACCCTATAGAACTTATCACTTTGCTTTTTATCCAATATCAAAAGCAGACAGGTAAAAAGATGAAGTTTTTACTTCGAAAGACTGACAGGGAGATAAAAGGTCGTCTCCGTCCAGTTGATAAAAATCTAGATATTATCAAAAAATATTTTAAATAAATAAATTACTTCTCAAAATTCTTTGGGTCGGCTTCCCGGGAGGGAAAAATTTTGAGGGGTAATTACTCCACCTTTTAATATATTTTAAAAACTTTATCCCATATAAAAATATGAATATTCTTATTGTTGATAATGATGAAAATACAGTTGAAACATTAAAAGCTGCCCTAACCGCTAAGACAGATTATAAAATTGATATTGCCTATGGGGGAGAAGAGGCAATAGAGAAGATGAAAAAAAATAATCTATACGACATTATAGTTCTCGATATTATGATGCCGGAAGTTAACGGAATAGATGTTTGTAAAATAATGACAAAGGACGGGAAGCTAAAGCAAACTCCTGTTCTTATGATTTCAGCTCTTCCTGTTTCCTCAAAAGCTTTCCGGGACTCTCTGGGAAAATTTAGTGAACTGAATGTAATAAAAGACGTAATAGAGAAACCTTTTTCTATTGATGATTTGCTGACTAAGGTCAAGTTAGTTGCTAGTAAATGATAAAATCTTTATTTTTTCTATTTTCCTGAATTTAATTAAAAATATAAAAAGGGCAGTCAAACCATCTGCCTTTTTTCATTGTTTATGAAGGAAAACCAACCCCCGAAAGAAGGTAAGCTTCCTACAGGGCAGGAAAAATTTAAAATTTGGTGGGACGAAAAAGAAAGGATTATTAGAGGAGAAATAATTGGTGATCAGAATGAGGAAGATGCTAGAAAGATATTAGAAAAAACAGTTAAATTAACTACTTCATTAAATAAGAAAGGAATAAAACTTATAGGTTCTTTGCATGATATGTCAAAAGCAGGAAGAGCCTCCTCAAGGGCTAGAAGAATTTATGCTGACTCGTTCAAAAATGGCATACTTGCTAAGACTGCACTATTTGGAGGAGGAGTTGTCCAAAAAACTATAGCTAACTTCATATTCTCTTTTAGTGACACAAAGAACGCCAAATATTTCGTCACTGAAGAAGAAGCACTTAGGTGGCTGAAAAACGACTAACGCAAAGAGCCATGTTTAAAGATTTAAAAATTGGTACAAAATTAATCATCGGGTTTATAATTATTGCTTTATTAATAGGAGCGATTGGGTTGATAGGAATTAATACCTTCAAAATCGCCAAAGAACCTTTTGAAGAAGTAAAGGAAGAATTTGTTCCAGCAGTTTCGGCCTTGGAAAATATAAGGAGCACTTCTCGCAGTATAATTGTGGCCGTTCATGAATATATATTACATGGTGAGGAGAAATATAAAAAAGATTTTGAAAATAGCACTAATGTAACGGTAGCAAATTTTGAGGCTTACGAACAAGCTGAAGCCGGAGCAGAAGCAGAAATTATAGAATCTTTTAAACAACACATTGCCACATTAACAAGTTTAGGGAAGCAAGTAATTCAACTAAAAGATTCAGGGGCAACGGAAGAGAAGATATTGCTAGTAGAGGAGGAATTTCACCAGACTCATAATGCCCTTGAAATTGCTCTTCTTGGGGAATTAGACGAAGACCGGGAAGATCTGTTGCGATCTTATACAAAAGTTGAGGATACCTTAGAGCAAAGTAGAAATTTTATTTTATATATAATTTTCTTTGTTTTTGTTTTTACTGTCAGTATTGGATATTTTATCTCCCATTCTATTTCAGAACCAATTAAAAACTTATCTCAAATTGTTCAGGCTATTACTGGAGGCGATTTAACTAAGCGGGCTGAAGTAAAATCAAAAAATGAAATCGGTCAATTGGCAAAAAACTTCAATCTGATGACTGATAAATTAGTACAGGCTCTACAAAGACAGAAAGAATATGCCACTGAGCGCCTGGCGAAAGTTACCCCGATTTTACAAAAAATTTCCATGGGTGATTTTTCAAAAAACGTGGAAGTTCCCCAAAGAGAGGATGAATTTACAGAGCATTTAGTTGCTTTAAGCTTGATGATTGATGATTTAAAAGAGATTGAGAAAGTTCAAAAAGAAGCCGAAGAAGCCAGAATTGCAGTGGTGACGGAGAGAGCAAAAGCAGAAGAAGCCAAGAAAACGGAAGCGGTACTGCGGGCAGAAAAAAATAAGTTACAAAAATATCTTGATATTGCCGGAGCTGTAATTTTAATTCTTGACCTCGGACAAAAAGTTCTTCTGATAAATAAAAAAGGTAGTGAAATTTTAAGACATAAAACAGGAAGGAAAATTATTGGTAAAAATTGGATTAATAACTTTGTTCCAGAAAAAAATAGGACTCAAGTAAAAACCAATTTTGAAAAATTAATAAGTGGGAAAACAGACCAAGTTAAATATTACGAATATCCTATTTTGGCCAAAAATGGCGAGGAAAAAATTATCTCTTGGCAACAATCTATATTAAATGATGAAAAAGGTCAGCCTCAGGCCGTTTTGGGTGTTGGAATAGATATTACAGAGTTAAAACAAGCAAGGGTAAATATCAAGCAGTTGGAAGAGCTTAATAAAATGAAGGACGACTTTTTAAATATAGCCACCCATGAACTTAGAACTCCTTTAACTTCAATTGTTGGTTTGAGCGAAATAATGAGTAACCAAAAACCCTCCTTATCTTCAGCAAACCAAAAGTATGTAAATATCATTCACGGGGAAGGTACTAAACTTGCTCACATCATCGAGCGAATATTAACAGTAACCCGCTTTGAAAGTGGTAAAGAAACTGTTTATCTTGAGCCATTTAATTTAACGACCTTTGTCTCCTCGCTTCAGCCATCCTTAGACATAATAGCAAAGAAAAAGAATTCGAAAATAATTACTGATATAGAAAAAAAGAATATAGTTGTAAGAAGCGATAAAGAAAAAATTTCACAAGTAATTTATAATCTTATTGATAACGCAGTTAAATACGGACCAGAAGGCCAAACTATTACCATTTCCATAACCAAACCAGAGAAAGACTGGGTTAAAGTTGAAGTTACAGACCAAGGCCCGGGTATATCTTTGGAGTTACAGGAAAAACTCTTCACTAAATTTTCCCAATTAGAGCCATCTCTTATTAGATCTCAAGAAGGAACAGGCTTGGGTCTTTATATTTGTAGGCTTATTGTTGACAAACTGAGAGGAAAAATTGGAGTGAAAAGTGAGTTAGGTAAAGGTTCTACTTTCTATTTCGCCCTCCCCATTCGAAAGAAATCAAATAACCCCAAATAAATAGCAGGGTGGGGCACCTCTCTAAGAAATCGGACTATTTTTGAGACCGAAATGGTTCGAGTCGCAGCGCCGGAGCAGGCTAGTGAGACGGTTCGAGCGACCGAAACGCCTCATATTTTTGGAGGGCCCTAGGAAGTCCTATTCCCATACCCCGCTAGTAAATCGAACCATATGCGGGGCCGAGCCTCCACAATTAATCGCCAAGCAGGCGGTTTTTTGGTAGAATAGGGTAAGGGTCGGGATAATTTGATAACAAAAATATAATTACTATGAACAAAGTTTTATTTATATTAGGTATTTTATTAGCGCTAACAGGAGCTACTCTAATGTTTTTAGGAGTTTGGCCTTTATCTCTAAGAATTACTATAGGTATTGTTGGGTTAGCTTTAATAGTTAAAGGCAGAAAATCCTAAATCAATAAATTAGATTATTAGCGGACTCTTGCTCACCAAACAGGTTCTAACATCGTCCAGTCCCCGGAGCAAGGTTAAACATCTATTAGTTTCAAGCACCCTATCAAAGGGTGTTTTGAGTTCAAATTGAAGCTTTTTGCCGTCTAATTTAAGGTTCTGAAGTAGAAAAGTAGAAAATTCAAAATCAATCTTTTTAGGTAGAAAGTCTTCAAAAGGAACTTTATTTTTACCTATTTTTTTACTATTCCTTACATTTTTCATTACTTTTTTGAATAAATAATGCTTATTTCTTTATTTTTCTATCTGGGTCAAAATAGTGAATTTTATATTCGTATAATTTTGGCAACCTTTCACTTGACCAATCCAACGGTAATTTATTTTTAGATTCTACATAATTAACTATAAACTCCCTTTTTTTATTAACTGATTCGCCATTGACCTTAGAACAAACTGAACCGACAAGCACATCAGCAAGTTGTAAAGCACCTAATATATGTGATGTTCCTTGATTGCAAAATTCAACCTTTTGTTTGAAAGCCCCGTCTGTTTTAGCAATTTTTTTTATTTCTAATGTTTCTTTTTCTCCTATACTTCCATCATTATCAAATAAAATAAAAAGAGGCTCGTTTAGCCCCACATTTTGCATTTTCCAAGTTATCGTCCTTATTAGAACATAGGCGGCATTATATTTTTGATTTTCTCTGCGATAACAAATTGAGTGGAATGTAATATGTTTTTTATCAAAAAATAAATCAAGAAAATTACAATACCTTTTATAGTATTGGTCTATATTCACCCATTTTATTTCGGCAAATAGTTTATGTTTTAGCCTTAATGCCGTCCATTCTTTTTCTAAATCGGGAAGTTCTTGTTCTGGCAACAAAATACCCCCAAAGATGTTTTTTGAGCACCTTTCGCTTTCGTCAAAAGCCAAAAACATACTATTCAAACGCTAACTTTCTTTCTATCTTTTCGGCAATTCTAAGGTCTTCTTGCACTACCTTTTTTTCTTGCTGTTTTTCATCAAGTAATGCAATCTTACATTTTTGAGCCTCTAATAAGCCAGAAAGATAATCCTTTTCTTTATTATTTAGCTCAATTTTCCCTTTATCATCTTTCATACTTTTATCTTATTAAAATTTGATTGTTAAGTAAAGTGCCAATTTGCAATATCTTTAGCTTTTCTCTCATTCCTATCCAATCTAAGGTTCTAAGCGTATTGCATAGGGGGAGACACGTTGGTGAGACATCCGTAATTTTTAAGCTAAATTATCCACTAAACAGGTTCTAACATCGTCTAAGCCAGGGGAGCTACGCCCAGGAGTTATCGTTTCAATTTTCATTATGGTAGAATAAATGAAGGGTTAATATATAATTAAAAATAACATTTATTTTTTATATGACTTGTCCTAATTGTAAAAAAGAAACTTTAGAAAAAATTAACTTTCATAAAGTTCAAGTAGACAGATGTACTCAATGTCACGGCATTTGGTTTGACCAAGA
>SDBU01007009.1_pt1 | contig 13114 bp, 9 predicted proteins | sample 2277071 | NCBI WGS metagenome assembly SDBU01 (sample SAMN10397929, study PRJNA504765) | marine sediment metagenome | isolation source: marine sediment core GS08_GC12, 126 cmbsf | place: Arctic Ocean: Gakkel Ridge, Loki's castle | collected 2008 | reverse complement strand
CCGGCGAAGAAATCGATGGCCACGTATGGGCCCTCAATCCGGGCATGGTGAGAGACGTTGGCCGGCTCGTATAGGAAATCCCCCGGTTCGGACACATACTCTTTGTCCCCGATCCAGGTGGTGATACGACCTTGGAGCACCAGGCAGAACTCGTCATACTCGTGCGCGTGTTCCTCCACGTCACAGACACCGTCCACCTGGACGACCACGAATTGCCCCCCCGCCGGCGACGACGCGATGTAGTCGTATTGGCCCGGACGGCTGCCGGCGGCCGGCAACAGTGTCTTGCGGGCATCGATAAGTAGTCTCTTCACGTCTTCTGTATTGATCACGATGATAGTCTCCCCTTTCCTAGGTCTTATGTCAACTGCACTAGTGAATCCCGTTGTGGGTGTCTTGTCTCTTTCAGATCTCTCTCGCCGGCCTTGTGGCCACTGCAGCTCTCCATCTCATTCGCTTTGGGTCCATTCCAGATAGCGGTCGAGAAGGTCCTCGGCGCTTCCCTCAACGAACAGGAGCACGCCGCGGCGGGTGATGCGGCCCTCTGGCGGCACCGTTCCAAACCACGGCTCGCTGTGTATACAGTGGTGATCGTCGTCCGGATTGTGGGCCACGCTGGCCGCCCTGTCCCATCCATAACCGATGTGCCACCTGTGGTCGTCGCGGGCCATCATAATGCAGCTGCTCTTCACCGGCTGGGGAGATTCACTCCACAGGGCCAGTCCCTGCACCACCCCATAGGGATAGGGCACATCAAACCCTTCCACCTGATACGCCTGGACGACCGGTGACCACGCATCTGACCTCACGCGACGGGGCCACTTCTCCACCGTCACCAGTCCCTGATTCCCGTGAAGTAGGCAGCGCTCACCGCGTTGGTCAGCGTAGGCTGGCGCATGTTTGAACATCAGACACATATCCGCCCAGCAGTAGCTGTACGTACGCTCGGATGGGTTGATCAATGTGGCTTCCATGTCGAGTTGGTGTTCAGAAGCTGCCTTCAGCCGCACCCGGATGCCGACCGGATGCTCGCTGTTGCCAATGCAGTTCATGTCGTACCCCAGCGAACCATCCTCTCTCTCGTTCCAGGCAGGGTGAAGGACATCCCAGGGGAACAGAAACGATGCGCCTCCCAACCCTTCAAACATCCAGGTGAACAGATAGCCATCGCCCATAGCGACCGGGTGTCGGATCTCAACGCCTACAGATCCCATCTCTATGCCGGGCCGCAACTCAATCATCGACATCACTCCAGACCGTTGCCGACCAGCGGCTGGCAATCTGCTGGCAGCGAGCTGAGACACTCAACACGGGGCCCAGACTTGGCAAACGTGTTCTCCACCAGGACGTAGTCCAGGCCGGGGATTATGATCTCATCCCAATAGCTACCGCAGCCGCGCAGAGCCACGTCCAACATGCTGACCATTCTCTCCGGCAACGGGTCTTGGCTGGCTAGCGTGATGGCGCCATAGAACTCCTGGCACTCGGTGTACCCGGCGTTGTGGACGGATGAATAGGGCTTCTGGTTGGGCAGATCAATCGGACGCCCCACTCGTCTCGACACCTCATCGCTGCGGCTAGCCAGGAAGTCCACAATTGCCTTCTCAATCGTACGCGCCGGGAGGTTGTCGCCAGCGGTGACGATGAACTGCTCGTGCCCGACCCCGTATGCTTCTTGCACCAAGTCCAGCCAATAGCGGTGGTCGGCTGGGATGGGCTGGCCTGGTGCTAGCGCAACCACGCTCCGCCGGGTGCAAGCAGTCAGCCCGTCCCGCTTGGGAGACGCACCCAGATGGACCATGTCCCCCGCCTGGATCGGGCGGTTGAGCGCCTTGCCGATCAAGGTGCGGTTGGCCGTGTTGGCTGTCACCATGGTATCGAAGCCCAGCTGCTCACCCCCCAGCTCAAGCGCGACATAGTCTCCCCAGGCAGCGACTTGTGTCTCAAGCATGCCGGGCTTGAGCACTGCCATCATAGCGCGCACCATGGCATCGGCGATGACGGTGGCGTCCCTGGTCAACGCTATCTCGTCTGCTGACTTCTCGTACTTGATGCGACCGTACATCTCTTGGGCGTCAACCACACTGCCCCGGCCAAAGTGCTGCTCCAGAAACTCTATGAGCATCACCGGAACCACTTCGCGCGGCGAAAGTAAGCCGATGCGTTGGGGCATCTTGCCGCAGGCCGCCTCAAACACCTCCTCGGGACGGTCGGCCTCTATCGGGTAGTCTTCGCCGGCCAGCTGCAGCATCTCCACTTTGTGTACCGGGGCTGAGCCTCGCGCCGCCAGCTGCTCCACCACATAGCCGCCTTCCAGTCCAGCAATGAAGTGAAACCCATTGGACCCGATCACCCCGGCCACCTGCTCGATGCTGATGTTGGTGTTACCGCCCAGATAGGGTACATCGCCGCTGTAGTGTTCATCCGAGAAGACGAATCCAGCATCCAACCGGGCCTGCTGGAGAGCCTCCCAGACCTTGCGCTGGCGTGTTCCGAACTCCTCCGCGGTGATTCCCCGGCTGGGATCAACCGGGGGTGTGGCAGCGAGAACAGCCTGTACCTTCTTGAACTCCTCTTGTCTCTGGGTTTGCCGTGTTGAAGTCATAGTATCTCCTTATGAAGAAGTGAATCGGCCATTGTGTGGGCCTCTCAGAGGCAGTATGTGCAGTGGTGGTCACCCCGCCGGATTTCTGATGCCCATCACCCGTTTCTGGTCCAGGGAGGCCCAGGGCAAACCCCCGGTCTGTCCGACGTCGGACTGGTTTCTCAATCAGATCCCTCCAAGATCTTTGAGGGTGGCATCCAGGGACTCGTCGATCAGCAGCGGTTGGTGCGATTCGAGCACGTGAAGGGCATATTCACGTGCACGTCCGCTGTAGTCCTTGGCCCCGCTGGCAGCCCAGCTGTCATGCATTTGGTGATCGATGACATACGGTGTCCACATTGCCTCCCGAAAGTGGGCCAGGGTATGGGGATGGTCCAGGAATTGCTTGCCGGGCCCCACCGCTGCGATCGTATCCAGGGCTAGCGTCTCCTCAGACACTTCCATTCCGGCCATGAACTGCTTGACGTAGCGGATTTGCTCAGCCCCCAGCACAATACTCTCCAGGCTGCCGGTGAGGCCTGATTCGAGGTATCCCACGTCGTGTATCAGATTGGTGCCGGCCAGCGCTGCCACCAGCAGGCTGTGGGCGTACTCCGCTCCAGTCTGAGCGTCGACTGTCTTGCTGTCGGTGACACCACCGGTGCCAAACACGGGCAGGCTGTAGTGGCGCGACAGTTCCGCCATCACCAGGTCGTTCAGGCGCCATTCCGGTCCGCCGTAGGGGAACAACATGGTGTGCATGTCCAGAGGTCCCACGCAAGCACCACAGATGAATGGTGAACCGGGTCGTTGCGCCTGGTGCATCACCAGGCCGGCCATCCATTCGGCAGTCGCCAGAGCCAGCGATCCGGCCAACGTGCTCGGCCCGCTGGCAGTGGGCATGATAGTAGGCACATAGATGAGCGGGATTTCGTGGTCAGCGCAAAAGATCAACCGCTCCACTGCCTGCAAGTCATGTTGTAGGGGTGAGACGAACTGCCCGTACATGACGTAGTTAGGACACTGGCGAAAGACCTCGTCCCCACCAGCTATTGCACAGGCCATCCGGTGCAAGCGCTCTAACGCGTCCATCCCAGAAAAGCTGGTCATGATGATCGGTTTTGTGGTATTGTGCACCAGTACGTAGTACTGTGTGGGTTCGGCGTTCTCGTTGGGCACATCACTGGGCAATGAGAAGGACATGACGAAATCAATCTCGTCCAGGGCATCGCACAGCCGCGCCGACCGGGCAACGTCCTCCAACACTGAGACCCGCCGCTCCATCGTGTGGGCGTCACGGGTGTACATGAGGTCCGACCCCGTTCCGAAGTAAACCTGGTGCGCTCCCAGAGGCATCACCGGTTCACCCAGCCGATTGTGAATGATTATGTCACGTCTGGCCGTGCTCAGGGCCTGGTCCACCATCTTGGGTGGAATGAAAACGCGCGGGCCGTCCCCTACCTTGGCACCAGCAGCGGTCAGTTTGCGACACATTCCGGGATGATGAACGTTCAGGCCAGTCGTTGCCAGGATGTGAGTCGCTGCATCGTGCAGCTCCTGGATGTTCGCCTGACTCATCAGGGTCAGGCTCGGCCGCCATACATCAGAATCCCTCACGGGCGCCTCCCATATTCCTCCATCGCACCGAAGTAGGTCTTGATATTCTCCAGGGGTATGTTGTGAGGCAGGTCACCGACGCAGCGAAAGAAGTATCCGGGCGCGTCGCGACCGATGTCAGCGCAGCGTTTGACCTCCTTCTTGACATGGTCGGGCGTACCCCGTGTCAGAATATCAACGTTGATGTTGCCGGCAAGCACCTTGGTTTGGCCGTACTTCTTGACGATAGCCTCAAGATCCATCGTGTAATCGATGAGGAACCCGTCCACGCCCAGCCCAACCAGGTCCTCCAGGGCATCGGTGTAGTTGCCGTCCGAGATGAAGATGATCTTCTTGCCAGCCCGTTTCAGGATGTCGAAGTTGCGCTCGTAGTGCGGCCAGAAGTTCTCTCGATACCAGTCCAAATTGAAGACCAACCCCCTCGTCATCGCAATGTCGTCGTGGGTGTGAAACACGGGCAGATCATCCTTGGCTACCCAGTTGCGATAGAGTTGGGCGGTCAGCTCCGCGAAACGAGCGATCAGGTGCGAGAATTCTCTCGGATGGCTGGCAGCGGTGACCAGGAACAGTTCCCAGCCAAAGGTCATCACAAACCACATGAACAGCGTGCAATAGTAGCATCCAGTGACCAGGGCGGCGTCGCCCAATACCTCTCGCGAATGCAACACCCAGTCCGGTATGTTCTCCGGCCACTCCGGGTCCAGGACAGGGATATCGGACGTATCGCTGGTGAAGGGATCGAAAGCCAGCACATCTTCCGGGGTTTGGAACCGGTCTGGTACTGCGTCCCACTCGCTGCCCGAGATGCCCCACTCGGTGTACTTCTTGCGACCGCCGTGCGCCACTATTACCTCGCCCTCTTTGAACCGCATTCCCCGCCCGTGTACTCCCGCCACCCAGTCCATGCGCAGCTTCTCGATGCATATCCGGTGTGCCTCGGTCGGGTGTTCGAACGGATCTAGCCCGGACACCTCCGCCATCAAGTCCGGGTGGTCGAGCCAATCGTATTTCGGTATGTAGGGTGGCGCTTCCAGACACATCGCTTGCAGAGCTTCAGCTCTCGGCACGGCACAGACCTCCAGATATGGCTATTGCCCCGGTGTCTTTCCACCAGCGCGGGGCCGATGGTATCAGGCAAAGGTGCGCATTCTCTCTATGCGCGGTTTGGGGTTCTTCCGGGCAGCCGGAGTACCCGCTGCCAGTCGCGTTGCCGGCAGGATCCGAATGGGTGCGCTCACATGAGCATATCAAGCTGGTTCAGCAGCTTCAGCATGCCATCGCGCAACGCTGTCTCCCCGTGGTCGGCAATCAAACTGCACGCGTATTCGTAATCGCCACCTCTCCGGTCCTGTGGGGGTATGATATAGCCAACATCACCGTTACACTGTTGTAGCGTGATCAGTCGATCACCCACCGTGTTAGCCCTCAACCACAGCGTGGTGTCACGTCCAGCCTCGGCCGGCATGCCGGCGATCAGTATGTCGTTGATCTGGATGGCTTGCAGGTGGACCGGCAGGCGGCGTTCAGCAATTTCACGGGGGCTGGGAATGTACCACTCCTCCAACATCTTCTGCATCCAGTGAAAACGGTTGTATTGGTCCGTCATGCGCTTCATCTCAATGATTGAGACGCCATCTTTGAGAGATTGCCTGATCTTGCGGTCCCATTGATCTCGAATCTCCCACGCCGTCCTGGCGTTGTCAGGCACGTCCTCAGCAAGCCCCAGGTCGTGCCACGTTGTCAGCACCTGCATTGTGTCAAGCGGCTGGAACTCCTCTTGCCGCAGCCCCTCATATACGTGAACGGCCAACGCTTCGCCCATCTCGCGCACACTGTCACGCAATGCCTCCGTGTTCGTCGCCACCAACGAGCCGTCCGGGCCGTATGGCGTGTCTGCCCAGTTCGGCTTGCCAGGTTTGCGTACAAACTCGACGGTCTCCCGTGGGACCAGGTTGCATTGAGGCCCCTCACCAAACAGGTGAATGCCGCCGCGCGCCCTGTCCAGCCAGCGACGGGCAGGACCGCAATAATCAGTGGCGTACGTGACCGGATCGGCCCCGTTCAGCAGGTGAGGATGGGCGGCATATCGGACCATACCTCCCAGCGAGTTGCCCCGCTCGTCCTCAAAGGCCAGTAGTTGCACCAGCGGATCTACTGGCTCGTCGTAGTATATCGGTTGCGCCAGCCACGACGGATCCGGGAAGTCCGGACCGAACCAGCGGTCGAGGCGTTCCCGGATCAGGTGATTTGCGGTCGAGCCGTGCGGCATGTCGTTCTTGTAGCCGTTCCAGTTGGTGATGTTTGCCACGTCGTCGTTGAGCCATTTGCGGCGGCACAGGCTGTACAGATTGCCCACGTTTGCAGTTGTCATCGCCATGCGGGCTCGCACAGCGGCGGCCATGGCTTCCTTCGATACCCGGGAAAGGCAAGCCACCAGGCTGTCAAAGGTGAATCCATGGATGACGTAGTCTTCACCCGTCGGTCCGGCATGGTTGTGGGTCGCGTGGAAGATGATTGCATCCGCCGGCAGATCAAGCCGTTTGGACATCTTCTCTCGTATCTCATTGCACATGCTGCGCGCGAACTGGGCGAAGTCGATGGAAACAAACAACAACCGTTCCCCCCGCACATCCAGGTACATCGCTACCGCCTCCATCTCATCTTGGGGATTGGGCGGGTAAAGCGGTTTGTAGGTGCCTTCCACCGTAGTCCTGGCGAACCCAGCCTTTCCAGCAATCATCTTCATCTCTCCTTTCCACGTCAAGAGCCACAGTCCGTGTCTTGATGTGGCACACTTATGTCAAGTTGCATTCTGACAGTTCGATGACGGCTTCCGCAATCTCGCCCAGCCGCTTGCCATTGAAGGTGACGTCGGCGGTGATGACCTGCTTGGGCCACCGACTGACATAGCCCGCAGGCACAGAAACGGTCACATCAGCATGACCTTGGCACTTTGGCGCCAGCTCGAGCTCAACCCTCGCTGGCTCACACGACCACCCTGCCGGCAGCGTGAGATGGGCTTTGAGGTTAGCCGGTGTATCGAGGAAATTGATGACGCGGAGCTGCAGCCTCAGTTCATCGCCGGCGCTTGCCAGCGGCTGGTACGGGTAGATCTGGACCCAATTGGGCTCAATACCAAAATTCGCCTCTCCTGGCAGAAGTGACTCGAAATGCTGGGTCATCTGCCACACTTTCCGCTGGTATGCCTCGTAGAAACGTCGCTCCATGTTGTGATGGAACGAATGTCCGGTGCACAGAATGTCAGGCTGGTATTCCATCAACAGCGAGGCGGTCCTGTGAAAACCGTCCTTGCGCAGGTGGTTGCGATAGATGGCGTGTGGGGATGTAGCGTCATAGGGGAAGTAGTTGTCTCCGGTGAACGCCACCATGTGCCCATCAATCTCGGCGAACAGCGTCAAGTGGTAGTCGCAATGACCAGGCGTATGGAACACCTTGAATCCGTACCCTCCCCACTCAAACTCTTCCCCGTCCGCCAGCGTGCGATCAACCCTCACCGGTTCGGGGAACACACAGCCGATCAGCTCCCCACGTGGGTTCTCCAGGATCTCCTGCATGCAGTCTAGTGCCCAGCATTCCACTCCCAGCTGCTGTTGAAGGTATGGGATCCCGCAAACATGATCGTCGTGATAGTGGGTGATGACTACGGCCTCGATTTCCTTGACGTCATGCTTCCGGAACAGCGTGTGCAACGAGTGCTCCACAAATCGAGCCTGCTCACCTGGCTCGAAGTGACACGTGGCCGGGCTGAAAAGCGTCAAGCTGGGGCCTCCGAAGTCTACCAACAGGCACTGCCCCGCATCGGACCAAATGGCATACGAGTACGAGGAGGCATACGGAGCAGCCAAAATGTGTGGCGTGACAACGAACCAGTCCCATTCATCCACAGGAGAGGCACCGGCAGCCATCTGGCCCCAAAATGCGCGTAGAGCCTGTCGCGTGCGGGCCAAGGCTGGCTCGGCCGGGCGCATCACCTCCCCATGTGAGGGACACAGAATGTCCGGCGCGCGCTGGCGCAAGTTGGTCAGAGACAACAGCGTCAGTTCCAGGCCATCGTTCTCGCCATAGCTGAACTGCATGTCAAACAGGGTTTTTACCTTTCCCGGGGCATAGAGCAGATCTCCACAAAATGCCACCAACTGGTCGTCTATGCGTGCCAATAGGGTGACTGATCCTAAGGTGTGGCCAGGGGTCGGCAGCACAAAGAAGGAGTGGTTGCCGGTCTCACGCCAGTTGGCGAAGTCGTCGAGTGTGCCAGCCACGGGAAGACTGGAGGCACGGGTAAATGTCGTGTTGCGCACATTGTACTGGTCGAAGAGCTGTCTGGTTGACCAGTACATCTCGACGCGATCGAAGAGGTGGCGCTCGTGAGCCGGCACGTAGATCGGCACTTTGTGCCCGGCCGCCTTGTCGTCGCCCTGACACTGATCTCGGTGATGGTGTGTGTGCAAGACTGCCAGCACCCGCTCCGCTCCGATTTCATTCAGATGATCCAGCACCTGCCCACTGCCGAAGTCAATCAGGATCGCATCAGAGCCATCCAGCACCGCGTAGACTTCGCAAATGTCGTGAAAGCGAAACAGATGGTCGCTGATGCGTTCCCAGGTGAATTGAACCCGTTCCTCCATGAGCAGTCCTCTCCGGGTCAGTTTTCAGAACCCTGAACAGCCTTGAAATCATCCTCATCAGTGATACATGAGTTTGACGCCAACCAAGTCACCAGCGGTCGGGTCAAGACACCAAAACAATGGAGGGAGGTCCTGGGGTGACGCGTCAGATTGCTCAAATTCGTGTCCTCCCCCTCTCCTGGCGCTCGTCTTTACCCTATGTCTCGCACATCAGGTAACTGTATTCCAATGCTGCCTGGATCATGGCATCGATGTTCTCAAGTCTGGTTCCGCCACCTACACCCCCACCCGGGCACAGGACAAAGTGCCCGTCCCTACCAGCCAGCTCAATGCATCGCTTGGATTCTCTCAGGACGTCGTCAGGGGTGCCGAACACCATGACTTTGATCGGGTGCACGTTGCCGGCCAGAACGACATCTGGTCCCAGGATCTCTCGCACCAGGCCTATGTCCAGATTGGGGGTGAATGCGTTGAACATGTCTATATGCAGGTCATTCACCTTGTGAAGGTTCTTGTGTGTGAAGTCCCCATCGCTATGCCACATGTTGTAGGCGTCGGGAAAAGTCTCCATGATGGCACCGGTGTACGGCACAACAAACTCGTCAAAGGCCTCCGGGCTGTAATAGGCAGCATAGTCGTCGCCCAGATCGAGCACCGACATCGGCCCGCCGAAACGTTCTATGCGCCAGTTGATCCAGTCAATACAGGTCTCGGTGATGATCCTCAGGAGTTTGTGGAGCATTTTGGGCTTCGTCTTGGAGGCCAGAAACATCTCTTCAGGGCCCATCGTCAGAGCGGCAATGTCATTCGGCCCCATGGATCCGTAGTCCAGGGTTACCGGCAGGCCAGTCTCCTGAGAACGCTTGAGGAAATGTTCCGTGCATTTCACCACGTGGCCCATCAGACCGTCTTCACCCAGCCGAGGAGGACGCAGCCGGTCCACATCTGCCTGGCCAGAGATGAACGGCTTGGTCATAGGAGCCGAGCGTTGCCCCCAATGTGCTTCCACCCGCCCCAGGGCTGATGCTTCCACACACGGGTAGTAGAACGGCATGATGGGGGTAGCTCCACCAAAGCGATGGTATGTCTTCGCCAGGGCTTGCCACTGAGCCTCGTAGTCAAGGAAGTACTCGCCGGCCGTGATGCCAGCGATCTCCATGATGAGGACACTATCCACCATCAGCAACACAGGTACAACGTCCGGCTTCTCTCCGCGAATCATGGCATCGAGCGACTCCTCATTGCGCCGGGCGAAATCCGGCGGAATCACAAATCGGTTCGACATCGTGGTCACTCCTCAACTCATCAGATTCACTGGATCCAAGATTCACCCGCGGAGGGTTGCGATCGTTCAACGGCACGCCAGATGGCCGGGATATGGTCGGGTCAGCCGGTTGTCCTCCTCGACAGTGTTGTGTTGATAGCGTCACCCACTCTGTTGAACAGGTACACGGCACCGAAGATCGCCAGGCCGGGGAAGGTCCCCATCCACCACGCGGCAAACACATACTCTCTGCCAGTACTGATCATTGCACCCCACTCAGGCGTAGGAGGCTGCACACCTAACCCAATGAAACTCAGGCTGGACGCCGTGACCAGGGCAGACCCCATGTCCATGGCAGCCTGCACGATCACCGGCGCGATCAAGTTGGGGATGATGTGCACGAACCAGATGCGCGGGGTGGTTGCCCCCATACAACGAGCGGCCACTACGTACTCGTCTTCCCTGGCACTGAGCACCATGCCTCGCACCAGCCGGGCGTACCACGGCCACCATGCGAGCGAGATGGCCAACATAGCGTTTATCAACCCTGGTCCAATGGCAGCCGTAATCGCCAGTGCGAGGATGAGGGGTGGGAAGGCCAGAAAGATATCGGTGACACGCATCATCACCTCATCGACCACACCGCCCGCGTAGCCTGAGATGACCCCCAGAAGCGTGCCACTGGTGGTGGAGACAATCAAGATCAGGGCCGCGGCCGCCAGTGAAAGGCGTGTGCCGACCATGATTCGACTGAGGGTATCGCGGCCGAGGTTGTCTGTCCCCATCAGGTGCACAAGGCTGGGAGGTTGCAGCTTCTGCTTCAACTGCACATCCAGTGGATCATATGGTGCTATCCATGGCCCAAAGACGGCGATAAATATCACCGCGAGCAATAGGAACCCCAGCACATAGCGAGAAGGCCCCGAGAAGAAATGCTTGGCAAATTCGGCCATGCTGTCACCCATACCGAATGCGAGGATCCAAGAACATGTACAGTAGGTCGACGATGAAATTGGACAGCATGAAGGTTGCTGCCACGATCAAGGTGACACCCATCACCGGAGCGATGTCGCCTGCCTGGATGGCCCTGACGCTGTAGTACCCAATTCCCGGCCAGTTGAAGATCCACTCTACAAGGAAGGCACCTCCCAACATCGCACCCACCAACATGCCGGTCATGGTCACCGCTGGCAATAGGGCATTGGGCAGAACGTGGAGGATCAGGACACGCCTCTCCAACAACCCCTTGCCGCGGGCAGTGCGCACGAAGTCTGAGGTCTCTGTCTCCACCACTTGCCAGCGCACAAGTTTGGCCACGAAAGACATCATAGGCAGGGCGAGAGCGATCGAGGGCAGGACCAGGTGACGCAGCGCGAGACCCAATGTCTCCATATCGCCAGCCAATAGGCTGTCCAGAACCAGCAGGTTGGTGACCGAGGGAGGTGGTTGGGCCCCAACCGGCAGTCGGCCTTCCGCCGGCAACCATCCCAGGGCACGATAGAACACCAATTGGAAGATAATGCCAATCCAGAAGACAGGCACGGCCACACCCATCACCGCAAGTGTGTTGATCGCTCTGTCGAGCAGTCCTCCATAGTTGTGACCGGCCACAACGCCCAGCGGATAGCCCAGCCCTATACACAATACAAGAGCTGCCATGGTCAACTCCAGGCTGGCCGGCAGGTAGTCAGCCAGGTCTTCCAGTACCGGCCGTCGTGTCATGATTGAGTCGCCCAGGTCACCGGAAGCAACACGTACCACGTAACGCACATACTGCTCCAGCAGCGGCCGGTCAAGTCCCATCTTATCCCGAAGCTTCTGGACAGAGTCTTCGGTAGCGCGCGGGCCAAGTGCCAAACGAGCCGGATCTCCCGGCGAGAAATGGGCAATGAAGAACGTCAGCAGGCTGATCCCGAGCAAGACAAGAACCATTGAGATCAGGCGGCGCACAGTGAACCGCGTCATGGCATCCCCTAGAAGGAAGGGACCAGGGACGCAGCTGGGCGCCCTGGTCCCCTATTCACACGGTCGCTATTCGACCCACATGGTCTCCAACGGTAGATACTGATAGCCGAGACCCAGGCTATACTCAAAACCCTTCACATTGTCGCGAAAAGCCATCATCTGCTTGAAGCCAAATATCCAGATCTCTGGCACTTCCGTGGCGGTGATGTCATAGATTTCCTGGTACAAGGGCTGGCGCTTGGCCGGGTCCAATTCCTGATCGGCCAACTTCAGCAGCTCGGCGACGCGATCATTGACGTACCACGATAGGTTGCAGCACCCCGGGGCAATCAGGTCTGGGTTCAAGTTGTAGTTCATGATGCTCCAGGCATCGGGGAAGTCCCCCATCGTGTTGGAGATGTACGCAACTCCGTACCAGTCCGGCTCAGCCATGGCGCCAAAGAATGCTCCCTGATCCACCACCTCGATGTTCATTCTTACACCGATCTTGGCCAGATCAGCCTGCCATACTTCCAGTACCGAAGTGCTTTCCCGGAACAGCTTGGGGTCCTTGACGGTAAGCTCGAAGCCGTCTGGATAGCCGGCCTCCTCCAGCAACTTCTTGGCGCGATCCAGGTCGAAAGTGATGTATCCGTTGGCAGGCGCATAGCCCGCGTTCATACTGGACGCCTGGCTGTCGATAGCGATAGCCATGCCGCCCATTACACCTTCGATGATAGATTCGGTATCCAGTGAGGCCTGCAGAGCCTGGCGCACTTTCACGTCGTCGGTCGGCTGCAAGTTGTTGTTCAGGTAGATCTGAGCGGTGAACAGGGCCGGATAGGCCTGCGCCACGATGCCCGGTGTATCGCCCAGCGCTTTCCAGTCTTCATAGATCATCCCTGTGGCGACGTCAGCATCTCCTTTTTCCAGCATAGAGCGAATGGTGGACGACTCGTGAATCCAGCGCACGACGACCTTGTCAATGTGGGGCCCATCGCTCCAGCCACCCCAATAGTCCGGATCGCGCACCATGGTTATCTGGCGCAGATCGTGGTC
>SDBU01007008.1_pt1 | contig 13114 bp, 7 predicted proteins | sample 2277071 | NCBI WGS metagenome assembly SDBU01 (sample SAMN10397929, study PRJNA504765) | marine sediment metagenome | isolation source: marine sediment core GS08_GC12, 126 cmbsf | place: Arctic Ocean: Gakkel Ridge, Loki's castle | collected 2008 | reverse complement strand
TCCTCCAAAGTCGAAGCAGTTTTCTTCATTTCATCGCTTTTTCTTATCCTGAAATGCGCTCTTAAATCGCCTTCTTTTATAGCCTCTGCCGATTGCTCAAATCTATACATGGGCCCGGCTATTTTGTGAGATATGAAAATTCCGCCTATAAATATTAAAATTGCAAGAAGTATTATTTTTGGCAGAAGTGATTTGTTCACGGATTGTAAGGCGCCTCTTAAGGCATCTCTCTGCTGTTCACTTAATAATTCAGCTTCTCTGAATATCTTCCTAAGGCGATAATCGCCTTTATGATACCTTACCATCTCATAACCGGTTATTCTTCTTGCGGTTTCAAGGTCCTGCGAAACCTTAAAACTTGAGAAATTCTCTACGATTGAGGCCCACATTCCTAAATACAGCCCTATACCGGTTACAAACATAACGACTAAAAGGGTAAGCACAATTGAGAGTGTATATTTAATTTGAAATTTCTTTTTTATGAAATAATGCGCTCTTCTATGCTTGACTTTATTATTACTCATCCTACCCTCCTGATCGCTAAAACATATATATATAATATCACGAAACGCTCTAAAATCAAGAGTATCCAATAGTATGATTATACCATAGATATGCCTTTTAATTGTCACAGAAATGTAATAAATTACCAAAAGGGGTCAGACCCCTTTTTACTTCAATCAGCTCAAAAAAAGGGGTTAGACTTCCTTTTTGAGCTTTTTTATAAAGCTTTTTGATGCTAGAAAACGGTTATGTCTCAAATTTTCCTCTAACCAATCTTCCTTGATGTGCATTGTAGAAATACCTTCTTCAACGAAAGAACTATAATCATTTTGAGAATCTTTTTTTCTTTTTTTGATAAAATAATTTAATATTGTATTAGTATCTACCAATTTATCCTTACTCCTTAATCCTGTATAAATCGTATATGAACTCCATTGATAATACTCGGGTAGGGAAACAATCTTTGCTCTAACAGGATTCAGGTGTACATATCGAGACAATTCTAAAAGATAAGCATCCTTTTCAACTATAATACCCTTAAATCTTCCCTGAAATAGATGACCTTTAAGATGATGTCTTTTATTAAAGTACATTGCATAACTACCTTCTATAACTTGCATAATCTTGGAAATGGGTATCGAATTTGGTGTTTCAACTGTTAAGTGAAAATGATTTTTCATTAATACATAGCAAAATAATAAATAATGAAATTGCTTTTTTGCTTCAAGAAAAAGCTTCAAAAAATGCCATCTATCAATGTCATCAAAGAAAATGGGACGTTTATTATTACCTCTTTGAATGATATGATAAAGTGCGCCTGGAAAACAAATTCTCTCTGCTCTTGGCATAATATCACCTCTCTTTTTTTAAAACACTCGATCCTTCTATTATTCCTTATTAAAAGTCAAAAAAGGGTCAGACCCCTTTTAATACTCCCCCTATATATAAAGACGTAAAAAATGACTATTTTGTTCAAATTTTTTTAAATTTTTTTAAAAACGACTCAAAAGTCACCAAAAGGGGTCTGACCCCTTTTGGTAAGTAGACAAAAAAATAGCCCCGGCTTGTCCTCCGAAGCCTTGGTAAAAGAGGAAAAATCGGGGCTATTTTTATATTTTGTTATGTGGTTTGCAAGGGCTAATCTGGGTTTTTAGAAACCATCTCCGTCGATAATCATTTTAAGGTGGCCGTTTGCTAAGACCTCTGGGGTTATGGGTTTGCGGGTTGAAGGGTGCGGCGGGATGAGGCGGGTTTTAGACATTACGTTTAAGGCGCAATTTTTCCAGTTCTTTTCTTAAGGGTGCCCAATATTCAATATCTTTTTGCCGTTCTTGTATTTCTTCATCATGGAGCGCTGAGCCAAGCTTCTCCTCATCTCCGGCAACCGCTAAGGACAGAAAAACTCTATTTTTCAGGCACTCTTTTGCAATTTGAGGATATTGCTTTACCAGTTCAATCAAAATATTTGGATTTCGACATTCGCAAAGCCACCATTTTACATGCTCATTTGTGGGTTTGGCCTCGCTTGATAAATAATCATTTTCGACAAGGCGTTTTAGCATAAACCAATCCTTATCTCGCTGGGTTTTTTTGCTTTGAACAAGATCCCCAAGGCCAATAACATCAATGCTGCCGCTATTTTTTAACGTGACAGTTTTTTTGCGTTTCCACAATTTGTCGAAAGAATCACATCCGCGCAATTTTGATATTATATCAATGCGCAACCCCTCTACCTCCCTTGCCTTGCATCGAAAATGACAAGCGTGTCCTCGTTCTAAATATTCCATTTTAAGCGGCGGCACATAGACAGTAGTTGCTTTTAATGCATCCAGAGCTTTTCGTAGAAATTTAAGGTTTTCAGATGTGCTTAATATGACAAAATCGGAATCGCGGCTAAATTCAGCCGCGCCATAAATAATACAGGCTTGCCCGCCAATTAACAGGCATTTAACTTTATGTTTTTTTAAAGTAGAAAGGACTTTGAGGATCGGGTTCGGGGTCAAGGCTTCCTCCTAATGCAATATAAAGCTTCCATAGTTTGGTTGTCTCTAAAAAGCGATTGGCAGGTGTAAGTTTTATCCATTCACTATCTTCATCTATAGATTCTTTTCTGGCATATTTCATTTTTTGTTTTTTCACAAAAGATCCCTCGCTGCGCTCGCCCCGTTAGAGAAAGTTTCTCTAACGGGGCTCGGGATTAATTCGACCAACAACTTACGTCACTTCGTTCCGTAAGTTGTTGGTTTCATTAAGATTATAGCATGTGATTTTTGAATACACAATATTTTTATTGATTAATAATTGGGTTGTGGGTTATGAGCTTTGGATTGTGTTATTACTGCATTTTATTGCTTATGAATATTATAATTCGTTTGCAGGAAGAATGGGCGTCTTTTGCGTCTTTTGCTTGAAAAACATCGGAAGGAATACCTCCAGGAAGTCCATTAGGATATCTGGTTGGGATATAATATTTATCTAAAGATGCCGCATCTTTTAAAAAAGCGGAAAAACCTTTGTTATATTTCATGGCCTCGTTGCAAAGCTCAGCGACAGAATGTCCCCAAACCTCCTCAAGCCCCTGAGAATAAAGATACGCCTTAAGGGCTTTTTCCGCCGCTTGCTGGTAAAGAAAACAGGCAAGGTTATGTCTTTTGCCGTTTTTTGTAAAATTCGCATCATCCAAATCGCGTTTTGCCTGAATTAGCCATCTCTCAGATTCTTTTTTAGGGTCAGGCTGCATATATAACCTTTCCTTCTTTCAATATTTTTTTTATAAAGCTATTCCACTCGGACATGTTATCTAATTCATCCGGCGTGTACACAAGTATATCCGCAGCTACCGTTGGAATAATCTTGTCATATACTTCGCTGAGTCTCTCCGAAAAAGGTTTCTTTGTATCTTTTACTACAAGTAGATCTATATCTGTGGTGCGACTTACGTGGCCGCGGGCGTAAGAACCGAACAGAATTATTTTTATTGCTCCTGATTTTATAAGGGCTTTTTTGATTCGCAAAAGTTCCCCTTTAAGATTTTTTTTTCTTTGTGTTAACTTTGTAAATTTCATACTTGTTTACCTTGTCTTAAGAAATATATCACAACATTATGTGGTTTGCAAGGGCTAATTAATACTAATGTATCATTTCTGTAACAATGGGGACAACGGTCCTCTTTGTTGTAACTCCATGTAGATAAAGGTGAAATTTAGCTCATTATCATAATCTACCGTCAAAACTTGACTTTTGTCAATTTTAATGCTATATTTATTAACAGATGGTCAATAAAAATAGCATCGTTAATGATTGGAGGTTTTTATGATTTATTTCCATAGGACATTATTAGACCAGATTGTAAAATGGCTCGACAGAAAAGAAATATTAGCTGTAAAAGGGCCAAGGCAATCCGGCAAAACTACATTACTTAATATGATCAAAGAGTACTTAATAAAAAACAAAAAAATAAATCCGGAAAATATCATTTATGTAACTTTTGAGGATAGAGACCTTTTGGGCATGTTCGAAAAGGACCCAAAGGAATATATCAAAAATCATATAGCGGGAAAAAGCGGAAGAATCTTCTTTCTGATAGATGAGTTTCAATATTTAAAAGACGGGGGACAAAAACTTAAATTCCTATATGATGTTTATGATAATGTAAAATTCATCATAACGGGCTCTTCCTCCCTGGAGCTTACCGGAAATACCGCAAAGTACCTGGTAGGAAGGATGTTTTCATTTTATCTATTTCAATTCAGCTTTCAGGAATTTCTGGAAACAAGGGAAAGCGATTTATACCATGCATATCTTGAAAATTCAAAGATTTTCGAATCTTTTATTGATGACGGTAAATTGTTCAATGCCAAAGAAGATATATATGAAAAACCCTTATCCAAATATCTGGAATATTACATAAGATTCGGCTCGTATCCTGAGGTCATAAAAACGGAAGATGTGGAAACAAAAAAGATAATATTAAAAAATATCTATGATACCTATATAACAAAAGATATTGTCGGACTTCTGAAAATAGAGGGTGTCACGAATTTTAGAGATATCATAACACTTTTGGCCAATAATTTAGGCGGTCTAATTAATTACAATCATTTGGCACAAGACGCTAAAAGTTATTTTAGACAGATAAAACAGTATCTTTCCTGTTTAGAAGAAACATTTATAATCAGGTTATTGCGGCCTTATTATAAAAATATGACGACTGAATTGAAAAAAAATCCCAAGATCTATTTTGTCGATTTGGGCTTAAGGAATTATATCATCAACAACTTTAACGAACTGGCCTTAAGGCAGGATGCCGGAAGTCTTATTGAAAACGTTGTTCTCTCTGAATTATATGAAGCAGATGAAATCGAAATCAAGTATTGGCGCACGCTGGCTCGGGCAGAGGTTGATTTTATACTAAATACCAAAAAGGAAGTAATCCCTATCGAGGTTAAATATTCTAAATTAAAATCGCCTGAACTAACCAGGAGTTTCAAAAATTTCATCAATGAATATAACCCGAAAAAAGCGGTAGTTTTGACAAAAGGCTATTGGAATATGCTAAAATTCAACAAAACCCTCATAGTCTTCATTCCCGTCTGGTACATTAAGAAATAGCCCATAGTCCTACAGAAATCATTTGGCTTTCTGTAGGGTCTTCAATGGGCCCTACACAATTGCGAAGCAATTGTATAGGACTGTCCTGTAAAAGTCTTTCAGATTTTTATAGGGCTTTTTTGCACATCTCTGGAGACATGCTTTATTTTCAATTCGCCTCTTGGCTTATTAATATCGGCCGGCAGGACGAGCTTGTTATTGCTTAAAGACACTCCTACCACACCTTCGAAAGATTGACGAAACAGCCAGCCGGCAGCGCCGGTGTAGCCATTCCATATCATTCGTCCTCGGTCAAAGTTAGTTAAAATGTCCGCCGGTTGTTTGTTCGGCTGTCCACCATAGATTTCAATTTCCTGCGGTGTTACATGAGAAATTGGCGTAATCTTCAGCCACAGCCGATAGGTAATCTCTCTATACTTACTCGCTTTAGCATAATCTCCTTGCTTTTCAAATCGTTCTGCCAGGATTCGCGCCGCCTTGATAAGCCATTGAACGCCATGGCAATACATACCGTTTTCACGCACGCCCTCAGGATACTTACTGCTTCTACCAAGATATGGGGTGCTGTCTTCACGTAGCGCCGGCCATCCAAGTAATACAAGGTTCTTCCTTTCAAGAACATGGAGGGCAGTGTTAAACGCTGCAAGCCCTCGCTCAAAATTGATGTCGGACATAACCGCCCACGCCGCGGTCAAGGCATCGATTTCCCATATCCCGCTATCTTTCACGCCAATCTCCGTGCCGTCATCGTGAAAGGCCCGTAAATATCGGTCGTCTCTCCAGGTTCGCTCTAGGGCAGACTTAAGCGCCTCCATCTTTTTTAAATAATGCTCCTTACGGCTTGCGCCATCTCTGCTTTCTATAATATTGACCATATCCTTCATGATGTAGTAGAGGAAGAACCCAAGCCAAACGCTCTCACCCTTGCCTTCACTTCCGATCTCATCCAATCCGTCGTTCCAGTCTCCGGTTCTAATCAGCGGCAAGTTATGTTTTCCCATGCGTTTTTCCAGTACGAGGTCAATCGACCTCAAACAATGCCTGTAAACAGAATCTGCCCGGGTTGACCGTTGATAAAGGTGTCCCCAGCCTGCCTTGTTCTTAGGAAGATCCGCAAAAGGAAACTCACTCCATACATACGAGGTCATTTCGTCAAGGATCGAATAATCACCTGAAGCCTTGATATACTCAACTACAGCCCAAACTAGCCACACCGGATTGTCGGAAGCGTGCGATCGGCAGGAAAATGCGGTTCGCCCGTCGGTTAGTGTAAAGAACCAATGGTATACATCGCCCTCGAGAAACTGGTGAGACGCATGCAAAAGGATCTGCTTACGTGCCAGGGCCGGATCAACCCAGATCAGGTTCACGGTATCTTGGAGTTGATCCCGGAAGCCAAAGGCCCCACTGGTTTGATAGAATCCCCGCCGCGCCCAAATGCGCTCTGCAAGAGCCTGATATTTGAGCCAGTTCTGAAGATGGTCAAACTCCGGATTATTAGTCTCCACCACTAATGTTCCCATCAGGCTGAGCCACCATTTTCGGGTATCTTTGAGATTTTTTCGAACCGTTTCAAGATTTTTATATTTCTGAACCAGCCGGCGAGCTTGTTTCCGGTTATCGGTCTCGCCCAGGATAACTGCGACCGTACGCTCTCCGTGCGCGGGAATCTCCACCTCTCCCAGGAAACCTGCTATCGGTCTGGTGTCCGCCAACTGTGTGAGGTCCGGTTTACCTTTTTCCACCATGAACGGATGGATAACTCCGCGGCCCGTCCCAAAAAATCTGCCCCGTTTCGTTTCCACACGTGAGGCGGCTATCGACATAGAGGCAAAAGCCCATCCTGTACGAAACGTATTGCGCGGATTTTGGAAAAACAGGGCATTCAATGCCTTGTCATAGTGTATTTGCAATGACCCGGACCTTTCAGGCTGAAATTCCAGCACCATCTGGAAGTAAGGGGCGATCCGCATCCGCCTGGGGAAATCCGCATTGTTTCTAACGGTCAAGAGATATACACCCGTCGGATCATCCGGCGGCACAAACACTGTCAACTCGGTAGAAACGGTTCCATGGGTCATGCGGAATACGGCGGTCCCATCAACGCCGAATTCTGATTCATTCTTAGCGCTCGGTTCGTTCAGCGGATGATACGTTGGGGAATACCATTCATTTCTATCCGGGTCGTATAGATAAATTGCTTCTGACGGCACTTCTTTTGTAACCGTATCAGGCCAATCCGGCGTGAGACGGTTTTGTTGTGAATTACCATTACAAGATGTATGGAGCCCACGATTGGTCACCATGACAGAATGCCCAATGGCATTTGACATCGCGTGATCATAAGGCCGCGGCGTATAGGGCGTATGAATCAAAAGCTTATTGCCATTATCAATATATTCAAAGTATGGTTGTGGTGTTCCGGGAAGGATTTCACCATGGCCAATCAGCATTGACTTACTTTTCATTTCTTTTGATGAAGAGGCTGCTTTAGCCCGCTGCGGTTTCAGGTACTTATTAATCAAATTAAGAGCCGTTTCTTTATTTTTAGCATAGCCTATCATTAGGCGAATCGTCTTAGAAGCTTTTGGGTTTAGTGTAACATTCACCATCAAGCTTCCAATGGGATCAAATGTCGGATATGGAGCGGTGTCTCGGGCATCCATGAAGTCTAACGTCTCCAATACCCGTGGTTTCCAAATGCTCCGGGCGCGGCCAATGAAATCCATACGCGAAAAAAGAATTCCTTCGGGAGGAACATCCACTGCCAAAATCCCCATAGCTTTTGTACTTTTCTGCCATGACAGGATAGCATTCACTCCACTTAAGTATTCCATTTCAGGAAACAATCGAGCGTATTGTGTATGAAATCTATCATGAATGCCGCCATTTAAGACCCATTCCAAATACGGAACAATTTTTAACCGACGCGAATTATACGTCAGATTCTTAACGGTAATCTCCCAAAGTTCTGCTGTACTATCCTGGTCCGGCAGGCTAATATCGATTGTCGTTCTAATGCCGCCGGCAGCGTTAACCACCTTAAGAGAATCATCGCCTCTTTCAATGCGAGAGGCTTGAAACCTCTCTTTCGGGAAATTCCCTATGACCGGCCAGGAGCGTTTTTTGCTCTTGTGCCATTCGGACGTATCCACGAGATAGAGAACTCTACCCGAAGGATCTATGGTATCATATGAACGCCTGCTGATATCGTATTCCGGGGGAAAAACTCCGCTTTTATGGTGATCTGCTTCGCTGTATATTTCGCCGTTTTCCTTAAGGATTACTCTGTAGTTTCTATTGCCCACCAGATAAGTTTTTATGCGCCGCCGCCGAGATCGACGTCGTAACGAACGGATACCAAAAGAAATTCCCGTAAAAGTGAGAATGGCTAAACCGGTAAGAACAAGTTTCTCGGGTAACGTAAAAGACTGTAAGGTAGCAACTATTCCTCCTCTTCCAGCGGCGTTTTGCATAGCTTCTGAAGTGCTCCACGCGTAATCCCAGTCCCTCCCACGCGGAAGATAAAAAGGAATAAGCAGCGGCCCCCATGTGCAGAACCGCTTAACAGCTTCCGGAATATACCGCTGCGCTGTTGCCGGTCCGATAAAACGTGCAATTCGTTCATCAAGCTTATCCAAACCGATAAAGCTCAAGTTAACCAGTGTTGCGACGCGCAAGCCCATGTGATCCATCCAAATAATGACCCGGAAGAAGTCAATCGCCAGAATATAGACAAAAACATTCAGGCTCCACTGCCGGAATGCCTCCGGTGACATCGTCGCATTATGGTAAATGGCAAACAGTGTACGGATCGCGCCGTCCTGGTTGTACCAGGTTGGATCCGGCATCATGCGCAGGAACGTAAATATAATAGGTGACATCCATAGCCCCCACCGCAAGACATATATCATGTGCTCGATCAGTTGAGCGAATCCCTCTTTCGAGAAGAAGAATTTGATAGGGGCCGTGTGTTTCTCGAAGTATGCCTGCATAAACACTTTGTTTATGGCGAATAGCCATGCGGCAATAGACCAGTTGATTACACCGGCTAAGGACTCGGTAAAGAGGAGCTTCACCCCACCGGTATAAGTCCCCAAATCGATGCGGCCCCATTTGCAGACCAAGGGATAGGTGATGTAGCCCTTCGCCTTAAAACCTGTACTGGTATACAGTTTGAATTTCTCGATGACCACCGGAATCTGTAAGGTGTCCAGATAGAATGCCGCGGCACTTCCGACAAAAGCGCCCAGCAGTGCGTCAGTAAAATAAAGCCTCCATGACTGGATCCGTCCCTGCCCCTTGAAGGCATAGATGGCATCCCTTAAGATGCTCACCCCAGAAGATGCAAATAGGCCAATGACCAAACCAAACAAAATTCGGTCAGGCATCTTTTGTTGAAAAAGGTTGTGAGTAATCGCGTAAGTAAATCCGAATCCAGCAATCGCACCCCTGGCACAGAGACTTAGATCGCGGTAGCTATGCCGCGCCCTTTGGAAAAACGGCTGGCTGCCATCAAAGGTCTCAATAATGGTTTTGACTAATGGAAAAACTAATGCACCGGACAGAATTCCAAGTATTATCGGTAAAGAGGCCGCTATTATTTGTGACACACCTGCATTGAGCAGCATGTGTAGCCCATACAAAAGCGCCATCAAGATGCCGCTGTATGCCATGCCTTTTTTCATACCTGTTGTTACATGTTTAGAGATAGTCTCAAACGTTGGTTCTGTGCGTTTGCCGGCATCCAGGGTCATTCCTGTGATGAGATAAACTTCCCCCCACAGTCCCGCAAAGGAAAACATGGTTGTCAAAAGAACAATGATAGTCTTGATTATTGCCGGCAGTGAGCTGATGGCTGCTGTCGATCCCAGATCCGCAATCAGCGGAGCTACGACAACACTTAAAGAAACAAAAAAGATAAACACATGAGCCTTGGACGTTTTAAGTGTCCTCCCCTTAGTTACCAGGCCAATTCCGTTCGCGACAGCTTCATTGAAGCCAAATACGATAAGGAGTCGGCCCATAACCTCAAGGACTGCCGGCCAGGCGTGGAGGATGCCTGCGGTTATAATATTGCCCAAGCTCTGTACAAGGATTGCATTTTGCACGAGCAATAACCAACCGAAAAGGTAAGGCGTTCCAACGATTGCTGCTCCGGTAATAGCTCTCAAATGTTTGCCGGATAAAGCCAACGAACGGGTATTGAAAAGGTAATAAGCCAAGAAGGCAAGCGTTGCTATAACCTTGTTTATCATAAATAATTGAGTCCAGGTGGAAGGGGCTTGCAAGACCCCCAACGTGCTTGATGAAGCCGCCAGAAGTCCTATCAGCAAAATATTCTGAAAGACTTGAGCGGCTGTAAGATGTTTGCCGGTAATTCCGAACTTCAACAACTCCGCAATCACTGCCCCCGCTAATCCTATGACCAGGAAACCTAAACCAAAACGTGCCTCCAGTGGACGCACCGTTCCAATAGAGTAGATACCGAGCGCAACTCCCACAATCAATACGGCCGCTATGCCATACAAGAAATCCCTCTTAAGCCCGCCCACGCCGCCTTCATCGCTTGTTGTTTTTAACCGGTCGGAGGCGCGCTGTCGGCTAAACAACCTGCCAAAAAAGGAAATCATCAAGGCCGCGAGAAAGCTGATTAAAAAAATCAATCCAACTTTTACGAAGATGAAATTCTTCTCGAAGAACGTCAACTTGTAGAAGTTGATATCAAAATACAATATCCCATCCACTCGCTTGCCGCCATCCGTCGGACTAGCCTCCGTCGGACTGAAACCCATCGGGTTGGACCCCCTTGGGCCAACGCTCATCGGACTTACAACAAAGACAACCTCCCTAAGATCACCTATCGTGTTCCAATCGATTGCCTCTCGAACATAATTCCAACCGGTCTCGAGATGAAGCGGAATGTTCTGCTTAGCCTTTTTTCCTTTGATCTCCACCTTTACGGACACTTGCTGTAACTGGTCGGGATTTGGCACATTGATGCCAATCCTTACCGCATCCACTGCATCTCTTCCAATATCGGAAGGATAATCTTTTGTCCAAACGCCTACATACGTCCCCATGGATGCCCAGTAGTCGAATTCCAAAACGTCTTTCCCGGCGGTTTTGTCGAATGAGCGAGTTACACCGCCCAGTGCCAGACCAATGTTGAACGTCCCTTCTTCGCCAGCATCCAGATGACTAAAGGAGGAAGGAGTTGCGGCAGATGCTTGAGTGGAAACAAAAATCGCCACTAGAATCGTCAAGATTGATACTACAAGATGGCTAAGGCAGGAATTCCTGTTACGCCACGCTTTAACGTATTTAGCGATTTTTACCAAAATTGTTCCTGAATTTTATTGGGCCCTACAGAAATTCGAAGAATTTCTATAGGACTGTCCTATAAAAATTCTTTTCAGAATTTTTATAGGGCCAAGCATTGAATTTATTGTATATTTTAACTCAATCTCGTCGAAAAATCAAGGAATTTAACAATGGGGACGGTCCTTCTTAACGTAACTTTCTGTGAATAAAGGGGTTGCGGTAAGATACTTTACATATGGCTTTATTTATATAGACAAAAGATGCAAGCTGATATAAGATATTTGAAATGCAAATGAGCACAGATAAAAAAATTACCAAAATAGCGGAAGATTATTTCGATTATATGGCGCGGAAGTATCCTGTCATGTGCCTGAGTGATGAATTTTACTTCTTTCCTAGGGCTAAAAACGGCATAAGATATTTGGATACACTGGACAGTTTAGATGAAGAAAAGATAAAACAAGATATTTCTTATATAAAAAATCTAAAGCGAAACTTAGAAAAAATAAGAGGCTTTAAAGACTTAGAGGCTGAAATTGACTTTATGCTTTTACGACAGAATATATCCTCCTTCTTGAGAGAATTTGAACAGGTCAAAATCTGGCAAAAAGACCCTACGCTCTACCTAAAAATTCTTCTTTTGGGAATAGAACATCTCGCGGTCAAACTTCGGTTTGTCAAATCCTTAAAAGTCGATATTGATCATGCTCTTTCATCCAGAATTGAACAAATACCACGTTTATTAAATGAGGCTAAAACAAACCTAAAAAGAATACCGAGCCTATACCTCGAAACTAGCCTGGAAATGGTCGATATTTCGATTAAATATCTTAAAAATCTTGCCTCTAAAGAGGCTATGCAATCATTAATAGACTTTAGGCTATTTTTGAAGAAAAGCTCTGGCTATGAACCCTTTATCAAAGACAGAAAACTACTTGAAGATATATTAAAAGATTCTTTTTCATATAAAAGAAGTCTCGAGGAAATATTCAGCATAGCTTATCGGGAATACCACGAAACTTTGAAGAGCCTTGAAGCTATTGCCGGTAAAATTGATTTAGATCCCTCGCAGCCGCACCTTGATCGAATGCTGCTCGGGACGATTTGCCGAAAGAAAAACTATAGCAAATCGAAAACTTGGCAAAAAATTTTGTATCAATATGCTATAAGCGCGAAGAATGAAAAGGCATTATTAGGTCTTTACTCAAACCGTATCAAGGGATTGATAAATTTCTTTAATGAAAAAGACATAATAACTATTCCTAAAATTCACGAAATAAAAGTAAGAAAAACGCCTCCCTTTATGATACCTGTGAGGGCTTCAGCATCGTATAGTTGCCCTGTAACTGACGATTCCGGAGAACCGGCCTTTTTCTATATCACACCTGAATTCGGTTCGACTATTAAATCCCTTAAGAAGGGTTATAGCGGTGTTCATATCGAATATATTTTTGTAACCGCACACGAAACATACCCCGGACACCACCTGCTGGATTCTATACGGAAAAACTTACAAAATCCTATAAGGGGACAGATTGAATCGCCGTTATTTTATGAAGGCTGGGCTTCTTATGCCGAAAGGCTAATTGACGAACTCGGGTATATAAAAGATCCCTTGCAGCAGCTGGTGGGGCTTCGGAGGCAGGCCTGGAGGGCAGTAAGAGCGATGTTAGAC
>SDBU01007007.1_pt1 | contig 13114 bp, 11 predicted proteins | sample 2277071 | NCBI WGS metagenome assembly SDBU01 (sample SAMN10397929, study PRJNA504765) | marine sediment metagenome | isolation source: marine sediment core GS08_GC12, 126 cmbsf | place: Arctic Ocean: Gakkel Ridge, Loki's castle | collected 2008 | reverse complement strand
GAAGATATGGACGCTCCTGAAGTGCAGGATTGGTTCCGCGGCCAGGCGGATCAGGCCCACGAAATTCTGTCACAGATCAAGGGACGCGACGCCCTCTACAAGCGCATTCAGGAGCTAGACGGCAGCAAGCCCTACCGCATCTACAGCATCCGCAGGCGAGAGGACGGGTCACTGTTTTACAAAAAGCGGATGGCGGATGAAAACCTGCCCAAGCTCTACTACCGTAGCGCCTCGGGAGAGGAAAAGATGCTGGTGGATGCGGAATCGCTTTCCGGTGATGGAGACCAACATTACTCCATAGAGGCCTACTCGCCCTCGCCGGATGGACGCTTCGTGGTCTACGGCCTGGCGGAGGGCGGCTCGGAGGAAACGGTGCTGCACATCCTGGATGTGACCACCGGCACGCATCTGGACGAAACCATTGATCGTATCGAAACTGCCTACAACCGCCCCCGGTGGCTGCCGGATGTCAGCGGCTTCTTTTATGCCCGTCGCCAGGAGCTGCCTCCCAACGCTCCCGAAACGGAAATCTACAAGAATACACGCACCTACTTGCATCGACTGGGAGACGATCCCACCCGCGACAAAGCCGTCTTTGGGAAGGGCCTGGCCGATGAAGTGGTGATGCTTGATGTCGATTTTCCCAGCCTCTACTTGCCGCCAGGCTCGAAGTACGCCATTGGCAAAATCAAGCACGGCGATTCGAACCCGATCACCCTCTACAGCACCCTCGTATCCAATCTTGCCAAGGATAAGGTGCCCTGGAAATTCATCTGCGACGCCTCGGATGAGGTGGTCGACTACGCGGTGCAGGGCAAAACCATCTACCTGCTCACCTCCAGCGGTGCCCCTCGCTACAAGGTGGTGAAAACCTCCCTGGCGCGGCCCAATTTCGACAAGGCGAAGGTGGTGGTTCCGGAGAGTGATATGGTCGTGGATTACATCACCTCGGCCCGGGATGCGCTGTATGCCGGGGTCATTGACGGCGGTTTTAACCGTATCCTGCGCCTGAAGCATGGCAGCAGGGGGGGCGATCTGCTATCTCTGCCGGATGATGCCGCCGGGTACATCGTATCGGTATCGCCCACCATCGAGGGCACCCTGATCTACACCAACAGCTGGACCAGGGGCAGTTCCATTTATGCCTACGCTCCGGGCACAGGCGCCTTCAGCAATACCGGCCTCATGCCGCAAGGCAGGTATGATGATGTCCCGGGGTATACTTCCAGGGAAGTGAAAGTCAAAAGCCACGATGGCGTGCTGGTGCCGCTTTCCATTCTCCACAAGGAGGACCTCGCCATGGATGGATCCAACCCGACACTCCTGGTGGGCTACGGATCCTATGGCATCTCGATTGGCGTGGGATACAGTGCCATCCGCCTGGCCTGGCTGGAACAAGGAGGCGTGCTGGCGTATGCCCATGTCCGGGGTGGTGGTGAGTATGGCCAAGCCTGGCACGAAGCGGGCAAAATGCTCAACAAACCCAACACCTGGAAGGACTTTATCGCCTGTGCCCAATACTTGATTGAGGAGGGTTACACCTCCCCTGATCATATCGCCGGCCAGGGTGGCAGCGCGGGAGGCATCACCATCGGCCGGTCCATCACCGAGAAACCCGACCTGTTCGCTGTGGCCGTCATCAATGTAGGCATGCTCGACGCGATCCGCGCAGAGACCACCACCAACGGTGTTCCCAACATCATGGAGTTCGGTTCGGTGGCTACGGAAGAGGGCTTTCGCGGGCTTTATGAAATGAGCGCCTATCACCATGTTGAAGATGGCACCGACTATCCGGCCGTGCTACTCACGCACGGCATCAACGACCCCCGGGTCAACCCCTGGATGTCGGGCAAAATGACCGCCCGGCTGCAGGCGGCCACCACCAGCGGCGAACCGGTGCTCCTGCGCATCGACTACGACGCCGGCCATGGCATCGGCTCTACCCGTGACCAGTACCTGGGGCAGCTGGCGGATACCTGGTCCTTCCTGTTATGGAAATTGGGCCGGTCGAATTTTCAGGGGGCTGATGAAGGGGAGCCTACACCCCTGTAGGCCTGCTACCGACCGGCCGCTCGTAAATAACTGCGGACTAGGCCGTCTTTTGATAAAGCAGCAGCCGGTAGGTCTTGTTGGTCAGGAAGTCCTGGTGCAGCGATGCCCCGGAGAAATAGGCGCGGTCGATGCGGGCCAGGCGCTGGCGCAATATCCAGCCCAGCAGGCGAGTGATCCAGGGGAACCGGGTGCGGAAATATTCCACCGTCAGACCACGCACCGGGAGGCCCACATCCCGCAGGAAAGCATCCCACAGTTGGATGGTGGGGGCGGTACGCGCTGTGATATCGATATCAAGCCGCTTGGTTACCGGGACTTCCTCGATATGGGCCAGGAATTTCGCCAGCTTATGGCCGCCGCCCAGGATGGATTGCTGCCCGGAATCCAGTTTGAAGAAGTCGCAGATCAGGATATGGCCCCTCTCGTTGAGCAGTTCCATGCATTTCTGCAGGGCGGCGGGGATTTTCACGTACTGGAAACTTTCGCTGAAAAGTATCAGATCGTAGCGCCGGCCGGTTTCCAGGTGTTCATACTTGCACTTGAACAGCTCCCCCTGGTCACCCAGTTTTTCCTCGATCCGCCGGGAGAGGTGCTCGCTGGGGGATACGCAATCCACCCGGTAGCCCTCGGCCAGCAAGGCGGCCGCCAGATTGCCGCCCCCACTGCCCACGTCGAGGATGGTGTGCACCCCATCCGGGATGTGCGCTATCAAGTGCTCGCTATACTTTTCCTGGGCGGCTTTGAAATTATCCACCACCGGTTCCAGGTCGTCCGTCCAGAAGCCGAAATGCAGATCTTCGGTCTTGAAAAAGAATTTGCCCAGGGCCAGACCGGCTACCAGTCCCAATTCCTTCGAGCTGACTTTTTTCCCCATAGTTATAACCGCCCATTTCCGGCCCGCGGCTGGTATCGCCGGGGACTATTTGCCGATGGACTTTCCCTTATCATATTGGTCGTAAGATTTTCCTGCGGTACGCTACTTTTGCGGGAAACCTCACATCCCATAGCTGCCGCAACGGGCGACACTTTAATGCCGGTCCACCAATATTGCAAGCAGTGTTTGGCGTCAGGAACTAATCCGGTGCAGCGGGGCGGTGAACACCGGGGACAAGGGAATTTATGGCCTTCAATAACAGGGGGTCATAATTTCAGCTCGAATTTTACCCAAGCATAGGGATGCTACCGGCTATGGAACAATCGACAACAGATAACCTGATTCACGCCCACGAAATCCTGCACCTATTACAGGCAGCCACGCGTGCTCCCTCACACCGTGAATTGCAATCGCAAGTGGAAAGCCGCTTCGGGTCCGGCGCCCGGTTTACCAACTGCACCGGCCAGGCCTACACCTTCGACCAGATGATCGCTTTCCTGGCTTCCCGGGGCAAGATAGTGATGTCGCCGGCTGGCATCACTGTACGCCGGGAAGAGATCTGTGAGCATGACTGAACCGGGTGACGACGGACTGCGAACCGTCGTTATCACCGGCAGCACAGGGGGCATCGGTTATGGCCTGGCTGACGCCTTTTTAGCCCAGGGCTGCCAGGTGGTCGTCAGCGGCCGCAGTATGGAGAGAGTGACGGCGGCCGTCGACCGGTTGGCAATCAACCACCACCGGGAGCGTATCAGGGGTCTGCCCTGCGACGTTACCGATTATCAGCAGGTACAATCCCTTTGGGAGGGCGCCCTAAAGCACTTTGGCCGGGTGGATATCTGGATCAACAACGCCGGACGGGCTCATCCCATATCGCCGGTTGCCAAATTTGATCCTGGGACGGCCAGAAAAGTGATAGAGACAAATTTATTGGGGGTGATCCATGGCAGCCGGGCCGCCCTGGCCGGCATGCGGGAGCAGGGTTTCGGCGCTCTTTATAACATGGAGGGTCTGGGCAGCACCGGGCGGAAAGTGCCCGGCCTGGCGGTCTATGGCGCCACTAAGCGGGCTGTCACCTACCTCACCGAGGCGCTGGTAAGGGAGTGTCGCGATACGCCGTTGATAGTGGGCTCCCTGCGGCCGGGGATGGTGGTCACCGACCTGCTGATGGACAACCTGGACCGGCAGTCTCCCAATTGGCCGCGCGCCCGGCGCATGATAAACATCCTGACTGACCGGGTGGAAACCGTCACCCCCTGGCTGGCCCGCCAAATCCTGGCAAACCGGAAGTCGGGGGCCACCATAAGCTGGCTCACCGGGCGTAAGGTTCTGTGGCGCTTGCTTACAGCCCCCTTTACTAATAGGGATGTCCTTGATGGTTGAGCCATGTCTGGCAAATAGCGCCCGTGGTCTTGCCGGATCATCTGAAATCGCCGGTGCCGCCCTATTACTCGCCGGGTTGGTCTTGGCTACCCGAATATAACCTTTCTGCCCCGACGGGGACTATCACTGAGACAATTTGGGACCGGTTCACCGCCGGTGCAACATTTTGACACAGCCCTGGCAGTTTGACAGCCTTATCCGCCGACCGCCGGCCTGTCCAACACACCCGTCCCCGTCGATGCTCCCCCTCCAGACAACTTCTGGCAAGGTATTTGCCCCTGATATTATCAGATTTGGTCTTTGAAATATCCGGTTACGAGTGCAGTCCCGAACTGTCTCGAAGCAAAAACTTGCTTACCTATGCTTCCTGCACTTGGCGTCCAGCCAAAAAACGGTGAAGTAAACTGACCTACCCTTATAATCCGCAAGATCCCACCCCCGCGGGCATAGGTAAGCATCAATTAGCGAGTTCCTGTGTGTACCTACCTCTGACGGAGCAATCGGCCTCCTCCGTCGGAGGTTTTTTACTTGGATCAGATATTCCTTCAATCTGGAGCCGCTTTTCGGTTCCATCTTACGCCCGGCAGGCCCGCCTTACAGACTTGCCTGCCACTACGGGCCGATGTAGTTTTACGCCCGGTGCCATTACCTGGAAGTAGATATTCGGTCAGCCCGGCGGCGGTAATTCCGCCCGGAGCACCGCCCGGTTGACCCAACCTCAACAAGTGGACTGAGAATGAACCCCCTGATCACCAACGACGCGATTGTACTTGGAATTCTGCTACTCATCCTGGCGTTCGTTTTCCAGACCTCCCATAGCGAGCGGCCCTTCTGGCGAAAATTCTACAAGTACATCCCTTCGCTATTACTGTGCTATTTCATTCCGTCGGTCCTTAACTCCGTGGGCTTGATCTCCGGGGAACAGTCCAACCTTTATTTCGTCTCCTCCCGCTACCTGCTGCCCACCAGCCTGGTGCTGTTGACCCTGAGCATCGACTTAAAGGAGGTTATCGGCCTGGGGCGCAAGGCGCTGATCATGTTCCTGGCCGGCACTGCCGGCATCGTCATCGGGGGTCCCCTGGCGGTGCTGATCTTCAGCTATTTGGCCCCTGACATCGTCGGGGGGGCCGGGCCTGACGCCGTCTGGCGGGGACTGAGCACCGTGGCCGGCAGCTGGATCGGCGGCGGGGCCAATCAGACCGCCATGAAGGAGGTCTTCGGTGTCAGCGACAATCTGTTTTCCACTATGATCGCCGTAGACGTGATCATCGCCAACCTCTGGATGGCCTTCCTGCTCTACGGTGCAGGTATTTCCGAGAAAATCGATAAGTGGTTCCAGGGGGACGCCTCCGCCATCGACCGGGTGCGCCGCAGTATCGAAACCTACCGGGCGAAAATAGCCCATATCCCTTCGTTGACAGATGTCACCACGGTCCTGGCGGTTGGATTCGGGGTTACGGCTGTAGCACACTTGGGCTCGGACCTCATCACCCCCTGGATCGTCGCCCATGCCCCCGGGCTGGCCAAGTACAGCCTCACCTCCCCCTTCTTCTGGATAGTCGTAATCGCCACCACCGGCGGCTTGCTGCTGTCCTTCACCCGCTTCCGGCAACTGGAGGGCGTGGGAGCCTCGCGCTACGGAAGCCTGCTGCTGTACGTGTTGGTGGCCAGCATCGGCATGCGCATGGACATCATGGCGGTGTTCGACAGTCCCCACCTGTTCCTGGTGGGCCTGGTCTGGATGCTTATCCACGTCATCGTACTGCTGTCGGTGGCCAAGTTGATCAAGGCCCCCTTCTTCTTCGTGGCCGTGGGCAGCCAGGCCAATGTGGGTGGGGCGGCTTCGGCCCCCATAGTGGCCGCGGCCTTCCATCCGGCCCTGGCGCCGGTGGGGGTGCTGCTGGCGGTGCTGGGTTACGCCCTGGGCACCTATTGCGCCTGGTTCTGCGGCCTGCTCATGCAGGCGGTGGCGCCGTAGGGGCTAGACTGGAGAAACAGTAAATTAGAAGGTGTGGACCAGCGATACCTTAGCAAATAGTGGCGCTTCCCGGCCGCTGAGAAAGTAAGGGCCCTCCTGGAGCACCATCGACTCGAGTGCGAAATCGACCTGCAGCCCATCCAGTCGAAATGCCAGCCCCAGACTCTGGGCGGTGGTAGTATCGACGATCCTGTGCTGACCGGATTGGCTGCCTCCCTGGGTATCAGTTATCCGGATCCGTAAAATCGCTCCCGCCCGCACAGCCAGCCAGGGCCGCAGCCACTTTTCCAGTCCCAGGCCGGCAATTGGCAGGTCCCAGGTCACGATCTCGCTCGATTCACCGATGCTGTTCTTGATTTCCATTCTTTGGTAGCTGATCGAAGCGTGGACCAACAGCAGCAGCGCTTCCGGACGGTCTACCTGTAGACCAATCCCAAAACGGCCCTTGAGATAGTCTTCCGACTGGCGACTATCATCAGACAGGCGCGCTCCCCGTCGAGCGTTGGAGGCAGTAAGCAGCGGGACTATCTGAACATTTTCTCCCAAATCCAGGAACCCCCGCAAACGCAGGCCGTACTCGTAATATCCATCGGGGACGCTTCGTTTCTGGCCGCCGATTAGGTCTACAAAGCTAGTGCCACTGAAATGCAGAGCGCCTTCAATGGTCCAGCCCCGGTCCAGTCCGGTTTTCAGTCCCAGCTCCATCTCGGTTACACTCACCGAACGCTCGTAAGTGGGAGGCTGGTTTCGCTGGGCGCCATAGCGGCTCAGGCGTAATCCGAAGCTTCGATTTCCCCGGGGCAAGCCATAAAACAGGTGTAGTTGCTCCTTAGCATTCAGGGGCGCGTATAGCACCTGCCTCTCCCCTGCACCGAAGGCCGCGCCAATAGCCATGCCCCGTGGTAGGGGGGAAATCCCGGTGGTCCGCAGGTCCGACCGGGGCGTGAGCTCGTTCACCCGGCCGGCGAGACTCAACACCTGTGTGGTGCGATAATCCAGCACCGTACTCGGAAATTGCCAGATGTTATTATCATCCCGGATGAACAGCCCGGCGTCACCCAGGGTTTCCACCCGGGTGTCGGTGGCCGTGGCGGGGCCGGCCGGCATGAGCATGCTCAAGGTGACGCAAATGATATAATGCCTCAGGAGCTTCATACAGCAACCTCGCAATTGGTGCCTTCGCGGTGAACGGCTTACAGCTCCGGCCTGGTGATAAAGGTGAAGCTGAATGCTTCCTTCAAACCTGTGCCGTGCAGGTCGCTGGCCGCCGGGCTGAGGGTGAGGTTGTACTTGGTGTTCACTCTCAGGTTGCCATTGGGCCGGAAAGTTATAGCTCTTTTATCGTTATCCGAGTACCGGGTGCCCCAGGTGAACGTGCCACTTATAGCGGGATCGATGGTAAAGGCGCCGGCTACGGTCGATTTCACCATAAAGGTATTGAACCAGAAAGTGATCACATGATCCGGGTTCACGTACACTTCCGCGTTCGAAGGTGTGGTACTGGTCACCCTCACGGGGGCTGTTTCGAAGGAAAACGAGAATTCATCGCCCAGGGCCAGACCGTCCAGGTCCAGGGCCGAGGCGGCAATGGTTATCTCGTAGGTGGTGTCGGCATACAGCGGCTCGCCGGTATAGATTTTGAGCACGTTCCTCTGCGGCCAGACGAAGAAGAACTGTTGGGCCGGTGTAACACTCACGGCCGCCTCAGTGGTCACCTGATCCATGCGCCGGGGGAAGGTAACGATAAATGAGTTTGTCAGCGGCCCTACGTCGATATCACCGTGGAAGGGGCTGGACTGAATGCCGCTGTAACTGACGGCTGACTGCACCGTGCTGAACGAGAACTCCAGCGGGAAACGCAGCTGTACCCCGGCGGTATCGTGGGCCTCCGTGCTCAGGGTGACGTGGTAGGTGGTGTCCGGGTAGCCGTCCTTCTGCGCCATCCGGTAGGTGACGCTGGAGATCTTGCTGTAGGTGGTAATGGTGGCGCCGCCTCCGTAGGCCGCATAGGCCATCTCATCGTAGAAATAGCGGGGGGTGGGTTCGGGTGTATATTGGCCCCAATGGAAGGTACCCTCGGTGGGAGGATCGGTGGAAAAGGCCGCCTCCACGCTCTCGCGGTCCATGTCCTGGGTGAACAGGATGGAGATGCTCAACCGCTGCCCTCGGCGGGAATACACGATTTCGTCCATATCTTCCGGGTAGTGTTGCGACACCAGGTCAGGGACGGTGGAGAGGTCCACCTCGCCCAAGTAACTGGACCCTCCTCCATAGACCATCACATTTCTATGCCGGTAGGTGCGGTAGCCATCAGCAAGTATGGTCAGGTCGTAGTTGCCCAGCCGTAGATCGTACAGCCCGAAATTCCCGGTCAGCGGATCGATCTGGGTGGAGTCCACCGGTTCGACCTGGCTGACAATTATCTGAGCCCCGGCATCCTTTTGCTTTACGGTACCGACGATATCGCCGTGAAACAGATCGTTCGTCAGGTCGATGTCCGATCCCTGGTAGATGGTCTTCTGGCAACTGAGTGTTAGGGCGATCAACAGTATCACGCCGGTTGGTTTTAAATCTTGCCGATTCATGGTGCGCCTCCTAGGTAAGATGGCTCAGTGGGTTGATTCAGGTGCGGAGCGGGTCATCAAAAAGCCCCTTCGGAAGTATGGGCATTTTCCACGGGAACGAAAATAATCTAAAGGCCGTTTACCCGTTTCACAAGGAATTTCGGATTTATACCCCACAGGTACCCTGCAGGTAGAGAAGGCGAAATGTGAACTGATATATGCTGCTCAACCGGCAGAATGGTTCTAACCCGATGGTCTGTATCGGGATCATTCCCGGTAGAATCACCAGGGCAGTGATGGACGCGAGTGACCTGAATAGCATAGCTATACCTAACTGTTTATGTGCTCACTCCGAGGCATGCAAATGGCATGCCGGGTAGGCATCAATGGTGGGATCGGTGGTGGTGTGCTATCGAGTTACCCGGCGTGAAGTAACCGGAAAGGGCGAACGGCGCGCTATAGCTCAAGCTTGCAATCTAGCCCGGCTGCCCCTCAGATTTCTGAAGGTTGTGTCAGAAATCTGAGGGGTGGAAAGCGGGGGCGTTATGAATCTGTCCTAGGCGGCTACCTTGCCCTTGCCCGTCTTTTAGAGAGCACTTACCCCCTTTACGCCCCCGCCAGTGACGGGATCATGACGAGACTACATTAACGCTTACCTTAACAGCAGCATCCTTCGCCGAACTCAGGACAAGCCTTAATCGACTTGGTATACTCCGGCGTAACCCCCGCCGTTGGCGTGGCATGCAGGCGGGCGATATACATACCGGTGGGCACCTCGCCACCACCGGCGGCTTGCTGCTATCGGTGGCTAAGCTGATCAAGGTCCCCTTCTTCTTCGTGGCCGTGGGCAGCCAGGCCAACGTAGGCGGTGCGGCTTCGGCCCCCATAGTGGCCGCGGCCTTCCATCCGGCCCTGGCGCCGGTGGGGGTGCTGCTGGCAGTGCTGGGCTACGCTCTGGGCACCTACTGCGCCTGGTTCTGCGGCCTGCTTATGCAGGCGGCGGCGCCGTAGGGGTCGGGATAGCGTTGAACCGCTTGCCGATCTTTTAAAAAGGAACCTCCATCCGCTCATTAGACCCGCTAATTGAAAAAGCCCCGCCGGGAGGTGGGGCTTTTTGTTGGGGTCTACCGGAGCAATGTAACACCGAGAGTAGATAATCCCTTTTCGATCTGGCTAGGCCTCAGCGGCTCTGGCTGCCATTCTATGCATTTGCTCGTAAGAATCATCGGGCATCTGCGATGACGCAACGATCTGATCCAGATCAAAAGGGAAATCATCGACAGCATTCACGCCGGCTTCGGATTTTACGATTCTTTCTCCCAATCCAGCGAAGTTCATTACCTGGTGCTCATTATCAATTGGGTACATAGCAATGCGCTTTTGATGGGTCTCCGCTAGTTGCTCCAGGGTTTCTGCTGTCTGGAAATACTGGGATACTGCCATGCGAGCAACCATTTTTCGAACTTTCATTAGAAACAGGGTTGCTCTATGATTGCCCTGCTCCATCCAGGCGAAAGCTTGTCTGTTGTGGATCAAGGAAGAGTATAATTTTTGATCGCGTGAGCCTGCACCCATCATGACATAATTGTTTAGCGTCAACTCCGATTTTAAAAATATTACATTCACACCCATATTGACTATTTCAGGTTTCATTTCCTTATAGAGCTTTTCAAGGAGGACTTTAAAACGATTAATATGCTCTTCATCAAGCAGATAGAGATAATGGACTCCATTAGCCACATTATTGCACACCGGTTTAAAAAGGATGTCATCGTCCAGGAATTCCTCAGCCCAAACGATGATTAAATCGTTGGGGTGTAGTTTTCCGCCTTCATCCTCCATGCGCTGGAGGGCTGCCAAACGCTTATTGCTGATTATCTCGGTTTTGACATTTCCGCCTACATGCCATTTTACTGCTTTGCCGTTATCGAGGGTCCTACCGGTTCTATTGTAGGAAAATAGAAATGAAGCCACGATTGTACCAAAGGCGCAGACGAGAACCACTGGCAAAATGATTGATAGCATAGCCCTCAGTCCTCCAACGATATCTCTATATCGGCCCTACCGAGCAATCCGATTGTTCGCCATATAGCCAGGGCTATGTATAGCACCACAATAACAGTAATTGCGGTTACCGATATTGTGTTATCGTTCAATGTGTGACTGATAAAGAAGCCTTGAAAAACGAGTGCCAGGACGCCTGCGCTGAATAATAGGAATATTTTCAGAACGCTAGCATATTGCTTGAAGACCACACTAAAACAGAGCAAAGAAAATGGCGCCAGTAGCGAACCGGAGCCATAAGCATTTACCAACACCTCATCAAGGCTGCGGGCGTAGAAAAATGGAGTAATTATCAATAGTGGAAACCAAGCAATCATGGCATCCAATGCTCTTCTAAGTTCCGACACTTGCCACTCTGCCCCTATTGATCAGCCGTGACTGCAACATTAATGCGCCTGGCCAGATAGATAAAGGGAGTGTCCGCCAGTGCAACCAGGAATTTCAGAACATATGCTACTACCATTACGGAGAACAGCTCAGGAATGACCCCTAGAAAGGCGATTGGGAAGAATATCAGTGTATCGATTAATTGGCTGGTGGAGGTTGAGAGCATATTGCGCAGCCATAAGTGCTTACCCTCGGTTCTTTCTTTAATGTTGTGAAAAAACCAAATATCAAATTGCTGAGCCACAAAGTAGGCCACGAACGAGCCCAAAGCAACTCTCCAGGTGGAACCGAACAGTGTGGAGAAGGCTGCTCCATAGCCTTCGGCCCCCTGGACCGGCTGAAAGCGCATGACTACCTGCCCAAAGATGGCGACCAAAACGAGGGCCAGGAAGCCTACCCAAATCGCCTGATAGCCACTTTTCTTGCCGTGGAACTCGGCCAGCAAGTCGGTGCCTAGGAAGATTGAGGCGTAGAATATAGTTTGGGGACTGCCCACCACCCCGAAGATCAGCCCGATCTTCGGCGCCGCGAGACTGACCATGATCAGGTTTACTACGATAACACCGATGACATATGATTTACCAAGCCGAAAGGCAAGGAGAACAATGCTCAAATCGAATAGCGCTGCAATAATTATAAGAAGTTCATTGGACATAGCAATACCGTCTCGGTTTTATAGATACTTAACAATATAGGCTAAAACCGTTGAAGCAAAGCGTATGCATAAAGCCATCCTAGCCCCGCTAAATTTGGTAGAATATAAGACATTAAGTTAATAGGTCACAACAAAAATGTTCAGGCCGCTGGACCGCTCAATCCCCCATCAGCCGCGCCACGGTTTCATTGGCCCGCGCCTTGACCTCTTCCTCGTCCTCAACCACTCCGCCCCGCATCAGGATCTTCCCGTCACAGATGGTGGTGTCGATGCAATGGCCATGGGCCGCGTAGACCAGGTTGTTCAATGTATCATGGTGCGGTGTCATGTGGATGCTGTCCAGGTCAACCAGCAGCAGGTCGGCCAGGCGGCCTTCCAGCAGCTCACCGGCCGGAATGTGGAAGACCGGGAATGATTTCGCCAGGGCGAAGGCTTCCCTGGCCGGGAGCACAGCCGGGTCGCCGCTGTGGACTTTCTGCAGCAGGGCGGCGAATTTCATCTCCTCGAGCATATCCAGGTTGTTGTTGGAAGCGCAGCCGTCCGTGCCTAGTGTGATCTTCAGGCCGGCGGCCTTCATTCTTTCGTATGGGAATATCCCCGCACCGAGCTTCATATTGGAGGTGGGGTTATAAACGACGGTTACCTCGTTTTCCTTTAGCAATTCGATCTCCCGGTCATCCACCCATACACAGTGAGCTGCCACCACATTGGGACCGAGAAAGCCGAGGTCGTGCAGATACTCCACCGGCCGCCGGCCATGTTGCTGCCGGCAGTCCTCGATCTCCTTAGCGGTCTCAGACAGGTGGATGTGAATCAGTAGGTCATGTTCGGCCGCGAAATCCCGGGCCCATCGGAGGCTCTCCGGCGAGACGGTGTAGATGGCGTGGGGACCCAGTGCGAACTTCACCCGCTCGCTGTACCGGCCTGTTTGATCAAACAATCTCTGGTTCAACTCCCTTTGCTCCCGGGCCTGCTGCTCATCGAACAGGTCGATGAACACCGCCGAGACCGCCGCCCGGATGCCGGCGTCCTCAACGGCCCGGGCCACACCGTGGTAATGCCAGTACATATCGTTGAAAAAAGTCGTGCCCGACTTGATCATCTCCAGGCAGGCCAGGCGGGTGCCCCAATAGACGTCCTCCTCGGTCAGTTTAGCT